>PDWJ01000770.1_pt1 | contig 44464 bp, 27 predicted proteins | sample 1430881 | NCBI WGS metagenome assembly PDWJ01 (sample SAMN01162460, study PRJNA174530) | Oral metagenome, whole genome shotgun sequencing project. | biome: Marine environment; feature: Marine mammal; material: Swab sample of the gingival sulcus; isolation source: swab sample of gingival sulcus...
AGGCTGTGCTTGTTGGGATTGGCGTTGGTACAGCTGTTTTCGTGGGTTCCACTGTTGCCGTTTGAGTTGGCTCTAAAGTTGCCGTTGGTAATACAAACGGAGTCGCAGACGGTGAAACTGTGTCTATGGCTGGACTGGTGACAGGCGTAGTAACCTCATTGACCAATTCAGAGCTGCGGGTAACTATCTCCCTTGTTTCGTTACTCGTTGGCTCCATATTCACACAACCAACAAGTATCCAAAAGAGAGCTGTTGTTAATATGAAACTTTGCCTTATGTTGACTGTTCGTAATGTCTCTTTTTTCATCGCTATATCCTTATTGTCCCATTGCCTGCAATATCCAGATTGGCATATATTTGCTCATAAAATCTGCCCGAGCTTGACTATCAGCTGTCAATGTCCCTGTTTCAGTTGTATGCCACTGATTATAAGTCCATCCGATTCCCATGTTAGCAAATTCTTTGCCAGACTAGCAATTCTAAATGTAAAACTGGCCTTATGCTTCCTTGAAATGATAAACTACTGTGAACATCGACAAGGTTGTTGCAATCATCATACGGTCATTCCATGTCCCTTTGGGACAACTCTTCAAATTGGGCGGATTCCACCCTTGTTTCTAAAAATGCAGGTTGGCAAAAACGAGCATTTCCTCAGCAACCGCGTTAACCAGATCGTTAACCAGATGCTGAAAGTCGCTTCTGTCATGCACATGGGTCGTAGCGACACCCCAATCCGCTGTCAGGCCGATGTGATTGAGCAACAAACACAACTTCTCGCCGACAATCCAGCGTTTATTGGACAAGCCTTGCTTGCCAATCTGCTTGGGGCTGCGTCCTTCCCGCCGGGGGTGAATCAGTTCAATGCCATAGTTATCAATGGCTCCGATCAGACTGGGATCAGCCATAAAGCGGTCAATTCATTTCCGATGGGAGTTAAACAACCGAAACAAGCGTGTTCGATGGAGTAAATGAGGAAACAGAGGCAGCAGATGAAGCAGATGAAGTGCCCACTGTTCAAGGTATTATTCCCCCCCTGTCAGCAACACCTGCTGTAGAACCATAATGCCCTAACGTGGCTTCCCCGCGAATGAGATATGAGCAGCGCCGCTCATGTTTAATTTCTGGTATACGGTGCTAGAATGCCACTGGTAAACTAATAGGCACCTTTGCCACGTAATACAACCCATGGCGTTTTCAGCAAGATATAAATATCCATCCAAAGCGAATAATTTTGCACATAATAGAGATCATCTTCAGCGTTTAGGTGCATGGGATTGTCAGCCCGGCCATTCACTTGCCACCAGCCAGTCATCCCTTGAGGCACAGCAAACCGTTTATGCTGCCAAAGATCATACTGGTTTAATAACCAGGGCAACTCGGGGCGTGGGCCAACTAAACTCATTGTGCCTTGCAAAACATTGAATAACTGGGGCAACTCATCCAAACTGGTTCGTCTGATAAATTTCCCCACCCGAGTCACGCGCGGATCGTTAGGATGTTTATGGAGTACTTCACCATTGGCTTTTTTTATAGCTACCTCGTTTTGTATTTTTTCTGCGCCATTAATCATTGACCGGAATTTAAACATGTGGAAAATACGGCCGTTTTCCCCAACTCGTTCTTGCTTGAAAATAACAGGACCTGGCGAATCTAGTTTGACAGCAATAGCAATGATAGACATCAATGGTAAAACAAAGAACATGATAATTGATCCCACAAAGAGATCGAAGATTCTTTTGAACAGCCGTTGGTAATCATTTAGCATGGGATCGCGCAAATTGATCATGGGAATGCCACTGAAATCATCCACCGTGGCACGATAGAGGGTCAGGCTAAAATAATCTGGTATCACTCTCAATTGCACTGGCAGTTCATTAAGCTCGAGGATGAGTTTGTTTACTTGGCCATAAGCTTCAAAGGGCAAAGCAATGACGACATCGTTGATTTGATAGTGGGAGACGATGCGACGAGCTTCAATGATTTTTCCTAACAAGGGGGCATTTAAGGCATTATCGCGTTTATGGTCATCTAAGAACCCGAGCAGTGATAACCCTGGCACTTGATTTTTTGCGATTAGCTCACCGACGCGTTGCCCAACTTCTCCGCCGCCAATAATCAGGATGCGACGTTCATCGAAAGAACGAAAATGGCCCAATTTAAACCAAATTCTAGCGATAAGGCGCCAGCCAATCAAGAAGGTGAGATCTAATAGAACAAATGTGATGAAAAGCCAACGAGAGAAATCCCGGAAGGCCAGGTACAGAAGGCCAGCAAATAAAAGCGCGGCGAAGCCAGTTGCCAGGGTAACGAGTTGTAGCTCATCGACAATTTTATAAATTCGCTTGGGATCGTAAACAGAAGCAAGTAAAAAGACCAGAACCCATAATAATGGCACTAAGAAGAAAAGGATGGAGGGAACGGAAAACGTTTCAACCTCTACCAGGAATGGTAAATTAGGCAGGTGAGGTCGAAGTGAAATTGCAAGTATGAAGGCCAGTGTTGTCAAACATGCATCTAATGCAAGTGACAAAACAGCGAAATTTACTCCAAATCGCCGAAACATAAATTTCCTCCTGCCAATGATGCATAGCGCTGGGTTTCTGCAAAAATCTGACTGATTGGCTCAAGAAGTATCAAATTGTGACCACAGTACTACATACATTTTATATAGTTTTTGATGTTCGGCAAGTCAAATGATGAATTCAGGCTGAGTCCTGTTTATTCTTCTTCGTCTTGTTCATCTATCGGCTGTAAGGAGAAGCGAAATTGAAGGCGACCAATGCCGATGATGTCGTTATCAGTAATTTCTTTGGGGGTCAGGCTGAGGCGTGTATAGTTTAAGTATGTGCCTTGGGCGCTGCCTTCATCGTAGAGCCAATAACTGTTTTGTTGGCAGGTGATGCGGGCGTGGAGCCGGGCGATACTTTTGTCGATTAAGATGATACTCGCCTCATTTTTGTCGCGGCCAATGATGATGTTGTCGCCTTGTAACCGGATGGGCTTTTTCTCTGGTTGATTGACGGGATCCAGGAAGGCGGCAAATGAAATGGTTGGTTGAGGAGGTTCTGCGGGTAATGATGGTGGGTGTGTGAATGTTTCAGCCTCTTCTTCGACGTGTTGGCTCTTGTTTGCCTGGTGGCTGCGCAGCAAGAGCAGCACAACGGCCGTTATCCCTAACATTCCTAATACCGGCAGCCACAGGGATATGTTTAAGCTGTCCACTGTAACTGGTTCTGGTGTGGGGGTGGCTGTGGGTAGAGGAGTCCCTGTTGGCGGTAACGGCCGTTCCGTGACAAGCTGAATCGTAACTATCTCACTTGTGGCCGAAAACCCATATTCATCTGCCACATCGACTATAAATTCATAGCTGCCTTCATCGGCTAACTCCAGGTTCCAACGGAGCATCAGCTGCCCGTCGGCATTGGGTTTGAGCGTGTTCATTGGCGGCTGGCGCACCCCATTCACTTGCCACACCACGGCCGTTAACGCTCGTGGTTTGTCATCAGGCCAGGCTACTTGCACGGGAATGATGGTTTGTGTGGGTTCCAGGTCAGTGATGGGCGTGTCATAGTGCGTGCCGCTGCGTGTGATTTCATACGTAGTAGGAAGAATGCTGATGTGTGGTGGCAAGAGCTCCAAGTTGAGTTCACTGGTGACGCGCTGTTGCCCCCAGTTGATGGCGATGGGATATTGTCCCCCTTGATTTTGCAGAGATTGATACAAAAGCTGCGGCTGCTGACCTTGCTGCTGCCAGAGGGTGAGCAAGGGAACAATGGCGGCGCTATCTGGCATGTGGAGCGTGGTGCCTCGGGTTGGCTGTGACAGGCGGTTGATGCGCAGTTGTTCTTCTGCGGTGGCTGTGGTGCCCAGGATCGCACCGGAGATGGGAATATCATGTGCCACTGCTGGTTCTAAGAGTTGATTGTAATCTAATTGCAGGTGCAGGCGACCCGCATCTGTAAACAGCAAAATAACCGGGTAACGGCCGTTCTCCTTGGAAACCACCGCCAACTCAACAGCTTGAAGCAGCATATCTTGTAACGGGGTAGGCCAGGCCGCCAGAGGGGTGTAATCATTGAGTTCAGTTTGAATTGCTTGGGGGTCGCTGCTCTCTTGGACGAGAAAACGGCCGTTTACACCCAAATCATCAGGCACAACCACCGACACACTGTCTAGCTCTGGTCGCAGAAAATCTCTGGAAAATTGGTTGATACTTTCAGTGACTTGTGCCGCGCGAGTGATTCCATCCCCATTATCATCCCCCAGCAAGGTCTCATTGGCATCAATCACAAAAATAGCATCTAAACCAATCGCTGTATAAGCTGTTTCAAACTCCACAGGAATGCCATTTTCGCGCAAGCTAGCATTGGTTAAATCCACAGGTCCCCCTTGTCGATTGAGCGTCAAGAGACTAACTGCAATCAAGGGAAAATCATGGTCATCTACCTGCGTGATTTCAATGAGATCGGGTGGCGGTTCTTGACCCCATGCCGTCTGTGAGCCAAGTTTGGAAACGGCAGGATGTGCCAATACAAACAGAAATAATAATGAAAACCATATAATTGATCTCATCCTAGACAGGATTTGGGGCAAACGGTTTTTGTGCAGGCTGCGATTTTCGACTTTCATTTTTTCACTATTCTGAGGGGAAACAGTAGTTATTATGTTTACTTTCTGCCTCACGTTTGTTATTATATCACGGTAACGGAAAGCCAAGGATACTTGCTATGGAACTTAAAAAAATTGCCATTTCAACTTTTACGATAATAATCCTCTTTTGGTTCTTGAGCCTCACTGGTTCAGGAGTGTTTGCCCAAGATGAAGGGGAAGTTTTACCCTATCTGGTCATTACCCATAGTGATGCCTCCACTCCCCCCAACATCCAATTACAAGCGCTGGGCATTGACAGCCAGGGCAATGTAATAGATTTTGATGGTGGCGATGTGATACTCACAGAAAATAGAGCGCCAGTTGATTTCCAGGTAACAGGTTCCACACCAGTGGGCACCTTGACCGTTTTCTTAGTCGATGTGCCTGATGGTGTTCGGGAACAAATCCCAGCAATCCAAGATGCGATCATTAGCTATGCTTCGGCAGGCAACATGTTAGAAGGCACTGATTATGTGGCAATTTATAAAATTAGCGAGACAGGGCCAGTGGAACTGTTGCCCCCAACAAACTTTTACAACAGTGTGAAAAATGCTTTTTCTGCCCCGTTAACACCTGAGAGCGGGGCAACCGCTTTGGTGGACAGTACCATGGCGATGCTCAACCAGATCGATGGCTTGAAGCCTGATCCTAAAATGCAGGCAGCACTGGTGATTGTGTCTGATGGCACCGATGTGATTAGCTCCCAGTTCACTACCACGGATGTTGTCCCGCATGCGGCTAATTTGGGCATTCCTGTCCACACAGTTTGGTTAGATAATGCAGAATTGGGGGGCTTGAGCGTGGGGCGTGACTATTTGGCTCAGGTGGCGCACGGGACGCGAGGAACGGCCGTTCAACTGCACAATACCGACGAATTAGCCAGAATCTGGAACCGCATCACCAGCTTGCGTGATCATGTGAACTTGAGCTACCTCATGGACAATCCAGAAGGGGGCAGCTTGGAACTTGCTCTTAGCCTGGCCGATTATCCAGAAGTACGAGCATCCACGACCGTACAAGTCTCCAACAGCTTGCCTAGTGTGACGATTGATTTGCCCATCGAAAGCCGCATGATGTCGCTGCCCAATCTGGATGAGCCGGTAAACCTCAAATTTGCTACCTCCGTTTCCTGGCTAGATGGGGTAGAGCGGCAGCTAGAAGCGGCGCAGTTGATTGTAAACGGCATTGTGGTGGCCGATATCCCGATTCAAGATATTAGCAACTTTGAAGCCAAAGTTGAAAACCTCACTTATGGCGACAACACGATCCAGGTTGCCATTTTAGATGAGCAGGGGATCCCTATAACCAGTCAACCCGTCAACCTGACAGTGCAAGAAGGCAGCCGGGAAGTTCCAGAAGATCTAGATGCCAGAGGGCTTGGTTCTCGAGTCTTATCCTGGTTGATTTGGCTGGTTTTTCTGGTGGCTTTAGGCTTGGTCGGCTACTATTTAATCCGCCGATATGACTTGCTGTCGCAACTGAACTTACCATTGCCTGGTGGCAAATGGCGTTCTGGAAAGCGAACGGCCGTTACTGCCTATGATGAACCAATATCTAAATCTGATGCCACGCCAGCTTCAGAAGCACCCCCCGTAGTGACGATGGATGAACCAATTGCTTACCTGGAAGTGCTGGATTCCGTGACACGCATGCCAGATTACCTTGAATTGAAAGCGAGCCAGATTAGTTTAGGGCGTTCTCCTGGGCAATCAGACATCGCTTTTGAAAATGATATTACCGTTTCTCGCATTCATGCCACCCTGCATTTAGAAGGAACCCATTTCCATATTTTCGACGAACGTTCTACCAGCGGCACCTGGGTGAATGAGCAGCAAGTGCCAGAATATGGCATTCAACTCATGGATGGGGATGAAGTCCATCTGGGCGCTGTCCACCTCCGCTATCGTAAAGCCTAAAAATATGTGGTTTGACATGTTGGGTGAGAAATTAGTTCTTGAACACGCTTGATTTAATGAATTTTCATTCGCTGACGTTAACGGCCGTTCAGGCTCAAGCGGTCACTGCTGAAAAAACAAGCTTTTGGTTAGGTGCGGCCGGCACCGGTAAAACCACAGCCTTGCAGAAACGGCTGCTCTACCTCCTGGAAAATGGCGAACCAGCCTATACCCTTCTGGTTCTCGTGGCTGAGTTGAGCCATCAAACTGATTATCTGGCTGCTATCCACCAGTCTGGATTGGGACCATACGCCGATCTAAAAATTACCACCTACAATCGTCTGGCTCAGGATATGGTAACCCTGTTTTGGCCCTTGGTCGCCCGTTCTGCTGGCTTTGCGCATCCCTTCCAGCCCCCTACCGTTTTAAGCTACGATTTAGCGCAGCTGCTCATGTGGTATACCGTCACGGCGATGTTGGCAGAGGGTGCCTTTTCTGACTTGCGCCTACGTCCCCAGCAGATTGTGAGCCAACTGTTGGATACGCTCAATCGGGCTGCTCTCAACGGCTTGAGCCTGGATGAAGCCATTCAACGCCAAATCATCACCTGGACTGGAGAACCAGAACGGGTGCGCCACCTCCATGATGCCGAAACGGCCGTTCTTACCTTCCGTAAAACCTGCTTAGAAAACAGCTTGCTTGATTTGTCACTAGTCATAGAGGTCTTTGATACCCAATTGGTAAAGCATCCAGAATTCCATCGCTACTTTGAAGAACGATTCCGCCATTTGCTTATTGATCATGTTGAAGAACAAACACCTGCTGGCCAAAACTTTATTGCCAATCTGATGCGCTTTACGCAAACAACAGCCATCATTTACGATGCTGGCGGCGGCTACAAACGCTTCATGGCAGCTGACCCACTAGGAGCCAACAAATTTCGTATGCAATGCGATTTCGCCTTTGATTTTGATAAGAATTTTGTCACCAGACCAGAATTAACGGCCGTTTCCAATCTCGTTGAAAATTATTTGATGCATACCACCGAACCAACGCTCGGGGCAGAAAAGGGCATACTCAAACTGATAAACGGCCGTTATCGACGAGAGATGGTGGCACAGTTGGTATCAACCTTGCATGAACTGGTTCACAAACAGGGAGTCGCCACAAACCAAATAGCCATCATTGCCCCCTATCTCGATGGCGCGATGCGCTACTTACTGGCGCAAGCACTTAAACAAGCCGAGCTTCCCCACTTCTTTCTCCGCCGCCGTTCCAGCCCACGAGAAGAACCACGAGTACGAGCCTGGCTCACCTGGCTAGCACTCGCCCATCCAGAATGGCAAATGGCACCCTCATGCTACGATGTAGCTGAAGCCTTCGCCTTGAGCATCCACGGGCTTGACCCGGCACGTGCCCAACTCATCGTAGAGCAGCTCTATGTCCCCGAGGAAATTCGCCTGCTGCCCATCAGCGAGCTAACTGAGCTGCACCGTGAACGAATTGGAGAGGAGTCTGTTAAATTAGTGGCAGAATTGAGAGCATGGTTAGATCAAGAAAACGGCCGTTCCCCCCTCGACACCTTCCTCTACAACCTGTTCAATGGTTTATTAAGCCAACCCCGCTTCCAACTTAAACCAGACCTGGCCGGCGCTGCTGTCTGTGATTGGTTAGTACAATCCGCCGCACGCTTACGCCAGGCCGCCCCCGCCATGGGCTTGCACACGCCAGCAGAAATAGGCACCGCCTTCATCGCTGGCATCAATCAGGGCTTAGTCACCGCCAATCCCCCCGACCTGGGTGATCCTCCCGCTCCAGACGGAATTCAAATCTCCACCATGTATGGCTATTTGCTAACGGGGAAATCAGTGCAAATACAGGTCTGGTTAGAAGCAGCAGACCACGGTTGGTGGGCAATACCCAAACAACCGTTAAGCAATGCATTTGTCCTGGCGCAAAGCCGTTTGTCAGACGAGCCGTGGACAGGCGAAGATGACTTTACCATGCGCAATCAACTACTCAGCCGCATCATTCGCGGCCTGACCAATCGATGCACAGACAGCATCATCCTCGCCAACAGCGACCTGGATCGTCGTGGGCTGCGTCAAGATGGCCCCCTGTGGCGTGCCCTCCAACCAGCACGGGCAAACTTCGCCGGGTCGTAAACACGCCAGTTACCACACAAAAGTGATAATCGACACCCAAATTAGTTCGTGGCAACCTTGCTCTTCTGCTCTTTCACCAAATCTCGCTTGAGAACCTTCCCCACCGTCGTCTTTGGCAATTCATCACGGAAAATGATAACACGTGGGTATTTGTACTTCGCTAATTGCGTCTTGCTCCACTCCTTGATCTCATCTGCTGTGATAGCATTCCCTGGCTGCTTGACAATCCAGGCAACAACAGTCTCGCCACGCTTGGGATCCGGCACGCCGGCAACGGCCGCTTCAAGAATAGCGGGATGGGTAACCAAAACCTCTTCAACCTCTCGCGGATAAATGTTATAGCCGCCAGCGATAATCATATCCTTCTTGCGATCCTCGATATAGAAATAGCCATCTTCATCCATGCGGGCAATATCACCCGTATAAAGCCAGCCATCACGCAGCGAGTTGGCCGTTTCTGTAGGCATATTCCAGTACCCCTTCATAACAGTCGGCCCTTTCAAAAGCAATTCACCGATTTCGCCAACAGGCATATCCTCTTCACCATTTATAGCATCAACGATCCGGCATTCCACCCCAGGCAGCGGCAAACCAATCGAACCCTCTCTGTTTTCCCCTTTAATAGGATTGCAATGGGTAGCAACAAATGTTTCCGTCATGCCATAGCCTTCAACGAGACTGCCGCCGGTTATCTTTTCAAACTGGCGCTTTGTTTCCATCATCAGAGGTGCAGAGCCCGAGATACAAGCCCGAATCGATGTCACATCGTATTTACCTGCGGCAACATCCGGGTTGTGGTTGATAGCGTTATACATTGCGGGCACACCAGGGAACAGGCTGGGTTTATGTTTGTCGATGGTGCTGAGTAAATCTTTTTGGTCACGGGGATCAGGGATGATGTAGAGAGTTCCTGCCACAGCCGCCGATAGAATCATAGCCGTAATCATGCCATAAGAGTGGAAGAATGGAATGGCACCCATAATGCCTTCTTTACCCTCTTCCCATTCCAACCATTCCTTGAGCATTTCAATATTAGCCGACAAATTCCCATGGATACCCACAGCCCCTTTAGCTAAACCAGTCGTACCGCCGGTGTATTGCAGCATAGCCATATCTTCATTGGTAACATTGACATGGGGGGGAGCCGCTTTTTTACCCATGGCAATGAAATCTTTAAATGCCATGTCACTGCCTTGAGGCTGAGCGTCATCGCCACCTTTCTTCTCTTTAAGGAGTGTGAAAAGCACGCTGAGAACTTTAGGGAAATAATCCTTGATGTTGGTGACAATGATTCGCTTAACTTGGGTGTTTCCCTTCTTCTGCACAGATTTGAGCAGCGGGTAATAGCGGCTCATCACAAAAACAGTTTCCGCCCCACAATCCGCCAGTTGATGCTCTAGCTCTCGTGCTGTGTAAAGCGGATTTGTGGCAATGACAATGCCACCTGCTTTCAATATGCCGAAATAGCTGAGCACAAATTGGGGGGTGTTTGCCATATAAATAACAGCCCGATCCCCTTTCTTGAAACCATTGGCTATAAGTGCTGCCGCCAAGGCATCCGTTTGTTCTTTATACTCACGGAATGTGATTTTTGTGCCTTTGAAAAATAACGCAACCTGATCGGGATGTTTCTTCACACTTTCATCGAGCATATCAATGATCGTTTTATCTTGCAGCGCAATACTCTTGGCAACGCCATCTTCATAATTCTTAAGCCAGGGCTTGTCAGCATATGTGATGCTCATGGGGTTCCTCTCCTTGTTTTGCTCAGGCAACCGCTTGCCTAAACTGACTCTTAGGAACGGAAATTGAATAACACGACGAGGTCGTTTCCTTACCGTTCCTTGAAACTGACGATGTAATTCCGTATTTTATTTCATCGTCAGCCCTTAACGTAAGCTGGAAAACTGGATTTATAGACCTAAACCGTGGGGTGACCGTGTAAAAATGAGTCCCCGTTTTTCATGGGTAAAGGTCACTTGAAGCGCATCCATCAATTCCATAGCTTATTGATGGATGCGCACTTACCTAACTATATAATCATTAAAAGACGAAACAAGCATTGCCGAAATGGACTGGTGGGGATCCGACTCAACTCGTTGGCGTGATGATTTTATTGAAAATAGGTGGAGCATTTACGCCTGCCGCTAATATATCATACTTTTGGCTCAGAATGGAATTTCATATTGAAATTGGTTACTTAGCAGTTGGTTGAGTGTGCGCGTGGGCGTGGGGGCGCAAAAAGCGTACCTGGCGCTGCCTCCCCAAAGGTGATGCACATTCTGGAAAATCATTTCGTGTCCCGCTGTTTGTTCCCTTGTATACTTGTTGGAAGATGAACAAGATGTTGGGATGATTCAGAAACCACATTAAAGCGTGTCAGCTCTTGAAAGAATTGGGATTTTCCATTCTGCTCAGCATGACTTGCTTTATCAAATCAATCATGAGGAGTGGGTGATGGCTAAGGAATTGATTGTTGCTTTTCAAGGAGAACCAGGGGCATACTCAGAGCAGGCTGTGCATAAACAATTTGGGGTGGATACGCGGACACTGCCATGTCGCAGTTTCATGGAGATTTTTGAGGCGTTACACGATGGTTTAGCCACAAAGGGAATGCTGCCTGTTGAGAACTCTTTGGCTGGCACAGTCATCCCGGCTTACGATTTGCTAGTTGACCATGATCTTTCGGTGCAGGCGGAAGCGATTGTGCGTGTTGAACATTGTTTGATGGCACCGGCCGGCACTAAGTTGAGTGATATTCGACAAGCGAAGTCTCACCCGCAGGCGCTATCTCAATGTGAGCGCACATTGACCCGCTTGGGTATTGAGCCTGTCATTTATTATGATACTGCTGGGGCTGCACGTGATTTAGCAGCAAATCCAGAGTCAGGAACGGCCGCTGTTGCTAGTGAATTGGCGGCGCAAACCTATAATTTGGAAATCCTGGTGCGCAATTTGGAAGATTTGGATTTTAATTACACGCGCTTTTTTGTGCTGGGGCAAGAGGATCCCCCGCGCCAGGATCCGAGCAAAACTTCGATTGTGTTTACTACGCGCCATGTGCCTGGTGCGTTGTATGCGGTGATGGGGGAGTTGGCCAATCATAGGCTCAATATGACGAAGATTGAATCAAGACCGCGCCGAAATCGACCCTGGCATTACCTGTTTTATGTGGATTTTGAAGGTCATGAGGATGATTTGCATGTGCGGGAAGCGATGCTTGGTATTTTGAAGAAGGCATCGTTTTTGAAGGTGCTGGGCTCTTATCCAGCAGCAGATCAGGGGCAGTGGATTGTGGGGGGCGAGTAGGATTGACGATGAGATAAAATATGGAATTGCTGGATCTGCTTCAAGTGACCTGACCATTTGTAAAAAGGGGAATTATTTCTAGACGGTGACTATGGCTTGATTTTTCTTGGCAATGAGTTTACATAAGTTTGCATGGATTTTGACAACGATTTGTGTCAATCTAAGCAAATTTGTTACCCAAAATATCTGGTATCAACTTGGGCTATTTAAGGGTTATTGGTTCTAGATAGACGACGTCATTGGTCTTGCCGTTGCTTTCTTGCACTTGTAGGCGTGTGCCGTTTTCAGCAATATACAAGCCAACTTCGAGCAGATATTCTCCTGGTTCTGCTTCGTCTGGGAGTGTGATTTGGTAGGAATCGATGATGACTTCGTCGGGCAGCCAGCGGCTGGTGGGGTAGGTGTTTTGGCGAGGCATGGTATCTTGCTGCCAGGCGCAACAACTGCCATCGGGGTGAAGGGTGTGAACGAAGACGGTGTAATCTGTGGTGGGGGTTGTGTGGGCTTGCCAGATGAGGTCAAGTACGTGGCCATCAGCATTGGGCGAGAGATTGTAGCCGAGCAGCTCGATTTCGTTGCCCAAGGTGCTGTGAACGGCCGTTTCCATGTCTGGCACATCATAATTCCGTTCAGTTTGCGTCACCGTGATCCAGCCTAAATCTTTCTTGTAGATTGAGTTGTCACTGCTGTCAAAGAGCTGCAGTTGAACGCGATATTCGCCATCTTCAACATTGTCTGGAATAGGCAGGGAGAGGTGGTCGATGAGGAACTGAGGCGTTTCCCAACTTTCAAAGGGGTAGGTGTTGTGATTGGGCTGCGTTGTGCCTAGAATACGGCCAGTATTGTCCCGTTTGTACAGCTCTAGCCGCGTTTTGAGGCTCTTTTGTTGGGCGGTGGCCAGCCACCACAATGACACAGCCAATGTTTCGCCAGTTGACAACTCTGTGTGCCCCCATTGGTAGCCAAGCAGTTCCAGCCCTGGGCGGATGTCATCATGCAGAACGTGGGCTGGTTCGGGCAGTGGCTCAGGCGGCGTGCCGGGGTGGACGGAGGTGTTTTTGAGGAAGATGCTGTCACCTGCATAACGGCCGTTTTCATCCAACACCGGCAGCCTATTCCCCGTTTCTTCATTAAACAAGCCGACCCGCACCTGGTAAAAACCGGGCGGTGCCCCAACCGCCACAGGCAAATCAACCCGTTGAATCACCAACTCGCCCGGCTCCCACTGGGCTGTGGGATAGGCAAAAGCATTGACCTGGCTCCAGCGGGTGTCCCATTTATCTTCAAGATGGACAAAATGCGTGTACTCAACATCTGGTTGGCTCCCGATGCGCCAATACAACGTCACCGGCATGGTGTCGCCCGCTGCTGCTTCTGCCAGTTCATAGCCCACCAGTGCAGCGGCATAACCAAAATTTACAGACAACGGGTTGGGGGGGATGATTTCAGGGGGAGAATTGAGAGCGTAAGCGGTAAAGGAATCGTTTGCTTCAATCAGTTTAAAGTTTTCAGGCAGCGGCGTTGCCCAGTCAGGCACAGGGCTGGATTGCGGGAAAATATACAGCGCCGGGCCTGATTCGGGCAGGACAAGTGCCTTGCTTTCTGGCAGCCATTTCACGTCATGATAGGCGCTGCTCAAAAAGGCGATGGTGGGTGGTTGGTAGTATCGAGCAGCAACATAGACCGTCTGCCCAGACAAATCCTGATGGTTAAGAAACTCAGCAACGGCCGTTAAATCCCCATCTGTCTCGTAAAACAAGTTAGGCTCGTTGCGCCATTCCCGGAAATAAGTTTGTGCCGTGGAAAATGCCTCAACCAGCATCAACACACCCGCCACGGCGAGAAACCCACGTGCCAACCGTTCTCGTCGGTGGTAACGCGTTGCCATCCCTGCCAACAACCTTTCTAAGCCTTGAGCCGGTAAGAAAAAGAGGAAAGGCATCATGCCCACGGCACGTAAATTGCTGGGTAAAATTTCATTCGTGGCCAGAGCTGTGGGCAAAATCATGATGATGGGAGTGAGCAGCAGCAAGATCAGGGCGGATCGTTCCCAGTCCGCCTTAACCCGCCTCCATGATACCAGCGTCACAACCCAGCCGCCGACCATCAAGGCGCCCCACAGCAAGCTAAACAACGGCCGTTCTGGCACATTAAAACGCACATACGGATCGCCGTGCAGGAAAAACATTTGCATAGAGCGCAAGAAACCTTGCCATGGCGTCATGCCTTCTGCCCTGGTGCCAACCTGACTAATGCGCACCCAAAAGGCATCGGGGTGGTTGACAAAGTAATAGAGTAGGGGGGAGAGAACAATGAAAGCGATAACGGCCGTTACCGCCAACTGGCTCCAGCGCAGTTGCCACTGCTTCCGGTTCAACAACAGCGGCAGCCATGCCCCAAACAGCAAAACGGGAAACAGCCGCGCCGCTAAATACGTGTAAGCTGTCAAGCCCAAGAACACGCCGCCAACCACCAGCCACCACCACTTTTCACGCCGAACACCTCGGAACAGAGCGGCAATCGTCAACGCTTGCAGCAGCGGCTGCGAAATGGCGCGGAATCCCAAACGGCTGAACAGCAAATGCCAAAAACTCATCGCCATCAGCATAGCCGCCAACAAAGCCACCTGCCGCGATAGACCCAGTTCTCGTCCCAACCTGTAAGTTGCCGCCACCGTCATCATGCCCACAAACGCTGCCGTCAACCTCAGGGCAAACACCGACTCACCCACAAGCCGCATTAAGCCGCCTGCCAGGTAAAAGAAAAGCACCTCTTTGCCCGTGTAGCTTTCGATAAAAATAGGTAGGCTGACGCCCCGACCAATCTCAGCCGAGAGGATGGCATTGGCCGCTTCGTCATAATGCAGCCCCGGTGGCAGCTCTGACAACATGTGGAAGCGTAGCGCTGCGGCAATAAGCAAGCAGGCCAGCATAAAAGCCAGGACATGATGGCGTGTGATCCGATCCATGCCATGAATTTTATCGTTGGTCTGTAGATGCGTCGAAATTAAAAAAGTATGTAGGCATAGATTAGATTTGGCATTAATTGGTATAATATTTGAGAGCAAACAGGTGCGGCCTGAGCTGGTTGAAGGCAGAGCTGGGTTTTAACAAGCTCAGCTTTTGACAGGTTCAGCCTTCGTCTCACAGTATCGTTACGAATGTCTTTTGAAATGATTACTTATGTTAATAACCAAAAGCAAACATAGTGATCTCAATAAAGGGGTGTTACGATGAATAAAAAAATGCTTCTTATCAGTGTGTCTTTTATCCTGATTTTATTAGTGGGGATAACGGCCGTTGCTGTCATCATGTCTCAAAACTTAGCCACGTCACAATTAGATGAATCCAACGATCAACCTCTGGTGGATGATGCGGAAGCGTCACTAACAGAAGCAGATGTTGTGGCGCAGCAGCCCACAGGCGCTAGCCAAATATCTGGTGATGAGATTGAGCGGGCACAAAAAGATAAATCCAACGATCAATCTCTGGTGGATGACGCGGAAGCATCATCGACAGAAGCAGATGTTGTGGTGCAGCACACAGACGCCGACCAGATATCTGATGATGAGATTGAGAAGACACAAAAAGATGAACCCAACGATCAACCTCTGGTAGATAACGCAGGCGCGTCATTAACAGAAGCGGTTGTGGTGGGGCATCAGCACACAGACGCCAGCCAAATTCCTGATTATTGGATTGAGCAGGCACGAGAATATGTGGTTCATTATGCAAACACTTCACATGGTAGTCAGGTTTTGTCGGGCTTAACATGGTTAGCCAAACAGGATCCTCGTTACAAAATCGATATTGCCGCCGAGGGCACCGTCGTCGTGCCCTCAGATGTGACAGCTTTACGCATCTATAGCGGCAATAACTATCCTGATGATACCTACATCACACCAGAACTATACTGGAAAGACGACGATGGTTTGGCTCATACACGCAGCGTTGTGAATACAGGGGAGTTTGATTTCTCCACATGGACGTGGTGTGGGCAAATGGAATATTATCCCGATGTTGGGATTCAAGAGTATTTAGACAAGATGAAGCAATTAAATGAGCATTACCCAGACACGCAGTTCATCCTATTCACTGGACATACCATAGGCGATGAACCGGGCAGTGATTTGTGGCGTCATAATGACATGGTCAGACAATATGCTCAAGACAATAACATGATCCTCTTCGATTTTGCCGATATTGAAAGCTATGATCCTGCTGGAAACTTCTATTCAACAGCATCAGATGCTTGTGAATGGTGTGAGGATTGGTGCAGCCACAACCCGACTAATTTTGAATGCCAGGAATTGCCCTCTTGCGAGCATACGCATGGTTTGCAATGCACGCTGAAAGGCCAGGCATTCTGGTGGCTGATGGCTCGGTTAGCTGGCTGGGACGGTACACCAGAGTCATAAAGACATGTGCTTTTGCTAAAATGATTTGGCTTAGTGACCGTCTAAAAATTACTCCTCGTTTTTCAGGAGGAAAGGTTACTTGAAACGCATCCATCAATATTCCATCACCTATTGATGGATGCGCCCACAGCCTGGTGTTATGGGGTTTTAGACGTGCCAGGATGCACCTCTTTGCGGTTCATCACAGTTGGCTAAGGTCACACCGGCGATTTCATTCTTCAGGAGCACAATACATGCTTGGTTTACTGGTTCTTATCATCATCAACGGCATCTTTTCCATGTCAGAAATTGCGGTTGTCTCGGCGCGTCGGGCACGCCTACAGCTTCGTGCGGCACAAGGGGACAAAGGTGTGCAGGCGGCGCTTAAACTGGCTGACCAGTCTGCAAATTTTCTGGCGACCATTCAAATTGGCATTACGTTGGTGGCAATTCTGATGGGGGCGTTTGGCAGCACCCAATTGGCTGCCCAGCTAGAACCTCTGTTAGCACAAATTCCTACGTTGGGGACTTATAGTCAAGCGCTTGCGGGGGGAACGGCCGTTATCATTGTCACTTATCTCTCACTGGTGCTGGGCGAATTAGTGCCCAAGCAAATCGGCCTCACTAGACCAGAATCGATTGCCAGCCGCATCGCCACCCCCATGACCTGGCTGGCTCGCCTGATGCGTCCCATTGTTGTTTTGCTGAGTGCCTCAACAAACCTGGTCGTGCGCCTTTTGCGCATTCGCCCTGCCGACGAACCAGCGATTTCTGAAGAAGAAATCCAGATGATGATAGAACAAGGCACAGAAATCGGGGTTGTGGATCCTATTGAAGAAGAAATTGTGGAGCAGTTGTTCCGCGTCGGCGATTTACATGTCAATGATTTGATGGTAGACCGGACCGACATCGTGTGGTTAGACGTGAATGATTCGCCAGATGTGATTCGTGCCAAAATTAGCAGCAGCATTCATTCTCGCTATCCCGTGGCAAATGGCGGTCTGGACAACATCATCGGCCTGGTATTTGTCAAAGATTTGTTGGTGCAAACACTCGGCAGCCACGTTCCAGACCTCGAGTTGCTAGTCAAACCAGCATTATTCATCCCCTCTGGTTTACCGGTGTATGAGGTGTTAGAGCATTTCAAAGAGGCGCAGGCACAGATCGCCTTTATCACGGATGAGCATGGCGGCGTAGCAGGGTTAGTGACCTTCATTGACTTGTTAGAATCCATTGTGGGTGATGTGCCTGAAATTGGGGATCCAGCTGATCCAACGGCCGTTCGCCGTGCTGATGGCTCTTGGTTGATTGATGGCAAACTGCCTGTTGAAGAGTTCAAGCAAATCTTTGATATCGAGCAACTGCCTGAAGAAGAAGAAAACTATTATCAGACCATTGGCGGGTTTGCCATGAGCTACCTGGGTCGTATTCCCCAGGCTGGCGATGTATTCACCTGGAACAGTCTAACCATTGAAGTGCTGGATATGGATTGGCGGCGGGTGGACAAGGTGTTGGTGACAAAGATTGACGATTCTAGCTTGACGCCTGACGAATGAAGATAAGCTTGCGCCCAACCACCATAGAGCCTTGACCGATACCTGTTGACCATGGAACGGCCGTTTCCTGCCCTGTTGTTAACGAATGATAAGTGTACTTGACATTGGCGCTTGTGTTAAGTATACTTATCATTATGACGCATGAACGCGTAGGCAATCGGGTTAGAGAACTCCGATTAAGTTTAGGGATGACCCAGGCACAGCTAGCTGATTTAGTTGGTGTGGCTCGTGTCTCCATTGTGGCGATTGAAAACGGCCGTTTCCTGCCCACAATCGAAACTGCCTTAAGCATTGGCGAAGCTTTGCAGGTACCACTTGAACAGATTTTTTGGTTAAAGGATGAGCACACATGAAAAAAGAATTTCTGCCCTATTACATTTCCAGAGCGATTTTAAGTGGTGCATTGGCCATAGTTATTTTTGGCATGAGTTGGCAGGCAATACCCCTGTCAATCTTTTTCTTTAGCTTGTTCTGGCTTTATCTTCACAGCGGTTGGTTCAAAATTGATTTAACCCATCCATTTTTTCCCCTGCGTCGTGACCAACGCGCTCAGCTTGTGCAGAGAAAAGCACTCATTGCGGCATTAGTTGTCGGGGTACTCACTTTTATTGGGCAGACATTTTTGTCCGATTTACTCCCATTGCCCCTCTTGTCAGTAAATCTGGCGATTCCGTTGGCAATTGTAGTTTATTTTATAATGCAATTTGTATTATTAAGCCGGGCTTAACCTGCACTAAGGCCTGCCAACCAGCATAGGGCGTCATCCCTTACTCATCACCCTGCCACACAAACGGCCGTTCCCTCCTCCCTCCTCCCTCCTTCCACCCACTTCACAATTCACCATTCACCATTCACCATTCACAATTCACAATTCACCATTCACAATTCACAATTCCCCATTCACCATTCACAATTCCCCATTCACAATTCACAATTCACAATTCCCCATTCACCATTCACAATTCACAATTCCCCATTTCCCATTCACCCCAGCCGCCAATATGGTAAAATCCCCCCATGTCAATCAAAAAACTCGTTCTAATCGACGGCCACGCCCTGGCCTACCGCATGTTCTTCGCCTTACCTTTGGAAGCATTCACCACCAAAGAAGGCGAACCCACCAACGCCACCTACGGCTTCACCCGCACCCTCCTGGACCTCATCCTCGCCGACAACCCGCCCGAATACCTCGCCGTCAGCTTCGACCTTGGCCGCACCTTCCGCGACGATCTCCTCGCAGAATACAAAGGTACCCGCGAAAAAATGCCCGACGAACTGCGCCTGCAAATCGAGCGCATCCGCGAAGTGGTGCAAGCCCTCAACATCCCCGTCCTTGAACTAGAAAACTACGAAGCCGACGACATTCTCGGCACCGTGGCTCAGCAAGCCAGGCTCCATGACGTGCCCGTTCACATCATCACCGGCGACCGCGACCTGCTCCAACTCGTCGATGACAACACCCGTGTCGAACTGCCCACCCGGGGCAGCCGCCCGCCAGAAATCTACGACAGCGACAGAGTCATTACCAAGGTTGGTGTGCGCCCCGACCAAATTGTGGACTACAAAGCCATGGTCGGCGATTCCAGTGACAACATTCCTGGTGTGAAAGGCGTAGGGTCAAAAACGGCCGTTAAGCTCCTCAGCGAATACCAAACCCTTGACGCCATCTACGACAACATCGAGAACATCAAAGGTGCCATGAGCAAAAAGTTAGCTGCTGGCAAAGAAAACGCCTACCTCAGCCAAAAACTAGCCCGCATCGTCCTTGACGTGCCCATCACCCTCGACATCGAAGCGTGCCAGACACAAGACTTCGACGGCGCCCCCGTCCTCGACCTATTCCGCGCCCTCGAATTCCGCACCCTCACCAACATGCTCGTCGAGCATCTCGGCAGCGATCTCGACTACATCGCCGACAAAGCCGCCGAACCGCCCACCGAAACCATCATCGTGCAAACTCAAGCACAGTTAGACGAACTGGTCATAGCCCTCAACAATGCCGACATGATCAGCTTCGACCTGGAAACCACCAGCCTCAACAAAATGGAAGCCGACATCGTGGGCATCGGCCTCGCTGTCGAGCCGCCAACAGGCTACTACATCCCTCTTGGGCACCTCGCCGCCGAAGCGCAAGCCACCACCGGTCAGATGGGGTTGTTTGCAGCCGCCGTTCAACTGGCAGACGGTCAACTGCCGCCGCAAACCGTCCTGGACGCCATTCGCCCCGCCATGACCAATCCCGCCATCCCCAAAGTGGCCCACAACGCCAAATACGACTACATCATCTGCAAACGGCACGGCCTTGAAGTTTCGCCCATCACCTTCGACACAATGATCGCCGAATGGCTCACCGATCCTGCCACCAAACACAAAAGGCTCAAAGATCTCACCCGCCATCGTCTCGGCATCGAACAAACCGAAATCAGCACCCTCATCGGCAAAGGCAAAAAGCAAATCAGCTTTGCCGAAGTTCCGATTGAGCAGGCCGCGCCCTATGGCGCCGCAGATGCAGACGTCACCCTGCGCCTCGTGGCTCCGCTCCAGGCAGAAATCGAAGAAAAAGGGTTAGAAAAACTGCTCGATTTAGAAATGCCCCTCATCGCCGTCCTCTCAGACATGGAAATGGAAGGCATTGGCGTCGATGTAGACCTTCTGCACAAAATGTCAGAAGAGCTGAGCAAGCGTCTCAACGAGTTAGAAAAAGAGATTTACGTCATCGCTGAAGAAGTCTTCAATATCAACTCCACCCAACAACTTAGCGACGTACTGTTCAAGACAATTGGGCTGCCCACCTCAGGGCTCAAGAAAACTAAGAGCGGTCATTACTCAACTGCCGCCAGCGTGCTTGACGACCTCAAGAAATTCGACGACTCTGGCATCATCAACGTCATCCTGGAATACCGTGAACTAGGCAAACTCAAAAGCACCTACGTTGATGCGCTGCCCACCATGGTCAATAAAGCAGATGGCCGCATTCATACCAGTTTCAACCAAACCGGGGCAATTACCGGACGGTTGGCAAGCAGCAATCCCAACTTGCAAAACATCCCCATTCGCAGCAAAGTGGGACAGCAGATTCGGCGCGGCTTTGTGGCGCGTCCTGGTCATAAATTCTTTGCCTGCGACTATTCCCAGGTAGAACTGCGTATTCTGGCGCATATCAGCCAGGATAAAGCACTGCTCAACGCTTTCCGTGAAGGACAAGACATTCATGCCACAACCGCCGCCGCCGTTTACGCCATTCCCTTGGCCGAAGTGACCTACAATCAGCGTCGTTTCGCCAAAGCAGTCAACTTTGGCCTCATCTACGGCATGGGCGCCTTCCGCCTGGCTCGTGATTCCGACCTGACCCTGGGCGAAGCAGAAGATTACATCAAAGGTTACTTTGAACGCTTCCCCGGCATCAACCACTACCTGGAAAAGACCCGGCAGACCGCCAGAGAGAAGGGTTACGTAGAAACCTTATTTGGCCGCCGTCGTTACTTCCCAGTGTTCAAAGGGCAAAGAGGGGGCAGCAATCGGCAAGCATGGCTTCGTGCTGAACGGGAAGCGGTTAACCATCCCATTCAAGGCACCGCCGCCGACATCATCAAAATTGCCATGTTGCGCTTGCATAAAGCCCTTGCCGCCGGCTACCAGGCGCGTATCCTGCTGCAAGTCCATGATGAACTGCTCCTGGAAGTGCCCGATGATGAATTGGACGTCATCAGGCCGCTTGTCATCGACATCATGTCCAATGCCTATAAGCTGGATGTTCCCCTCAAGGTTGATGCATCCATGGGCGCCAATTGGCTGGAACTGAAAGATTAACACCATTCAGCGAGGGCTCAACGGTCAGTCAAGATCACGTCGAAGTCTGGCTCAGGCTAGAGTTTCGACAAACGCAGCCCTCATTGATTCTATCTTTAATATTTACTCACTTATTTCCGTAGGAACGGAAATCAAATCATAGTGTTGTTTAAAATGTAACTATTTGAGAAGGAAGATATTTTCATGGCAGAAAAATTATTAACGAAGCAAGGTGAATACAATGATGATTTTCCAGGATTGGATGCGCTGCCCAAGCGCGGCAATCGTTGGACCCGGGCTTTTACGCTTGGGATCCTCTCTATTTTTGGGTGGCATATTGAAGGCATGCCGCCAAACGTGCCCAAAATGATTTTAATTGGTGCTCCCCATACTTCAAACTGGGATTTTATATTGGCGATGCTAACAAGTTCTTCTTTTCGTTTACGCATGAGCTGGATGGCAAAGCATACTTTTGTTGACGGCCCAGGCAAACGACTTTGGCATTGGTTGGGGGGCATCCCTGTTGACCGCCGCGCCCGTCATGGTGCTGTTGGCGCAATGGTTGAGACATATAACAATCATGAAAAATTAGTTGTGGCCATTACGCCAGAAGGGACACGCCATGGCGTAAAGCGTTGGAAGAGTGGGTTTTACCATATCGCCGTCGGGGCAAATATCCCGATTGTGCCTATTGTTTTTGATTATGGGAACAAAACGATGCGAGTTTTGGAGCCGTTTATGCCTACCGGAGACAAAGATGCTGATATTGCTTACTTGCAATCACTATACAAAGATATAAAAGGAAAGCATCCTTACTCTTGGTAGGTATAATGCCTCATGTGAAATTGTCTTGAAACGTGACACAATACCTCTGAATTGAATGAGTTTGATCCTCCTGGTATAGATTTTGACAACTACAAAACAACACAAGTTTTTCTTGCCTGGGCAAGTTTTCTTTAATGTGGTGCGCAGGCATGACATTTGACATTGGAAAACAAGAAGAGATTGGCATGGTAGAAATTGAGCAAAAGGAAGCCAAAAATATTGAGTTTGTGCCATCTGGTGGCATGACAGTGATTCCTGAAGTGGGCGATTTAGTTCCCCGCCGGGGTGGGAAATTGGCACGTGGATTTGCCAAATTCATGATGTCACTGTTTGGTTGGCAGGTTGAAGGTGTGGTGCCAAATGCTGAAAAATTTATGGTGATTGGGGCGCCCCACACGTCGTATTGGGATTGGTTTATTGTGATGGGCGCTGCTTATACTTTGGGGGCGCGTATTTCCTGGATGAGTAAACATTCTTTGTTTGAGGCACCTTGGGGCGGCTTGTTAAAATATTTGGGTGGTGTGCCTGTGGATCGGCGGCGGTCAACGGGCGTAGTTGCTTCAGTTGTGGAGCAGTTTAAAAAACATGACAAGTTGATTTTGTGTATTACGCCGGAGGGAACCCGGGCGAAGGTACGCAGTCAGTGGAAGAAGGGGTTTTATTACATAGCGCAAGGTGCTGATGTACCTGTTGTGGTGGCAGCGTTTGATTTTGGGAGAAAAGTGGTTCGTTTTGGACCAACGTTTAAGCCCTCGGGGAATGTTGAGGCAGATTTGCCGACCATCATGTCTTATTATGATGGGATAGCAGGACGCCATCCACAAAAAGAAGTGGAATAAAGGCAGCAAAGCAAGACGCGGTCTGAGCCCTCGCTCGTTTATTTTTGCAAGAATTTAAGTACAGCTTCAGGAGAGTCCTTTTTTAGGGCTGTTTGGGCTGTTCTTTGGGCTTGGCAGATGGTGAAGCTGCGGATCTGCTTTTTGACGGCTGGGATGGCCGGGGCGCTCATGCTCAGTTCATCGACACCTAGACCCACAAGAACGGCCGTTGCTAAATCATTGCCTCCCAGTTCACCACAAACCCCCACCCAGATGTCTGCATGATGTGCGGCTTCAACTGTTTGTTTGATAAGCCGCAGCACAGCTGGTTGCAGGGCGTTGGCCAGATGTGCCACGTTGGCATTGCCCCGATCCGCCGCCATCGTGTATTGAGTGAGGTCATTGGTGCCGATGGAGAAAAAGTCAGCTTCTTTTGCCAGTTGATCGGCGATAGCGACAGCGGACGGCACTTCGATCATAATGCCCACTTCCATCTTCTTGTCGAAATCAACCTTTTCTGCCTTGAGTTCCTTTTGCACATCCTGCACCATTTTCTTGGCTGCTTTCAACTCTGCTGCCGTACTCACCATGGGGAACATGATTTTGACATTGCGTTGATAACCAGCTCGCAGAATGGCGCGAATTTGGGGTTTGAAGACCTCGGGATTGTCCAGGCAAAAACGAATACCGCGCCAGCCAAGGAAGGGGTTATCTTCTCGTCCTTGATCCAGGTAGGGCAGCGGTTTGTCGCCGCCCACGTCCAGGGTGCGGATAATGATGGGCCTGTCTTGCAGCCTGTCAGCGGCCTGGCGATAGGCGGTGTATTGTTCTTCCTCAGACGGAGCCGTCTCTCGTTCCAAGAACAGGAACTCAGTGCGGAAGAGGCCGACGCCTTCAGCGCCATAGTCTAAAGCGGTGGAGATGTCGTTAGGGCTACCAATGTTAGCCACAACTTCAATATGACGATTGTCTTTGGTAACGGCCGTTTTCTTGGCCGATTCCTTCGCTTTTTGTTGTCCAGCCACCCAGTCAGTTTGCTTCTGGACGAGGTCTGCTAACTCGTCTGCTGTTGGTTCCACCCAAATGCGGCCCACCTCTCCGTTTAGGCCAATCTGTTGCCCATCTTTGAGCGCAGTTAACTGCTCACCCATGCCCACGATGGCAGGAATGCCCAAAGCGCGTGCCAAAATGGCAGAATGAGACGTAGCACCGCCTAATTCGACACAAATACCGAGGATAGTTTGTGGATTGAGCTTGGCTGTATCAGACGGTGTCAGATCCGCGGCAACCAAAATAGAAGGCGTTTTCAAATCTAAAGACGGCCGTTCAACCTTCAGCAGATGTGCCAAAACCCGCTGTCCCACATCGAGAACATCAGCGGCACGCGCTTGCATGTAGGCATCGTCGATGTGGCGATATCGCTCGGCAGTGGCCTTAATAGCCTTGTCCCAGGCCGCTTCAGCATTGATGCCCTCTTCGTAGATGATCTGTTTGGCGGCGTCAAGCAAGTCAGGGTCAGCCAGGAACAAATCATGCGCTTCAAAGATGGCCGCTTCGGCAGCACCAATTTGCGCCACCGCCTGAGTATACAGAGTTTGGATCTCAGTGCGAGCCTCAGCAACGGCCGTTTCCAGTTTCTGCCACTGTTTCTGCTTGTTTTTAATCGAACGGGTCTTCACTTTAGGCAGACGAGGCCGATATTGAAACACAGGGCCAATGGCAATACCAGGTGAGGCGGGAATACCAGACCACTCTCCCACAACAGCGGGAACGGCCGTTTCCGCCGCCATCCCTTCGCCTTCATCCTCATCCAGGTCGCCAAAATTCTCAGCCGCCAATGCCTGAATGGCAGCTAACGCATCAGCCGCATCTAACCCCAGAGCCGTAATCACAATAGTATCATTTTGGCGCACCCCGAGCGTAGCCACTTGATTGATACTCTTCGCATTGGCCACCTTTTCGCCCAACCTGACCTGCATCTCTGCTGCAAACTGGCTGGCTGTGGCGACAAATCGCGCCGCAGGACGCGCATGAAGCCCCAATCGGTTAGGCACCACCACTTCCACTGTGTCCCCGCTGGTCAGGTCGATAGTTGCTGGCTGAGCAGCCACCGCCAACTCTGGGGCAATTTGCTCAATTTTGACAGCCAGTGCCGCTTGCGCTTCTGCCATCACTTGCTCAACTGAGCTGCCAATTGAGGCTTGCACCGCCGCAGCCATCGTGCCCTCAATTAACGGAGCCGGACAGAGGTATACATTTTCCTGGATTTCCGGCATGAGAAACTCAACGGCCGTTTCCGCACTCATCAAAGCGCTGCCCAAATCCATCAGCACCACCACGCCATCATCCGAATACACAGCTTCAATAGCCGCCATCACCTTCATCGGATCAGTACCAATAGGATGCTCTGGATCATCAATACCACCCGCCACCGCGATATTTACCTTACCCTGCACCATCTGTTCTGCTAATTCCTGCACGCCAGCAGCTAACGTAGCACTGTGTGACACAATGACTAGACTAACCATCGATTCCATCCTATTTATGATTGGCTTGAGCGAAAACTCAATGAGAATTTACCGCCTAACTAATTTATTAAAACCAAAAGCAAGCAAAAAGACGATCCAAATAGCAGCCGTAGAGCCTAATCCCCAAAGAACAGCAGGCCATAACCCTTCAGAGGGTTGCAATTGCCATGTCATAAACAAGCCAAAAGCAACACTGAGCAGCGCAATCAGCTTGATACCAGCCCGCTGCTCAATCCACGGCTCATCCATCGCCTTTTTAATTTCCGCATCCTGCGCAGCACTCTCTTGTTTTGTTTGCTTTTTCTTCCGCTTCTTCGATTTTTTCGCCATAAGCCTCTACTGAAAACTCATCAATATCCTAAAACCCTACTCATCCGCCAATTTCCGCTTTTCCAAATCATACAAACCATACGCCGCCGCCAAAATCTCAATCGGATGGCGGGAGGGCAGGCCAGTGCCATGCTCCAGTTGCCAGCGACACGTCTCCGAATCACAAGCGGAGATTTCAGCACCATCTTGCTCATGCACAAAATCAAACAATTCTTGACCCACATCCATAGCAATCTGGTACTTTTCTTTCTTGTAGCCATAAGTACCGGCAATACCACAGCAGCGGGCATGGCTTTCTCGGGCATCAATGCCAGGGATCAGCGTCAAAATTTCCAATGCTGGCTTGCCCACCCGATGAGCGCGATATTGACAAGGCGCATGATACGGCAGCACCATTTGCATGTCTACAAAATCCGTTTTCAAATCACCAGCTTCATACAGTTGGCGCAGCCATTCAAAAATGTCCCAGGTAGCCATGGTAATCGCTTTGGCTTGTTCGTTATCCATGTTGAGCAGTTCTGGTGCTTCCTCCTTGAGCGTCAGGGTGCAGCTAGTACTGGTGCCGACAATATCCAGGCCAGCTTGGGCATAAACCAGAAGTTTGTCGATGTTGTGTTGATGGTATTGCTCTGCTGTGTTGAACTCCCCATTGCTCAACATGGGCAACCCACAACAGTTCTGCGGCGGCACCAGCACCTCGTAACCGTGATGTTCAAAGACAGCCACAGCTGCTTTGCCGATGAACGGTTCATAATACATCGTGGCGCAGCCATGATAATACACAACCTTTTTCTCCGACCGCAGCCGTTGGGGGGCTGTTTTCTTCAGCCAACTACCAAACGTGCCCTTGTTTGACCATCTGGGCAGGGGGGCATCTTTGGCAATGCCCACAACCATCTCGGCGAGGACACGGCTTGCAGGATTATGCAAACTGATATTGGCTAATGGCGGCGCAATACTGCCCAATTTGCCCAACGTTTCATTCCGACCGAGCAGCCAGTTTCGCAGCGGAATGCCTTTTTCTGCCACGATGTGGGCGCGGGCGCTGGCGTTCATCTCTGCAATTTTGACACCGCTGGGACATACCTCGTTACACACGCGGCAGCCAGAGCAGTAATCAACGGAGTGATCCGGGGTCTGAATCTGGTCAATTTCGCGGAAGCGTTGAGCCTGCGGACCTGAGTATTTCGGCCCGGCAAAGTTGTCTGTGACAGCTGCCACGGGGCAGTAGCTGGTGCAAACGTTACATTTGATACACTCATCGAGGGAAGAACCAACAGAGTGCCATGATTGAGTATGCATTGTTCTTCCTCCTATTGGCTTAGAGCCAGAGCAGCGGCTATTCCAGTGGAAACGGCCGTTCCCTCTAAGCTTCTTTCCTGAATGGGATCATACTGAGCCAGTATATTGCCTGCCGCCCACAAATTTTTATATACAGGCTTACCCTCACTGTCAATCGGTTGATAATCTTTGTTCACAGCGACACCACCGTTAAACACAGGATGGCCGCTCTGACTAAAAAAGCCAGCCTCAAACCAGTTGGCTCGATTCTGCGGTACGGTCAGCGGCAGGTCAAAAATCGTCTCCCACACCCGACCGTCAATATTGCTGTCAAACCCACCGCCCAAGATACCGCCAGTGGCCAGTAAAAACTTGGGCGCATGTTGCCGCCAGGGGCGGGCGCCGGTGGCGCTTTCCACCCACGTAACTTTTCCTGGCGAGCCATTGGCAGCAATAGTTTGCGAATGGATGACCTCCACGCCCGCTTCGACGCGCACACCCATGCCGCGTACATGTTCCCGCAGCGCCGTAAACAAACGCACGCCTGGTACACTTGGCGGCAAGGTGGGAATCTCAAAGACAGGTGAACTAGTCGCTTCTTCGAGTTCAGCCAGCAGCATCAGGTGATGAGTCATGCCTAAAATGGCAGGCAGACCGATACGTTCTCCTGGCTGCACAACTTTCTTGAGCGCCGCCGCCAGGGCAATCCGTTTTTCCTTCATGTCTAGCCCGCGTGCCAACTGCACCGTGTTCCGATCCCGTTGGTCGGTAATGAGAGACAGATCCAAGAAGGTAGCACGGGCGGCGTAACCTAGCTTGTTCAAGTTTTCGGCAATCAATTCGGGGAAAAAGTCTCGCATTCCCTTGAAGCCTATGATAACCATGGGCTCTGCACGGCTCAAATCACCAGCCAATTGGGCTTGTGGCGCCAAATAAGTTGGTCGTGCGGCACCAGCCGGGGAGGGCAGCAGCAAGTTGTCGCCCGGATTTGCGGCTCCGCCATACGGCATGCCAATCTCTTTGCTCAGGGCAACAAAGGTGGCTAACGCCTGGGAAACTTGCTCTGCACCCATCAGCGCATACGGGTGGGTGGGGTGTGTTTCAGTTAGAGATTGGATGGCTTCTAACGGCCGTTTTACCGCATCTTCATACATCTCAGGCAAATAGCCCAAAACATCAATCGTGCCTGCGCTCCAATGCATGGAACCCAATCCCTTCGCTGCCACACGCACGCTCAAACCAGCTCTGGCCGCCGTATAAGCGGCCATCATGCCACTCAGGCCAGCACCCATGACAATTAAATCAACCATGCTTGACCTCCTCATCTTCACTGGGAGTCATATCGAAATGGTAGAAATCTGTGACCGGACTAGCAAGCTCCTTGTCCGGCAGATGATCCACATTCATCAGACTCATGTAAATCAGCTCGTCCAACCGCTCCTGCTTCAACTGCCGTCCCCACAAAATAGGCATCACCCCTTTCCAGCGTTCCTGCAAAAAGTCTCTGAGCAGCAAATTGGGATTAAACGCATCACTTCTCTGCACCTCTGCGCTTCTCCGTTTCCCATTTTGCGTATCACTGACCAGATTGTGTGCCGGTGACTGCAAATAAGCCACATCCCAGGCAGCCGTGCTCCCAGCTTCGTCACTCATGTCTACATGCCACGTGCCAGCCTTGTCCATCTCATGCAAAATCGAGGTGGCTCGATAGGTGCAGAAACCACCCTGACACGGCCCTTTGCCCAAGCGCACATCCCGGCGTAAATCATCCAGCGTCAGCAATGGATTGCGTTGGGCAGCATTTTCAACCATCGTGCGTGTCACCAGTTCACACTCACACACCAGCGACCCTTGCAGTTTCTTTTCTTCCACATCGTGCAGCCGATGCCCAACCCAGTAATGCCCTTGTTCCACACCAGGCACTTGGGTAGTGGCGGTGATACATTCACGTTCTGTACCCAGTTGTTCACAAATTTTATCAACCGTAGCTTCAGCCATCAGCCGGAATGTGGTCCATTTGCCGCCTGTAATGGTGAGGAAGCCGGCCACGCCTTCTCGTTCTTTGTGATCCAATAAAGCCAACTTGCGGGTCACGTCCCGCCCTTTGCCGCTGTCGTAGGTGTCTTGGAATAACGGCCGTACGCCAGCCCAGGCACGCAGCACTCTGGCCTTGGCAAAACCAGGTACCATCTTGTCCCCTTCTGCCATCATCAAGCGCACTTCCCACGGCTCAATGCGCAATGGTTCAGGGTCAGGCACAGTCACAGAGGTCGTGCCGATGATGCAGACGGTGTGGCTAGGCACAATGATGTCGCCATCGGAGGGCATTTTGCAGCGATTGACGACAGTGTTGACCAGGCGGTGGTTCATGGCAACCATCGTGCCCTTGCTGGGCATAATCACGACTTCGATACCCGCCATGGCGGCCACCCTACCTGTCCAGGCTCCGGCAGCGTTGATCACCATGTCTGCATGGATTTCACTGTTTTCGCCGGTGACAACATTGCGTACGTGCGCCCCCGTCACCTGGCGCTCACCTTTTGAGCCCGTTACTATCAAATCCATGACTTCATGATAGGTGAGAATTTGAGCGCCAGCGTTGCGGGCAGCTTGTGATGTGGCGTGGGCAGTTAAAAAGCCGTCAGCAGAGCCATCTGGCACTTCAAAAACGCGGCTGGTGCGTCGATTGAGCAGCGGTTCACGCCGCAATGCCTCAGCCACGGATATTTCTGTACAAGGAATGCCGACTGCATCGCAGCCAGCTTTAAATTTATCGGGGAATTCCCCTTCATCTTCAGGCAGTACCACAAAAAAACCACTGGTATCTTCGATACAGTGGGCGTGAGTGTGGCGCAATATCTGATTTTCAGCAATGCATTCTGCGGCACCATGCGGATCTTTGACAGCATAACGGCCGCCGCTGTGCAGCAAACCATGGAACCGTCCCGACGTGCCGTGTGTCAGATCTCGCCGTTCCACCAAGATGACTTTGAAGCCACGTAGAGCAGCATCCCACGCTACCCCAGTGCCCGTTGCCCCGCCCCCAATGACGAGAACTTCGGTTTCAAGTTTGTGCATCCTTCTCCTCCCAAAAAAATTGTCAATTGTGCCTGGTTAATGGCCAATTTTTAATGAGCAACTTCCCGGAAGTTCATGGGGAAGAGGGTCCTATTTAGTAAAACTTCCGGGAAGTTGTTGACCTTAATAAACAAACATTGACAATCAATAATTAACCACTGATCTTATTCTACCCAATCGAAGGTGCGGGTGACTGCTTTCTTCCACATGGCGTAGAGGTCAGTGCTGGCATTGCTGCCTTCGGTCGGCTGCCAGGTATGGTCAACGCCCCAGTTGGCGCGCATTTCGTCGGTGCTCTTCCAGAAGCCAACAGCGTAACCAGCAGCATAGGCGGCGCCGAGGGCGGTAGTTTCAGCTACCATCGGGCGCACCACTGGCACATCCAACACGTCAGATTGGAATTGCATGAGGGTGTTGTTGTAGACCATACCACCATCGACTTTGAGGGCGGTCAGTTCAACGCCTGAGTCTTGGTTCATGGCATCCAGCACTTCGCGGGTTTGGTAGGCGGTGGCTTCCAGGGCAGCGCGGGCGATGTGGCCTTTCTTGACATAACGAGTCAGGCCGACGATGGCGCCACGAGCATCTGAGCGCCAGTATGGGGCAAAGAGGCCAGAGAAGGCGGGGACGAAGTAGACGCCACCGTTGTCATCGACGCTCTTGGCATAGTCTTCAATGTGGGGTGAGAAGTCGAAGAAGTCGAGGTTGTCACGCAGCCATTGTACCAGGGAGCCAGTGATGGCGATGGAGCCTTCTAAGGCGTAGACAGCTGGTTCATCACCAAATTTGTAGCACAAGGTGGTGAGCAAACCGTTCTTGGAGGGCACAATCTTGGTGCCGGTGTTCATGATCATGAAGCAGCCGGTGCCGTAGGTGTTTTTGGCTTCGCCGGGGCTGAAGCACGCTTGACCGACGGTGGCCGCTTGTTGGTCGCCTAAGTCGCCAGATACGGGGATTCTGCCGCCGAAGGGGCCGTCTTCTTGGGTGTAGCCGTAAACTTGGGAGGATGGACGGATTTCTGGCAGCATAGATTGGGGAATGCCCATTGCTTCGCTGATGGAATTGGACCAATTTAGGGTTTCCAGGTTCATGAGCATGGTACGGCTGGCGTTGGTGACGTCGGTGACGTGGGCACCACCGTTGGGACCGCCGGTGAGGTTCCAGATGATCCAGGTATCCATGTTACCGAAGATGGCGTCGCCCTTTTCGGCTGCTTCGCGCAGACCTTCGACGTTTTCCAGCATCCACATGACTTTGGGGCCGGAGAAGTAGGTGGCTAAGGGGAGGCCTACTTTATCGCGGAAACGGTTTTGGCCGACGCCGCCTTCCAGACCTTTGATAATCTTATCGGTGCGGGTGTCTTGCCAGACGATGGCGTTGTAGTAGGGCTTACCGGTGTTTTTGTCCCAGACGAGGGTGGTTTCGCGTTGGTTGGTGATACCAATAGCGGCGATGTCTGCGGCGGTGACCCCTGCGTTTTTCATGGCGCCTTTGATAACATCTTGGGTGCGTTCCCAAATTTCCATGGCGTCATGCTCGACCCAACCTGGAGCGGGGAAGATTTGTTCATGTTCGAGTTGGTGAATGCCTACTGGCTCACCAGAGTGGTTAAATATCATGCAACGTGTGCTGGTTGTACCTTGATCTATTGCAGCAACAAATTCTTTTGCCATTTTTTTATCTCCTTAGGTTTGAAAACAGTACTCAGCGGGAGGTAAGTGGTATGAAGTCATTCCTGTTCACTGTTTACTTGTCTCCATTATGAACGTTAAAAAATCAACTGTTTATTGTATCCAGCAGGGCTTTTAATATGAAGTAGGATGATGTTGCGCCGGGGTCTTGGTGCCCGATGCTGCGTTCGCCAAGGTAGCTGGCTCGTCCTTTGCGTGCTTGGAGAGGTATGGTGTTTTCCATGCCTTGTTTAGCTGCGGAAACGGCCGTTTCTAACACCCCTAATGTCTCTTTGCCATCATCTATAGCGGCACGCATGGCTTCCAGTGCTGGTGCCCAGGCATCATACATTGTTTTGTCTTCCAACACTGGCCGACCACGCTGCACAATGCCTTCAACGCCACCTGTTAACATCTTGAACAGATCTTCGTCATCAAGCTCTTCTTTGGAGGCTGTTGCCATGCCACTCCGCATGAAAAAGGTGCCATACAAAGGCCCGCTGGCACCACCGACAGAGGATATGAGTGTCATGCCTGTTGTTTTGAGAATGTTGCCAATATCTGTATCGGTGACGGTGGGTAGCTTTTCCAAGACTTTTGTGAAGCCGCGAGCCATGTTGATGCCATGATCTGCATCCCCAATGGCAGCATCTAACTCTGTCAGATAATCTTTGTTATCGATCATGACGTTGCCCGTCGTTTCGAGCCACTGCACAATTTGGTCTTTGGTTACCATCTTTTTTCCCTTGTCAGTGAACAGGGCTCGGCGACCGGTTGAGTGATGACCGATACCTGTTCACTGATGACTATTTACTATTACGCGCCCCAGCGCAAGCCTGGTGTCACGACGGGTGCATCCCAGTATTTCAGGATTTCTTCATCTGTTTTGACAAGGGTAATGGAGCAGCCTTGCATTTCCAGAGAGGTGATATACGGGCCAATCAGGTTACGTACGATTTTGACGCCTTTGGCTTCGCACACTTTTGTGAGTTTGCGATAGACAGCGTAGAGTTCAGAAACAGGGGTGCCACCCATACTGTTAACGAAGGCGATCACTTCGTCGCCTTCAGCAAAGGGGGCGTCGGTTAGTTCTTTCTCGACCCAGTTGCCATCATCGTTGTCCCATTCACGCACGGTGCGGGTGTAAGCTTCATCTTCTAAAATGGCGAGCGCCATCGCTTCGGTGATTTCGTCCGCGGTTTGCATGGGCAGTCGTTTCCGACCTGGTTCGCCGTGGATGCCGATGCCGAATTCGTAGTTTTCTTCTTCGAGATCAAAGGTGGGTTTGCCCGCAGCGGGAACGATGCAAGAGGTGAGGGCAATGCCAATGGAACGGCCGTTTTGGTTCACCTTCCGCGCTAAATCAGCACATTGATCCAGATTGTAGCCAGCTTCAGCTGCTGCTCCCACAATTTTCTCAATGATGACTGTGGTGCCCACACCCCGACGACCAGCTGTGTATAGACTATCTTTCACAGCAGCGTCGTCGTCAACGAGGATGCTTTGCACTTTGATGCCTTCAGCATGAGCCAGTTCAGCGGCCGTTTCAAAGTTTAGCACGTCACCAGTGTAGTTTTTCACGAGGAAGAGAACGCCAGCGCCACCATCAACAGCTTTGGCGCATTCATACATTTGATCGGGGGTGGGGGAGGTGAAAACTTCACCAGGGCAAGCGCCATCAAGCATACCGACGCCTACAAAACCACCGTGCATGGGCTCGTGGCCGCTGCCACCACCAGAAACAATTGCCACCTTGCCTTTGACTGGTGCATCAGCCCGGTAGACATATTTGGGATCGTAAACAACTTTAAGCATATCGGGGTGGGCTATTTCCATGCCTTCCAGTTGTTCTTTGACGACATCATCGATGCCATTGATTAACTTTTTCATTAGATGCTCCTTAACTTGAACCCCATAACCGGTTGGGGGCTGACCGAAACGTTACATTTCGGTCAGCTTCCGGTCAATATCAATAAATTATTATTAAGACTCTGGCAGGAATGGTGTAATAAACCAATCGTAGACGAAGATGCCGACAGCGCCAGCGATGGCAGGAATGATTACAGGAACGATGAGGGCGTAAGCTGTGTTGTCCCATAAGCCTTGTGTGCCGACGATGGTGCCGAAGATGCGGGGGCCAAGGTCACGGGCGGGGTTGATGGAGTAGCCACTGGGGCCACCCAGAGACATACCAACGGCAAGGACTGTGAAACCCACGAGGAAGGGGCCGAGATTGTTCTTGAGACCCAAGTTGCGTTCGTCGCCACTAGCGAGAACACCCCAGAGCAAAACCATGGTGCCAAAGAATTCGGCGATACCAGCTGTGACCAGAGAGTAGCTGCCGGTGGCACTTCCCCCTTCACCCCCCCAGAAGGCTGAGCCGAAAACGGAGCCAGGGCCGGTGGACCAAACATTGGGCATACCGGCGGCCACGAGACCATCACGGTAAATCAGGAAAACGCAAGCCGCGCCTAAAAAGGCACCAATCATTTGCGCAATAATATAAGGACCAACTTTGTTCCAGGGGAAACCGCGTTTGACGGCTAAAGCAATGGTGACAGCTGGATTGATGTGTGCGCCGGTAACGCCGCCAGCAATATAAACAGCAATGATAACGGCAAAAGCCCAGCCAATGGTGATGGTGTTCCAGTTATAGGCTGTGCCAGCTAAACGGGGAGCTAAACCAACGTTGGCGACAACGCCATCGCCTAACATAACTAGAACGAGTGTGCCAAACATTTCAGCAACAAGTTCGCCTGTTAAACCTTTCTCTTTCATTTTTATCTCCTTAATCTGAAATTATTTTTTAGACCCAATGGGTCTTGCTTGTGGCATCGTGTGAGAATTCTGTGTGTGAGTTCCTCTTCCAATTTAATGCAATAAACTCTTCCTCCTTTCTAGAAACCATAGTGACCATCTAAAAATTAGTCCCCATTTTTCAGGGGAAAGGTCACTTGCAGCGCAACTATCAACTTCGTAACTTTTGATTCTTTTGCTTTGAAGTCGCCTGATTAGTTGCGGTTTGGTTCAGCCTACAGGGGTAAATATAGGAAGTTTGTAAGGGGAATTCAACGAGTTGGTCAAAAGTGTTCCATAATGAAACATACCGCTCTTGATTTTGTTTCGATGTGAAACGGTATTTACTTGAATTTTTCCGGGGTCAAATTATACCGTTTCATTTTGCGCCACAAGGTGGTACGTCCGATGCCTAATGATTTGGCCATGGCGGAAAGCTGCCCGTGGTATGCCTGCCCCGCTCGGATAATGGCTTCACGTTCAGCCTCAACGGCCGTTAACACGGGCTGCGCTTGAGGGATTGAAGAAATCATGACCCGGCCTTGACGAATGACTTCTGGCAAATCAGCCAGGTGTATTGAGTTGTCATTGCTGTGGTGGTGCGCCCGTTCTAAAGTGCTTTCCAGTTCGCGTACATTGCCGGGCCATGGGTAACGGCAGAGAATCGTGGTGGCGTCATCATCTATCCACGCTGCCTGCCCGTCTCGTTCTGAGATGCGTGCCAAGAAGCGTTCAGCTAGAAGCGGGATGTCCTCAGGGCGGTCTCGTAGGGGCGGAATGGCGATATTGAAAACGCCGAAGCGATAGTAAAGATGCGAGCTAAATTGCCCATCGGCAACGTACTGTTCCAGATCAACGGCCGTTGCTGCAATCACACGCACATTAACCGGAATCGGGCGGACACTCCCCAGCCGCATGACATGTCCCGTCTCGATGATATGCAGCAGCGCAGATTGCATTTCGAGCGAAAGACCCTCAATCTGATCAAACATGAGCGTGCCCCCATCAGCCAGTTCAAATTTACTTGGACGACCCTTGCTATGTGCATCCTGACCCAGCCCTAAAAACTCAGTGATCATCAGTTCGTGAGGAATCGCTCGGCAATTGAGAGCCAAAAATGGTTTGTCTCGACGTTTACTATCGTTGTGGATGGCTCGCGCCAAATGGTTTTTGCCTACGCCCCCTTCGCCGCGCAGCAAGACAGGGGCGGTGCCCCTTGCGGCTGTCCGTGCCTGGCGCATGACAGTGCGCATTCTCGCAGATTGATTGAGCATATCATCTAGCGTAAGCAGCGCTTGCGTGCCTACCTGCTGGTGAACCAGTTTACGCACCTGCTCAATCGGGCGCAGCATCGCCACGTAACTGGCACGCTGGCCATTGCCATAAGTGACAGGACGCAAACTGGCTAAACAGGTAACCTCTTTGCCCAGCGAAATCAATGAAGTTTCCACATCGAGCAGCTCATCATTCTCATCAATGGCTTGTTGCAACTCGGGGGAAAATTGCAAAACTTCCTGATAAGGTTTGCCTAAAATCGACGCTGGTTTGAGTTGCAGAATTTCTTCGGCTAAGGAGTTGATATGACTGATATTCCCATTTGTATCCCAGGTGATGATGCCTTCATGAATCACTTCGAGAATGGTGCGCATTTCAGATAGGTGATGGCTGGCTTCGTGGAGATACATTTCCGCCTGCATCTGGTTGGTGATAGCCCGGGCAGCAGCCATCACCAAAGATAAACTATGCCGGGTGACAGCCAACACAGGTTCGATAATGCTAATGATGCCGATGATGCGCCCATTTGCATCATGGATGGGCGCTGCCGAACTGGCCAGGGGATGGTACGTTTCATGGTAATGCTCTGCGCCTACAATTTGTATAGGCATTGCCGTTAACATGGCTAACCCAATGGCGTTGGTGCCCATATGCCCTTCAGACCATATGGTTCCGGGCTTTAATCTGGCTGCCAGTTTTTCAATGACCAGGGGATGTGTGCGTGACCATTGTCCCCGTGTTGTCGTGGGGTCAGGTGACACCAGCAGACGGGCAATATCGCCTTCGACATCTAAAATACAACCAGCCCCATCAGTAACAATGATGCCGCAATAAGCTCCTTCTAAGAACTGGTAGATGTCTTCCAAAAACGGCCGTGCCATCATCATCAAATCTTCATGAGTTTTGAAGATCGTTTGCATGGCCTGCTCTTTCAGAGTGACGAGGCGCGGGGCTTGTCGCGGATCCAGGCGCGGGGCACAACGCTGCCAGGAACGCACAACTTCAGGGTCTGGTTCCAAGTCGTTTGCTGAATTCACCTGACCCGTTTTCATGAAAGAAAACCAGAACTGCTTCAACACATCGCGGCGGATGGGATAATCGGAGGGTTTCATGATGTCGTCATGGTATCTCAATTAGGGTGATTTTGGCAATAGAGTTGAACGGCTGCGGTGTGCGCAGTTTAGGCTGCCGCCGCGTTGGACACGTGGGCGTGCCCGGGTGCCCTCAGCTTGTAAGCAGTGCCTGACTTGTGTCATTATTTATTCAGAAGCAACTTCAATAACTTTCCTGATCGCCCAAAGTCATCAGGGCAAGAGACAATGCCCGACCGGCTTGTTCTAAAATGTCTGTGGAGATGGTATCCAGGGTATCGTCAGGGGTACGCGATGTTGCTTCCCAGCCTTGCCAACTCAGCGTGACCACTGGTGCCGCATTGGCATTTGTTTGTGCGGCTCCCGTATCCGCGTAGACAAGGCCAATATTGATCTCTTCTTGCCCGCGCTCTGTTTTGACACCCATTTGGCGGGCGGATGTTTCAAATAGATCAGCCAGGCGCAAACTGCCTGCCGCCGCAACCTGCAAACGATTCCCTTCGCCTGTGCCCAGTCCGCGCAGATAGATGATCGCTTCTGGTTCATACGTGCTGGCAAAGCCTGTTTTCGCTTGCAAAAAGCGCTTAATATCGGGTTGTGAGACAGGCTCGCCCCCATCCAACCCTTCACCATTGAAGGCGATGAACATCATGGATCGCGCTGGCTGATAACCTGATTCTTTCATCATGCGGATAGTTTCCAGCATGATTGAGAGGCCGCTGGCGTTGTTATTAGCCCCAGGATGGATCTCGCCAATCGGATCTGGTGGCGGCGTGTCTAGCTGAGCCATGACAACGATCAACTGTCTATCCATACAATCTTCACAAAATTCGTAGCCTTCGTCGCCAGGCCAAAAACCAATGACATGCTGTACCGGTTCACCTTTAACAATTTCTCCTGCCACACTCATGCTCGCTTGGGTGTCGATGGCAAATTGATGCACTTCTTCGATGGCGAGTTGCGCATATTGCTGACGTAAATCGGCTACGGTGATGCCTGTGCCTTGCAATAAGCGGTTGGCCGTTTCTTCTGAGATCCAAAGAGTGGGAGTTTCTTCTCCTTTTGCCTCACCTGTAAACAAATTCAAGGGTCGCCCGGAACGACCAGAATAGGTGTAGGCTTTTGCTAATTTGGCCGGGTCGTCGGTGACGACGAGCATGCCATCTTTTTGCACTTCTGTGAGGATGTCTGCTTCCCAATCAGACAGGGTGATGATGATATGTTCGGACAGATCCATCCGGTCTAATTCTGGGTAGCGGGCGTACCAGACGCCAAATGTTGACCCTTGGGGGCGTCCTAGCCCGAGAAACACGAGTTTGCCATCAGCTGTGCCTGCGGTCATGGTGCGCCCTGGGTAGGCGGCGTAGTCTACGCCATAGGTGAGGTCTGGCCCGCCATCCTGGATGGTGAATTCTGGCACAGCAAGCAATCTTTCGTAGCTGTGTTTCCGTTCTTGGAAGAAGGTGTTTTCCTGACCGGCGGTTTGCAGGCCGAGGGTTGCAAATTGGTCGGCGATGTATTGGGCGGCTGCTGTTTGGCCAGGCGTTCCCAGGGAACGGCCGTTCATTTCCTCTGCCGCCAAGTATTCAACATGCACCCTGGCTTGCTCGCCTGAAAATGTCTCTGCATATTCGCGCAAAAAGGGCGTGCGCCCGCTGTTATTTTGCAGCCAAAGAATTGCCAAAATAACGGTGACTGTGCCAGCGATGGTGTACTTATTAAATATCTTGTTGATAACCAGACTGCCATTGTCAACAAGCCATCTTACGCCCTCACCGAATAAGTTAAACGACAAAATGGCCACAAAAAATGCCAGCATGGGGTAAAGGGCAACCCAGGGATACGAGCGGGAGTAATAACGGACATTACTGAGCAAGGCGCCCCATTCCGGGACATCTGAGTAAAGCGAAGCGGGTACGCCTGGCAGGTCAATAAACGACCCACCGCCGATGAAAATGCTAATGAAGCCTAGTTCACCCAATAACATCAAGACTGAGCCCATTTCTAACGCCGCCAGGGAAATCAGGGCGGATCCCAGTTGGGGGAGGATATGTTTGTTGACAATACGTGGTGTATGTGCGCCTAGCGCCACTGCGCTTTCGATATACGCTTTGGGTCGAATGGCGATGACTTCACTGCGCACATACTGCATGATTTCTCCCCATCCCACCAGGCTCAATGTGAGGACAAAGGTCGATAGACCTTCACGAATGCCAATCGCCAAAATTAAGATCATGGCCAAGATGAGGGTGGGGAAAGCGGCAACTACCTCAGAGAGACCGACGATGGCGTGGTCCAACCAACTGCGGCGGCGCCAACCCGCCAACACGCCGAACAAAACCCCTAAACCAAGGCGGGCTAAAACGGCCAGCACTGACAATATCAATGTCATTTGCGCCCCGGTGAGGATGAGGCTCATGATACCTCGCCCCATGGGATCACTGCCCCACGGGTAATCCTGACTGGGCTCGAATGGAGGTGGTTTTAGCACATCATTGATGCGGGCTAAGCCTTGCGTGTTATACGGATTATTGGGTGACATGGCTGGTCCAAATAAGATAATGAGGATGAGCATCAGTACCAAAATGGAGCCGATAACGAAGGGCGTATTTTTGAACACATTGCGCCAGGCGCGTCTAGCGCCCGTTTTTAGATAAGGGTCTTGGTCAATTTGGATGGTGCGCTTTGCTATGATTTTGGTGAACGGGCTGGGTTCTGGCGGTTGCTTACGTCGTGTAAACCAATGAGCCAGAGCATTATCCGTCACCAGATCTTTGACATCTTCACCCCACGCTTTGAAGGTATCTCGGCGTGAGTGATGCTCATCTTTTGAGATGTGGGATGGCGTTTCCCATAGGCGAGGGTCAATGAAGCGATAGCTCAATTCCAGAATCATATTGACCAGGATGAAAATAGCGCCAAAACAGAGGGTTAAGCCAACTGTCAGGTTTGCATCTTGTTGAGCAATCCCTTTGAGCAAGGTGCTGCCCACACCTGGGATGCCAAAGTAAAGCTCAACTACGGGCAAACTGCTCAAAGCAAAGCGCAAGGACATGCCCACGGTGGTGAGAATGGGGATGGCGGCATTGCGTAAGATGTGGCGCAGCGTAATGGTGTGCTGGCGTAAGCCTTTGCTGCGTGCCGTCTGCACATAATCCTGCCGTAACACGTTGCGCAAGGAGACGAAGGCCATGCGTGTGATTTGGGCGACTGGTCTGGCAGAAAGCACTAAAACGGGCAAAATGAGATGGGAGTCCCAGCCAAAACCCCCAACAGGCAAGAATGTTTTCCCTGTCCAGCGGGTGATGCTGGTGACACCCCATTGCAGCAAGAATGCAGCGAAGAAACTGGGCACAGAAACTCCGATGATGGTGGCAATTAAGATGAGGATGGCGCTTTCTGCACGATTGCGAGCGGCACGAACTCCCAGAAATAGGCCCAGGGTGGCGGAAAATAGTAATGCTAATCCGAGCAAGGCTAAACTGATAGGCAGCCGTTCCTGGATAACCTGGGTCACTGGCAGTGGATTGAGTGTGTTGCTGCCAGCGGTGGTCAATCCCATGGAGCCGCCGAACAAACGAAAGATGTAGGTGGCGGCAGCAGAAAGGGCGGTGATAACGGCCGTTCTCCCGTCAGCGCCGCCTGCTAAGGCAATGCCAAAGAAGCTGAAGAAGATAATGAGCAACAGGATGATGGCGGCATACCCTAATTTTTGCCCTAGAAAAACGATAATATGGAGGGAGGTTTCACGAAGAGTGTGGCCGGAAACGGCCGTTTCATTTGAGGTTGGTATGGCCTCGGTGGTGGGGGGAGTAATCTCTGCCATGATGCCACTATTTTACTGCCAGATGCGGAGAATGGAAATAGTGGTGATGGCTTGAGAGTGACATGCCGGGGATGCCTTGAAATCTATAGACCAATGACCAAGGATGAATGACGAATGTGTTCGTCAGCACAAAGTTGATCCCTGGTCATTGGTTGTTGCTCGTGGGTCATTTCATCTTTGGGTGTCGCAGCAGCCGCATGCTGTTGAGGGTGACGAGTAGTGAAGTCCCTGTGTCGGCGAGGACGGCCATCCACATGGTGCCTAGTCCCATCAAAACCAGCAGGAAGAAAGCCAGCTTGAGACCTAGAGCCAGCGCCACGTTTGTCCAGATGATGCGCAGGGTGGCGCGGCTGAGGTTGATGGCAAAGGGTAGCGGCAGCAGGCTCTCGCGCATGAGGGTCACGTCCGCGGTTTCCATGGCTTGGGCGGCGTGACCGATGGCTATGCCGACGTTGGCTGAAGCTAGAGCCGGGGTATCGTTAATGCCATCTCCTACCATGACAACATGTTTGTATTGGTCGCGCAACTCAGTAACGGCCGTTACCTTGTCTTCAGGCAGGCAGTTGGCGCGAATCTCTGTGACCCCCACGTCTTCAGCCACTTTGGCGGCGGTCATTTCATTGTCGCCCGTGAGCATGATGAGGTGGTCGATGCCCAATCTTTTGAGTTCCGCGATAGCTTGTTTGCTCGTTTCGCGCACGGTGTCAGCGACGGCCAGGTAGCCTAGATATTCATCATCCTGGTTGACGAGCATGGTGGTGTAGCCAGCGGCGGTGGCAGCAGCGATTTCGTCACAGTGAATGGCGTGGGCCGTGTGGTCGTTGAAGTACATGTGGCTGCCGATGGTGACAGAACGGCCGTTTACCTCCCCAGTGACGCCTCTTCCGGTTAAGGCTTGCACATTTTCGGCTGCGCTGTACCGGTGAGAGACCGCTCGTTCATCTGCTTTAGCTACCACCGCCTGGGCGATGGGATGCTCGCTGCGCATTTCCACTGCGCTGGTTCGTGCCAGGAAATCATCACAAGAAGCGCAGGTCTCACCAACGGGTGAGTCACAGTTCACCGAACGAAAGGTAACCACAGCCGGCTCTCCCTTGGTGAGCGTGCCTGTCTTGTCAAAGGCGATAGCCTTGGTACGGCTTAGTTCTTCCAGGTGCGCCCCCCCTTTGAAGATAACGCCGTTTCGCGCCCCATTACTGATGGCACTGACGATGCTCACTGGTGTGGAGATCACCAGGGCACAGGGGCAAGCCACCACCAGCAGCGCCAAAGCACGATACAACCAGCCAGCAGTTGGATCAACGGGATCAACCAGGAGTTGGTCAAAGAACACCACAGGAATGATAGCAACCAACGCCGCAATGGCTACCACGGTAGGCGTGTAATATTGGGCAAACTGGTCTACAAAACGCTGTGTTGATGCTCGTTTCTCCTGCGCCTCTTCCACCATTTTAATCAGGCGGCTGATGGTATTATCTTCAGCCAGATGGGTGACTTTGATTTCCAGCGTTCCCTGGCCGTTGATACTGCCTGCAAACAGGTCGTCGCCGGGTTCTTTTTCAACGGGGATGCTCTCGCCGGTGATGGGGGCCTGATTGACAGCAGATTGACCTTTGCGTAAACGGCCGTCCATAGGCACGCGCTCGCCAGGTTTTACGAGAATGATTTCGCCCACTTGCAGCTCAGTGACCGGCACATGTGCCTCTTCCACATCACAGAAAGGGCATGGTCCACCCGTATAGCCATCCTTACCCAAATGGGTTGCACAATCGAGACAATAACGCAGCACAGTGGCTTTATTCGGCGCCAGCTCCATCAATCCACGAATATTTTGGCGGGCGCGGTCGGCGGTATAGCCCTCGATGGCCTCCGCGATGACAAAGAGTACCATCACCATAGCCGCTTCGGTGTAGGCACCAATGAGTACCGCGCCAACGGCAGCAATAGACATGAGGACGTTGATGTTGATGCTATGGTTGATGCGCAGGGCACTCCAGGCACTTTTGAAGATAGGCGCTCCGGCAATGATCATGGCTGCAATCGACAATATATCGATAAAAATGCTTTCCACGCCCAATCCGGGCAGCAGTTCATCAAAAATAAGCCCGGGCAAAACAAATAGAGCTGCCAGCAGCGCCAGCCGGGTATCGCGCCGCCACCACATGTAGCGGAAAAAGCTGTCAGGGGGATGGTTGTGTGCTTGCTCTTCTGAGGTGGTCACTGATTGTTTGGTGGGGTGGGCAACATCGTAACCCATTTCTTGCACCCGAGCGATGATGGTTTCAGAATTAGCATTCCCTTGCACGTGCATCGTTTCTGTGGCGAAATTGATTTGACATAACTCTATGCCATCTAGCTTGCCCACCCCTTTTTCTAGATTCTGGGCGCAGCTAGCACAATCCATACCTGTGATGCGATAAGTTTGTTTAGTCATATTGGCCTCGCTAGTCAGTTAGTTTGGTAATTGGTTCGTCTTGTAGTTAGTTAATCTTGTTGGACTATCTGGTTATTTGCCTATCTGACTAAGATGTTACACCTTGCAGTCGGGTTTAAAGTCAAGGGGGAAACAAAAAGCGCTCCGTGAAGGAGCGCTTTGGGGTGTGGAGATGGCGGGAATCGAACCCGCGTCCGAAAAATTCAGTCTCTGAACGTCTACAAGCTTAGTCAATCTATTTACATTTTACTGATGGGCGCCCCGATCAACTGGGTCAGCCATCAGCGAGCCGATGATCCCCGAAAGGATCTCTTAACCACTTTTATCGGTGTCAAAGTGGCGCACGTCGAGCGTTCATGTCGCCTACAAACCGTCGCTGCCGACGAAAGCTCAGGGTAGACGGGAGTCCTGTCTATGGACTCATCATAACGTTTTCTCAGGCTTATGCAGCGAGAGGAAGAGCGTTATAGGAGCGTGCGTTATTATTGGCACTTAATTGTTTGCTTCCAGTTTTACGAGTTGTAAAGCGTGCTCGGCTTGCAGTCCAGGACCAGCCTTCCCCGTCGAAGCCTGTCATCCCCATGGACAGTTTTTAAGGTAAAACGGAAATATAGTATAGCAGAGGAGAAAACAGCTGTCTATTAGAGATTGATCTCAGCAATTCGAAATATAGAATGCAATGAACTAAACTTGAGGTATGAGACAAAGTTTAACAGTTGACGCATTTGTTCAACGCTTGAAGTCTAAAAATT
>PDWJ01000771.1_pt1 | contig 44450 bp, 43 predicted proteins | sample 1430881 | NCBI WGS metagenome assembly PDWJ01 (sample SAMN01162460, study PRJNA174530) | Oral metagenome, whole genome shotgun sequencing project. | biome: Marine environment; feature: Marine mammal; material: Swab sample of the gingival sulcus; isolation source: swab sample of gingival sulcus...
CACCAGCCACAGTCAGGCGTTACCTTAAAAGCCTGGCCGATTGCGGGTTGCTTACAGCCACAGGAAAAAACAAAGCGCGAATTTACACGTTGACCACCAGGGAACGGACATGAGCGAACAAAGCAATTTTATTATCTACAACACCGACGATGGCAAAGTTAATGTGGCTTTGTACCAACAAGACGGCGATATTTGGCTTAATCAAAATCAGTTGGCTGAACTTTTTGCCACCTCTAAGCAAAATATCGGCCAACATATTAATAATATTTTACTAGACAATGAGTTAGAGAAAAATGCAGTTGTAAAGAATTACTTTACAACTGCCACAGATGGTAAAAACTACAAAGTAACTTTTTATAATCTGACGATGGTATCAGCGATGGCAAAGAAGGTAATCCCAAAGCCCACTTTGGCACATTCAAACGCAATCCGGTTAACTGGTTATGGCAAGCAGACAACGCAACCGATAGTTACAGCCAGGGTTACAATACCGGCTATACAGACGGGCGACGGGTACACCACAATATTTATTCATCTCAATCAGGAGGAGCAATGAGCAGTTTAGAGCAACAACTGAATTTATTAGAACAAGTCAAAGGAGCCATCAAGCATAATAAAAATATGCTAGGCAGTGCACGAGACCTGTACAGCAATCAAGTACGCGCTATGCAGGGCGCAGGTTTTTTGGATAACTATACCAATGAATTAACCGAACGCAACGAGCGATTGAGCAGAAGAACAGATGATGTGATTGATGAGCTTGAACGGCAACTTAGACTGATGGAAGATTTTCAGGAAGCAATTCAACGCATGATTGAAGATGCCAAAGGTTAATAAAACATTTAGGAGATAGTGATGAGTAAAAAAGACAGCATTGAAACCCAGTTGGCTTGGTGTAACAGCACCAGAGTGAAAATAGAAGAATTTGAGCACGCCATCATCAGCATTGCCAATAGCTACGACACCATCACTAACGAGTTAGGTAACACCTCTGTGTTTGGCGAATTTCAAAGCAAAATTCATATACGCCAGGAAGCTTTTCGCGAAGAAATGAAAAAGCTGCGTATACAACTACACCAGGAAAACCTGGATTACGTGAACAAACAAAGTCAGCGCTTACAGCAGGAATTAGCCAATCTTGGTTGATTATGAGACCGTTCAAAACCGCCTGCATGGCTTCAAAAATATAGTCGTGCCAGAAATTTTCCGTTGCAGCGTTGCATCTTCTTGCCGTACTGTCTGTGGATATGCGCCTTGTATCAAAAGCTAATTCATAGCACTATATAACAACTGGAAAAATTCAACGCCTTTTAACAACTCAAGAAAATAGCTCCCGAAGCTCCTTATTACTGAGTTTGCCTACCCAGTTCTCGCCGGTTGTCACCGTCATTTCGGCGAGGCGTTTTTTCCCTTGAATCATATGGTTGATTTTTTCCTCAAAGGTGTTTTTGGTAATCAACCGATGGACCACCACATTTTTCCTTTGTCCGATGCGATAGGCACGGTCGGTGGCTTGGGCTTCAACGGCGGGGTTCCACCACAAGTCGTAGTGAATGACATGTGATGCCGCCGTTAGGTTCAACCCCGTTCCCGCCGCTTTTAATGACAGGATAAACATACTGTCAGCACGATTATGCTGGAAGCGATCAACCATTTCACTGCGTTCTTTGACCGAACAACCACCGTGATAAAACATTGGTGACTCGCCAAAGCGTTGAGCTATCATGTTTTGCAACAGCTCACCCATTTCACGGAATTGGGTAAAAATCAGCACTTTTTCACCTGATTCGACAATGCCATCCAATAAACTGAGCAACAACAACGACTTGCCGGACTGGGTCGCATCGACGTCATCTCTTCTATTTTTCAAGTAGTTACCGGGGTGATTACAAATCTGTTTTAATGCCAAAATCATCTGCAAAATCATACCTTGGCGTTTGAACTCGTCGGCTTTTACGCCTTCAATTTTTTCCATGGCATTGCGCACGGTGGTTTCGTATAGTGCCGCTTGTTTTTCTTGTAAAACTGCCCATTGATTTTGCTCGATTTTATCGGGTAAATCACTGATGATAGACTTATCCGTCTTCATGCGCCGCAACATAAAGGGAGCGGTAACACGGCGGAATTTTGCCACTGCCTGGCTGTCATTAGACACTTGAATGGGCTTGCCATACAGTGTTTCAAACTGCTTTTTTGTACCCAGATAGCCCTTATTGGTGAATTCCATAATTGACCAGAATTCGCTTAGGCGGTTTTCCACTGGTGTGCCACTCATGGCGATACGCGTGGCGGCTTTGATAGACTTTACCGCCTTGCTTTGTGCGGTATTGGCATTTTTAATATTCTGTGCTTCGTCAATGACAAACAGTTGCCACCGGCGCTTTTTCAAGGTCAACACATCACTGCGCAGCACGCCGTAGGTGGTCAGCAAAATATCACTGGCAAAGTCTTTAATATCGCGTTGACTGCCGTGAAAAATATGACAACTAAGCGTTGGTGCGAATTGGCCAATTTCTGCTTGCCAGTTGGTCAAAAGCCCCGTTGGCACAACCACCAAGGCTCTGGCTTTACCGTCCAAAGCGCCTTCTTCTTTCAATTTTAACAACAAGGTAATGACTTGTAGCGTCTTACCTAATCCCATATCATCGGCGATAATCGAGCCAAAACCGATGCGGCTGTTTTTCAGCAGCCAGGCAAAACCACGCTGTTGATAAGGGCGCAAAGTTGCCTGCAGGCCAGCTGGAACTTTAACAGTATTATCACTGGCAAGGCTTTTTATCAGCTCGCGCACTTCATTACTGAGCAGTACAGGTGCTCCCTCAAAACTTTCCGACAACGCGGCCTGTAGCAACTGCCCCGCACTTAGCTTTTTATTGCCGGTCAATTGTTTTTGCAAGCGCACCAAGTCGCTGGTATCAACATAGAGATATTGTCCTTTGTAGTACAGCAGCCCGGTAGCGTTTTCAATCATTTTTTCAAATACTTCAGGAGAAATCACCTTGTCACCCACGGCAACCTGCCAATCAAAATCGAGCAAGTCATCAAGACCGAAAAAGCTAGTGCTGTTATCGCTGGATTTCCTGCTAATTTTTATCGATGCCTGCGGGCGCAGCACCGTTTTCAGTGATTGTGGCAACAAAATCTGTACCGACAATAAACGAATGGCGGGTATCATGTTTAACAAAAAGTGCGAAAAAGCCTCGTTGTTCATGCGCAGCGGCTTTTTTGCCCCCTGAACAATTAATTCATCCAGACCTTCAATAAACGCCGACAACAGCGATAGCGACTGCAGTACTTCCAGGCGTTTAGCGCGGTGTCTTTCGTCTGTTAATACTTCTGACAAGGCAAGGGGGAGCGTGTCACTGGCATGAGTGTCGTGAATAGACAGAGAAATTTCAAAAGCCGTATGCTCTGGTGTTTCATTAACGACAACAATAGATTGAAATCGTTTAACGGACAAATAGTAGCGCGACAACCAAGCCTGGATACTACCGGCGGTGGCATTTTCGCCGATTTTGTTAAAAGCTTGGGTTTCACCGTTAAAAAACAGCGCTTCAAAGGTGTCAGGTGACGTATTTGCCAATGCTGGCACCAACCGTGACAGCAGGCAACTTAACAAGGTTTGCACCTGTTCATCAATAGCATAATATTGGTCTTTGCACTTACCTTTGGGACGCTCTCGCCACATAAGCACGTCAAAATCTAAAACCTTATCAAGTCGATGACATAAATGCCGAGCATTTTTATCTAAATTGGCCGGCAACCAGCGCACGGCAAATTTTCCGTTTTGAATTTGCACAATTTCCGGGGTGACGGTGCCGTTGGCGAGCAAGTGCAAGCTGGCAAATAACGTTTTGTGCAAGGCGGCTACCGAGGGCTGATAGTCAGGCAGGTAATCACTATTTATCTTTGATAAGGCAAATATTAATTCATCCAGGGTGTGAATATCGTGATGTTCTCCTGTCAACATCAATACACCCGATGCGTCCAGCGATAACAACAGCGTGCTGTGATGATTGAGGTTTACACGCGTCAAAATTTCCCGCTCACTGTGCGGCAGCTTAAGTTTGATATTGCTGTCCGTAATACCTTGTTTTATCAGTCGTTGTGCTTGCTTACTACAGCGCGTCAGGTGCTTTAGATATTTGGCTTTGAAATTGTCCTTGGGATAAAAGGGCGAGTCATCGGGCAACAATTGTACCAACGGCTCAGTAATATTATCCAAATCGGCAAAATCAATGCGTTGATAAATACTTTGGTGCAAGAATAGCTCGATATTTTTATCGGTGCCATTATCAGTTTGATTATCGACCAGGGCTTCGGCACGTGTCCGCGGCAAACGCGCCACCAAGGCTTCGAGCGTAGGCACTTGCTGTAGTTCATCCCTGGCGATAGTGATGCCAAATTTTTTCAATCCATCCACCAAATCGGCATCGTGCATGGCAAACACTAAAAAGGGGTCGTTATCGATTTCCCGGCTAAGCATATAAATCGCTGCTGCCAAATGTTTGCACGGCACGGCCCAATCCGGGCAACTACAATGCATATGCAACTCATCCCACGCACTGGGAAACACCTTTAATCCCAGTGATTGTGCTAACGGCAAAAGCCCAGCATCGAGTTCGCGATTGAGCAATTTTGCCAGCAACAGCGGCTTATCAGCGATGGCGCGAAACAATGCCGTTTTTTGTTTTGCCGAAAATTTAGGCACGGCAAGGCTGACGCTATAAGGCGTTTTACGACTACCGGCTACCTTTGCTGTCATTTTATTGCCTTTAATGTCCAGCGATTTAACCTGGCCAGTGCGCGCATAAGTCGCGCCACGTGGCAGTCGATTGCTGTAATCGACCCTAGACAGTGCTTTTAGCCAGTGTTCACCCCACCATGTTTGTCCGAAACCCCTTGCCATGTTGTCTGCTTAATTATCCAATTTCACTTTAAAAAATTTTACCTTCCAATGTGCTAATATTGACCGCCATGCCGTTTTTAGGAAGCGATAACTTGTGTTGTTCTTTGCTATAACAAACGACGCACTATAATACCAATTGCAAGAAAGAACCACCCCTGTTGTACGGCTCCGCCTTTGAAAAGATTTAAGAATAACAAGATAACCGGCTTTGACAAAATCCACTGTCGCCAGCACTAGGCTGAACATCGAAATTAAGTTGCATTACCTCTCTCTATCACAACGATTTGATAAACCTGGCGAGCAGTCCCATTTCGAGCTTATCCAGCTGTTAGGCTCGCCAAGACAACCGCAGTCTCAATATCTGGTGACCAGGTGAGGGACTGACTGTCTGCACTTGTTTTCCTTGATAGCTTATTTTTCAGAATCGCTATGATATCACCAACTGCCACTGGCACCGCCACCGCCGGAACTACCACCGCCACCGCCCCAGTCACTACCACCGCTGTAGCTACTACCACCAGAATAACCACCACTACCGCCACTACCAGCCGTCTCTTCCCAGAACTTCCACGTTGATATCCAATAACCAAACGGTATTAAAAGAAAAAATCCCAAAAAAACCACTAATTCGATGGGTAAGTGCCCGACCCAAGGCAGATCCGTATCAAAACTAATAATGGCAACAGGCATATAGAAAATATTAAGAACAAACGCAATTGTAATTACTTTATGTTGCATAAAAACAAGAATGATCAAGTTACCGATTAAAAAGATAACATAAATAACCCACATTCTGGTCTTATCAATTTTTTGATGTATCTTTCCCCGGTATTGTCCTTGAACAGCACTGATTATATCTTCAACTGCTGGAATAATACTTTTGTTGAATTGTTTGTTTTCAAAAGCAGGCTCTAATCGGTAGAAAATAATACTGTGAATAATGGCATCGGTTAGATTAGCCTTGAACTTGTGCCCCATCTCTAGGTGTATTTCTCGTTCATAGGGGGCAATCAATAACAGCAACACGTTATTTTTGTTCATCTTCCAATAACTAAGCAAGGCATCAGCATAATTAACGATTGTCTCATCCGCTAAGTCATAAACTGCAGCAATCATAATCTGATCATTTGTTGTTTTCTCGTGCTCAGCAAGGATGCGATTTAATTCATTGTGCGTCATGGGACTAAACAGTCCGACTTCATCCACCACATATTTATCAAAAGTGGGAAGTTTGGATGTATCAATCTGCACTGTCGGTGACGGAGCGTCCAACGACGACAATGGATCGGTCTGTTTCGAATGCATTTGCGCCATCACCGATGGCATAGTCAACAACAAATAACCAATGAAAAATAGCGAATAGGCAATATTTTTCTTTCTCATTATTAACCCCCTATTAAATATGCAGCAACGCAGGTATTTTAACAACGCGTTAACAGCTCCCTCACTGTGAGTCTCCTCAACCTTGGTAAATATGCTCATCGTTTGTCCCGTGGTTTTCATATATTACAAAAAAGCAAGTATAATTAATTAATCATTTTTCACTTTACTTAACAGTTTCTTACTTTCTAATTGCCACCGATCAGATATATCATTGTAGGTAATAACATAGCGATAGCGCAGCGTGGGCTGATTGGGCAAATCATCATCAGTGAGATCAAGTGACTGCACCATCAATGTTGTTGCGTTAATTTGTTTAATACTTTCGATAAAGCGTGAATTAATAGTAAAATCATTCTTATTAATTTCACCAAAGACATCATCCTGAGCTAATAAAAAAGTTTTAGCTAGTGAAGCGTATTTGAATACGCTTAAAACATAATAGCTTGTACCCGTTCCACCCAGACAGCCAACGTCACCTTGCCACAAGACGGCATACCTCAGTTCATTTTTATCTGTTCCAATGGGAAAGAATTTAACAGGGTTATTGTCATCTGAGAAATTTGTCCCACACGCTACCATTTCAGCATATTTTTTAGCTTGTCGATAAGCAGCTTGTTCAGCGTTATCTTGAGCGAACGAAAGTGAGGCATAAAAAGTCGCAGTTAATAAACCGAGTGATAGCACCGTTATTTTCTGGATTAATTTGTTCACTATGATTTCTCCGTTGGCCACTGAATTTGTTTTTATTGCTCAACCTTTAGCAACAATGAATTATTCTTTTCACTTGACTAATCAGGAGATAGTACACCGGTTAATAGATCCCGAAAGTGATAAATCAGGTAAGTGCTACTATGATGCGGTTTTAGTACCGTGATGTGGTGCCAGCGGTTGGGATTGTTGTTTCCATCTCTACCATAAGTTTTCAATTTTAGGGCAATAACAGGCGCTTTGGCACGTGATAAGCGCTGATAATTTTGCTTGGCATTGACCTTGACGTTGATGGTATAGGGTACTGAAGGCGTGTAATGATTACCCGGTGTCGCCCCCTGATAATAGGCATTGACGATATAAGGCTGGGCATAATTATCCGCACCCAATAATTTTTGTTCTAGAAATGAACGCTCTATCGGCGGGATCTTTTCCACATCACCTGAGAACTTATCCAGTAGCGCATAGGCGATCGCTCGCTCTCCCTCATCGGGATTATCGCGATACAATCCCATAGCAACGACGAATAAAGCAGCTGCCCCTTGTGGTTCAACAGCAGCCTTATCGTATAATTTTTTGAATGCAGCAAAGTTAGTTGGCAGTGTTTTTAGGGCAAACGAAGCCTTATCCGCCGGGTTAAGTTTTTCGTGATTGATATTTCCCGCTAACGTAAAATTGGGACTATCACCCGCCGCCTGTAGCGTCATTATTGCCACAATGCTTATTGCTAACGTTATTAACTGTTTTTTCATCGTCATTGTCCTCTTTGTTGATTGTTGAAATTATTTTTTACCAACTACCACTAGCCCCGCCGCCGCCGGAGCTGCCACCACCGCCGGAATAGCTGCTTCCCGAGCTGCTTCCCGAGCTGCTACCTGAATAGTATGAATAATTGGATGACGTACTAGCGCCTCCTGTGCTAGGCCCGAACAAACGAACAAAAAACTTTCGTATCATATTAATAAGAATTGCAAAAACCATAAAAACAGCAAAAAGCCCCCCGGAAGATAACAGCAAACCATCAGCAAGGTAATCAGGTTCCCCATCCAGATAAAAAGACAAAAATGTAATAAAAGTCAGCACGCTGGCAATCACTACAATATAGCCCAAGCCTCGCCTTTTACTGTCAGCCGGCATTTTAAAAGTGGCGACGATACTAATAAGCGACAAAATAGCAAAAGCAATGACAGCCGGCATTAAGTCGGTTGGATAGATCAAACGCTCATACTGTTGTTGTTTGTCGAGTTTGTCTGCTATTTCCTGTACAGTGCTTTGAATATCAAAACTAAAATCATCACCACGGCTAGCTATCTCTAACGATGCCAACATGTCATAATATTTTTCTGTAGGAATTAATTTATCCAAATTAGGACCAAACTTTATGGTAGTAACATGCCTAACCCCATCGACTACCTTTTCTGCTTTAGTAATTAATATTAAAGCATTATTGTTCTCTCCTTGCCGATCAAACTGCCAATAACGAAATAGCGCAGAGGCGTAAGCTTGACTATTAACGCCCCTTGGAAGTCTCATGCTGACAATCGCCACCCTGGCGCCTGTCGCTTTTTCCAGATTACCTAAAAAACGGTTGATTTTATCGCGTTCCAACTGACTAACGAGATTAAGGTTATCCAGGAAATGTGTGCTGAATTCAGGGAACTGAATGTCATCGGGAACCTTCGAAAGAAGGGTATATTGCTGCTGTGTTCCCAATATATTGGCAATTTTCTGTGTCGCCTGCTTAATACCCAAACCAAACTCTTTTCTCCTAAGGGCGGGGCGTAGAAGGGAGTTGATAATACCGTGTGACTCGGCATCGGTCAAAACGCCCTCCAAACCATAACCCACCTCAATTCGCATCTTGCGATCTCTTTTTGCAATTAACAGCAATACGCCGTTATTTTTGTCTCTTTGCCCCAAACCCCAATGACGAAACAGCGCATTGGCGTATTCTTCGAGATTCTCTTCACCCAGTGTTTCGATGCTGACAACGACAATTTGATTACTTGTTTGCCTTTCGTGTTCAACTAAAAATTGCTCAATTTCACTTTGTGTCTTACTGTCAAGCAGATTGGCATTGTCGACAACGTGTCCAGTAAGTTTCGGAAAGGCATAACAGTTTCCGGGCAGCACGATTTGTATTCCCAGTAATAGACAGAAAAAGAAAGATAAAAAACGACGCATGACAACTCCCCCATATTAATTAATTAAATCAAAAAGAAAACAAATCTTACTGTACATCCAGTACATCGACAACGTCGTATTTAATCAGACTGCCGTTGATCTCGAACAAAATGACTTAAGGAACCTCCTCAAAATGCCCATTTCGGCAAATAACCCACCAGCAAGTGCTTCGCAAAAGCTGGACAGGCCGCGTCATGTGTTTATCCGACCACTCAAGAGTGGTGGGGCTCCTCGCCATTTTCGCCTATCTACTTGAACTGTCGAAAATTGGCGGCGGTACTATTCCTTGTTCTTTACTCGAACTGAACATTTTGCGGAGATTCCTTAATTTTCCAATTCACGCTCAGGTATTAATAGTTTGTCCTCTTGCTCTGATTGTGTCTGTACGTACAATTGCTGCGTTGGGAAGGCGAAATCAGCTCCGTGGGACTGAACAATATGTTTGATTTTTAGCAAAACATCCTGCTTAATATTGTGGAAATCTACCCAGACAGTCGTTTTAGTAAACGTATAAATCATAAATTCAACGGCGTAGTCATTGTACTTGTTAAATGCGACAATAAGGGTGCGATTATCTGTTTCCATGTCTGGATGATCTTTTAACATTTGTTTCACATCCCTGATAATAATATCCATTTTGTCTAAATCTTGATAACGCAGTCCGATGTGCTCGTAAATGCGTCGATTTCGCATGCGACTGGGGTTTTCCACTGCAATATTGACAAAAGTGCTATTGGGGACATACAACGGTCGCTGGTCAAAGGTACGAATACGCGTTACGCGCCAGCCAATATCTTCGACAACCCCTTCTATTTTTCGATCCGGTGAACGAATCCAATCACCAACGCGGAAAGGTTTATCGACAAACACCATAATGGAGCCGAAAAAGTTTGCCAATAAATCGCGGGCGGCAAAACCGACCGCAATACCCCCGATACCGCCAAACGCTAACACTCCTGAGACGGAAAATCCGAAGTTCTGCAAAATAATCAATGACATAGTGATTATAATTGACAGCCTCAACAAACGCCCAATGGCAATAATGGTTGCCTCATCAGATTTTAGCGTTCTCTCGCTTTTGCCGGAAACGAAGTTAACCTCGACGGCTTTTATCAAACGCAGTAAAAACCAACCCAATGCAACGATAACACCCGTGCGCCAGGCTAAAATCAGCCCTGCAGTCCAATCCTTACCGGAGTACTGGGACAGTATTTGTACTGCCCACAAAAAACCGACAAAACTAACAAAATAGCGCAACGGTTTGCGCACGACGTGGAGTGCCGTTTCATCCCAAATCGTTTTGGTTTTATCCAGTTTGACAACAAGCCGATCAAGGGCTATTTTCATTGTGACATTGACTACCAATGTCAGAAAAATAATCAAAAACAGCAAAGTAACCCACACATATTCTGCTGGAATAACGTCTTTGAACGAGAAAAAATCAATGAGGGATTGATTGAGTGAATTTAATTTTTCCATAAGAGCCGAGCGTAAATAAATTAGATGATCACCGAATATCGGTTTTGTCCAGAAAAGACAATAAACAACGCATTATGTTTGCAAAGCCTTCTAATAGCTATTGCATTGACCAATCATAGCGGCTTAGGTGACACTTGACAAGTAATATCAACGAGATATTTGCTAAAAAAGGCGTTACAAGACAACCAGACGCTACTTGATAATTATTTCCTCTTTATGTGCAATAATGACCGTATCCGCTTTGCGATGGGCAAATAACCCGACGGTGACGACACCGGGAATATTATTTATCTCCGTTTCCATCTTGTGCGGCTCGGCGATTTTCATGTGGTGAATATCCAAAATTTCATTGCCGTTATCGGTAATCACTCCTTGACGCCATACAGGCTGATAGCCCATTTTGGCCATTTTTCTGGCAACGAAACTGCGTGCCATGGGAATCACCTCGATAGGCAAGGGGAATTTACCCAATACCTCGACAACTTTACTTTGATCAACGATACAGACAAACGTCGTTGCTGCTCCGGCAATCACTTTTTCTCGCGTCAGTGCCGCACCGCCACCTTTGATCAGTTGTTTTAGCTCGTTGACTTCATCGGCACCATCAACATACAACGGAATATCACCGGTATAGTTGAGATCAAAAACGGGGATGCCCGCCGCCTTTAGCTTCGCCGTACTGTCTTTACTGGAAGAAACGGCACCCTCGATTTGTCCTTTAATTTTGGCCAGCTCCTCGATAAAAAAAGCAATGGTCGAACCGGTACCGACACCGACAATCGTGTCGGGCCGCACCCATTTTATCGCCTCTTTTGCCGCTTTTTGTTTTAGTAAATCTTGTAAATTCATGATACCCTCTGCGCCTATGAAACATTTAATCAATAACATTCTAACAGCACCGGTTTACGATGTCGCTAAGAAAACGCCGCTAGAGCGACTGCCGTTGATTTCAAATCGCTGTCACAATACCATCTATGCCAAACGCGAAGATTTACAACCGGTTTTCTCATTTAAGTGCCGCGGTGCTTACAACAAGCTGATTCGCTTATCAGACAATCATGCCGCTGGCAACGGTGTGATCACTGCATCGGCCGGCAATCACGCCCAAGGTCTGGCATTGTCGGCACGAAAACTACACATACCGGCAACCATTGTCATGCCCAATATCACCCCCGAAATCAAAATCAACGCGGTTAAACGATTTGGTGGCGAATGGGTGAATGTCGTCATACACGGTGATGATTTTGACGCTGCCGCTGAACACGCCAAACGGTTACAAGAAGACCAAGGACTCGTTTTTGTTCATCCGTTTGACGATATTGATGTCATTGCCGGACAAGGCACCATAGGTAAGGAAATTATCGAAGACTTGCGTCGCATTGACGCCGTTTTTGTCCCCGTTGGCGGCGGTGGACTGATTGCCGGCATCGGTGCCTATATTAAGGCCGTCAAACCCAATATTAAAGTCATCGGTGTTGAACACAAAGAATCCGCTTCTATGAAAGCATCGCTTGATAAAGGCAAACACGTCGTTCTAAAACACGTTAGTGTGTTTGCCGACGGCGTTGCTGTTAAGCGCGTCGGTAATAAGACGTTCGCCATTGCCAAGGACGTTGTCGACGAAATGGTCACCGTCAGCACTGATCAGTTGTGTGCCACCATTAACGACATTTTTGACGATACGCGCACCATTGTCGAACCTGCCGGTGCCGTTAGTCTCGCCGGCATTAAACAGTGGATCAAAGACAAACAGATAACTGGGCTCAATCTGGTCAGTATTTTAAGCGGTGCCAATATGAATTTTGACCGCTTGCGCCACGTTACCGAACGCACGGCAATCGGTGCCAGAACTGAATGTCTGTTGGGAGTTATGATTCCCGAAAGACCGGGTACCTTTAAAAAGCTCTGCCAATGCATCAATGGCCGCGCCATCACCGAATTTAACTATCGCTATTCGGGAACGACGGAAAAACCGGCAAATATTTTTATTGGCATTGCCATCCGCAACGGACAAGCCGAAATCGATGAAATTATTGAAAACTTAAGAAGTAACGACTATATTGTCGAAGATTTTTCCGATAACGACACGGCCAAATTGCACATCCGCTTTATGGTTGGAGGACACAACGACGATAAGCCCGAACTACTGTACCGCTTTGAGTTTCCCGAACGCCCGGGGGCATTGCTGAACTTTTTGAATCACATTGGCAAGCACAACATCACCCTGTTTCACTACCGAAACCATGGCTCAGACTACGGCCGCGTTCTTATCGGCATCGAAAAACCCCGCAATCTGGGTGCGCTGGAACGGACTTTAGATACCATCGGCTACTACTACACCGACGAGACAGACAACACCGCCTATCAAATGTTTGTATAGAAGACAACCGCACCCGCTCCCTTCCCCACCTGCGAGGGAGAAAGAACGGGGTTTTCAATAACCTAAACGGCTTCTAGTGCGATAGCAATGCCTTGGCCAACGCCAATACACATGGTTGCCAAAGCCTTGTCGCCCGGCTTGGCTAAATCTAACATGGCACTACCGGTGATGCGGGCACCTGAGGCACCCAGCGGATGACCCAGTGAAATGGCGCCACCATTTGGATTAAGGCGCGGATCAGCCGGATCGATACCAAAGTGACGAACAGTGGCCAGGGCCTGACTGGCAAAAGCTTCATTTAGCTCAATCACCGAAAAATCATCCATTGTCAAACCGGTGCGTTTCAACAAACGTTCAGTTGCCGCAATCGGGCCAATACCCATAATGCGCGGTTCGACACCGGCAGCAGCCATGGCGATTACTTTTGCTTTAGGTTTCAGGCCGTACTTTTCAACTGCTTCGGCAGAAGCCAGTAACAAGGCAGCGGCACCATCGTTAACACCGGAGGCGTTACCGGCCGTCACTGTACCGCCTTTAAACAAGGGCCGTAATTTTGCCAACACCTCAGCGGTTGTCCCCGGACGTGGGTGTTCATCTCTGTCAACGATTAAATCGTCTTGCTTGCGACGCTTGACGGCAACCGGAACAATCTCCTTGGCCAGTCGTTCGCGGGCCGCTTCCGTTTTTGCCTGCGAGTGGGCGGCAAAGGCATCCTGATCCTCGCGAGAGATATTGAAATCCTGAGCAACATTTTCTGCTGTTTCCGGCATAGTCTCAACACCGAATTGAGCTTCCATCGCCGGGTTGGGGAAACGCCAACCGATAGTGGTATCATAAACGACATTACTGCGCGAAAATGCCGCTTCGGCCTTGGGCATCACAAACGGCGCCCGCGACATGGATTCAACGCCGCCGGCAATAACCAAATCAGCATCGCCCGATTTAATTGCCCGGGCCGCCATGCCAATGGTATCCATCCCCGAACCGCACAGACGGTTAACCGTTGTTCCCGGCACGGCTTCAGGATAACCGGCCAGCAGTAACGACATGCGGGCAACATTGCGATTATCCTCGCCGGCCTGATTGGCGCAACCGAAGATACAGTCGTCAATTAACGCAGCGTCAAAAGTAAAGCGAGACTTGATATCAGCCAGTACAACAGCCGCCAAATCATCAGGACGAATCGGTGCCAAAGCACCACCATAACGCCCAAACGGCGTTCGAACATAATCAATAATATAAGCTTCTTTCATTTTTTTCTCCCTATTTTTAACTTGTTAAGTCTCACCCACCTTAGCCTGATGAACTTCTTTTATTGCCTAAAGCTGCCACTTCAAATGTTTCTCTGTCGTCAACTTCAGTTATCAATTGACGTTTTTGACGATTAATTACCAAACCCAGCACATCGGGACGCGAGTAGTGTCCCACCGGATCGGCAGCATTTTTTGCCAAGGTAATCATGTCGGGGTGTAGATCAGCATATAAAATACCTTCTTCATCTTCAGCCAACGGCTCGCACAAAGGACGACCATCAGGTGCATAAATCTGTGCTGCGCCACCGCCCGGTTTGGATGTTCTTGGGTTAAGTAAATGCGCTTTTTCTGGGCTATCTGCCATAGCATCAAACATTTCTTGACTAATAATTGCACAAGGTGCCAATACATAGGCACCACCTTCTAAGGCATAGACTTGACTAGCGGCATTATTGGCTTCAGGTCCCAACGCATAAGCCATGTCTCTGAATAAACAAAAACTTGGCCAAGCGGCAATGTGGATTTCCTCATGCTGGGTATACATCGCCATTTTGACCAGCGGTTGTATGTGTTCCCAACAATTTAAGGCCCCAATACGCCCTAAGTTGGTCTCAACGACGCGAATATCAGAGCCGTCACCTTCGCCGAATAGCGTGCGCTCAACGTGGGTGGGCTTCAACTTACGGCGATTGAGTAAAATATCTCCCGATGCGTCAATCAATACTTGGGAAATGTAGCGGCTGCCACCTTCACGCTCTGAGTACCCCATAACCAATAACACCGAATACTTGAGGGCTATTTGTTGCAACCGCAACATCTCCGGTGAATCAACTGCCATACTGTTTTGGTGCAGTTTAGGTATAAAAGGCATACATTCGGCCTGAGAACCTATCCATGCAAACCATGGATAACCCGGCAACCAAAGCTCGGGAAAAGCAACCAATTCCGCTCCCTTATCGGCAGCTTCTTTGACCAGTTGCTCGGCTTTATCAATCGAAGCATTTAAGTCTAAAAACACAGGCGCTGCCTGAATAACAGCAACTTTCGTCGGTTTCATGCTACCCTCCTGTTTAAATTGTCACAAATAGACTGACTGTAATACTGACCAAGCCGAATGGTAGACTCTATTGCACGTCAAAATCAAACGTTGCTTTTTTACTTTTGACAAAAGTTTGGCAGGTTAACATCATACCGCGTGCAACATCATCGTCTTCCAAACCATAGTTTAGAACCATATCGGCTTCGCCATCGAGTTTTTTGGCTTTACAGGTAGCGCAAACCCCCCCTTTACAAGCAAATGGAACATCGGCACCCGCAGCAATAGCGGCATCCAACACATCCTGATCTTCAGCAATGGGGATTTCCTGAGTAACCCCTTTACTGATAATAGTAATCATGATGTCGGTCTCACTGGCATCGACCTTGCGCGGTGCTCTAGCCTCCGTCGGCGTACCGAACAATTCCAGGTGAATGCGTTTTTTATCCAGCCCCTTGTCGATAAATGTTTCACGGAACAACTCAATCAAAGGCAAAGGACCACACATGTAAACATGGTCGATATTGGTACCGACAAACCCATCGATCAAAGGACCGACCGTATCTTTATCCGGACGCTGCGCCAGCATCGGCAGGTCACGTATCTCACGAGTGACGACATGGATAACCGAGAACCGATTAATATATTTATTTTTCAGATTATCCAATTCGGTAAAGAACATAATATCGGCACGCCGAGGATTGACGTAAATCAATACCACTTCGGTATGGTCAAAGTTATTCAACACATACTTAAGCATGGCGTAGTTAGGTGTGATACCGCTACCGGCAGCTAAAAAGAAAAAGCGGTGTTCTCTCTCAATCTGTTCGTCCGACGGCAGGCAAAAATCACCCTGCGGCGCTTGCACACCCAGCACATCACCCGATTTGACATGATCGCAGGCGTAGTTCGAAAAAACACCACCGGCAACGCGCTTGATACCGACCTGAACAAAGTCTTTACCATGATCGCAAATCGAATAAAAACGCTCGACTTCCTCACCTTCTATTGTCGCTTTGAGTTTGACGTGCTGCCCCGGGATGACTTTAAATTCTTCTTGTAGTTTTTCCGGTATAGCAAAAGTTATTGTAACGGCATTGGCTGTTTCCGGTTTGACAGCTGATACCTGTAAATCGTAATAGTTTGACATAAAATTTCCCCCTGTGTTGTACCCTTAGTGTGCCTTTAATGACACTTAAAATACTCGAATGGCTCCTTACAGCTAAGGCAACGGTATAAAGCCTTACACGCAGTTGAGCCAAAGGCACTGACCATCTCGGTCTGTTCACTGCCGCAATGCGGACACGCTCTCGGGTTGTTTTCACCCTGACCACAGCTACCGCTCGGTGGCGCAATACCGTACTGACGCAATTTTTCTCTTGCTTCAGGCGCTATCCAATCCGTTGTCCAAGCAGGTGATAACTGCTCGTGCAACTCCGGCGCCGGGTAACCCGCTTCAACCAAGGCATCCGTGACCATATCACGAATGGCATGTGTTGCCGGGCAACCCATATAGGTCGGCGTTAGCGTCACGTGAATGGTGCCACCGTCAATAGAAACGTCGCGAATAATACCCAGCTCATTTAACGTCAGCACGGGTACCTCAGGATCAGGTACTCTATTCAGTACAGCTTTAATAGCTTCTAAATCAAGTGGTTTCACCGCGTTGTTCATTACCATTTAGCTCCCGGATGTTCACGAACGACAGACTGCATTTCTGCCAGCAAATAGCCCAGCGACTCGGTATGCGTTCCATGAATACCACCTTCGTAATAGTAGTCCGGATCTGGCACAGAAAGGCCTGCATGGACTAAAACAGGTGTCACCGTGTCCAACCACTGTTGACGCAACTTGGCCTTGTCCGGTACGCTACCGGTCTGCATTAACGCCTTTTCAACATCGTCTTGTTCGAACAACTCTTTTGTATACGGCCAAATATAGTCCAATGCCTTGGCAAGCCGGCGCTGACTCTCTTCGGTACCCAAGCCCAGTCGCTCTACCCAATCAGCCTGGTGCCGACAGTGATACAAAACTTCTTTTACGCCTTTTTGAGCAATCGCAACAAATTCCTCAACGTTGGAAGCCAACATCGCTTTGTATAAATCCAGCAAAAAGACACTTAACAGGTAACCACGTAAAATAATTTGCGCAAAGTCACCATTTTCGAGTTCTGCAGCCAGGTAGTTGGTGTACTGGCGCTCATTGCGCAGATAAGCCAAATCATCAACTGTTTTACCTTTTCCTTGAAACTTGGCAGCCACTTCGAACCACGCCGTTGCCTGACCAATCATATCCAACCCAATGTTGGCAATGGCAATTTCTTCTTCCAGCATCGGTGCGGTACCAACTTGTTCACACAAACGCTGCGACAAAACCATCGCCGTATCGCCCATGCGCAGGGCGTAACGGTATAAATTCTCTTTGTCTGCCATCACATATGCCCCACTTCTTCAGGAATTTCATAAAAAGTCGGATGGCGATAAATTTTGTCATCAGAAGGCTCAATAAACGATGCTCGTTCACTTTCCTCCATTGCCAAAATAGCTTCAGACGGCACAACCCAAATGGAAACGCCTTCACTGCGCCGGGTGTACAAATCACGCGCATTTTGTAATGCCATTTTATTATCGGTCGCGTGTAACGAACCGACATGCTGATGTGACAAACCAGCTTTTGCACGAATAAAAACTTCGTATAATTTATATTGACTCATAATCTTGCCCTTTCTAATTGTTAGTTAAAAAATAAGTTAAATAATCGCTGCATCAAGCCGCTTTAGCCGATTGCTTAGCAGCAAACGCTTCAGCCGCCTCGACAACCCAAGCACCGTCTTCCTGTGCCCTACGACGCTGTTCTATGCGCTGACGATTGCACGGACCATGACCACTAATGACTTGATAAAATTCGTCCCAGTTAATTTCGCCAAAATCGTAGTGTCCGCGCTCTTCGTTCCACTTTAAATCCGGATCGGGGATGCTGACACCCAAGTATTCAAATTGTCTAACGCTGTTATCGACAAACTTCTGCCGCAATTCATCGTTGCTAAAGCGTTTAATTTTCCACGCCATCGATTGGGCTGAGTGCGGCGAATCGGTATCGTTGGGGCCAAACATCATCAGTGCCGGCCACCACCAACGGTTAACGGAATCTTGCACCATTTCCCGCTGCTCTTCGGTGCCCTTCATCATTTCCATTAATAACTCGTAGCCTTGGCGTTGATGGAACGACTCCTCTTTACAGATACGCACCATACCGCGCGAATAAGGCCCGTAAGAGGTACGCTGCAATGCGACTTGGTTAACGATCGCTGCCCCGTCAACCAACCAACCGACAGTACCAACATCCGCCCATGATAAGGTTGGATAATTAAAGATTGATGCATACTTCATTTTGCCTTCCAGCATCGCATCAATCATGTCCTGACGGTCAACACCCAAAGTCTCAGCGGCACAGTACAGATACAAACCGTGACCCGCTTCGTCTTGAATTTTTGCCATTAGGATGGCCTTACGTTTTAGTGAAGGTGCACGCGTCAGCCAGTTGGCCTCCGGATGCATACCAACAATTTCCGAGTGTGCATGCTGGCCAATCTGACGCACCAAATTTTTACGGTATTTCTCCGGCATCCAGTCGCGCGGTTCAATTTTCGTTTCACTGTCAATCTTGTCCAGAAAGACCTTCTCGTACTCTTTTTCTGTCATCTTAGTTTCTCCCTTCTTTTTAATTCTAACTCCACAACCGGTCAGCTTATACAAACATATAGCAAACCATCGAAGTCGCACAATGACGATTGTCTTCGTCATAAATATCAACAACACCCCGCATCGAGCGACGACCATGCTGAATCACATTCGCTTCAATACGGACTTCACCGGAATGAACCGGTTTTAGAAATTGCGTGCTCAGATCGAGCGTCACCACTTCCTGACCATGTCCTATATCGGCAACAATTGGAAAAATCAACAGGCTATCCGCCAACGCCATAACGGCCTGCCCGCTCAGATATTCAACATCGTGAGGCGGTGGAAAACGGCGGAATAACACCGGATTGTAGGCGAGCTTAAACGTTCCTTTCCGAGGTGCCAGCTGGGTAATGGTAATATCCATATTGTCGAGCACCCAATGTGGCAAAATGTGCTCGCTTTGCCAATTAATAGCCTCTCCGTACTTCTCCATTATACCAGCTTTTGCTTTAATTCCCATAGCATTTCTCCCTATTAACCATATAACAATCAACCCATTGCCTGTGGTATTACTAATGCCAGCCAAGGAACAAAAACAACAAGCAAAATGCGAAACATGTCTGCAAACCAAAACGGCGTAACACCTTTGAAGATAGTTCCCGTTGTTACGTCTGGTAATTGTCCCCTTAATACGAAGACATTTAAACCCACCGGAGGAGTCAACAATGAGATTTCCGTTGCAATCACAACGATAATCCCGAACCAAATCAGGTTCATTTCCATTGTGCCGCCATCAAAAAACGTCAGTCCCGCAACGACTGGCGCGAAAATCGGCACCGTTAGCGTAACCATCGACAGGCTTTCAAAAACCGCGCCCAGCAGTAGGTAAATAAAGATAATCACCAGCACAACGGTGTAGGGTGAAAAGTCGTTGGAAACGACAATATTCAACAATTCTTTAGGTAAGCCGGTACGAACAATAAAGCGGGAAAATATCGTTGAGCCGATCAAAATGACAAACAAAGACGTTGAAGTCAGTACCGAACGAACCACAGCGGAGCGAAATCCGGCCCAAGTGAAGCGTCTAAAGGCAATAGACAAAATCAACGTCCCCACCGCACCAACGGCAGCAGCCTCGTCAGCGGCGTAGATTTTGAAGTAAAGTCCGCCAAAAATTAACATAAACAGCGCCAGCAAAGGAATCACCTTGATACCGGACTGTAACATCTCTTTTGCCGAGCATTTATCACCCGCCGGCCCCGCTTTAGGATTAATCATCACGGTAACGGCAACTGCACCGATATAAAAAAGAATACCCAAGATACCGGGCAATACACCGGCCAAAAACATTTTAGCCACCGACTGCTCGGTCATAAAAGCATAAATGACCAACAACACTGACGGTGGTATTAAAATTCCCAGCGTACCGCCTGCGGCAATCGATGCGGTGGATAACGAATCGCTATAGCCAAATTTACGCATAGACGGCATGGCAACGTCTGCCATTGTCGCCACCGTTGCCAGTGAAGAGCCCGATATGGCACTAAAACCACCCGATGCCAAAATCGTTGACATAGCCAAGCCACCGCGAAAACGACCAATCAAGGTATAACCGGCGCGATATAAATCGTGTGCCATACCTGACTTTGCAATCAGCATCCCCATTAATATAAACAACGGAATAATCGACAACTCCGTTTTTTGAATTGTCGCCCAAATACTGTGTGCAGCGGGGCCCAATGCAGACTTAAAATTCCAATGGTTTAAACCGGCAAAACCAATTGTACCGACTACCCCCATGGAAAAACCAATGGGTATCCGTAAAAAAACCAAAATAATGACGGCAATAAAACCAATAATAGCAGCAGTCATGAAACATATCTCCCTAATTTATTTATTAGAAGGCTTTGGCAAACCTACCGAGCCATTCTATTTCGAGTTTATCCAGCATTAACACTTGCTGGGGCGCACGGAGCAACGCAAAAACCGCAGTTCCCCACCTAGTCACCAGGTGAGGGACGAGGATATTGGGCACCGCACAACAAAGAAATTGAATTACGCAGGTGGTTTTGCAACGCTTTCTCTTAAGTAAAGAATAAACATCAACGCATTAAAGCGTTAAGCGATGTCGAATTTCAGCAATATCGTCTTCAAGATCCTTAAAAAAGATAGAGACAATGTGCAAACAGGCCAACATAACCATGATAATGGCAATAAAGACCAAAATGCCGACTAAAAATTTAGCAAAGTAACTCTGCTGCAAACCCAGCTCCTCAAACATAACTTCACGTCCAAGGCGAGATATTCGTCCGCTTTTATCCCACATCCAATAAGCCATGACGCCGCAACTTGCGGCAACGATCAGATCAATAAAGAAAAATTGTACTTTCTTAAGCGCACCGGAAAACAGATTGTCCAGCAAATCGACATCCAGATGCTCATGCCGCATGGTGATAACCGGAAAACTGGTTGCAAAGATAACAATCAGGCCGATACGAAATAATTCTTCGCGCTGAACGATGGATGCACCGAAAAAATAGCGGGCAAAGACGTCACCAAATCCCAAAAACATCAGTAAAACAAGGCAACTGCCACCCACTACCAACAATATATTATTAAGGCGGCGACGCAGCCTGATAATTGTCGGATTGGCTCTTATCATCGCCTTGTTATTGGTTTCTGCACTTTCAGTATTTTCTTCAATAACTTCTTTCACAAACAACCCCCCATCGGTTAAATAACATCAGACTAAAAACAAGGGCACACCACCCGACAAGACAAATCTGTCGGATAGTGTGATACCCCGCTTGCTCTGATAATCTAAATTACTTGGATGTCTCCGGCTTGTAATTTTTCATGGTTTCCATAATAAAATCATAAGCGGCTTGGCCATCAATGCCTTTGTCTGACACTTCTTTGATCACTTTTTCTTTGATCGATTTAGTCACATCGGCAAACAGGTCAACGTCTTCCTTCGATAACGCGGTGATCGTGCCGTTACCTTTGAATTTACTCAAACCTTGGTCGTAAAGCGCATCCCACACTTTACCCGCATCGACAGACAATTTTTCACCAAAGTATTCACGAATTGCTTTTTGGTCGGCTTCGCTGACACCGGACAAGGAACCCTCATTCATAAAAACAGCGAATGAGCCGCGATAGAATCCACCCGGCACAGTATAGGCGTTGGGTGCGACTTCGTATAAACGCAACAACGAGACTGTTCCCATCGGCAGGAAGGTACCGTCAGCCATGCCGCCGGAAATCATTTCATAGCTTTTCGATGCCGGCGCCAAAATCGGCGACACACCCAAAGCGTTGGCTACTTCGTTTGCCACACCACCTGCTGTACGCATTTTGCGGCCTTTGAGCTCCTTCAGGGTTTTTATTGCGCTATCTTTATTCATTAACAAATCGGCAGGCGCATGCACCATCAAGCCAATCAACTCGACATTGTCGTACTCTTTTGCCTTGTTAAAATACTTTTCATGCGCTTTCCAGTGAGCATAAGACGCTGCCTCTGAATTACCCGGATAGCCAGGCAGTTCAATCATTTTAGTTGTCGTAAAAAGTCCGGGGAAGTAGCCGTTATAAGTCCAGGAAATATCGGCACCGCCGTACTCAACCAGCTCTAGCAGACCATTCGGTGGCGCCAAACCGTATTCAATATTCAAAGTGACGCGGCCCTCGGTGCGTTCTTCTACCTCTTTTTTGACAGTTGGCCACAGCGAAGAGTTAATGCCATGACCTGTCGGCAGCCAGCTGGCAACAGTCAATACTTTATCGGCAGCCAATCCCGCCATCGTACTGCCACTTAACACGGCAGCGACCAAAACATTACGAATTGCTTTTCTCATCTATTTATTCTCCTTGGTATTTCAAGTTATAAAATTTAAAAATAACCTATCAGTAAACGAAATTTGATACAAAAACAGCTTGATAGGTTTATTGAATTCTTTTATTATTTTTTCAAATAATAACATTCACGAAAATGAATATATTATAATCCGACCAATCGGTCAATTAAAATCAGGCCTTTTTGTAAAAAACAGCCGGACGTTTTTCTAAAAACGCCGTCACACCCTCTGTGTAATCATCACTGTACCCGGCTTGCCGCTGAAATGCAGCTTCAACATCCAACTGCTCATCCAGTGTATTCACGTCCGCCTGATCAAGTGCATCAATCGTTAACTTCGTTCCCACCTGTGGTCCATAGGCCAATTGCTTAGTCAATGCTTCGGCACGTTCTACCAATACAGACGGGTCGTACAAGCGCCAGACCAATCCGTACTGCTCGGCTTCCTCGGCACTCAGCACGGCATTAGTCAACACTAACGCCTTGGCACGAGACAGCCCAAGCAATTTGACCAAGCGCCAGGTCAAGCCTGAATCCGGCACCAAACCGATTTTACCAAACGCCATGGCAAACTTGGCATTGTTTACCGCCAAAGCAATATCACAGGCTAGCGCTAAACCGATACCGGCACCGGCCGCAACGCCGTTAACCGCAGCAATTTTCGGTTTTTTAAGCGCTTGCAAGCGCTTAATCAACGGATTGTAAAAAGTGGTAATAGTTTCACTTAAATCGTATTGATTTTTTGTCGGGTCTCTATCACCCAAGTCTTGTCCAGCACAAAAGCCACGCCCGGCACCCGTAATGAGCACCGCGCGAATATCATCATTATTTTCAACTTCCGTCAAGGCATCTTGCAAGGCGTAATGCATATCATTATTGAATGAGTTCAGCTGCTTGGGACGATTTAACGTAATTACAGCATACCCTTGCTTTACATCAAAAAGAATGGGGGGGTTATTGGTGTCTGAGGTAGTCATTTGCTTTCTCCGATTAATCTTAAAAGTTTCACTTGCACAAGGCTCTCAAACTCACTTGCACAACTTTCAGTTCTTATGCTTTATTTGTTGAGAGACGAACCTGATCGATCCGTTTGCCAAGCCCTCTCTAAAATAAACTTGACCGCTTGGTCGGTTTATTGGTACATTATACATAAGTTTTCACAATGCCAAATATAAAAAATAAGGTTATATAGGTATTACTATTACGATAAGTTATTTAATAACAATGGCAAAATCATCGTTTTTGGCTGCTATTTATTTTTTAAATAACCTTATGTTTTCTCGATAAATACTCTTTTTTGAGAAAACAACGCGCGGTTACCGTCGCACCATATTAAGTATAGAACAAAAGCTTAGTTAAATCGGTTGGTAGCCGTGAACAGATTATAAAACCAGTAAACCGTCAGGAGCACACCATGTCAAATTTATTCGAAAAACATCAAGCTATTTTAGAAAAAGCCATCCAGGCGACCGTTGAGCGCGGTGAGTGGGGCGCATTTGCTGAAATTCCCAGTGAAAAATTTTACGGCGAAGGGAGTAAAAAGGCCGGTGAAGCGGCTTTTGCCGCACTACAAAACAAACCGTTTGCAATGGCCGTACCCATGCAGGATGCTGAATTTGTTGCCGGTGAAAAGCGTTCACCATACGGCATCGAATTGGGCATCACCTATCCGAAAGTTCCGGTTGATACCTTACTTGACCGTGCCGAAAAAGCGCAAAAAGCATGGCGTCGGCTCGACACTGATACGCGTACCGGCATTTGTATCGAGATGCTTTATCGTCTGGCCGACAAATCATTTTTGCTGGCACACGCTGTTATGCACACGACGGGACAACCGTTTGTGATGTCCTTCCAGGCCGGCGCACCACACGCTCTGGACAGAGGCCTTGAAGCCGTTGCCTACGCCTACCAAGCCCAAACCGCCAATAAGACAAAAGCAACGTGGGAAAAAGTTGTCGGTAAAAACAGGGAAGGCAAACCTATCGTCGCCAAACTCGATAAAACGTTTATTCCTCGCGGACGGGGTATCGGTGTCATTGTCGGCTGTGCGACTTTCCCGACATGGAATAGTTTTCCCGGCATGTTCGCCGACCTTGCCACCGGTAATGCGGTAATCACCAAGCCCGGTGCCAGTGCCGTACTGCCACTCGCTATCGCCGTTGACGTAATGCGTAGCGTCTTGGCAGAAACGGGATGTGACCCTGACTTAGTACAAATGGCCAATACCGGCGGTGACCGCGGCTACACGCAAACCCTGGTACAAGATGCACGCGTCAAGATGATTGACTACACGGGCGGTCCGGGCTTTGGCACCTGGATGCAGAACCATTGTCCTGATACGCAACTTTATTTGGAACAAGCCGGCATTAACAATATCTTTATCGAAAGTACCGACAACGTCAGGGGCATGGTCAACAACATCGCTTTTTCACTGTCGCTGTACGCCGGGCAAATGTGCACTGCACCACAAAACATTTACATTCCTAAAGACGGTATTGATACACCTGACGGCAAACTGTCTTTCGATGACGTTGCCACCGCCATTGCCACCAGTGTGAAGAAATTGCTCGGTGACGATAAGCGGGCGTTCGCCATTCTCGGCGCCATTAACAGCGATGATATCGAATCGCGCATTGGCGAAGCGACCGATATAGCCAGCAAGGATGGTAAAATTATTTTGGACGCTTGCTCAACGACCTACGAGCCATATCCACAAGCGACTGTTGCCAAACCGTTGATTATCAGCTTCAACGATGCCAATCACCCGTATGCTCAAGAAGAGCAATTTGGCCCGATTGCCTTTATCATCGCTTGCGATGACCGTGAAGCAGCACTCAAAGCCGTTACCGACAGTACCATTCAGCACGGCGCCATGACAACCGGTTTTTACAGTGTTGACGAAGCCTTTAAGCAACATGCCATTGCCGAAATTGCCGATGCCGGTTCGCCGTTGTCTATCAACTTAACAGGCAGCATTTATGTCAACCAGTCGACGGCCTATACTGATTTCCACGGCTCAGCTTTAAATCCGGCGGCCAATACCAGCTTAACTGATTTGGGATTTGTCGCCCAACGTTTCGGTTGGGTGACCATCCGCGAACAGCAACAATAAAATAAAGTTAACCAGGAGAACACATTATGAGTAAAATTGCCGTTGCAGTAATCGGTGCCGGCACCATGGGACAAGGCATTGCTCAGCTTGCCCTGCAAGCCGGGCACCGCGTCTACCTCATCGATCAGTCCAAAGAACAACTGGAAAAGGCCAAAGCGAGTTTACATAAACTGTTTACTCGCTTTGTTGAAAAAGGCAAAATCAGCGATAAACAAGCAAAAAACTGGATTGCCCAGCTGGCACTTAGCGAAACACCCGATATCGCGTCTGATGCCGGGCTGGTTGTTGAGGCGATTGTCGAGCGCATGGACGTTAAGCAAAGCGTTTTTTCAGGGCTTGAAAAAATTGTCTCTGCAAAAGCCATCTTAGCCAGCAATACCTCTTCGCTGTCGATTACCGAAATTGCCTCGGCACTGTCAGTGCCCGGGCGTTTTATGGGTTTGCACTTTTTCAATCCACCGGGTGTTATGCCTTTGGTTGAAGTCGTCAAAGCCGTACAAAGCGAAGAGTCTTACGTGACCCAGGCGGTTGAACTAATGCAGCAATGGGGAAAAACACCGGTTCGCTGTAAAGACACCCCCAGTTTTATCGTCAATCGCGTGGCGCGTCCCTACTATGTCGAGAGCTTCCGTTTACTTGAGGAAAACGCCCTGTGCAAACGCAACCTGGATGCCGCCTTGCGTACCGGTATGAATTTTAAAATGGGGCCCTGCGAACTGACTGACTTTATTGGTCAAGATGTCAACTACGCCGTCAGCGAGTCGCTGTGGTCGGCATTGGGCTATCCACCACACTTACAACCCAGCTTTGTTCAAGGCGATTTGGTGGCGGCGAAATATCTGGGGCGCAAAAATGGACGCGGTTTTTATCGCTACGATATGGATGAGAAGGCACCTTTACCGGAGCATAACGCAGCGGTTGTCGCTTTTTCCGATACGGTTGACAGCAGCGATAAACACATCGGTGATCTGGTCAACGGCGTTGCCGTCTATCGAACCGATGGACGTCGAGCCGCCGATTGGGAAAAAGCCTTGGACAAGCCTGTCGCCTTAGTTGACATCGCCGATAATGCCAAACCCAACGCCTTGGCAATTGCCTATTCACCCAAAGCAAAAAAACTGATGGATGGTCGCTTACCGGAAACACAACGTCTGGCCAAGCGCTGGATTATGATGCCGGACCGCCCGGGATTGGTCAATTTACGCGTCATTAGCATGATTATTAATGAAGCAGCAACTGCGGCGCTGCTGGATATTGCTGATGAAGACGGTATTGACGCAGCCCTGAAAGGTGGTGTTAATTACCCCAAGGGAGCCTTTGTGTGGTTGTACGAAATTGGTATTGAAACCGTCTGCAATACACTGGTTGCCTTGGCTGACTATTACGGCAGTGCACGCTATACGGCAAGCCCTTACCTAAAAGATAAACTTGAGGAACAACACGGATGACTATTGCAGCGGATAATGCTCTGGCGTTAAAAATCGCCGAAAAAATGATGGCTGAAGACAAACAATCGCAGTTTCTCGGTATTGAAATTGTCGCTGCCGAAGTTGACTACTCGGTGTGCAAAATGACCATTACCGAACAGCATTTGAACGGTCACGGCAGCTGCCACGGTGGGGCGATTTTCAGCCTTGCCGACACCACTTTCGCGCACGTTTGCAATGCCCGCAACGATGTTGCCGTTGCCCATATGTGTACGATTGCCTATTGGCGACCGGGACTGGCCAATGATACACTGTTTGCGGTAGCCCGCGAAAACGGTGTGTACGGGCGTTCCGGTTCCTATAGCATTAACGTACATCACGGCAGCATTGACGGTGAGGTTATCGCCGAGTTTACCGGCTACAGCCGTACTTTGCGTGGTCAAACCCATTTCCCCGAATAGGGATTTAATTACTTAACTTGTAGGAGAAAATCATTATGAGAACCGATAGAACTCGACATATTTTTAATCCCATTGAAATTGCCTCCAGGGATGAAATTTCCGCTTTGCAGCTGGAGCGTATGCAATGGACGGTCAAGCGTTGTTACAACAATGTGCCATTCTGGAAAAAGCGGTTTGACGACCACGGTGTTCACCCCGATGATTTAAAATCTTTGGAAGACCTGTCAAAATTTCCCTTTATGACCAAAAGTGATTTCCGCGACAACTACCCGTTCGGATTAGTAGCTTCGTCACCGCGCAAAATCGTTCGCATTCACGCTTCTTCCGGAACAACCGGCAAACCAACCATTGTCGCCTACACCAAAAATGACATTGACATGTGGTCGGAAGCGGTTGCGCGCTCTTGTTGTGCCGCCGGTATCCGCCCCACCGACATCGTTCACAACGCCTATGGCTACGGTTTATTTACCGGTGGATTAGGCGCACACTACGGTATCGAGCGTTTGGGAGCCACCGCCATCCCCATTTCCGGCGGTATGACGACGCGTCAAATTCAGACCTTATTCGAGTTGAAACCTGACGCCATTATGGTGACGCCTTCGTATATGCTAAAACTCGGTGAGTCTATCCTCAAACAAGGGCTTAACCCAGCGGATACCAACTTAAAAGTCGGTATTTTCGGCGCCGAGCCTTGGACCTACGAGATGCGTGACTATATGGAAGATTTGTTTGATATTGACGCGGTTGATATCTACGGTTTATCCGAAGTGTGCGGCCCGGGCGTTGCTCAGGAAAGCGTTGAAAGTAAAGACGGCCTCAACGTTTGGGAAGATTTGTTCTACCCCGAAATCATCGATCCGGAAACCGGCGAAGTGTTGCCGGACGGTAAAAAAGGTGAGTTGGTCTTTACCTCACTGCTAAAAGAAGCTCTGCCGGTGGTTCGCTACCGCACGGGTGATATCACCCGTTTGTTGCCGGGCTCAACCCGCAGTATGCGCCGCATTGAGAAGATCAAGGCTCGTATCGACGATATGATTATCCTACGCGGTGTCAATATTTATCCGTCCCTGATTGAGGAACAAATTCTGAAAGTTGACGGCTTGACGCCAAATTACTTGATCGAACGTTTCCGCGAAGGCAGCATGGATCAATTGCGTGTCCGCGTTGAAAAAGAAAGCGCAGAACTGGATCCGGCCAAGCTCACCAAAGCCTTACAATACAATATTAAGTCAGGTATTGGTTCGTCGGTCCAAGTGGTCATCGAAGAACCCGATACGTTGCCGCGCTCGGACGGCAAGGCAAAGCACGTCGTTGATTTGCGCAACAATTAGAGTCCAGCCTTCTAGTAGAGCAATGGGTTTGTTTTTTATCTCTTAATCTGTTGCTTTATTATGGTCGCGTTGCACATTTTTACTACAAGGCTTACCCAGTACCGGTGTTGCAAGGTGGCTAAGCTTGTCGTTAGCAGCCGTTCCTCACTCGGTCATTAACCGAGAAATAGCGGACGGCATGACGATGTACCAAGAATAGGTAACGTGACTATACCTTATTGTCTAAAACAGGAAACTACTACTAATGGCACGCGCACGCGCTAATGACCACGACCAAAAAAAGGCAAATATTCTCAGTCAGGCATCAACATTGTTTGTAGCCGAAGGATTTAGTCGCGTTTCCATGGCGCAGCTTGCCGAAGCTTGCGATATCAGCAAGTCCAATCTTTACCACTACTACCGTGATAAAGATGAGATATTGTTTAGTCTACTTGATAAACATATGGATGAAATCCTGTTAGCGTTGCAACACAATCCGGATAAACAGCAGCAACCACAGCTTAACTATCTTATTCTGACACTGTTAAGCGTTTACCAAGATGCCGACCATAAACACCGCGTTTTACTCAATGATTTAAAAGTACTGCCATCGGACAAACAAGAAGTTATCCGGGCCAAAGAGCGGCTCATCGTTCAATGTTTCAAGCAAGCTATCCTGCAAGAACACCCGAACTATATCAGCAAACCACAAAAACTCAGCGCTGCCGTGATGATGTTATTGGGCTCGATTAATTGGTCGTTTACCTGGTTTAAGGCAGACAAAGGCTTGGGTATCGAAGAGTACGCAACATTTCTTACAGAGACTTACCGAAACGGACTGAAAACATGAGTACACATCATTTTATTCTTTATCAAGAACTGGATAATCACATCCATCAAATCGCGGTCAACCGTCCCGAGCGCAAAAATGCCCTCAATACGGCCTTGCTGATTGAGCTGGCCAACAGGCTGGATGATATTGTTGCCAACAATGGCCGGGTTGTTTTAATACACGGCTGTCAGGGCAATTTTGCCGCCGGTGCCGATATTGATGAAATTGCCGATTTATCACCGCAACAAGCGCTACTTGATGCCCGTGTTGCCGCTTGGCAGCGCATTCGTCAGTGCCCTATTCCAGTCATCGCCGTGGTGCAAGGTTATTGTTTGGGTGGCGGGCTTGAATTGTTGCTGTCCTGTGACTTTGCCCTTGCCGACAAAACAGCACAGGTCGGATTGCCAGAAGTCACTTTGGGTATTATGCCGGGTGCTGGTGGCACACAGATACTGCCGCGTGTAATTGGCAGAGCACGTGCTGCACAAATGGTCTATTCGGGACAAATTTATCCCATTGAGGATATTGCCGACTGGGGACTGGTGACTGAAATTGTCGATGACGATGTTATGGCGTATGCACACAAAGTGGCTAAAAAAATTGCCAGAAATGCACCGTTTGCTGTCCGCCAAGCTAAACAGTCGCTGCTGCAATCGCAGGAGGTCGGACAAGAAGACGGCCTAAAATTTGAGCGCCAAGCCTTTTCTTTACTGTCGTCCACCGATGATAAACAGGAAGGCATTGCCGCCTTTAAGGCAAAACGCCGAACCCAATTTGAAGGACAATAAACAGTTTATCAAAAAAACTTATTATCAGAGAGAGTCGCCATGAGTACAAAACAGCAAGAACCCTATATTTTAGTTAAAGCACTACCGCATCAAGTCTATCAACTAACGCTTAACCGCCCAAAAGTCTATAACGCCTTATGTGACGATCTGATGCGCGAACTCAGCCAACGCGTCAGCGAGTTAGAGGCTAAGGGTGCCCGGGCCTTTGTCCTGACGGGAAGCAAAAAAGCCTTTGCCGCCGGCGGAGATATCGCCGAAATGCAGGGATTAAGCTATGCCGATGTGCAGTGCCAACAATACGTTACCGATGCCTGGAAACCGCTGGAGGAACGCCGTATCCCTTTGGTCAGTGCCGTCAACGGCTTCGCCTTTGGTGGCGGCTGTGAATTGGTATTGCTTAGCGACATTGTCATTGCCGGACGCTCCGCCGTTTTTGCCCAACCTGAAACCAGTATTGGCATTATCCCCGGCGCCGGTGGTACCCAGCGCTTAATCCGCGCCGTCGGTAAATCAAAAGCCATGCACATGATTTTAGCCGGTTACCAAATGGGTGCATTGGAAGCCGAGCGCAGCGGACTGGTCGCCACAGTTGTCGACGATGCCGATGTCTTATCAGAAGCGATTCGCACGGCAACTGTTATCGCCAAACGCTCCAAACCCGTTATCGAGGCAGCCAAAGCCAGCGTTAATTATGCCGAGCAATCACCGCTTGCCGACGGGCTTCACTACGAGCAACAACGCTTTTACGGTACCTTTGCCTTGAATGACCAAGCTGAAGGCATGCAGGCCTTTTTAGACAGACGAGAAGCCAAGTGGCAAGATAACTAAATTCCATTGATTCATCCTAAAAAACTCAGTTGGGTTTGTGTTGGGTTACTGGGATTACGAATTACAATCAATGAGCTGTTATTTAGGTAAAATATAAATTTTTCATACGGTTAACTACCCTCACCTCTGGGAAAGGGGTTGACAAACCTAACAGGTGATGCTATTTCGAGTTTATCCAGCGGTTAACACTTGCCGGGGCGCACCGAGTGCAACAAGGCAATTGGACTGCACAGGTGGTTTTGCAACACTTTTTAGTAATCACCCAGTTAAACAACACCCCACTTTTCAAAAATACAGTTTTCGTTATCACGCCGGATAGCCATTGACAAACATTGTTAGTGTACTCTATAATTATTTGTATATACAACTTTGAGGCACCAATGAAAACCATTTATCAAAATGCCACCGTTGCCACCATGCAACACAACGCGGACCTGTTGTATCGGCACGATATTGTCATAGAAGATGATAAAATCATCGCCGTACAACCGAGCCGATCCCGATTCGTCAACAGTGCCCCTGATGATAACAGTCAATCTATCGATGTTGGCGGTGCTCTGATCACACCGGGCCTGATTGACTGCCATACGCATTTGGTTTTCGGCGGTAATCGTGCCGGCGAGTGGGAAGAACGTCTCAACGGCGTTCCCTATGCCGACATTGCCCGACGCGGCGGTGGTATTAATACGACTGTTACAGCGACGCGTCAGCAGAGTGCTGAGGAATTGTACCGCCTCGCCGTGCCACGGTTACAAGCATTAATGGCAGAGGGTGTCACCACGTTGGAAAGCAAAAGCGGTTACGGTTTATCGCTTGACGACGAGCGCAAACAATTGCTTGTTGCCAAGCGGCTGGGCGAGCATTTCCCGGTAGAAATTGTCAAGACATTGCTGTCCGCCCACACCCTGCCGCCGGAGTACAAAGGCCACGCCGACGACTACATCACCTTGGTTTGCGACAGCATCCTGCCCACCCTGCACGCAGAACACTTAGTCCAGGCGGTTGACGTTTTTTGTGAAACCGTCGGCTTCACCTTAGCACAAAGCGAGCGTGTCTTTCAAACGGCACAGCGTCTGGGCGTTGCCGTCAAGGGACACACCGAACAATTATCTAATATGGGCGGCAGCGCCTTGGTGGCAAAATATGCGGGACTATCGGCCGACCACATTGATTATTTGGATGAGGCGGGGGTAGTTGCCCTAAAACGCGGCGGTACAGTTGCCTGCCTCGTACCGCTTGCCTCATATTTTTTGCGCGAAACGCAAAAGCCACCCATTGATCTACTGCGTAAACACGGCGTACCCATGGCGGTAACCACCGACTTTAACCCCGGAACCGCACCGATGACAAGTATTCGCCTGGCCATGAACATGGCCTGTGTTTTATTTGGCTTGACGCCCAGTGAGGCATGGCTGGGTGCAACGCACCATGCCGCCAAAGCACTGGGACTGGAAAAGACGCACGGGCAAATCAAAGCCGGTTACGTCGCCGATCTACTGATTTGGGATGCCGAACGCCCTGTCGATATTATCTATGAGTTGGGGCACAACCCACTGAAACAACGCATTTTTAGAGGAAAAGTATCATGAGTCAATGGCGGGCGACTGACAAAACATTATGGCGGGGGCGCGACGACAGCGCCGAAAGCCCCAAGGCAAAACGGATGTTCCAGGTTGTCAACGTCTGCGATAATGACCACGTAGCCAACAGCGCGGGTACAGGTGATATCGCCCTGCTCGGATTTGCCTGTGATGAAGGTGTATATCGCAATCAAGGTCGCCGAGGAGCAGCCGAGGCACCGAGTGCTATTCGCAGTGCTATGGCATCACTGGCCGCCCACGGCAGTAAGACTTGGTGGGATTGCGGTGATGTCGTTTGTAACGACGGTCATTTGGAAAACGCACAACAACAATTGGCCGAACTCGTCTGTCAAAATCAGCAGGCGGGACTAACGACCTTGGTTTTGGGTGGCGGGCACGAAACGGCTTATGGGCACGGCTTGGGGGTTTATCGGGCCCACCCCGACAAACGCGTTGGTATAATCAACTTCGATGCCCATTTGGATATGCGCTCTGCCGACCAAGCCACATCCGGGACACCGTTTCTCCAACTGGCACAATACTGCCAGACTGAACATCGCCCCTTTCATTATTTGTGCCTTGGCGCAAGTCTTGCCGCCAACACCCAAGCTCTTATTGACAACGCCAAACAACACGGTACCAGAATCATTTGGGATACTGACTGCTTCGATACCGTCAAAGTAACCAGGCAGTTGACAGATTTTATTAAATCCATTGATGCGATTTATTTAACCGTTGATCTGGATGCTATCCACGCTGCCCACCTGTTTGCAGTATCGGCTCCGGCAGCCTTTGGCATTGGACTAAGCGATATCATGCAGTATTTACTCGCCATTGTCGAAACGGGTAAAGTCATTGCCGGCGATGTGGTGGAATACAACCCCGAACTTGACCGTGACCGGCTGTGTGCCGGCGTGGCGGCTAGGCTTATCTGGCAAATGGCACAAATAAAATAGCTCGCATTTCCGGATAATATAGTGCTATGAATTTGCCTTTTGATGAATTAAAAAGGCAAATTCCCTTCTCCCTCTGGGAGAAGGGTGGTACAACCTGATAACATAGTTTACAAAATAACCTAAGCACAGCGTTCGCCTGACCACTCACGAGCGGTAAAGGCTCATGCGTTATTCTTTGAATATAGCCCACGCCAGGTAGCTTTGAGGACGATGAAATGTCAATTTCATCATATAAGCAGTAGAGATTTACTGCATGCGTCTTAGGATATTCTTCAAAATGGGTATAAAACCAAGGAATGAAGTGATAAAGCTTGTTGACTTTTTTATAGCTGCAATAGATAATTCATAGCTTAAATAATTAACAACTTAAGAATGAGAGGGTTGGTACTATGAAAAGAAGACAATTTTTAACCACTGCCGCTGCAGCAACAGCCGGTGCTGCGGTTGCAACACCGGCAATTGCCAGTGATACCATTCACTGGAATATGGTGACATCGTGGCCGAAAAATTTGCCCGGGCCGGGGATTGCCGCACAAAATTTAGCTGACAGAATTACTCACTTATCCAATGGTCGCCTAAAGGTTAAACTGCACGCTGTCGGAGAACTGGTGCCGTGGAACGGCGTTTTCGACGCCGTTTCAGAAGGCACGGCACATCTGTATCACTCCGTACCGACCTACTGGGGTTCAAAGTCAAAAGCCATCATGTTGTTTGGTTCGCAACCTTTCGGTCTAATGGCTGACGAACAGGTTGGCTGGCTTAAGCACGGCGGCGGTCAGGCACTTTATGACGAAGTGTACGCCCAGTTTGGCTTAAAACCCTTTTTGTGCGGTAACTCTGGTCAGCAATGGCAAGGCTGGTTCCGCAATGAAATCAAGTCAGTTGACGATTTAAAAGGATTGAAATACCGCACCAGCGGCTTGGGTTCCGACGTTCTGACAAAATTGGGCGTTGCCGTCCAGAAAATGGGGGGACAAGATATGTTTCAGGCCCTGCAATCAGGTGCCTTGGATGCCGGTGAATTCGTCTGTCCGTGGACGGACAGTGCTTTGGGCTTCTATCAAGTGGCCAAATACTACTACTGGCCGGGCTTGGGAGAGCCAGCCTCCGCCGAGGAATGCGTGGTCAATAAAAAGGCCTACGAGGCACTACCTAAAGATCTACAGGAGATTGTGCGCGTCGCCTGTGCCAGTATGTATAATGACACCTGGACGGAATACACAACCAATAACGCCAAGGCATTGCCCAAACTGGTTAGCGAGCACGGCGTACAGTTGCGCAAGCTGCCTGATGAAGTCATTAAAGCCATGGGTAAAGCAACCAAGGAAGTCATCGGTGCTTTGCGAGACGGTGATGACGCACTGACCAAAAAAGTGGTTGAAAGCTACAGCGCCTACCACACCTTGGTGACGGACTATCGCTTCTACACTAACAGAGCATTTTTGGAGGCGCGTACTGAAGTTTACGGCAGTTAGTGTCCCCGTTCAATAAACCCCGCAAAAGGTGACAAATAACCTACCTATTTGTCGCCTTTTGTTTTTTCCTTCATCGATTATTGCAAGGACTTATACCTATAAAATGACACAATTCATTACTTGGCTGGAAAAAATCAACCGCAACATTGGCCGTGTCGTTCGTTGGCTCGCTTTATTTATGGTTTTAGTACAATTTTTTATTGTCATTTTACGCTACGCACTAGGCTATAGCGGCATTGCCGCCAACGAGAGTGTATTGTATATGCACGCAACCATGTTTATGTTGGCTTCGGGTTATACCTTATTGGTCGATGGGCACGTTCGCGTCGATATCTTCTACGCCAAAAGCTCTCGTTACCGCAAGGCCATTATCGATATACTGGGACATTTATTTTTGTTAATACCGTCGATGCTGGCACTGATGTATTGGTCGTGGCCATCAGTGTATAGTGCCTGGGTTATTAAAGAAGGTGCCATTTCAGTCGGTGGAATTCCGGGCATTTGGCTGCTTAAACTGCTGATTCCCTCATTCTGTTTATTGTTATTGATTCAGTCAATTGCCTGTCTGCTTAAAAATATCGTCCTCCTGACCGACAACGACAAACAGGATCAGGAGAGCAAGGTATGATCGCCTATCTCGACCTTATTATGTTTGCCGCGCTGATGGCCTGTATTCTATCGGGTTTTCCCGTGTCATTCGCCATTGCCGGCGTTGCCGTGCTGTTTGCTTATCTGGGCTGGATATTTGACGTCATGGACATTACCCTGCTAGGGGCGTTAGGCCAACGCGTTTTTGGTGTATTGACCAACCAAATCCTTATTGCCATCCCACTGTTCGTCACAATGGGTATCGTTTTGGAGCGCAGTAAAATTGCCGAAGAACTGCTCGACACCATGGGGCGACTCTTCGGACGCATGTACGGCGGTTTGGGTATTTCAGTCGTTTTTGTCGGTGCCCTACTCGCTGCATCGACCGGCATCGTCGGAGCAACGGTAATTGCTATGGGTATGATTGCCCTGCCGACTATGTTACGCGCCGGCTACAGTCCGACATTGGCTTCGGGGTTAGTGTGTACTGCCGGTACCTTGGGTCAAATTATTCCGCCGTCAACCCTGCTCATTATCCTCTCCGACGTGATGTCCAGCGCCTACCAACAAGCTCAATATGCTCAGGGCAAATTCACTGTCGAAACCATTTCGGTCGGACAATTATTTGCCGGTGCCTTGCTACCGGGCCTGTCATTAGTCGGGCTATACATTATCTACCTGCTGCTTCGCGGCTTGTTTCGTCCGCAAGATATGCCTCCTATGCACGGCGAAGGACAAACCTTCCCCACCTTATACGAAATGGTTCACGCCGTTTTGCCGCCGTTATCCCTGATTATCGCGGTTTTGGGTGCCATACTTGGCGGTGTGGCGACACCGACAGAAGCCGCATCCGTTGGCGCTATCGGTGCCATTTTATTGGCCGGATTTAAGCACTCACCCCACAAAAAAACCATCCTAGTCGGCATCATTGCCCTAATCGTACTCATTGTCTTGTCGGGACTACACCCCATCCGCCTGCAAAGAAGTGACATTACCGGCACGCAGCAAATGTGGGGCGGGTTGTATATTTTATTCGCTATCATTGGTGCCACAGCCGTTTTACTGTCCATTTTGTCACTGTATAAACAGGGCACCCTGGGTGCCGTTATGACCTCGGCCATGACCGTAACGGCAATGATCTTTGCCACCATTTTAACCGCCAGTATTTTTTCTCTGGTCTTTATCGGTTTGGGCGGAGAAGAACATATCAAGTCCTTGCTGACGGCAATGCCCGGCGGTCCTATGGGCGCTTTACTGTTCAGTATGGCGATTATTTTTGTCTTGGGCTTCTTTCTCGATTTTGTTGAAATTACCGTCATCTTACTGCCCTTGGTCGCGCCGGTGTTATTGATAATGGGTCACGATCCGATTTGGCTGGCCATTCTTATCGCCATTAATTTGCAGACGTCATTTTTAACGCCACCATTTGGATTTTCACTGTTTTACCTGCGCGGTGCAGCGCCAAAATCGATTACCACCGGACAGATTTATGCCGGCGTCGCGCCGTTTATTCTAATACAAATCGTTGGCATGGCACTGATCTGGCTACTGCCCATTATTGCAACTTGGCTACCTGATAAATTATTTTAATTGAGAATATTATAACGCTATCTGTGTAAACTGATTAGGTAGCCGGAAATCATTGACATTTTGGCAATTATTTGTCAAATCATCTAAAAATTGTAGCTGATAATATGATATTCTATGGTTCTGGAAACACATCAACGTAAATAAGGAAATCACATGACAGCGTGCTTAAACGAGTTAGGGAATATTGTTGGAAAAAAACATCTGATCACTGATAAAAAAAAGAAGATACCTTATTGTAAAGGCTATCGATTTGGGGAAGGAGAAGCCCTGGCGGTTGTTATCCCCGGCAATCTGGTCGAACTATGGAAAATAGCTCAATGTTGCGTTAAGCACGACGTTATTATGATTGTCCAGGCCTCCAACACGGGATTGACGGGCGGCTCAACACCTTACGGTGACTACGATCGCGATGTCATTATCATCAGCACCGTACGACTTAATGACATTCAGTTGATTGACAACAATCAACAAGTGGTTGCTTTTCCCGGTAGCCGCTTGTACGAATTGGAAGATGAACTGGCAAAATGCGGTCGCGAACCCCACTCAGTAATCGGTTCGTCTTGTATCGGTGCCTCAATTGTCGGCGGCGTCTGTAATAACTCGGGCGGTGCCTTGGTCCAGCGTGGCCCGGCTTATACAGAAATGGCCTTGTATGCGCGTATTGATGAAAATCACCATCTGACCCTGATCAATCACTTGGGCATCGATTTGGGTGATGATCCGGAGTCCATGCTAACTGCCTTGCAAAATAGAACGTATCGAGACAGCGATGTCCACAGCGCTGATAAAGCCTGTTCTTGCCTCGACTATCAGGAGCGCATTCGCGACGTTGACGCCGATACGCCTTCCCGTTTTAATAACGACGCCAGCAGACTATACGAGACATCAGGTTGTGCCGGCAAACTGATCGTCTTTGCCGTGCGCATGGACACCTTCGCCAAAGCAAAAAAAGAACAGGTCTTCTACATCGGCAGCAATGACACTGTCGTCTTATCCAAGCTGCGTCGCCATATACTCGGTCAATTTGACAACTTACCCATATTGGGAGAATATTTACACCGAGACTACTTTGACGTTTGCGCTAAATACGGTAAAGATTCCTTTATCATCATTAAAAAAATCGGTAGTAAAGTGATGCCGAAATTGTTTACCACGAAAAACAATTTTGACCGATTTTGCAACAAAATACCGCTTATCCCTCGCTATATGGCTGACAAATTGATGCAAGCCACTTCCTATTTATTCCCCGACCACCTGCCCAAAGGGATGCGCGAATACCGTGATAAATACGAACATCACCTTATTCTGCACATGTCTGATGACGGCGTTGATGAGGCAAGAGCTTTTTTAACCGCTTTCTTTAAAGAAAATGACGGAGACTTTTTTGAATGCACCCAAGACGAAGGGGAACGGGCAATATTGCATCGATTTGTTGCCGGTGGTGCCGCAAAACGTTATCATGCCATGAAACACAAGAAATTTGGTGCCATCATGGCACTTGATATTGCCCTACGCCGCAACGAAGACGAATGGTTTGAAAAACTGCCACCTGAATTAGACGAGATGATTGAATCTAAACTCTACTGCGGTCACTTTATGTGTCATGTTATGCATCAGGACTATATCGTTAAAAAAGGCATCGATGCCATGATGGTCAAAGACAAGCTGCTTGAATTTTTCGAAGCCAAAGGTGCAGAGTATCCGGCCGAGCACAATGTCGGACAGCAGTATTTTGCCAAACCGGCACTGGCAAAATTCTACCGTGACAACGACCCAACCAACAGTCTAAACCCCGGCATTGGTAAAACAGCCAAATATAAGTACTGGGCAGAGAAAAAAGACTAGGGCGTGCCCTTTCAATCTAATATGATAAGACGACAGTCATGTTGCACCAGAAGCGTGTAGCGCGACTATCTTATTTTGGCAAAACAAAAAAATAGATTGTGATAAAGTGACAGGCACTGCCAATCAAAACAAACAAGTGAAAAATGGCGTGATTGAATTTTAGGCCTTTGATGGCGTATAAAATGGCACCAACAGTATACGCCAAACCACCGGCGACCAGCCAATAAATACCTGCCATCGACAAATTGGCAATCAACGGTTTGATAAAAAAGACGATCATCCAGCCCATAAAGACATACATCATGGTCGAGATAATCTGGTAACGCCCTGTAAAAAATAATTTGAGCGTAATACCGATGGCCGCCATGCTCCACGACAGGGAAAAAACAATCCAACCAACGGCACCATTCAGAGTGACTAACGAAAAAGGCGTATAAGTGCCGGCGATAAGCAAGTAAATGGACGCGTGATCGACAATGCGCAAATAACGCCGTCGACTCACTGTTTTGGTGCTGTGATAAATAGTTGAGACAGTGAATAGAACAATCAAGCTGACACCAAAGACGCTAAAACTAACGATATGCCAGACGTTGCCGTCGAGCCAAGCGTGAACGACCAAAAATATCAGAGCGACTACACTCAACAAAGCACCAAGGCCGTGAGAGAGGATATTAAGCTTTTCCTCAAGCGGCGGATAAAATTTAACCGGTTTACTGTGGTTCATGGTTTTGCTCGGTGGTTGAACATTCAGTATTCAAAGATTTTTTCCTATAGCCAGATCGACCAAATCACGATAGCACGATTGATAACAGTTGTCAGCTAAATTTGCAAAACGCCGAAATATTCCAACGCCTGCTTTTTGCCAACACGTCAACTGTAGCCCAAAACCGGCAAAGGCAGCATCAATTTCCTCTGTTTCTTGACGCTCGCTCAATAAAACCGAGCACTGATAGACTGGGTATTTTTTGTGATAGTCTGCATCAATAATAAAACTGGGAAATGGCTTCCGGTATTGTAGCAACACCCCGCCAGGTAGCGACGGCTCGGCTAATTTGATATTGGCACAGTGCAGCTGGCGCAAGGTTCGATGATTATTTTCATCCAATTCACCGGCGCGACACAACGTATCGTCAATATCGAAAAAAATTAATTTTGTTGACTTCATAACCCATGGACTCCATGTGTTAACATACCGCAAAAGCGGTCATTTTCACGCTTCATCCGAATCGGCCGTTTCGAATAACACTATCGGCTTATCAACTTCGTAAATACTGCTGTTTGTCGGGTCAAACGCCCACTCGCGGTCAAACAAGGTTCGAAAGCGCTTATACATCAATTTGGAGCCGATAACCAACGAGTAAAAGTGATTGTTACAAGTACGTTGATAAGCCATTTTTTCCAACACATTATCGGGCAAATTAGCGATGATAAAGTCGGAAATAATCAGCAAATCGGCACGTTCGTAACCGCCATCAACAATCATATCGAGGCCGTGGCTAATGGCGGGTGCCACATCTGTACCGCTGTGAAACGACATGCGCAAAAATTCAATCAAATGTCTATCGACTAGTGTTTCACTCAAATCGATTGTAGCAATTTCCGTAGAAAAGTTAATTAGGTAACACGGTCGATGTTGTTCTCGCGCTTTATAGGCCATCAATAATGCGACGGCTTTGGCAATAGTTTCCGGCACACCTGCCATTGAACCGCTGGTATCAATACAGATAATCATCGGTCCCAATGTATCGTTTTCAACAGCTTTTTCTTCGACTTCGATTTCCTTGTGTCTAAATAGTGGAGCTAACCCTTGCATATCAAAACACATCAAACGCGACTCAAAAAATTTCACGTCGAACAACAGTGAAATATCGGGATCGGATAATAACGCCAATTCGTTGGGCAAGGCATACTCGATGTCTCTGCCTAAACGGATACCGATGATCTCTTCGTTGGTATTGAGGTCGGGGTAAAGCACTTTTTGCTTACGCTTGACAAAAATGCGTTCGACATCTTCGGAGATATCGTCAGTTTGCAGCATTCGGCCGAGCGATTCACAAAGCACTCTAACGCCTTCATTCTCTTTTAGATAATTAACCCATCGAGCGAATTCAGCAATATCTTGCGGGGACAAATTACCTTTAGAATGGTCTAGAAAAATACCGGGATCCAAATTTAAGGCTTCCATATCTTCGCCCAAACGCCGTAAAGACTCAAGAAACGCTTGCAAATGTTCCATCAACCACTGGCGCAGCACTTGGATTTTTTCCAATTCCCAGGCAACGCGCGTCTGATCCATAATTTTCTGCCATTCATCGAGCAACAGCTGCGTATCCAAAGAAAAATCGGCGCGCTCACTATCGCAGTGATAAGCCAATATTTCTTGCCAGAAGGAACGGTTGACAGGTCACCTGACGGTCCGGCAAAAGGTCAAATAGTCTTCGATAGATTGCCTCAATTGGCTAATCGTTTGACAATTCTTCTCGACAGCTTGTTGCCACTGCAACAAACGCTTTTCGTTATCGGCATAAGGAAATTCATCACGAAGATATTGTTGCGCTTGTTCGTGCCATTCATTTACCTGCCCCGACAATTGTCGTGAAACCGTATTGGACTCTGCCAACAAAGTATCAAAAGCTGGCTTCGCCTCTTCAAGTGCTGCCGCTAAACAATCATCTTTCATCGTCAATTACACGATCTAACGACACAGTGCTTCTAATCGCTGACAGTCTTTGATCTGCAACTTCAGGCTGTCAATTTGTTCGTTGATACCGTTGATAGCAATTTGTGCTTTTTCAGGCGTGATAAATGGCGATGCCAACGTGTTTTTATATTGTGATAGGCGCTGTTCAACTACTCCCAAAGCATCGCTAAGCTGGCTTTTGTTGGTATTAATGGCATCCACCAGTGATTGCTTAATTTGCGGATTGATGTCTTGTTTTTTATCACCCCGATAAAACAGAACCTTAGGATGAAATTCGTAGTTTTCGACTGCAGACAGCATGCCGAAAAATGATACGATGTAGGTTTCATTGCCGTCAAACAGGCACCTGAAACGCTTTTGATCCCTACCTGATTTGTCGACCGGATAAAAAATTTTGCTGGCATCAACCTCATCAGTGGGAATGTAGAGTGGATAGATTGTGTCGCCTTGACTTTTGGGGAAAATGGCCTCGCATAAAAAATGTGGTATCCCGTCAACATCTGTCACTTCGTAAACGTCGGCAGTGTAGAATAGCTGGTCGGAAATTTCTTTTTCCAATATTTCTCGTTGGCGAACCAAAGCCGATAGATTAACGCCGTGCTGAAAGCCGGTATTTCTGATGGCTTGAGCAACCATAATCGCCACCGCTTGACGGTTTTTCTCGTGCGTCCACAGACAATATTCAAGCATCCACGCATCGCTGTGATTGGTTGTCTGACGACCGTTAAAGAAAGCCGACGCCTTCATCAATATAGCGGCACGTTGCCAACGTCGGTCGGAAACGTAAACATGCAGATTGTCTTCGTCTTTTTCGAGTGCCTGACGAATCAAATCGATAATGGCCAGCGTCTCAGAGGACATTTTCACATCGTGCAGCTTTTCACGCCAATTGTTCCACTCCCGTTCGCCGATAACCAACGCTTTCGGTACACGAACGTAAGCATCGTTGGGTTTGTCACTTAATAGACGTTCAAAATGATCTTTTTTGTCAATCGGTGCAACCATCAGGCGAATGACAAAGCGATCGTAGAGTGCTTCAAGCCCCTGATTCGGCTCAGGTGTTTCGTTCGAAGCGGCAATTAGTGCCTTTAGCGGTGTCTGTTCGACCTCATCACCATTGCGGAAAATGCGCTCGTTAATCATGGTCAACAAGGTATTGAGAATTGCCGGACTGGATTTCCAAATTTCATCGAGAAAGGCAAATTCCGCCGTTGGCAGATAGTTGTCTGTTTTGCGAATATATTCGTCTTTTTTTAAGGCCTTAATCGACACGGGACCGTAGACTTCTTCAGGTGTGCTAAACCGGTTCATCAGGTATTCAAAGTAAGTCGGCTCTTTAAAAGCACAAGCAATACGTCGCGAGATCAAACTCTTGGCAGTTCCCGGCGGTCCAAAAAGGAAAGTATTCTGCCCGCACAAAGCACCGAGTAGCGCCACGGCAATAATTTCTTCGCGCTCGTACATACCTGCACTAATAATTTCCACCAACCGGGCAATACGCTGTTGCAACGAATTTTCGTAAAAAAAAATCCGGCGGAACAACTTGTGTCACTGATTTTTGAAGTATCTTATCTCGAACGCCGATTTGTTCATGCTGAGGACCAATACAATCGCTATTTGTTTGCCGATATCTTGTTCTACTACTATTAGGTTGCTGTGCTTTTTTATTTTTTTGAGAACGACCCCAATCACCATCTAATGCCGAGGGCTTTTTAGTGCCATCGTCATTACCCGTGAACTTAAACGCCATACTTCCTCCTGTCTGCCTCATTATTTGGACCAATCGAAGGCGTTGTAAAACCACTTGCGCAGTTCAATTTTTTTGTTGCGTGGTGCTCGAAATAGAACGGCTCGGTAGGCTTATCAACGCCCTCCCTCCAATCACTGTAAATAGAAATGATATTGAGACACTTAATCGTTAATGGTAGCAATTCGCTCGGCGCGAGTAAATAAAAGAATGATCCATGTCAACCCAAAGTTAAAATGCCCTCTTTTTGGGCAAAGCTAAAATGTCCGGTTTTAGGTGGAAGCCGGTGCTGTTTTGCTGTTATTTGCATAGCGTCGCCATGGGTGGTTTGGGGCGGGT
>PDWJ01000772.1_pt1 | contig 44442 bp, 29 predicted proteins | sample 1430881 | NCBI WGS metagenome assembly PDWJ01 (sample SAMN01162460, study PRJNA174530) | Oral metagenome, whole genome shotgun sequencing project. | biome: Marine environment; feature: Marine mammal; material: Swab sample of the gingival sulcus; isolation source: swab sample of gingival sulcus...
TTTGCTTGATCTCTTCCGAAAAAAAGATCAAAGGTAATACTCAGAAAACTGGGCATTTTTCGATTGAAATAGTGGGCATTTTTGGGTTAATATTTACATTCAAAGGTGGAACGGTTCTAAAGAAAGCCTATTTCGAAGATTATAGATTTTCAGAAGATCTTGATTTTACGCTACTGGACAATGACATTTCCAATGAGCAAATTTTTGAATGGTATGATGAGGTATTCGAATACATAAAAGAAGAAGCCAACATCCCACTCGAAATAATTGACAACAATGAGCATGAAGACGGAGGAATCAATTTTTACATCAGTTATGTCGGTCCTCTTGGCGGATTAGGAGCAAACAAAAAAGTGAAAGTTGACATTTCAAGAAGTGAAACTTTAGTCTTTGAACCTGTTATGAATAATGTCTTTATCGGGTATCCAGACCAAGAAGAACATCAACTGCTTTGCTATTCGTTAGAGGAAGTACTTGTTGAAAAATTACGCTCAATAATGCAACGAATGCAGGCTAGAGATTTTTATGACATCTGGTATTTATTGGAAGAACATCGAATGGACGTTGATTTCTACATCAACGAATTCAAAACAAAATGTGAAAGTAAAGACGTAAACCCTGCTGATTTTCATAAAAAATTGGAACAGCGTTTACCACAATATAAAGGAAGGTGGCAAAAATCTATGACAGACCAAATTCATGATTTGCCTGATTTTGAAACCGTATCAAGAGCAGTAATGCGCCACCTGAAAAAGATAGAACTGTAATGATAACCAAAGATAATTTCAAAGATCTCCTGACTAAACTTGGCTTTTCAATCAAGCAAGGGTGATTCGTTTACGAAAAAGTTTAAAGAAATAGACGTATGCCTGAAAGTCGATTTTAAAGCTGAAAATCTCATCTATCCGGAAGACAAAGGGTTTACGATCAATGAAAAACTCGTCAATTTATTTCTATGCAAGATTGTTGATGAAACCAATAATCCTGAAGAACTCAAATTCTACTGGAAAGGAATTGCCTATGACGATCAATTTAGTCTGATTGATCGATTACAGAAACTGCATCAGGACGGAATGCAACGTTTTCTGGGCGAAGATGTTGTTTACACCTCGGATCTTTCAGGTCCGGGAGCCTTCCTGGGTTTCAGGTTTGGTTGGTTCTAGTAAGCATCGCTAGCCTGAATTGTTGTACATTTGCTCCAAAGAAAAGCGGTGGAAAAGGGGCTGGTCATCAAATCAACAGGCAATAGTTACAGCGTACAATTACCCGACAGGCAGGTGCTCACCTGCACCATCAGGGGACGCTTCCGGATGAAAGGCATACGTGCCACCAATCCTGTGGCTGTTGGCGACCGGGTTGGCTTCGAACGGGACGGGGCCGGTCGCTCGGGGGTTATTACCCATATCGAATCCCGTAAGAACTACATTATCCGTAAGGCCTCCAATCTGTCGAAATCCTATCAGCTGCTGGCATGCAATGTCGACCGGGCCTGGCTCATGGTGAGCATGTTCATGCCCAGAACGCTTAGCCCCTTTATTGATCGTTTTTTGGTATCGGCCGAGGCCTATCGAATCCCTGTTAGTATCATCTTTAACAAGATCGATATTTACGGAAAGGAAGCGATGGATGAGATGAGGCTGATGGAGGCTATCTACAGGGATGTCGGTTACGAAACCCACCGGCTCTCTCTGAAAAGCGGTGAAGGCCTTGAACTCGTCCGGAGCCGGATGTGTGAGCAGATCAATGTAATTGCCGGGAATTCCGGGGTGGGCAAGTCATCACTGGTGAAAGCCCTGGATCCGGATCTTGACCTGAGGACCGCCGAGGTGTCTGCCCATCACCAGGGCGGCAGGCATACCACGACTTTTTCAGAGATGTACGAGTTGGATGGGAATATCCGTATTATTGATACCCCTGGAATCAGGGGTTTTGGGACCATCGATATCGAACGGGAAGAACTTTTTCATTTCTTTCCGGAGATTTTTCGCGCCAGCCATGCCTGTCGCTATCACAACTGTCTGCATTTAAACGAACCCGGTTGCGGTGTTAAGGCTGCTATTGAGGAAGGAAACATCAGTGAATCACGTTATTTGAACTACCTGATGATGCTGGAGGAGGAGGTAAAATATCGATGATTTACTTCCTGCAAAGGAAAATTAGTTTTAAGTTTAACATGGTAACAAAGGCTTATTTCATGGCGAAGAATAAGATCATATCGATTGCTGTTTTCGCATCGATTGTCATCATGAATGTGGTTTCTATTTCCTATCTCTACCGGAAGTACAGGACACTCTTCGAGGACACATTGACCAACAAGGTTGAGGTCTGCGGGGAAAAGATGGAAACCATTCTCCTGCAGTTCACCAGCGATATCAACCAGGAATTGAATAAGTACCAATACCTCTTCGAGGATGAGTCCGGTTTTAACGAAGCTGCGCTCAGCCTGCAGATGTTTTACATCAAGTACAGAAACCTCATTACCAGAATATCGATCTATGATAACGAAAAGAACTACTATGCGATTTATCTCGATTCTGACGACAGTTTCGGGCTGAGTGATCATTTTGTGATCGACAGTTATCCGATGAAAACCCAGAAATCGCTGGTTTCGCGCCACCGGATCGAGCAAAATGGTAGCGTGCTGCGCTATTACTATCCCTATTTCGGCGACGATATGGTAACCGGAAATGTTGTGGTGGAGGTGGATATCAGTCGTTTGGCCGGTGATTTATTTGCCTTTTTCCCCAGCAGTAAAATCCTGCAGTACATTTGGATCATGGATGTCAACGGGGAACTCATTACCCATAATGGAAAATCTGATACCCTTCGTTTTCAGAATCTTGAACCACTGATCGACAGCATTAAGGCCGAAGCCTTCGGCCTCTATAGCCATGGAATCATTACAGATAAGGGAAAGGAAGAGAGCTTATTAACGGCCTACTATCCCCTTAGCATATACTCCAGAAAGATGGGGGTCATGTTTTCCGGAAGCCTTCCGGTGTTTTCAAGTTACTACATACACGATTCCCTGGGGATCTACCTCTTTTCTTTAATTGTTGGGGTTAGTCTTACGATTTATCTTCTGATTATGCTGGACCGTGCCGAGAGAAATGTGCGCCGTCTGAAGTTGTCTGAGATCAGCTATCGGCAACTTATCGAACACTTCCCGGTGGGAATCATGATTGTCGATGAAAAGAACATTATTCGGAACGTAAACAGTGCTGCCCAGAAAATGCTCTTCCTCGACAAGGCCGACAACATGGTGGGGAAGGACTTTAGCAAGCAGTTTCTGATTACCAATAAATACCTGTTGAGCGATACCCAGAGTCCCTTTATGGACGATTCGCACTACCTCTACCACGAGAAAGATGGGATTGAAACAGTAATTTATCGCAGTCAGCGGGAGGCCAGCATTGGCGGGGAACAATTAAAGCTGACAGCCCTGATCGATGTTTCTCCTCTGGAGAAATCCAGAAAGGGAGAAGTGGCTGCGAATAAGGCTAAATCGGATTTTCTTGCCGCCATGAGCCACGAAATCCGGACCCCGATGAATGGCATTCTGGGCATGGTGAATGCCTTGCTTGAACAGGCAAACGATCCTGCGATTCATGAAAAGATCGGGGTTATTAAACGATCTTCGGATTTGTTGCTAAACATCATTAACGACATTCTGGACTTTTCCAAGATTGAGGCCGGCCGGATGATGCTGGAGGAGATTCCCTTCAGGATTTCCGAAGAGCTTGAGCTGGTCAGGGAACTTTTTCTGCCTTTGGCCGAAGAAAAGGGCCTTGCGCTTTCCATCAATTTGAAGGACGACGTTCCGATGAAGCTTATCGGAGATCCCTTCCGCCTTCGCCAGGTTATTTCCAACCTGGTTAGCAATGCCATTAAGTTCACCGATAAGGGGAGCATTGTGATTGGAGCCTCCCTGATTGAGGCATACAAGAATCAGGTGAACATTCTCTTTACGGTTGAGGATACCGGCATAGGCATACCTCAGGACCGCATTAAGGAAATATTTGGCAGCTATACCCAGGCCAGGGGTTCGGTTACCCGGAAATTTGGTGGCACGGGACTTGGGACGGCTATTTCTAAGCAGCTGGTCGAGCTGATGCATGGTGAGATCTGGGTCGAGAGCCCGTCGACCATCGGAAACACAGACAACCCGGGTTCCAAGTTCAGCTTTACGATATCCGCTTATTCAAATGAGCGTATCCCGAAGGAATTTGATTACAGTTCGATCAATAGCCTGAGCGAGATTAAGGCACTGATCCTCACTAAAGAATCCTCTTCCTCACAGAATACCATGAGCAGGTTGCTTGAGCGCTTTGGTCTGCAGGTGAAAATTACGGTCTATCAAGACAGCACTGTCGACAGTATCATCCATCATTTGCAGGTAAATAAGGACAACTATAACCTGATTGTGTTGATGGACAAGAACAAGCTGGATGGCTTTGCCCTTGCCCAGGAAATGAAAAACAGGGAACTTATTGAACACTTCCCGGTGGTACTGGTAAGTTCGAACGACCGCTCCGGGAACTATAAGACCTGCCGGAAGCTGGGCATTGATTACTACCTGATTGAGCCTTTTGAAACCAAGGAAGTTTTCGATATATTGTCGGATAACTTCCCGATGATCAAGGATCAGAAGAAACTTGAGCCACTCATCAATACCCTGCCTGTTGATTTGAAAATCCTCTGTGCCGAGGACAATCTCATCAACCAGAAAGTGGCCAAGTCGATCTTCAAGAATATTGGCTATGAGATTGATCTGGCAAAAAACGGACTGGAAGCCGTCGAAATGGTTGCAAAGACCAAATACGATGTGGTGTTCATGGACCTGCTGATGCCCGAACTTGATGGCCTGGAGGCCACAGAAGCCATCCGTAAGGCGGGTTATGAGCAACCTATTGTTGCGATGTCGGCCGATGATGATGAAGAATCCCGCGAGGCTGCTTTTTCGGCCGGAATGAACGACTATCTGAATAAACCTGCGCGGGTAGAGAGCGTAAAGCAGCTATTGATTAAGTTTTTTTCAACTTCGATATAAAGAAAAATGATGCAAGCACACGATGTAGATTACAGGATTATTGGTGATGACATTCAATTGGTCGAGATTGAGCTGGATCCCTTGGAAACAGTGATTGCCGAGGCCGGTTCGATGATGTATATGGACAGTGGTATACAGTTTCAAACCCGTATGGGTGATGGCTCGGAGCCCAATCAGGGACTAATGGGTAAGCTCTTGTCTGCTGGTACACGGGTGCTTACGGGGGAATCCCTTTTTGTCACCCATTTTACCAACGAAGGCATGGGCAAGCAGCGTGTGGCCTTTGCAGCCCCCTATCCCGGTAAGATCGTTCCTGTCGATTTGTCCTTGCTGGGCCGGAGCCTGACTGTTCAAAAGGATGCCTTTCTTTGCGCGGCTAAGGGTACGAAGCTTTCCATTACCCTGAATAGACGCATTGGGGCAGGCCTGGTTGGGGGTGAAGGCTTTATTTTACAGCGCCTGCAGGGGGATGGAAAGGCCTTTATTCATGCCGGTGGAACGGTTATTGAACGACGCCTGAACAATGAGGTCCTGAAAATCGATACCGGTTGCATCGTGGGCTATACCGAGGGCATTGATTTTAACATTGAGGCATCGGGTAACCTCCGTTCCATGGTCTTTGGCGGCGAGGGTATTTTCCTGGCCACCCTGAGTGGAACCGGCACCGTTTGGCTGCAGTCCATGCCTATTCGTAAGCTTGTACAGGCGCTGTCTCCTTACGGAAAGAATGTAAGAAAGGAGAGCCAGGGTCTGTTGAACAATTTCCTGGAACGCTCCTGACAGATTTATGGTTGAAGTTGTCAATGCCAACCGCTTCCTGGACCTTTCAAAAGATTTCAGGATAGTGGATGTACGTGCCCCTCTGGAGTATGCGCAGGGTCACATCCCCGGAGCACTGAATATTCCGCTTTTCGATGATGAGGAGCGGAAGGTTGTTGGTACGGCCTATAAACAGATTAACCGGGAGGCGGCCATCTTTGCCGGCCTCGACTTTGCCGGGAAAAAGCTTGTGGCTTTGGCTAAGGAGGGGCTCAAGGCTGCCGGAAGGAAGAAGGTTCTTTTGGTTCATTGCTGGCGGGGTGGTATGCGAAGCCATTCCATGGCCTGGCTTTTTGAAACCATGGGACTGAGCTGCTATCTGCTGGAGGGCGGGTACAAAGCTTATCGGCAGCACATCCGTGCGTCCTTTGAACGGGACTGGCCCCTTCAGGTGGTTGGCGGAAGAACCGGCAGTGGAAAGACCCCCGTTTTAGCTGCCCTGGCCGGATTTGGGGAGCAGGTCATTGATCTGGAAGGTCTGGCTCACCACAAGGGGTCGGCCTTTGGGGCATTGGGTGAAAGGCCTCAACCGAGCACCGAGCAGTTTGAGAATGATCTCGCGCTGGCTCTTGCCGACTGTGATCCGGCTCGTGATATCTGGGTGGAGGACGAGAGCAGGAATATTGGCCGATGTACCCTGCCTGCTCCTTTTTACGAGCAGATGAGGCTTGCCATGGTTTACTTCCTCGACATCCCCCGAGAGGAACGGGCACGGCATCTTGTGGCGGATTACGCCCTGCACGACCCGGAGGATTTAAAGGCCTGTGTGCTCAGAATTCAAAAGAAGCTGGGTGGCGACCGGACCAAAAAAGCGCTGGAGGCGATCGGCCGGGCCGATTTCTTTGAGACGGCCATGATTAGCTTGTGCTATTACGACAAGGCCTATATGTTCTCCCTGGAAAAAAATCACAGCAGGGTCGAAACCATTGCTGTGGAAGAGATTGATGATAAACGCAATGCAAGCCTGATTCTTAAACAGAGGATGAAAGATGAGAGACAGAAGCCGGATTGAGATCATGGCCCCGGCGGGCAGTTTTGAGGCTTTAACGGGTGCTGCACAGGGGGGAGCCGATGCGGTTTACTTTGGCATTGCCCAACTGAATATGCGGGCCCGTTCATCGGCCAACTTTAGCGCGGAGGACCTTCCGCTGATTGTGAAGCGGGCGCATGAGCAGGGTATGAAGGCCTATCTTACGCTGAACACCGTGATTTACAACCATGAGCTTGGACAAATGCGCTCCATTGTTGACAGTGCGATGGAGCATGGGGTGGATGCCATCATTGTGTCCGATCCGGCAGCCCTTCAGTATTGCAAAGCGGCTGGGGCCCGGGTTCACCTGTCGACCCAATTGAATATCAGTAACCTGGAGTCATTGCAGTTCTATGCCCCTTATGCCGAGGTGGCTGTTTTGTCGCGGGAACTTGACCTGGAGCAGGTCCGAAAGATCTCAGAAGGGATTCAGCGCCTGGATGTCCGGGGCCGGGGAGGCGGGCGCTTCCGGCTCGAGCTCTTTGTTCACGGGGCCCTTTGCATGGCGGTTTCGGGGAAATGCTATCTGAGTTTGCATACCCATAACCATTCAGCGAACCGTGGCGATTGCCTGCAGGTATGTCGCCGGGCCTACACCGTTACGGAAAAGGATAAGGAATTCGAGCTGGATATCGACAATGAATACATTATGTCGCCCAGGGATTTGAAAACCATTCATTTTTTGAATAAGATTCTGGATGCAGGGGTTGACATTCTGAAGATTGAGGGTCGGGCCCGTTCACCCGAATATGTAAAAACCGTCAGCGCTTGTTACAAAGAAGCGGTAGAGGCCTGGTTTAATGGGGAATATGAGAATGATTCGATCCGCGACAGGATTGCCGACTGGGACAGGCGCCTGGCCAGGGTCTTTAACCGGGGCTTTTGGGATGGCTACTACCTGGGGCAGCGACTGGGCGAGTGGAGTGCGGTTTACGGATCCGAGGCGACACACAGGAAGGTCTATTTAGGGAAGTGCAGCAATTATTTCGACAGGATTGGCGTAGTGGAGCTGCGTATCGAAACCGGCTCGCTCCGACAGGGTGATGAGATTCTAATTACGGGTGCCACAACGGGTGCGCTCGAGGCCACAGTGGAGGAGATCCGGGTCGATGAGAAGCCTGTTCAGGAGGCCCGTAAAGGCGAACTGTGTTCGTTTAAGGTTCCGGAACTGGTCCGGCGATCGGATAAAATTTACAAGCTGGAAGAACGTTCGTGATGCTTCGGTAGCATGATGCGGATGATGGTTGAATCGCCCGGATCGGAAGAAAGCACGAAAATCCGCCCGTGGTGGTAGCTTTCAACAATCCGTTTCGAAAGCGAGAGGCCCAGTCCCCACCCCCTCTTTTTAGTCGTATATCCGGGCTTAAAGATGGTTTTAAAGCGCGATTTGGAGATGCCCTTGCCCGAGTCCTCCACATCGATGATGACATGGTCTTTTGTTTCGACCCCGTGCAGGATTACCCGCCCGCTTTTTTTGATCGCATCCGCTGCATTCTTACACAGATTTTCGATGACCCATTCAAACAGGGTGCCGTTTAGTTCGGAAAATAGCGGCTGTTCCGGGAGATCGAGAATGTATTCAATGCTCTTCGGACTGCGCCCTTGCATGTAAGCCACGGAGTTGGTCAGGATGCCCGAAAGGTTGGTTCGCTCAAGGGTGGGTTTCGACCCAATCTTGGAAAAGCGATCGGCGATCTTTTCCAGGCGGTCGGCATCCTTCTGCATTTCACCAACCATGTTTTGATCCAGTTCGCTTTGTTTCAGAAGCTCCATCCATCCCATGAGCGAAGAGATCGGGGTTCCCAGCTGATGGGCGGTTTCTTTCGACATGCCTGTCCAGACCTCATTTTGTTCGGCCCGTCTCGAGAAACTGAAAGCAAGATAGGAGACCAACATGAAGAGAATGATGATACCGAGTTGAATGTATGGGAAATAGCTCAGCTTTCGCAGGGCATTTGAGTCGCGGTAGAAAAGGAGCTGGTATTCGCTTTCGTTAAGGTTGATCATCAGTGAATCATTTTCCTCCATGGCCTTATCCAGCTGACGCCGGAGATAGCGTTGATCCTGGACCCTTGCACTGTCGAGGTTGTTGTATTGCAGGATGTTGTGGTCTGCATCGGTGAGGATGACCGGGATATCCTTATTGCTTTCGATTACCGAAAAGGGAAAGGCCAGTTCAGTTTCGAAGGAAGCCAGGTTCATGATCCGGATGGCCTCGGCCCAGAGTTCCATTTTCTGGCGTTCGGTGGTTTTAAGATGATTTACAAGTTGGTTCGTATACCAGAGCGAGCCTGCGCCAATGAGCATGGCCATGACAAGCAGTATCTGGTTCCAGCGTTGTCTTTGTTTATAGATATCCACCTCGGCTCGTTTGCAGGGGCATTCGTAAAACTACGGAGCCCGTCATTTCTTTTGTAAAGTATCCTTTTTGCTTCGTTTTCGCTGAAAAAAGCGTGATTTTTTTTCTTCCGGGACACGGTCTATATCCTCTTCTTCTTCCTGGAAATTAAAACGAAAGGGGCTTTTATTCTTGTCCTGAGGGCTGTTTCGAATGCTGCTGTCTCTGCGATAGAGTCCCAGTTCGCTGTTCAAAACCCGCTTAAGGGTTTGTTTTTCCTGCTTCAGGTCCTCCCGGATTTTTTCGGCCGCTTTTTTTCTGTCGATCTCGACCTCAGATCCCCTTCCTTCATCACTAATTTTCAGAAAGAGCGTACGCCTGTCATTGTCATCTTCAGCCACTTCAAATTCCGTGGTTTTGGCCTTTTTATAGAGCAGATCGGATAATTTAAGCTGGATACGGTAGTCATAGAGTCCGTCGAAACCATGCAGGCCCGAGGCGGAAAGATCCAGTGCAGAGGAGCGTATATCCATGGCGGGAATAATCACTGCGTTGTTCTTAATCAGGATGTTGTTTTCGAGGGTCTGGAATTCAATGTGCTTCAGTTCCTCTACCTCAATGAAGCGCGAAAGCGCCAGCAGTGGTGTAAAGTTGCTGAGTTCGCCATCTACAATTCTGAGTTCGTTTTCGCTGAGAATGGAGGGGGTGATGATTTTGAGGCATGAATCGAACAGGGCCGAGAAGGCAGCATGCCCCGAAAGGCTTCCACTGAGGTGTTCGTGGGTGAGTTCTTCCTGACCAAAATTGGAAAAGGAGTGGAACAACTGACTGATATTTAGTCCGTTTAGTGATGAAGTTAATTCACAGCTGATGTCCCCGTTCCTGTCCTGGCTCATTCCCATTTCTCCCCTTAGTGTACCCTCCATGGTTTGCATGTTCAGCTTATTCAGGACTAGCAAGCGGTCTTCGTAATTGAGTTTTCCCCGCATGTGGGAGGACTGGAATTTTCCATATCGAAAATCATCTACTGAGAAGTCGAGTTGCAGATGGAGTCGATCGGGAAAATGAAGGGCAGAAGACCTGGCCTCATCCTGCTCTGAGAACAGTTCACTTACTTCTTTCAGGTCAAGGGTGCTGGCGGAGAAGCGGGCCGAGGCGAGCAAGTCCTTGTTTTGTCCCAGCAGGTAGGGCAGCAGTTGCAGTCCGCTTCCATCTAAGCTGAAGGCGCTGTTCCCGATGCTTCCTTTCAGAGCCGGCTCCCATAAATCGTCATGGATCAGAATTTCTCCTTCAATAGCTGCGAAAGCATGCGGCCCTTTACCAATGCGTACTGAAAGGTCTTCGAGGATAAGCTGACCCTCGGCATCAAGCTTGGTGATACCTGGTTTTTCCGCATGTTTTCCCCTGATGCTTCCCCCGATCTTCAGCTTGCTCCTGATTCGACCCGAAGCATCAGAGAGCAAAGGTCCTCCATACCATTCGACCCATTGTCGGGGATTGAATTCACCCTCCAGATCCAGGTCGAAGCGGGGGTCTTTAAAATTCGTGATTTGGCCCTGTCCCCAAAGCAGGTCCTTTCCCAGCTCGGTGCGGAGGTGTTCTATACTCAGTACCGAAGTGGCAGGAGAGAAGCCGGGTCCGTTGGTATAGCTGCCCCTGAGTTGAAGTTTTTTCAGTTCGAAGGGGAGAAGATCCCATTTAATATTGGCTTTTCGGCTTTCAAAATCTGCTTCTATCAGCGGCGATTGGGTGGCTGAAACAAGTCCGCTGATGTGGGCAGAGAGCTGAAGGTCGCCGTGTCCTTTGATTTCGTTAACGGGTCCGATCAGGCTACCCGGAAGAAGGTCCAGAACCTCATGGATCTCCAGGTTTCGTGCCGAAGCATGCAGGTCGGTATCCCAACCCAGATCCCCGGCTTTTCTTACACTTCCCAGCATATCGGCAAGAATCCGGTCGACCTGGATATGGCCCGACTTTAATTCGTAGATGGAATCCTGGACCAGCAGGTTGATTTTTGCACTGACCTCCCTTTCCGAGGCGTAGGGGATGCGCTGGTTCAGGATCTGTTTCAGCTGCCCGTCGAAATCGGCCCTGACCTGTGTCTTATTCCTGCTGAATTTTCCTGCCAGGCGCAGCTGCTTTATGCTTCCTTCAGCCTCCAGCTCCTTGCTCTGGTTTAACAGGAGTAGGTGAAAATCAATGATTTTAACGCCGGACAGGTTGATGTGCTGACGTTTGGAGTTTTTGTTCTCTGTTTCGGCCACAACCCGATAGTTAGGCTCCCCGAAAGGGTCGGTCAGCAGCTGAAGCCTTCCCCCGCTGAGTTCCATTTGTTTGACATTGAAGTGCCTGCGCAGCAGTCCAAACAGGGAAAAGCGGACCCGAAGACAGGAAGCTGTTAAAAGGGTATCGGCGCCCGGTCCCTGAAAGGCCTTGCTGTTAAAATTGTGGCTCGACCATACGGTCAGATCTTCCAATACGATTGAACTGTGCGGGAAGGGATGAAAAAGCCGGATACTGGCCCGCTCAACATCGACCCGGGTATCGACCCGTCTGTTGATCTCCTCCAGGGCGAAAGCCTGTAGCTTATCCCCCTTAAACTTCACGATGACAACGCTGGTGATGGCCAGAAGCAATAGGAGAATGACACCAAAGGCTGTTAGGTATTCCAGTATTTGTCTGGCCCGTTGTGGCATTTTTATTTAAGAAACGCTGCGAAGTCCTCTTTCTTGTCCAGTTCGCGGGCTTCTTCGCCGAAGCGGAACAATTTTACGGGTTTTTCTCCAATCAGGCTCATCCCGGAGCCTTCGATGCGGAACATGCAACCTTCCCTGAGTCCGAGTACGGTGGCACCCGGATTGGCTGCCAGAAACTCCCTGATGCGGTCTTCCCGTGTTTCACCACCATGTCCCGGAGGGTTCAGATCTGTATAGTGCGGGTTGATCTGAAAGGGGATCAGGTTGAAGGCATCGAAGCTGTCGGGTTCTACAATGGGCATGTCATTTGTGGTGCGGATGCTGGGGCAACAGACATTGCTCCCGGCACTCCAGCCTACATAAGGTGTACCGGCCAGTACCTTCTTTCTGACAGCCTCAATGAGTCCCTGTTCCCTGATCATCTTGATCAGTTGAAAGGTATTGCCACCCCCCACAACGATGGCCCCGGCCTTCTCAATGGCTTCGCCCGGATCACTGGCATGGTGAATGGATCGCAGGCCCTGACCGATCTCCGCAAAGCGCTCCCTCACTCTGGCTTCGTAGTCGTCGAAGGAAATGGTGACACCGGCATAGGGAATGAATGCACATTCCAGTGCCTTTTCACCCAGAAAGTCCCGAATCTGGTGTTTGGGATAGTTCAGGTAGCTTTCACCCGGGTTGGTTGAATTACTGATCAATAATAGCCTCATCTTATCAAGTTCTGGTGTTGAGGCAAAGTTAATATTTTCGGCCTCTTAGCGACAAAAAAAGACCGGCCAGCCGGGAAGCTCCCGGAAAGGCCGGTCGGGCAGATGTGGAATGTACTGCTAGAAAGGAATCAGGGCAAGACCAACTGAAAAGGGGTAGAGTTCCGGCCCTGTATTTGTTTTAAAGAGCGGGGTCATATAGTAGTTGGCATAAAGACTGAGCATCCTGTAACCCACTCTTGCGGTAAAGCCCCAGCGTATAGGGTTCAGGTTGTAGTCCCCTCTGATTTTGTCTTTGTTCTTGTCGCCATTGATGCTGTACTTAAGTTTAGTGCTCGACAACAGCTTCACACCAGCGATTACTCCTCCGGAAATGTGAATGCGCTTTTTCCCTGCGGGGATTTGAAATTCGAGCATGAGGGGAACGGTGAGATAGGTCATTTTCAGCTTCGATTTGATGATATTGGCATCAGAGCTGAGGTAGAGAGGGACAATGTTCTTGCTCAGGGGATCCTTCATGATTCCGTTCTGGTTTTCGAAGCTGTAGTTGGTGAATTCTAAGCCCAGTCCACTTACCAATCCGGCGTAGGAGGTTCCTAAACCAAATCCGTATTCCAGGAAATTCAGGTTCCAGTTCCAGGAACGTCCCGAGTTCAGGGTCATAAAGTCTTGGTGAGAGGGCAGAGCGAAACGTCCCCCCGGGGTCAGATAGTTGTTTATGCCCACATCTATGCCTGCCCAGTGCGGCTTAAATCTTTTTCGTCGTTTTTCCCATCGTCCATTTTTGCAGCTCTCATGGTCGTTTTTATCCTCTTCGCCCCTTTTGAATACCTTGATCTCGGTGCCGTTTTTCCCTTCAATGATCGAGATGTTACGGCCGCCCAATTTTATCCGAACCGAATCACCATTGTCTTCGATGATCAGGATCTCATCTTCGCCCAGACTCACCCTGGTTTTATCGGGAGCATCAACGAGCTCAACTTTACCCAGAACCCTTACCGTATCGGACACAGCGGTCTCTTCAGGATCCTCTGCTTCGATGACTTTTTCAGCCTCTTCAATTTCAATTGTTTCAAGGACCTCGGGAGTTGTGTCTTTTTCTTCAGCGACTGGCTCATCCTGAGCCTTCAGTGGAATGGCGATTAGCAGTGCCAATAGCATGGCAGGTATACTTTTCATCGTGCTTTTGTTTGTGCTTGTTGGTTTTTGCCTTTATGACGGCGGTGGGGGGAAGAAAGTTACAGCGGGATTTAGAATTTAAGACCGATCAGTACCAGGTCGTTGATTTGTGCAGGTTTTCCCTTCCGGTTTAGAAAGGCTTCTTCCAGCCTCCGGCCCTGCCCGGGCATGTTTTCACGGCTCAGTTCCAGAAGCAGGTCTTTGAGGCCTCGGTAGCTGTGTTTTTCAGCCCGTGGCCCCCCAAACTGGTCTGCATGGCCCTCCGAGAAGAGGTAAAGGCTGTCGCCATTGCCGATGTCTGCTTCCAGGGTCGTGATGCCTTCTTCATTGTCGGAAATCCCAATGGGCATCCCGTCGGTTTTCAGTACCTGCCATTCGCCTTCGTGCAACAGCAACAGTGGAATATGGGTTCCTGCAAACTGAATTTTCTTTTCGGACTTTTGGTAGCAGCAAAGCACAATGTCGAGCCCTTCCGCGGCCGGCCCTTGCAGGGTATGAGGGAGCTGCTTATGCAGGTGCTGAAGTATTTCGCCCGGTTTAGTTCTGGCTTGCTTATTGAGCAGGTCCTGCAGCAGGCTCATGCCTGCGATGCTCATAAGGGCTCCGGGAAGGCCCTGAGCCTTGCCATTGCCCACTGCGATATAGATTCGGCTGCCCTGTTCGCTGAACCAGTAAAAGGCCCTGCCGGCATCAGTTCCGGGTTTGAAGCACAGGAAATGATCCCTGAAGTAGTGCTGAAGCCCGTCGGATCCCGGCAGCAGGGCAGCTTGCATTTTTTGTATGTATTGAATCCTGTTCTTTTGCCGGTTTCCGATTTCGGTATGGGCCGGCTTCAGGGCTTTGTCTCTTTCCCTGACCGTCTCCTCCAAAAGCTTCAGCCGGCCCTTCAGCTTCCTGATCCGGCACAGGTAGAAAAACCAGGCTGACAGGATCACCAGGGCCATTGCAGCCAGGCGGAAAAACCAGGAATCGTACCAGGCTTTTTGAATGCTGAAACTGTATTTTTCGGCATAGCCCCAGATTTTGTTTTTTCCCCTGGCTTTATAGATGAAATCGTATTTCCCGGCCGGGAGGTTGTTAAAAACAGCCCTGTACTCCGAGCCCCGGTGATAGGCAGAATACTTATTTCCGGTTCCCCGGAGGTAGTATTCATATTCTACAGAATGCTCATCGCTAAAGGAAAGTGCCGAAATTTCGAAAACCAGGTTGTTTTCTTTGTGGGAGAATTTTCTGTCGGCGACGGGTTCTGTGTCTTCACCATTGAGGAGCATTTTTTCGATGTAGCAAACCGGTGCGTAGGCACGGAACGATTTAGCCCTGATATTGAAGGTGGAAACGCCGTGGTAGCTGCCTACCCAAAGCAGGTCATTGCTGTCGAGCAGGAGACCGCCCGGGGTGATTTCATCCCCGCTAAGGCCATCTTTGGTGTTTACGCTAAATTCCAGCTCTTTGCTGCGGATGTTAAAATAACTGAAACCCCGGTTGGTTCCCAGCCACAGATAACTGCGGTTTCGGGCAGGGACAATGGATTTTATCACCAGGCCTTCTTCAAAACGATGCAATTCCATCTGTTCGTAGTTCCTGTCCTGGATGAGTCCGATACCACAGTCGGTCCCGACCCAGAGACGGTTCCCTTCTTTATTCAGGGTCCAGATATTGCAATCGCTCCGGGCCAGGGGCTCGAAGTTTTCTCCATTGAAGCGGACCAGGCCTGTGCCGTTTCCGCCGATGATTTCACCCTCCGCTTCAATGAGTGTGAAGATGTTTTCGCTGTATTTATTCTTGAGCACCTGCAATTCGGCGTCGGCCTGCTTAAGGTAATAGATGGTCCCGTGGATGCCGCTTAGCAGGAAGATTTCGCCCTTCGAGCTTACAAAGACATTCTCAAGGCTGTGGGTCAGCCGATCGAAACCGATCTGTTTTTCGATACGCAGGGTTTTCGGATCAATAAAAAGCAGCCCTTCTGTGTGTGCCAGCAGAATCCTTCCATCGGGGAGGCTTCCGGCGCAAAACTTTCGGGGGCTGAGGTTTGCGGGAAGCTTCAGTGGAGTAAGCAGGCCGTCTCTGAAGTGAAACACCCCGTTGTCGGAGGCGATCCACAGCCTTCCTTCCCCGTCTTCAACAAGCGAGTAGATGTATGAATTTATGCTGGAGGGAAAGAAATTTCTGAGCCCTTTTCGGTTGGTCAGGCGCTGGAGGCCGCCCGAAAACCCAATCCAGAGGTTGTCCTCCTGGTCGATGAGGAAGGATAGAATCTTGTTGTTTTTTATCCCGATTTCCTGCTCATATACTACCGGTTTTTCATCGGTTGAGGTCATTTGCATAATCTTCGAATCACTCACCAGCCATACCGACCCATATTCGCTGCTGGAGATTTCCGAAATAATACCGATTGGGAAATTCAGGCTCTTATTCAGATTACGGCCATTTTGAAGAAGCCCGTTTTTACGCAGCCCATTCGGGTGGGTGATGTAGAGACCGTCCCGGGTCGAGATCCAGAGGCTGTCGTTGGCATCAATGAAGAGGGAATAGGCATCATGGGTGCTTAAACGGGCGAGGGTTTGCTCCTTCGGATCGAGCATGAATACCCCCTTGGCGGTGGCGAGTAAGAGCTGGCCGGAGCCGGCATCCTCACAAATCTGGTAAACCCTGTCGGGCAGAGAGGGGTAAAGGGCATTCATAAACTCCATCGATCGGTTCTTCTCCATATACAGCCCATTGTCGCCAATGTACCAGGGCTGATTTTTCGAGTCGATGTAGATGTGGCTGAAGGCCAAACCTTCCAGCATGGTTTGTACGGTTGTGTCTCCATCAAAGCGGGCAATCCCATTGCTTGTGGCAAAGAGCATAAGGCCTGAACTGTCCTGCGCGATATCTCTGACAGAGTTTCCGGGCAAACCGTTCAAGTGGTTAACGACCACCATTTCACGGCCATTGTAACGGACCGCCCCTGAATTGGTGCCAAACCACATATACCCCTTCTTATCCTGGTAGATGGCAAAAATATCTTCCTGGGGGAGGCCATCATCGGCGCCGTAATTGACATAGGGAAGCTGACCGGTCTGAAAGCGTTCGTAATAGCTGTGGATATAGGCTTCCGGAGCCTGAAGGGTGTTCCCCTGAAGGGCTTTCAGGAGGGTGTTGATGAGGCCCTGTTGTTGAGAGCGTTCAATGAATTTCCTGACCTCTGCTTCCAGGGCAGGCTGGTCCTGGCGTATGGCCCAGCTGACCTGCACCTTGCTCAGTTCCATCTTAACTTCTAAATCGGGATAGGACGGAAGCTCATAAAAGGCGTTGTAGATGATGGTGTAATCGGCTTTTCCGCTGGCCACATCGGGAAGGAAGTTGTTGACAATGTTCGTATAGTAATTATCAATTCCATTGTCGCGGAGCATGTCAGCATAAATCGTTCCTTTCGCGGTTACCCCCCTCAGGGCCTTCAGGTCGTCGAAACTATTGATTTCGGTTTCTTTGCGGGCAATTACTGTGTACTGTGAGGGGTAAATCGGGATCATGTTTACTTTGTTGTTCCGCCAATCGAGGGGTGTCATCGTCTCACAGGCTAAATCAAAGTAATTGAACCAATCGGGAGTATAAGCCGAATCGCGCCAAATGTCGCCTTCCCTTGTTTCCCAATACCTGGCAAAATAGGGTGTAACCACAAACTCAAGTTCCACCCCGAGGTAGTCGGCGAACTCTTCGGCAAGGATGTGCATGAATTGCTTTTGGCCCTTCTCACTGTAAATAAAGTTCCTTTCTCTGAAGGCGACGACCAGTTTTCCCGAGGCCAGAATTTCCTCCAGACTTCGGTGAACCCGGTCCAGTCTGAGGTTCTTTCCCAGTCGTTCCAGGTAGGTGGCATAGGTAATTCCAAAGCGTTGGTAAAAAAGCTCGTCGAGTACACCACTGTTGGCAATGGTACTGAAGAAGTTTTCCACCTCTCCGATCAGCGGGTTATTCTTTTCTGTGGCCCATGCGGTTCTGGATAAATCACTGATGGGAAAGGCAATCTGGTACGACTGGCCGTTGGAGGCATTGAAATTGAGGGCTTCGTCGGCATCAAGAACGATGCCATAAACCTTTCCTGCCCTGAGCAGTGCCTGAGTTTCGCGGGTGCTGGGGGTTTTGACCACTTCCATTTCAGTGGCCATAGTGGCATTGATTTCCTGAAGGTGTTGTTCAAAGGTTGTTTCGCCTACACAGGCGATCTTCTTGCCCGAAAGTTCGTTCAGGCCGCGGGGAAGTATATCGTTTCGCCTGATCATTAATAACTCGGCCGATTGCAGGGTTTCGGCAAAACCGAAAAGCCTTTTGCGCCAGTCGTTGATGGTAAAGGTCGAGCAGATGATATCGGCCTTTTTGAGTGCGTCCGGGGTATAACTTAGCTCCGAATTGCTTTCCAGGTCTTCCGGAATACGGCCATTTCGCATGAACACTTCTTCCCAGGTAATTCTGACTTCGATGAGTTCTACATTCAGGTAGCGGGCAAATTCAAGGGCAAGGTCATAGTTGATGTTTCTGAGATCGTCATCGGTAAAGGCAACGTATATTTTACCACTGCGTTTGATTTCCTCCAGGTTCCGGCCATGCAGGGCAGATCCGGCCAGGATGAAAACGAAAAGCAGCAGATGACGGATGCGCAAAAAACTCATTTCTCAAAAAACTCCCTGAGTCCTCCAAAGTAGTATGTGTTCCAACCATACTGCATGTCTTCGAAGGCTTCATCCGGGATGTTGGTGTGGAGAAGTTCTATTTTGGTATAGAGCCGGTCCTGGCGCAGGGTGATGCTTACGATGGACTTTGCTTCCTGCTCCCCGAAATACCACTCCTGCACAATTTTATGGTCTTTCTCGAAGGATAGGTTTCGTCCGACAATGTCGCCATCGAAGAGCGAAAACTCAGTGCCTTCCTCTTCAGACATCACTGTTTTGTTTCCTGTCCAGAGCGCAATGGAAAAGGGTTTGGTGAGTGCGGCATAGATCTCTTCCGGGCTGGCCTTAATGCGATAATAGGTATGGATCTCTTTCATAACTCGGCAAGTCAAAAATACAGCTTTTTAGTGAATCTGTCTCGGGCGCAACGCTTTTGCGAAAGAATGCATCATGCTAATGGCGATCAATCTCAATTCCTTAACTTGAGACCTAAACAAAACGATATGAAAAAGCGATACATCTTGTCGATAGTCCTGGTGTATTTCCTTCTCCCTTTTTCGGAATTAAAGGCGCAGCAGGATTTTTCACCAAATGCTTACAAGGAGTTCATTGAGCAGACCAAAAACATAAGTGCCGCTGATTTGCTGCAGGCCCATCCTCCCAAAAGTACCTACTACAATGCCCGGAAGTATCCGGCCAAACTGGATGCTATTCCGTGGTTCGATAGCATCAATAATGTGTTTTCGCTCAGTCAACAGGAAAAGAAATTGTTGATGCACCAGCATTTTGTGGTCTCGGAGCGCAGCGAAATGCAGTACTACGACTGGGCTTCTGCCTTTATCACTCTTTATAGCAGTGATTTACCTCTGTTTCTGAGTAGCGATTTCATCCTTTCCACCCTGCATAATTCCTATGATGCCGTTCTTCAAACCCTTGAATGGCAATTCCTGGAGCCCAATCTGATTCAGCTCCTCGAAGCGATGTATGACAGGGTACCCGGGGTGGCAGCCCTCTACCAGGATGATGATTCCCTTGCCCTGGCCATCCGGGATGTGGACCTGTATCTTGCTGTAGCACTTTCGCTTGCTAAAGACGGGTGCTACCTTCCCCAGTTGCAGGGTAGTGCCTTTTACGAAGAAATCATGGCTGCAGTTGCAGCCGAAAAGATGGAATACCTGCCCTTGTTTACCAGTGGCCGGCTTCGGAAAATCGATTTCAGTCAGTTCAAACCCCGCGGCCATTATAACGAGGGTTTCTATACCCCTGAGGGGGCCGATACCCTGAATCATTATTTCCAGGCCATGATGTGGTTAGGTCGAATCGATTTTCTGCTGACCGCTCCTCCCAGGAATCCCTGGGAGACCGATTGGACAGTGGCCGAATTGAGACGCATGCAGCAGGGCGCACTTCTCCTGAATGAGGTGCTGTACAGCTGCGGAAAAGTCGAAAACCTGGAAAAACACGAGGAGCTTATTTCCTTCCTGGTCGGGCCCGATGACAACCTGAATCCTGCCGAGCTTCGCAGCCTCAGCGAAGCCCATCTGTCCGATATCAGAAGCCTCGTAAATGAGGAGGTCTATGCCTCCTTTACAGCGCAGTTGAACAGCTCGGATGACTATGGTCAGAAAATTATGTCTAATTTTTTCCTGGTCGATCCCTTCACCACGGATCCTGGTCAGCTGCCGGTCTCCTACAAATTGCTTGGCCAGAAATTCCTAATCGATTCCTATGTATGCAGTGATGTGGTTTTCGACCGGATCATCCATGAAGGTGAAAAAGTCTGGCGCCCCCTGCCCGATCCCCTCGATGTTTTGGCCGTACTGGGCAACGAAGATGCCCTGGCCCTTCTGGAGGATGAGTTGGAGCGTTATCACTATGCTCCCAATCTGACCCGCCTGCAGTACCTGGTTGAGTCCTATGACGAGGAATTCTGGTCTCAGTCGCTTTACAATACCTGGCTTGATGCCATCCGATGTCTGAACCCTTTGGATGCTGCAGACCACCTTCCCTATTTTATGCAAACCACTGCATGGCATCAGCTGAAGTTGAACACCCAGTTGGTTTCCTGGGCACAGTTGCGACACGACAATATTCTTTATGGTAAGCCTTCTTATACCGGAGGGACGGGCTGTTCCTATCCCTTTAGTTATGTGGAACCCTATCCCGGGCTCTACGGCAAGCTGGCCGATTTTGCCGCGCGGGCCCGGGATTTTTTCGAGCGGATTCTCGACAACAACGAATTTCCCGATCGAAACAGGGTTTTGGATTACTATAAGAATTATGGCGACATCATGTCCAGGCTTGAGGGGATTGCAGCCAAGGAACTGGCCCATCAGGCGCTGGATGAAGCCGATCTTATTTTTCTGAAGACGATGATAAACAAATACATGGATTCCGGGCCTTCCATATCGGGCTGGTACAATGATTTATTCTTTGATCCTGATAAAGCAGTGCTGGAAGACTATACGGTTGCCGACATACATACCCAGCCCACGGATGAGTTCGGTAAGGTGGTGGGCAATGTGTTGCATGTGGGCAATGGCAAAATCGACATAGGCATCTTTATTGCAGAAAACACTGCCAAACCGGGTTCGGTGATGATGTATGCCGGTCCGGTCTCTTCATTCCATCTTGAAGTCCGGTCTGATTTCGAGCGCCTGAATGATCAGGAGTGGGGGGAACTTTTTAAAATGGGCAATCCACCAGGCAGGCCCGATTGGGTTGCATCCTATCTGACCAATGAGCATGGAGATGCTCACCCCAATGGGAGGGCGCTGGAAGGTTTCCTTTATCTGGAAAGCGCTATAGAGCCCGTGGTGCCCGACCCCGGGCCGGACTACCTTCTGGTCTTTCCCAACCCGGCGAGCGAGATGGCCCATCTGCGTTTTGTATTGCAATCGGCCAGCAATCTCAGCCTGGAGGCATTCGATGTCACGGGAAAAAAGGTATGGCAGCAGAATATGGGCGTCTTACAGCCCGGGGAGCACGACGTCCCCCTTCCCGTGAAAACCTGGGATCAGGGCCTGTACCTGATCCGCTCCGCTTTTAACGAGCGCTATCTGCTGAACGAAATAATCGTAAATTAAGCCTGTGTAGGAGAGTTTGAGGGGAGTTCGTAGATCTCCGAGATTTCGATTTTCACGATCCGATAGCCCTTCCACACCTCTATTGCGGCAATCACGATGCCTATGAATACAGCCAGCATGCCCGCATAAAAGAGGCCTATGATGAGCCAGCGATAACTGGGGGTGTTGTGATGAATTGAAATGCCAATGAGTACACAACTGGCAATAAAAAAGGCCACAGCCAGGGAATAGCTGAACACTGTATTTCGCACCAGGGAGATGCGTTCGATCAGATGGCTGATCTGAAGCTCTATGTTGCTTAGCCTGGCCGCATCGTTTTCATCCCGCTTATCCTGGTGATAGATGTTTCGTTTCTCTTCGTTGAGTAACCTGATCCGGTTCACCACCAGGCTGTATTTATTGTTCATGCCAAGCAGGAGCAAGCCGCAGGCAGAGATCATCAGGCCTGGGGCAAGCATGCCCTGAATCTGGGTAATAATGCTATTCATTGTGCCTTGGATTTCAAGCTGCAAGTTGGAGAAAAATGCTGAAAATCCAAGTGAAATTCCGGCCAATGGCCATTTTGTTCAATTTCTTATCCCGAAGGTCTACTGAATAAGGAAGTTAACGGGAAGAAGGTCTTTCACAAAGGCCTCCTTCTCGTCTCCTAGAATCTGCAACCCCTTTTCCTCTGCTCGGGTCAGTGTCTTCATACGGAACTGAATCGTCTGCACAAAGAAAAAACCAAGCCTTTCGTTCAACAACGAATTGCTTGCTTTTATTTAAGCAGCATACGCTGGTTGAAAAGCCATAGTGCCAGATCCGAAGAAGGATCATCCATCCTCCTGGCCAGAACTAATAAATAGTTGCGCTCCGAGAGAATAAGTTCACTTTGCTGGTAATTGATCAGCACATTTTCCTCGCTATACTGGTCGGCGTGCTTGCTAACGACAACCGAGTTTCTGAATACATAGTCTTTATAGGCGGTATACCCGGAACGTTCTCCAAAACTCAGATCAGAAACGGCTTTGTCTGTCGATTCTGTCCCGCCCACGTAGACGTCGACCGAGTCCGTCGCAGGAGCGGCATGAAGGAACTGTATTTTCACTTCCCCTCTATTGGGTGCATGGCTATCGGTTTCACCATAGACCATTGATTGTTCCTCCGTATTGCCAAGCAAAGCTACCATATAGTAGCCATTATTTTCCATCGGAAGGCTAATGCTGTCGATGACTTCGGTTTTATTCAGATTCATGGCTTTCACCGTGATTTCTTCCTGTGTGCTATCCAGTACAACCGATCCAAAAAATGGCATACCATAGCTTTGTTTGTTTTCCAGTTCTACACTGTCAATGAACCAGACAACTTCACCGTATTCCAGGATAAAATGATGGAGATCGAGGTAGGCAAGGTTGTCGATGGGATCGGGGATGGGTGGATCTTTTTCGCAGGAGACTATAAAAACAGCGAAAACAAAGAGAAAGAGTACCTTTTTCATGCTTATTGGTTTATACGTTTAATAGTTTTTACTTGGTTACCTGGCAGTTAGGCTGGGGCAGTTTTAGTCATAAAGCCTGATAAATTCATAGCTGTTCCCACTCCATTCCAGGAATTTTAGAAAAGATGCATGGTCGATGACCAGGGTTGCGTCGTTTTCATTGGGATGAAAGCTTATGCGAGCAGCATTCTTCAGCGCTTCGTCCAAAAACAGGTGTACATGATTTTCTTCATCGTTGATAATTCCGAATACCGAGACCGATCCCCCGCTCAAACCCAGGTATTTCTCGAGTCGTTTTGGTGAGGCAAAAGAAATCTTCCCCTGTTTCAGGCGTTGTTCCAGATCCCTGATATTCAGTTGACGGTCGTGCCGGAGAATGACCAGATAATGCCTGTTCCCCTTGTGATTCCTGAAGAAGAGGTTTTTACAGTGTGTCGCATCGATATGCGCCCAGTAAGGAAGGGCCTCCTCTACGGTTGGTAGAGGTGGATGTTCATGATATGCATAGGGGATTTCCAGGGCCTCCAGCACGCTTAGCACATGTTCTTTTTTATTCGGGAGCTGACTATGGGTCGATTCCATTGCGCTGGTTTTTCAGGGGCACAAATGTAAATAAGCGAAGCGACAAAATGAAATTCCCGGCATCATTCTTGAGGCTTAGTACTTGTTAACCACCAAAATATATCCTTATGGAACCTAAGAAAACAAAACAGGCCAATCTGGAAAGGAAGAGAGGCTCTAATTTCATTGTCGCATTATTGATCAGCTTATCGCTTGTCCTGATCAGCTTCGAATGGACAAGCGAAGACACTACAGAAGAAATTCTGCAGAGTTCCTCCGGGATTCAGGTCGATATTGAAGTTATTCAGGCCATCCCCCGGAACGAACCCAAATCCAGGGTAAAGCTTCCCGAGTCAAGGACAGTGATTGTTCCGGTCGAGGAACCCGTACTCGACGATCTGCCCTCATTTGATGTGGAAGTGGGCCCCAATACCATCATTGATATTGGTCAGCTTGGGTGTTTCAGTGATGAGGTCGAGGAGGTCATAGAAAAGGACTATCTGAATGTGCAGATTATGCCAACATTCAATGGAGGCGATCCAGGGGTTGAGTTTTACAACTACATTCTGGAGACCCTGAACTATCCCGACGAAGCTGTAAGGAATCATGTGGAAGGACGGGTAACGGTTCTTTTTATTGTGAACAGCAAAGGTTACGTGGAACGCGCCGAGATCGTAAAGGGGGTACACCCAGTGCTCGACCAGGAGGCGCTACGAGTCATCAATAACTCACCCAGATGGGAGCCTGGTTTTCAAAATGGCAGGAATGTGAATGTGATCTATACCTTCCCCATCAGTTTTAAACTGCAATAGCACCTGGTTTCGTCCATGAAAAAGGCCCTGTTCAAACGATCAGGGCTTTTTCATCATAAAGGGGGATCATGGCCGTGTATTCAGGACAGCCCAAAAATGTCCAATGCTTTTGATTGTGCTCATAAATTCCGTGAAATCAATGGGTTTCACGACAAAGGCATTCACGCCGAGTTCATAGCTTCGGATGACATCCCGCTCCATTTGCGAGGAGGTGAGCATCACTACCGGCAGGTTTTTGTATTCTTTTGATTCACGAATGCTTTTTAGTACCTCGATTCCGTCAACCTTCGGCATCTTCAGGTCGAGTAAAGCGAAGATGGGGGCTTGCTTCTTCCTTTTGCTGTAATGGTTCCGGTAAAAAAGATAATCCAGTGCTTCTTCCCCGTCACGGACAATATCAATCGGATTGATGAAATTACTTTGCTCAAAGGCAGCAAGGGTCAATTCAATATCGTTATCGCTGTCTTCTACATATAGAATTCTTCCAAGCTTTTCCATGGTTTCTGAGTGAGATTGGCCGGTAGTAAAGATAGAAAGAAAGGGATATTTTTCCAATTGGTTAAAACAGTGTATTTGAGATTCAAATACAACATCAACAGGGATGGTGATCTGTCATTTCAGTTCTCTGATCCGGATCTTCCTGATCAGATTCTTAATTCGCTCTTTGTGCTGATGGATTTTTTAAGTATCAAGCCAGGAATCAGACTTAGTCTTGTTATCTTTAGGAGTTCTTAAAGCACTAACAATACTTAACTAAACTCTAGGACGATGTCAACGGACAGACGATCATTTTTGAAAAACATGGCACTGGGCACAGGTCTTGCCGCAGCTGCCCCTTTGGCCGGATGTAAGGCTGCCGGAGCTCAGAAGGAGGAAGCCCTTGCTTTCATCGCTGAAAGCGCACGGAGAGTGCCGCCTATGGAGTTCAATATGTGTGGCTATGCCGCCCCAAAACTGGATAAGGTACGAATAGGCTTTGTTGGCATTGGCGACAGAGGTAGCGGAGCTGTTGAACGTATGGGCCTGATTGACGGCGTTGAAATTACGGCTATTTGCGATACCCGTCAGGCCGCTCTTGACGGCGCACAGGCCACCCTGGCAAAACTGGGCCTGCCCAAAGCGAAAGAGTTTACCGGAAGTGATACTGCATTTGAGGCTTTATGCAATAGTGGTCTGGTCGATCTGGTTTATACTGCCACACCCTGGCAATGGCATGTTCCTGTAGCCCTTGCAGCCATGAAGGGAGGTTCTCATGCTGCGGTGGAGGTGTCGGTTGCTAAAACCATGGATGAGTGCTGGGAAATCGTTGAAGTGTCGGAGCAAACCAGGAAGCATTGTGTGATTCTTGAGAATTGCTGCTACGATTTCTTTGAGCTCCTGACCCTCAACATGGTTCGCCAGGGAGCCTTTGGAGATTTGATCCATGGCGAAGGGGCCTATATTCACAACCTCGATTACTGGCATTTTAATAAGCCTCAGGACGACAAACCGGGTAGTGACGGGGCCTATGACAAGCTTTGGCGCCTGCACGAAAACACGCGCAAAGCCAATGTATATCCAACCCACGGTCTGGGCCCGATCTGTCAGGCCATGAATATTAATCGCGGTGATCGCCTGGATTATCTTACAGCAATGATGTCGGACGATTTTACCCTGGCCAGGCGAATCGAAGAACTTGTACCTGACCGTCCCGATCTCCGGCAATTTGTTGGGAAAGAGATGCGAGGGAACATGGACCTTCAAATGATCCGTACCAGGAAAGGGCGTACAATCATGATTCAGCACGATGTGACTTCTCCCCGGCCTTATTCGCGCATTCACATGCTAAGTGGTACCAAATGCTTTGCCCAAAAGTGGCCGCTACAACTCATTGCTTTCGGTCACGACAAGGTGGATGAGGAGCAGATGAAGGAATTGGAGGAAAAGTACACGCCTGAAATTGTAAGACGTATTGGAGAGATGGCTAAACAGGTAGGTGGTCATGGAGGTATGGACTTTATAATGGACTGGCGATTGATCGACTGTTTGCGTAACGGTTTGCCCGTGGATATGAATGTATACGATGCGGCCACATGGAGCTGCATTACTCCACTCAGCGAGTGGTCGATTGCCAATGGCTCAAAGCCCATAGAGGTACCCGATTTTACACGCGGAAAATGGGAAACAAATAAACCAGTTGAGTTAAGCCTGAAAGGAGGAGGTACTACCGGGGTACGCAACCTGGATCAGGCGAATAAGGAGGGTCAGTTGGAAGTTCATTAATGAAAAGATGAAGCATAGGTTTTTGAGTATTGGTTTTTTGCTGGTTTTTGGTTTTCCGGCATGTGTGGCTATAGCCCAGGAGAAGAACGATTGGGAAAACCCCAAAATGTTTAATCGGAATAAGGAGGCCCCCCATGCTTCCCTAATGCCATTTTCAAGTGTCCGGAATGCATTGACAAAGCCACATAAGTCATCGCTGTATTACAAGAGCCTGAATGGTTCCTGGAAATTCTCCTGGGTACGAAAACCGGCAGACCGTCCTGTAGATTTCTATAAGCCATCCTATGATGTCAGTGCCTGGGATGATATTACAGTGCCTTCAAACTGGGAGGTAGAAGGCTATGGCATTCCGATTTACTGCAATCATCAGTACGAATTTGCGAGCTATAAGGCACCCGTTTCAGAAGAAATCGAGTTTGTAGAAAAGATCTATCCTGCCAATCCGGGACAGGTTCCACACGATTACAATCCGGTTGGTTCTTATCGGCGAAGTTTTACGGTGCCCGAGAGTTGGGCCGGGCGAGAGGTATTTATTCAGTTTGGAGCAGTTAAGTCGGCTTTTTATATCTGGGTAAACGGAGAAAAAGTAGGCTATAGCCAGGGAAGTAAAACCGAAGCAGAATGGAACATTACCAAATACCTGCAGAAGGGCAAAAATGTTTTGGCGCTTGAGGTTTATCGCTGGAGTGATGGCTCTTATCTTGAATGCCAGGATTTTTGGCGTATCAGTGGCATTGAGCGTGATGTATTCCTTTATTCCACCCCCCGGGTGCGCATTCGGGACTTTTTTGCGAGGGCCGGCTTGGATGAAGCCTGTATCGATGGGTTGCTGGAACTTGATGTGGAATTAGAAAACCATGTGGAGAACTATCGTTCGGGCAACTACATGCTAAGCTATCAGTTGTTCGATCGGGACGAAAAAGTCATTGCGCAGGAAACCCTGAAAGCCGATATTCACAAAAAGAAACAACTAAGTGTTCACTTCGAAACCAGGATTGAGAAGCCCTTAAAATGGAGCGCCGAAACACCGGAGCTTTACACACTGGTATTGGAGTTGGCAGATGCTGAAGGAAATAACAAGGAAATTGTTTCCACCAAAGTGGGCTTTCGCAGGATTGAGATCATTGATGATGTGTTTTATGTCAACGGTGTTGAGGTTTTGATAAAAGGCGTGAACCGGCACGAGCATAACCAGTACACCGGTCATGTGGTCAATGAAGCCGACATGCTGCGCGAGGTAAAACTAATGAAGCAGTTTAACATTAATGCAGTGCGTAACTCTCATTATCCGACACATCCCCGTTTTTATGAATTGTGCGACGAATATGGCCTGTACATTACGGATGAGGCAAATATAGAGTCGCACGGGATGTATTATGGCAAACATTCACTGGCGAAAAGGCCGGAATGGAAAGAGGCGCATCTCGACCGAAACAGGAGTATGGTGGAACGCAGTAAGAACCATCCCTGCGTTATCGTTTGGTCGATGGGGAATGAAGCCGGAGACGGAGAGAATTTTACGGCGGTTTACAATTGGATCAAACACCGCGACCCCTCGCGCCCGGTTCATTACGAGCGTGCCTTAATGGGAGCGAATACCGACTTGTTTTGTCCCCAGTATCCGGGTGTTGATTTCCTCAGGAATTACGCTTCGAAACACCAGACAAAGCCGATGATAATTAGTGAGTATTCTCATGCCATGGGCAACAGTATGGGTAATCTGGTGGATTTATGGGAGGTGATTTACGACAGAAACAACAGGCAGTTGCAGGGGGGCTATATCTGGGATTGGATTGATCAGGGCTTACTGGAATATGATGCGGAAGGGCGACGCTACTGGGCTTTTGGTGGCGATTACGGTGAGGGAATGCCTTCCGATCTGAATTTCTTATGCAACGGCATTGTCGCTCCCGATTTAACTCCACATCCTGCATTGTGGGAGGTGAAATATGCCTATCAATACGTCCGTTTCAGTGATGAAGGATTGCCGGCCGGACAATACAGGATTACGAACTATCATGATTTTACAAACCTCGATAAGTATGATATTCGCTGGAGTATAAGTGAAAATGGAAGGGAGATTCAGCATGGTTTTCTGGATATCGATCTTGATCCGCACGAGACTAAGCTTATTCGGATCCCCGTTTCACCCATAGAGGGAAGGGTCGGTTGTGAGTATTTTATCGATTTTTCGGTGCGCTTAAAAGAGGCGGTCTCGATTCTGGAAGAAGGCCATGAAGTTGCCCACGACCAGTTTGCCTACCCTCTGCCTCTTAAGTCTGTTGAAAGAACGGAAGAGTTGGCGGATGTAGCTGTATCGGAAACGGCTAAAGCACTTATTGTAAAAGGGCTTAATTATACGATTGCCTTCGATAAGGCGGATGGGACAATTAAGCAATGGCTGGTCAACGGAAAGGCTTTGCTGAGCAGTGGCCCGGCCATAAATTACTGGCGTGCACCAAATGATAATGACCGGGGAAGCCGGATAATGGAACGATTGGGGATCTGGCTCGAGGCGGGTAATACGGCCGGTTTGGAGAGTATCAGCTATGAACAGCCAAATCAACACACAGTGCTTGTTACTGTTCACTATGCCATTGAAGCAATCGATCAAGCCTGCCATACCATCAGTTATCAGGTATTGGGCAATGGCAAGATGCATGTGTCCAGTAAAATCGCGCTCAAACAAGACGATTTACCGGATATGCCGCGTTTTGGGATGCGGCTGGAAATGCCTGACGAATTCGAGAACCTGAGCTACTATGGGCGTGGGCCGCATGAGAACTATTGTGACCGCAACCGCTCGGCCTTTGTTGGCTTGTATGAGAGTAAGGTTTCCGATCAGCTTGTTTCCTATGTCCGGCCCCAGGAAAATGGCTACAAGACCGATGTTCGCTGGTTCGAGCTGCGCAACAGGGACAATTGGGGATTAAGGATAAGTGGCGAGCCGCTTTTGGGTTTTTCGGCACTTCATAATCCCATTGAAGACTTTGATCAGAAACCAGGGGATGAAATCAAGCATCTGAACGATATCATAAGGAAGGACAGGGTATTTGTAAGCCTCGACCTTAAACAAATGGGTGTGGCGGGAGATGACTCCTGGGGTGCAAAACCATATCCGCAATACGCTGTTCCTGCCCGCAACTACGAATTTAATTTTACAATTGAGCCAGTCTTTTAAGCGAAGGTTTTAGTTGCTGTTATTTGGGACAGAATGCTTTGATGCTTTTGTGCTCTATTTCACACAACTTGCTGTCAATTGTAAAAATCCTTTTCCGGATGCTGTAGAACAAACCATTCTGGCAGCTTTTCTGTCTTCCTCTCTGAATGGGTGAGCATGTGTCATTCACAAATGCAACAATGGTATCCGATTAAGGACTTCACTCGTTTTCCTGTCCCTTATCGTTATGGAAAGACAAACGATTAAAGCGATGTGGTGATTTTGTCGGCGACTTGCACACGATATATACCAAAGTGAGAGAGAAAGGATTTATATTTGAACCGGAGTAAAAGTTTAACTATCAAAATACTTAGACGGATGAAAGAGATGCTCTCTAAAGACTACTTTTCAAACTACCTGGAAAGAATTAAAGATTGGGGAATAACTGAGCTTCCAATCATTATTGGCTTAACCATCCTGCTGATTATTGCACTTAGGGTTTTTAGAATAGTTATGAATAAACTCACTAAAACGCTAATCAAAAAAGCAGAAAGCAGCAAAGATGTCGATTCGGAGGAAGCAGAAAAGAGAATATATACCCTCATTGGTATTGTAAGGGGAGTTGTAAAATTGATTCTGGTCATATCCTATCTCTTGATCGTCCTTCAACGAATGGGAGTGAACATAGCCCCCATATTGGCAAGTGCCGGAATTCTTGGCCTGGCAATTGGTTTTGGCGCACAAGAATTGGTTCGCGATGTAATATCCGGCTTTTTTATGTTGCTCGAGAACCAAATAAGGACAGGGGATGTTGCCATCATTAACGGAACCCAGGGACGGGTTGAGAAAATTGATCTGAGAACCATTTCGCTCAGAGATTTTTCAGGTGTAGTTCACATATTCCAGAATGGTAAAATAAACAATCTGTCGAACCGGACTAAAGAATGGTCGGCTGCTGTTTTTAACATTGGTGTGGCCTATAAGGAAGATGCTTCAGAAGTGATGGAAATAATTCATGAAGTTGGAAATGAACTCGAATCTGATTCGGCGTTTAAAAGCAAAATTATTGAACCAATCGAGATTATGGGGCTTGATGAGTTTGCCGATAGTGCTATTGTTATCAAGGCCAGGATCAAAACTAAACCCTCACAACAATGGCCTGTAAAAAGAGAGTTTAACAAACGCCTGAAAAGGGTGTTTGATGATAGAAATATTGAAATCCCATTTCCACATACCACGATTTATTGGGGCGACAATATTTCTCCTTTACAACTTAGTATGAAAGAGAATAAGCTGTCCGCAATGTAAGTCCTGGTGGGGAAAGGCTGACGGATGTTCTCAGTCGGGAATGAACGAATTGATGCCTATGTACTCAAATACCTCTTTTATTAGTTCAAACTCTGTGTCTGCATACCTTGGATCCCAGGGTGTTCCGCCGGTTTCTGTGTTGATTTGTTCCTCTATTGCCTTTGCCCCCGGTTTGTTATTGTTTAGCATGGCTTTGGACCATTTTAATAGCGGGTCGTTGGGCTTTTCTTCCAGCCAGTTTGCCATAAATTGATTGACTTCCTTATCCTTGTTCAGTCGTTTCAGGGTGACCAAAAACAAAAAATCTGTGGAAGAATACCTGCTGTTGTGCTTGCGGCTGTAGGCTACAATTTCATCATAAAGCTCAAGGGCCTGGTCTTTTTTACCCAGACGTAGCAGACATTCTGCTTTCAAAAAGTCTTCGATTCGTTCATCCACTTCGTACGGGCGTCCTACGCCCAGATTTTCGGGCCAAAGTTTGGCCTTTTCAATACGTTCTATGGCCTCGTCGAACTGTTGCATTTCGAAAAGCCGAATGCTTTCCATGATTGCTGCCTGTCGGTAGGTTATTCTTCCGTATTGAGCACCTTCAAAAGGCAGGATGGTCGTGTTTTCAAGTTTGGTCAGGCATTCGGCATAGAGCTTATTGGCCAGTAAACACTTTGCCTGGGTGTATTTTAGCGCATCATTGGAAGGAAAGGTCTTCAGTGCTTCTTCAGAGATCTTCAACGCTTTTTTAACCGATCCGTCTCGCAAATAGAATTCAATTAATGTCAATGATGTTCGCCAGTCTTTCTCTCCTAATTCCTTCGCTTTTAACAGATCCTGTTCAGGGTTGTAGCCTTCTTCATTTCCCAAAAGCCTGGATTTTGCTAAATAGAAATAGGGTGATTCGGGGGCCTGTTCACAAGCCTTGAAGAGCCTTTTTGCAGCTTCCTTATTGCCCGAATTCCATTCCAGTAAAGCCAGATAATAGCTCGCTTTCCAATCTTTTGTTTTATGCACAGCCCATTCCAGTATGGGACCTAATTCCTGCCGGAAGGGAAGCACAAAATCGGATGTGCTTTGGACAAATTTCTCAAAACAGATATCCGATTCTTCCTGCTTATCAAGCTTGTGACAGAGGTAGGCCGATTGCAGATCAATCAAGGCGTTTTCAGGAGATATTTCGAGCAGTTTTAGGGCCTCTTCATTTGCACCGATATAGGCATACCACAAGGCCATTTCCATGAACGTCTGATAGGGTAGTTCGTTCGTAACAGATGCGCTCAATGCCTTTGTTGTTTGCTCATTTGGATTTAAAAACAGCCTTTCTGCCCTGGAGAAATGATTGAGCGGAGAAATGCTTTCTATTTGCTCAAGGTATTCTGCTGCTTTCTTTGTTTGCCCCTTTTTTCGCGAAACAATGGCCATTAGCAAAAGAGCGTCCTGATTGTCGGCCTCTTTTGCCAGGACTTTTTCTGCATAGTGTTGGGCGGTGTGCAGCTCGTTTTTCAATATGAACAGTTTTCCCAGTTCCAGGTATGCAGCCACCCTGTATTCAGGAGAAATGGATGCAACGGCAAAACCATCCTGGGCATCTGTATAATTCTTCTGATGTCTGCTGAGCAGGCCAAAAATGAAATTAGCCTTTGCATCATAGGTGTTTACCGACAGCGATTTTTTGATATTGCTCAGTGCTTTGTCGTAGTCTGCTTTCCTAAACTGTAACTCTGCCAAATGATTCAGCGCCGGCACATATAAGGGATCCTTTTCGAGGCATGCGCTAAACTTCTCATAGGCTCTGTCGAAATAACCCTGGTAGACCCAATTCAACCCTTCTGTGAACAGGCCAAAGACTGAATTCCTGTCGAAATCGACCGGAGCTTTTACCGGACGGGAAGACAGCGAAGCCTCTTCGCTGTAGATCAAGCTATTTTCTCCTACAATAATTCTTAATGGTTTGTCTTCCGGGTTGTTTTCAATACTTTTTTCCCAGACTTCCAGGGGTTTAATGTTAACACGAAAGCTGTTTTGGAGTTCATCCCCAAAGTAGATCTTAATGTCATCGTTAAGCGACTGCAGTGGAGAAAACGCTATTGTTTGCTCCGAAGCGTTTTTAATGACGTTTAGAGCACCTGTGTGATTCGATGCCACGATTCCTCCAATATCCATTACCGGATACCAATACTCCCTGAATTCGTCGCTGGAATGCGGTGCAAATCCGAAATGCTTAAAGGGGGTATGTGTACTTCCCGAAGAAGCCTGATTGTATAACCTTCCCGACTGCAGCTCTACATATTGCCCGTCTGTATCGGTTAATAAGGACTCCCAAATACCTCCGGAACGGGAAAGAGACCATAGAAATATTTTTCCCCCAAGTTTGTCTCCATACATCGAATAGTGTCCCGAACCAAAATTCAGATCATGCCAGTAGGCTCCATAAAAGCCATCTATACTGCCTACAATGTGGTTGGATTTTGAGCCTCCAAAATTGTTCTTTTCGTAGAAAGACAAGTCGCGTTCGTCTTCATCAATCGGCCAGCTGCCCGCCGATCCTCCATGACTAATCCGGTAGGCGCCCGGAAAGATAAACTCCAGGTCTCCGGCAGCCTGATAAGCAGCATTGCTCCACTGGTAATAAGGCTGCAAGAGGGCTGTTGGATTGCTCCATCTTGTATGGGTGGTGAAATAGGCTTTGTCGGGCTGAAGGTTGATTTCTGTTTCCCAACGGGTTCGCGTCATTAAATCAATGGCTCCGATAAAACAGCTCACACTCCCGTCATCGTTTTCCCGTATGCTGTAGTCAACCGGGGTGGAAACAGTTGGGGAGTGCCCGATAATGCCAAAGTTAAACTCTATCCCGCCGGAAGTCCATGGGCCCCGCATCGCAATGTTGCGAAACTTAACGACGGAGTTGTAATAGATAAACTCATTGCTGGTTGATTTTTCGATAGCCCCCCATATCTTACCTCCGATTTCCGGGAGAATATGGACTTTAACATAAGGATTCTCCAATTCAATCACCTTCCAGTCTTTTTGTTCAGCTTCTTTAGAATAGCCGTCGTACCTGAAATAGGGATACGGGGTGTTTCCCGGGTCCGGAATGGCATTTGGATCAGAAAAACTGTAGGTTGAAAAGGGTTTTAAGTGCTCCTTAATAGTGGCTGTATTTTCGGTACAGGCATTCACTCCAACTATCAGAATAATAAGCAACAGGGTTCTAAAATTAGTCATTTTACCAGAATTTTATCGTCATTGGTTGTTGTGTCTCTTTCGCAGGTTTGTCTTCCACCTTTGTCCTTGTCCTTTAAAACGAATGTAGGTGATTTGGGCCTTATTCTGCAGTTAAAACATACTTTTTAAAGTCTTGTAGATTGTCACGGTATTCCGCTATACGTTCAATGTTTTCTTGTTCCAGGGTTTCGATAAACCGGTCAAATGTCCCATCCTTGCGAGCCAGAACGGGCGAACGATTGCATTTCAAATACAGAATCGGGAGTATCGCAATGTTTACCCTCCTCAGAATTTCTTCATCGTCGGCCACTTTTTCGGCTTTTGTTAAAAGATGAATCGATTTTTCCACCAACTCGTCCGAGAATAGTGGATCACTGGCCTTTAAACCGATAAATATGTGCGTTTCGGGCTTAACAGCATTTTGCAATAAGTCAAAATATTCCCGAATGTATTGCCCCGATCTGCCATAGTAGCCATACATAAAGTCATCAATTACCTCCTCTGTATTGCAATCGGGATTCCATAGTAATTTGGCAATCAGATAGGCTTTCAGCTCCTGGAACTCTGTTCCACGGGATTGATAGGAGCCTTGTTCCATGATGCCAATCGCCTTATTCTTTACAAAGGTCTTAATATTGGCCTGCAACACGGCGAAATTCGGATAGGGCATGATGTAGCGTTGAAAGTTCACCACATAGTCCCAGATATAGAGTTGTGGAGAAATACCTGCCCAATCTCTTAAGTCTTTCATAAACGAGGCATTTTGGGGGCAGGACTCCAGGGGATGGGCCACACAAGCCTCTATCGGACAAAGGCGAACCACCACGTTCTTCCGTGGTTTGATATTTTGAGGCGCAGAGCGAGAGTAGTGGTATGCCAGCGTGCCAATGTATTTGTCGGGAAACTCCTTTTCAACGGCTTCGGCTACCTGGTTGACGAACCAGATGATGATACCCGATTCTTTAGCATCATATTTTTCGACAATTGCCCGACAGTTTTTGCATTGACAGGGATTTCTCCAGTCGTTCTGTGAAACGGAGTAGATTCTATGCTCCGGATGTTCACGAATAAAGTCCTTCACCCTGCTGGTTATGATCTTCAAGACCTGAGGGTTGCTGAGGCACAGTTGCCCTCGTTTTCCCCAATCCGGGTTTTTAGGATCGGCTACGCGTTTTCCATCAACTAAACTGAAGTATTCCGGATGCGTGTCGAAAAACTCGGAAGGGGGTAAGAAATCGTAAAAGGTATGTACATTCCAATAGCCTTCGGTTCCTCCGGGTACTTCCGGCTTGGTGCCCATACTGCCGTTCATCTTGTTTCTCGCCATCCAGACGGGGTCGAATGCAGTGTAAAAGAAATCGTTCCGCACTTCTACCCCCGGGGCTTCATGGTGATTCAATGCAGCAAACCAATAGGCTTTCCGGCCCGGAATACTTTGAGCATCCGGCGAATACCACCGGCAGCCAAATTCATTCTCGAGAAACGACATAACGCCGTACATGCTGCCACGTTGTTTTCCGCCATAAATATAGATTTCGCTGCCCCGATTAAAATAGCGGAAGGATTCGTCTTTAAGCCCTGGTGCAGCATCGCCTGTTTTTTCCTTTAGTGCCTGAGAGAAACCGACATAGATTCTTTTTTTCGATTCGGGTAAGCTGTCTGTGGGCCCATAACTTACAATGTTAAATACGGCACCACTGATTTCATGCAACCAGTGCCGTAGCTCTTTTGCCGCCCATTTCTCAGATTCGGAGGCATCGGATGATATGAAAATGGCGTATTCGGTTCTTCCTGCATAGAACAGGAGATGCTGCTCCTCAGCTTTGATGGGCTTTGTTTGCGGGGCATGATTTGCGATCAGCAAGGAAAAGCTGCTTAATAGAAGAGAAAGCAGAACAGAGCCAAGCCGTTTGTGTTTCATGGCATAGGGTTTTATTGATTTGTCCTTCGTTAGAGATGTTGATCCCTTTGCGCCCGGGAGCGCGAAAAGTAACTGTCGATTAATTCCATATCAAATTCTTTAACCATAGCTTCGGCGCTGACACTTTCATGTTCGCTGCTAATCAATACCGGGCCAAGCTTCCCCGGATCGCTGATACGCACTTTTGTCCCATACTTCTTCTTTAGTTCAGTGAGTTTTCCCCAGTGGTTATCCAGATGGACCATTTGACGGTCGAGGTTAATGGTCGTTACCGCAAAATCAAAATAATTGGTGCTGGATGCCACAACTTCTCCCAAGGGATTTCGTATTTCTGAAGGGGTTTCCCTGAACCCCAGGGCGGCCACAAAATATGCTCTGCACCGATAGGCCCAGTATTCTTGCATGAGGCCACCATGGTACATCGATGAGAAGGCAATAATATCGGGTTTCTGTTCGGCGTACCGTTCACAGAGTTCCGTAAAATTCAGGTCGTAGCAAATGGCACAGGCCACGCTGCCAAAATCGCAATGAAATACGGGGGCATCCCTGCCGGGCATGATACCTTTATCCATTTCTCCTATGGTTGGGAAATTCTTCTCGTAAACTCCGGCAAGCATGCCCTTCCGGTCGACCATCATGCTGAAATTCTTCCATCTGCCCTGTTCGTCTTTTTCCTTGGTTCCAAAAACGATATAGCAGTGGTTCTCGGCTGCGATGGAAGCAAAAAAGCGAATAAGCTGGTCTTTGCGTGTGCCATAGTATTCAAATTCCTGTTTTATTGTCAGGCCGGCAGGACGGTCGCATGCCTCGGGTAGGACAATCAGATCGGGTTCGTCGGGAAGGACCTGAGCCAAACGCCCTTTCCAGAATTTAATAACCTCTTCCACCATGGCCTGCGTGCTCATGGCCGGATCCATAAGCGGAGGCCTTCCGCCAATGGTAGCGACCCTGACATAATTGGCTGCAGCAAGCTCATTTACAAAGCTAAAAACCATACACAGGAGTGCAATGTTAAGAATCCAGTTCCTTTTCATTTTCTTAAATTTCAGTTTATAGCAACACCGCGTTTTGAAAAGCACGAATCACTTTCTCCATCGATGTATCTGTTTCTAGGATGCACCTTCCTGCAAGGGGAACCGTGATGCCATTTTTTGTTTTTTTGAACCTGACTTTTCCTCCTTTTTCATCGTGCAGGCGAAGGCCTCTGGCATCGAGTTCAATGCTCAATTCTGCTTCGCCACTGGTATGCCAGTACACCACGTTGGTTTTGTTGTTTCTCTTGAATACGAAAGCGCGCACGGCTTGAGTCCCGCCGGATACATTTTCGATTTGCCGATAAGCAAATAATTCGTACTGGCCGTTTCTGTTTTTCAGGGCAATATGCTCCTGAACGGGATTTCTGAGGGCCTCTTTTTGCCGATTGTCCAAGGTTCCGTAAATCCGGATGTCTTCCCACTTTCTGAATATTTCCAGGTTATCATCTGTGCGTGCATGTGCCTTGAAATCCTTGAAGCTGGCTCGCAATGAAAATGCACAATCCCAAGCTGCCGCACGGCTGCAAATGTATTCGATCATGTCGGGCTGTAGGCCAATGGTACTCGTGTCGGGTGCTCTGTAGCCTATCCATCCAAAGTCAATGGAGGTGAAATCGGCTGCAACCAGTGCAGCTTCCGGAAGGGGGTATCTTCTTACGGCCTGTTTGAACACTTCGGGTTCAAAAGTATCGAAGGCGTTTCCACGGGTAATGATGTGCCAGCTAAAATGCGATTTAAGTGCCCCTTCCGAGAAAAGTGGGGTCGGGTGCATATGGTCGTAGACCTTTTTTTGTGCCAGTGAAGTATAGAACCAATAGGGTGGGTGAACATCTTCAGCTCCATCGAAATAGACGAAATCGAAGCCGGCTTCGCTGTAGAGCTTTCCAATGCGCTCCGCCACTTCTTGCTGAATGCTCGTGCGTTGGTCGAAACGTACCCACTTTGTCCAGGTGTCCACATCGAGTAAACCGAAGCGGAAACCAGGTTCGTGTGCTTCGGGGGAGGTATTCAGAAGCCCGCGCTGGCATTCCGTAAAGCGGTATGGCCGATGGGTGGAATAGCCCGTGTATCCGATCAGCTCATTGCCCAGTTTCAGGATTCTCCGGCCATCTTCCATGGTGCATCCCTCGGGGTTTTCTTCAACCTCTATTGTTGTGGCTTTTTCATCGATTGGGGCAGCCAGCATAAAGGGCTGGCTCAGGTTAAGGCGATAATCGGGCACCGGACTTACATACTTATCGGCTTTTTCGGCCTTGTTGTACCAGATATGGATGCCGGCAATCATCCCTGCATCCTTTATTCTTTGCACCACGTATTGAAGGTCGGCCATCCCCCCTGGGTATTCCTTATTCCATGGAAAATGCCCTACGGTTTCGGCAAATACTGTACACGAGAGTTGGATGGCCCTGAAACCGCCTTTTTTTGCGTAAGCAATGTGTTCATCAATGTTATCGGGCCTGGCGTCCCATATCTCGTAATAGGAGTATTTATAGGCCTCTTTCCGTCGGCTTTCAACCCCCATCGGAAGTTTGAAGTCCCGTTCAACATCCTCGATACAGTTCAGCAAGTCGGCTTTGCTTGTCGCAATCAAAGCCGCTCCAACTCCCTCGAGCTTAATATTTGTTTCCATGCCTGCGCTAAGAATTCTATAGCCGGGACCTTGAACGGCGTCTATTTTCGCGTATGGGCAGGTAGCCAGGAGGTTTATCGCCACATCTTCGTCCCAGCTAACATTTAGCCATTCTCCGAAATAGGTTCGGTTTTTTACCGGAAGCTGAAACAAGGTGAATTCATCGATCTCCGTTTTGCGTTTTTCCCTGAAATCATCGTAGTCATAATCGAACTTTTCCAGTTTAAAGGCAATGTAGGAGTCTGTTACCTTCACGTCTATGGTCGCGATGTTTCTTTCCGGTTTAAAACTTACCATCAGCTTCATTTTGTCCCACCAGACGGAGTCGGCGGAAAAGGTTCTGGATTTAGCCGGATGGGAAAGCTGAAGTTCATTGTCGTAAGGCCGGTATTGCGTGATTGAAAAGGCAGGTACACGGACATCTTGCTGAAGGCATTCCTGGCCACTTGTTTTTTCTATTAGGCTGAGGACCTCGCCCCGGGAACTGATAACCAGCTTCATTTGCTGATTTTCAATAAGAATGTCTTTCGCCTCTGATATAGGCAGAAAGGCGATGCAAGTCATTAAACTGAACAATAGCGTCTTCAGTCCGGGGTTTTTTGTTGCCTTTTTCATCTCGGTTTACTCCTTTCATTTATCGATGCCCCTGAGAAAAAGCCATCGCTTTTACGCTCCTCCTATCGGGGTATGTGGCCGCCCAATATGACCTTGGGCTGTGCCTTAAAATCTTTGAATACGACTGCAATCGGACCATCTCCCGGGGGCTGACTTATTTCATCAGATGAAAAGAGATCTTGATGCCCTCAGTAATCATGCTTGTGCCAATAATTGCAATGATTAAACCCATTATTTTTCCCACAACCGCAATTATATTGTCGCCTAATTTTTGAACAATGATCTCACTGTATTTAAAAACGAAATAGGTTAATAAACAAAGGATTCCAAATATCAGCAACACGATGAACATGTGCAGGTAGCTGTTATTGGGTACAAAATTCATTGCGGTAACAATGGTTCCGGGCCCGGCAAGCAGCGGAATTGCCAGTGGCGAAATGGCTATGTTTTCATCGAAATTTGCTTGCTGTAAGTGTTTGATATTCGACTTCTTGGATTGCAGCATTTCGAATCCGACATAGAAAATCAGTATCCCGCCTGTTATCTTAAAGGCGGGTATTGTTATTCCAAACAACTCAAAAATGTACTTGCCTGTGACTACAAAAATACTGACGATGATAAAGGCGATAAGCACCGCTCTTTTATTCACTCTTTGCCTGGTTTCTTTGTCGGCTCCGTTTACCAGAGATATAAAGATTGGCAAATTGGTAATCGGGTTCATGATGGCAAAAAAACCTGTGAAAACGGTGATTGAAAATGTGATAAGATTGTCCATTTCGCCTGTTTGCATAGAATCCCCCCTAAGTTAAACAAAAATCTTCTTTGAAATCCGACATGGGGATGGTGATTTTCTTCGGGATATGGATGGGAATGTCCAGACCTTCAGCCCTTCATTTATGCTTGAAGAATTGGAAGGCATCGCAATGCGCTTTCCGCGCAAAGTTTAATGACGGCTTAGTGTAATTTTGTTATCTGATGTATTTATCAAGCATTTTAACCGAGATTGAGGCTGGCCAGATCTCTGGAGAGCTATTGTCCGGAGACCTTTGTGGATTCTATACACATCAAGAGCCATTCGAAAGGAAGTGTAGAGAGCGAAGCATTCCCCTTCGCCTTGTTTAATCAAATGATGGGACCTTTAAGCGATCTTTGCCATCGCTTAGCCATGGCAGAGTAACGCGAACGAAAACATTTTTCTGGTAATTGTCCTTTTCAAAAAACAACCCAATATCGCCATTTTCCAGTACGCACATTGAGGAATAGGCCGCACTTCCACTATAGATGGTTTTCCCGGCTGTCCAACTCTTGCCTTCATCATAGCTGATTCTGACGGTCATATTCATTCGCTGATCTTTCATTTTCGCATTTGAAAAAAGAAGCCTGTTTCGGTCGGCACCATTATTGACAGATGAATATCTCATTATACAGGCATTACAGCCCGGATCGATGAGCGAAGAATCAGGTCTGGAAGTCCATGTGGCTCCTTCATCATTTGAAGTATGAACATACCTTATTCCTCCGCCATTAATGCGACTATTGATCATCCATGTTCCATCGGCCAATTCGACTATTTTCGATTCATCGCCGGGAGTAATGGGGGTATCGAACACATACCAGCTTTCACCGTGGTCGTCGCTTCCAAACAGATGAAGGCCATGATCCAGGTTTACCATGGTATGCAACAATCTGCCATTCCTGGTTTGGATTCCATTTCCCGAAGTAACAAACTTGGCATCATTGTGCCATTCTGGTTTAGCAATTTGAGAAGTAATATCGATGGGAGCAGACCATGTTAGCCCATTGTCAACACTCTTCATCACTTTTAAATAGTAGACATCTCTCTCATTTTCCAGGTCCATGTAATTGTAGAACAGGAAAACGGTACCTGTAACGTTGTCAACAATCATAGAGGGGTCTGAGGCCGACTCCCCTTCCGGATAATCAACAATGGTTTCAATCTCCGACCATGATTCCCCATGATCGGTGCTGCGGCGCATTACGATATTGATGTTTTTGTTCCATTTCAGGTCGCCACAAGAGGGGACCCTTTCATCCAGAACAGCAATTAAATTTCCGTTTGGTGCAGTAACAATTGACGGGATTCTGAAGCAGGATACGCCGGCCTTCATCCCGGTGTTGAATAAGTCTATATACTCAACTGCTTCATTTTCAGCTGAAATATTTTGCGTTTGTGATTGGGCCAGCAGAACAACCACAGAAAAGAGTAAGGTAAACAAAGCTTTCATGGCATGTAAATTAGCAAAATTATTCGTACGCTTGAGCATTGTAAATGCTCCAATACTTGCCTTTTAATCCATGAATTATAAAGGAGGACTGTTCTCTTCGTTTGCCGATTCAGCTAACAATTGGAGTAAGCCTGGGTTTTAAGGGAGAAGGGCTTGCAGGAATGTAAAGAATGCGGTAGCTTTGAAATCGGTAAGCAGCTGACATTTAGTTTAAAGTTTATCGGCTGTTTGGTCCGGAGTTTGTTGTAAATTCATCATTTAATACCGGTCGAACATGGAATTCTTACTGTCGAAATGTCCCTCAAGGTTTTTCTTAAATCTGAGAATCTTACTTTGGGCTTTTGCCCTTATGGCAATTCCTATTCAACACCTGAGTGGTCAGGACCTGATCGTTACTGTGGATCAGGATTCCCTTAATTGCAAGATTGTGTCGATAAGTTCCTCCAGGATTTCTTATGTCTATTCTATGGACAATGGAAGGGAAATGGAAAACTTCATAACCAGGGACAAGGTGTTAGCCTTCGAAAGAGCTTATTATGTTAAATTGGCCGGATCAAAGACGGGCCTGGAATATCCTAAGTTTGTGATTACCCCGCACGGAGGATTTAGCTACAGAACAGCAAAATCTCCCGAAACTTACGACACCCGGGTAGAACAATACCTGAAAAGCCTGAAATCGGGTTACAATTATGGGATTGATCTGGTCTACTATTTCTCGAACTTCTCCGGCTTAGGATTAAAATACAATGCTTTCAGAAGTTCAGGCTCAATCGATAATTTTCGTGTATCGGATGGTACCGGAGGATTCATCAGTGCGACCATGAAGGATGACATTACCATTACTTTTATCGGTCCATTTTGGGCTTTCAGGATGTTGAGTTCTGATGCCCGTCACAGTCTCATTGGCTATTTAGGCCTAGGCTACCTGAAATACCATGATGATGCCAACTACCTTTCAGACTTCGAACTGGATGGGAATACCCTCGGAATGGTCTATGACCTTGCGTATGAAGTGGGATTGACAGAGGGCTTGAGTTTGGGGGCGCAATTCTCGCTTTATTCGGGGATCATCAGGGAATTTGAATTCACACAAGGTAAGCGTAGTAAGACCATTGAGCTGGATAAGGAATCTCTCGAAGGAATGGGCCGTTTCGATGTTTCGCTTCGTTTGGCTTTTCGCTTTTGACGAAGGGCCGGTTGTTTTTGAATCAGCTGGTAACTAAAGCAATTGTTTTTCTGTTGTTTCTGGCTGATTCGTTGTTTTACCCTTTTGGAAATTGAGCGCAGCATATCGACTATGCAATTGAAGACAGCTTTGATTTTAAGGAATACATTGGTTCAATGCTTTTTATAAGCCGGGGAATACTTGTGCTGAACAATTCTGATGTTAAAAACTGGATTATGGAATAAAACATAAATTTTCAAACAGTAAGCCTCTGTCATTTGATGATTACCTGTATAAGGTTATTCTCTGATATTCTTGGGCGATACTCCAAACTTACGCTTAAAAGCCGTGCTAAAATGCGAGGGATAATCATAGCCGCACTGTAAGGCTATTCTTAAAATAGACTGCTGTGTGTTTTTTAAAAGGTGCTCGGCAAGCTGCATTTTATAATCAAATAAATAGCCGTAAACCGTTGTATTAAATACCGTTTTAAAGCCCTGTTTCAGTTTCTTTTCGTTGATGCCAACTTGTAAAGCTAATGCCCTGATAGAGGGTGGATTATGAATATTAGAAGTAAGAATAAGTGCAGCCTCTTGTATTTTATCAGAATCTTTAAAAACACCTTGTTTTTCACAAGGTTTGGCGAAAACAAGACTTAGCAGTTCCAATACCTTGGCATCTACATATGCATTGCTGCAATTACCCATTAAATGACTGTTTTCTATTTGGTTAAAAATAGCATATTGCTCTGAACTTGTTCGCCTATAGTTGTCATTAAGGTAAAAGTTTTCGCCTTTTTCATAACGTAAAAAAGACTGCTCAAATAAATCAGGGTATAAATTGACGAAACGTTCGAAATATTCACCTGATAAATGCAAACTTGCTACTTCTTGCTCTTTGTCTTTCAGATAAAATTCCTTCTCGTTATAGTCTTCATTCATGAACCAGATATTATGACTAAAAGACGGAATTAAAAGTTCTCTATTTGTTTTCTTATAGAAATGGTAACTTGCATTTCCCTTATTTACAAAGTACAACGAAATATTTCTAATTCCCATAGTGGAGTGGAACAAAACATTCTGCCGAAAAAACGAATTGAAATGTGCAATATAAACACTCCCTTTGCGCTCGCCTTTCAAATCACAAAAGCCTATTTTTGATTGTAGTTTATTTGATTTATATTCAAATTCTTTACCTCCTTTTTCAAAAACATCCTTTATCTCTTGCATTTCAAACAAGAATTCTTCAAAGTCAGTACTATCTAGCCTTAAAAAGTCCACCAAGTTAAATTTATTAGTCCATTAGATTAAACACTAGTCACGGTTGTTAGAATACTTTTGCATTTAATTAGATTTAATCTAAATAGCAAAACTAAAAAATTCAGTAGTGTCCGACTAAAAAAATAAAGAGAAGGGTACTCCCCGGAGGTTTCCCCTTCATGTTGTAGATTTGTTTTGCACAACAAAGAACAACATGGG
>PDWJ01001490.1_pt1 | contig 44349 bp, 30 predicted proteins | sample 1430881 | NCBI WGS metagenome assembly PDWJ01 (sample SAMN01162460, study PRJNA174530) | Oral metagenome, whole genome shotgun sequencing project. | biome: Marine environment; feature: Marine mammal; material: Swab sample of the gingival sulcus; isolation source: swab sample of gingival sulcus...
CGGAATCACGGCGTAGGAGCGAGGAGGGCGCCTGCTGGTAGCACGCAACCGACGAGCGACAACCGCTGTGATGTCGCAGACCAGCGCGGCGACGGGAGGGAAGGTGGTCAGCGCTCTAGAGCGCTGATCAGCTTACCGGACCGAGTTGCGCGAAGGATGCGGAATCACGGCGTAGGAGCGAGGAGGGCGCCTGCTGGTCGCACGCAACCGACGAGCGACAACCGCTGTGATGTCGCAGACCAGCGCGGCGACGGGAGGTAAGTTGGTCGGCGCTCTAGGAGCACCAGCACAAATCCGTGCCCGGCGACGGGACGAAGCTGTCGGGGCTAGCTTCGACGCTCCGCGGTAGGGCTTTGGGCGACCATGCTCAGCGGAGAGGGGACGTCGGTGTCGACGTTGGTGGTAAAGGTGTCTTTGCCCTTCTTTAGCGAGAACATGAAGCGCCAGCGGCCGCTGGGGATGAGCTTGATCGTGGCGCGGTAGCTGCCCTTGGCCTCATCCGCCTTCAGCTCACGTTTCACCCGGCGACCGGCGCGGCGGAAGGGGAAGGCCTCGACGGCGACCTTCAGCGCAGGCAGCGGCTTACCGGCGCGATCGACGACGAAGGCCGTGAGCACGGTCTCCGGGATCATGTGGTGCTTCTTCAGAAACGCCATGCGCTCGCCCGAGGGGCGCTCGAAGTCGATCCGCAGCTTCCAGCCCAATCGCAGGTTCTGTCGCTGCTGCGCCATCTCTTGATCGTAGTTGACGGCCTTTTTGTAGTAGTCCTTCTCGATATGGTGAGAGGGATCGTCGAGGGCGAAGAGCACCAGAAAGACCACCCCGATCACGTTGCTCGCCAAGAGCCCGATGAGGAACAGCGGCCAGAACCAGCCCGAGGACCCCTTGCCCGAGGAGCCTTTGCTCGAGGAGCCTTTGCTCGAGGAGCCTTTGCTCGAGGACCCTTTGCTCGAGGAGCCTTTGCTCGAGGACCCTTTGCTCGAGGAACCCCTGCTCGAGGAACCCCTGCTCGAGGACGTTTCCCGCCCACTCTCGCGCCTGCTGGCGCTCTCGCCCTGGCTCACGGCTTGCCTCCTGACAGCCCCAGCCCGCCGCCAACGCCGAAGCGGCTGCCCGGTCCGAGCAGCTGCCATGACACGACCTCCTCGAAGCCCTTGGCGCTGATCCTGATCTTGATCGGCAGCTTTCCGTTCTCGGGGAAGGTCTTGTCGGGCGTGATCACGAACATGATCCCCTCGGCGTGGTGCCCCGCCCTGACGGGCAGCGGGTTAGTCGGGGTGATGACCTTCAGCCCGCTCTTCGGCTCGATCAGCTCGAGCTTGTAGGCGTGCTTCTTGGTGTCGCGGTTCTGGATCTTGATCCGCACCTGATTCGAGACGTTGCCGTCGTCCATCACGGTGAAGGGGACCCCGCGGCCGCGGAGCAGCATCACATCAGCGCTGGCGCGGCTGCTTAGGGCCATGCCGAGGAGGCTGAGCAGGCCGACCAGGATCAGCGGATAGATCACCACTCGCGGGCGCAGCAGCTTGGTCTGGTTGCCAGCGAGGGCGTCTTGGGAGGTGTAACGGATCAGGCCGCGGGGCTTTTCGATCCGCTCCATGATCGCGTCGCAGGCGTCGATGCATTGGGTGCAGCCGACGCACTCCATCTGCAGCCCTCTTCGGATGTCGATGCCGGTGGGGCAGGTGTTGACGCAGGCCTTGCAGTCGATGCAGTCGCCGCTCTCGCCCTCTTGGTCTTTTTTTCGCCTGCCGCGGGGCTCGCCGCGGCTCTCGTCATAGCCGACGATCAGCGACTGCTTGTCGATCAGCACGGCCTGGAGGCGGCCATAGGGGCAGGCGACGATGCAGGTCTGTTCGCGGAACCAGGCGAAGTCGATGAACATCGCCACCGTGGTGACCATCGCCGTACCGAAGGCGTAGGGGTGGGCCGACGGGTTTTTGAAGATCCAGGTCGCCAGCTCCTCGGCGGGGACGAAGTAGGCCAGGAACGTGTGGGCCAACACCGCCGAGACGACTAGGAAGACGACGTTCTTGGCGAAGCGGCGGATGCCTCCGCCCTCACGGTCGCGCTTTCTCTGCTGGGCGGGGGGGCCCTCGAAGAGGCGCTCGATGGGGCGATAGAGCAGCTCCATGTAGACCGTCTGCGGGCAAGCCCAGCCGCACCAGACGCGGCCGAAGAGGGCGGTGAGCAGGAAGATCGAGATCACGAAGGCGACCAAAAAGAGCAAGAGCACCACCGTGTCGGTGGCGAGGAAGGTCGCGCCAAAGACGACAAAGGTTCGGCGCGTGATGTCGAGCAGGAGGATCGTCTTGCCGAGCAGCAGGTGCGCGTAGGGGAGCAGGATGAACAGCAGCATCAATCCGTAGCCGACGGCGCGGCGTCGGCGCAGGAAGCTACCCGTTGAGAGCCGAGGGCGGATCTTCTTGCGAGTCCCGTCTTTGTTCAGGGTCGAGAGGACTTCTTCGGTGGCCTCGGGGATATGTGACATTGCGGTATCTCTTCTAGACTCCGGGCAACCCATCTCGTTGTTGTTGCCGTGCAACTTGACGGAGCTGTCGAGGTCGCCGTTCGTTACGCGACATTGCTATAGATTGATATGTCATCAAGTCGAGGGGGGATTCTTCGTTAGAGCTGCTGAGAGGGGTGCGCCAAGGAGTTAACCCTTCTTGGCGGGAGCAGGAGCGGTCTTCTCGGTGGCGCCCTTCTTCGCAGGAGCGGGGGCTGGCGTTTCGCCCTTCGCGGGGGCTGGCGTTTCGCCCTTCGCGGGGGCTGGCGTTTCGCCCTTCGCGGGGGCTGGCGTTTCGCCCTTCGCGGGTAGGGGCCGATCTTCTCGCCCTGCGGCGCCTTCCCCTTGGCGGGCTTCGTGCCGCGGAGGTTCGCGACGTAGGCCGCTAGCCGCGCCACGTCGAGGGGCTTGAACACCGGCGACCAGGACTGCATGCCCTTGGCCGGTTTCCCATCACGGATGGTCTTGAAGAGGCCCATTCGGTCCGTGCCGTGGAGTTGATAGTCGTCGGTGAGGTTCGGGCCGACGAGCCCGCCGCCATCGGGGAGGTGGCAGGCTTTGCATTTGTCGATGAACTTCGGCTTGATCTTGGCCATGTCGCTCTTGCTCGCGGCGAGCTTGGCCAAGAACTGCGGCGTGACCTTGATGCTCTTGGCCAGGATGGTCTCCCGCAGCTTCTTCCAGGCCGCAAGCTCCGTCGCGTATTCCTCGTGCTCCGCCGAGATGGTGCGGCCGCTCATCTGGTAGTAGACCCAGTAGCAGGCGGCGAAGATGATGCAGACGATGAAGATGCCGACCCACCAGAAGGGCAGCGGGTTGTCGTACTCACGAATACCGTCGTATTCGTGATTCATCAGCTTGTCGCGATGCTGCTCGACGGTCAGCTGCTGTTGCTCGCTCACCGGCCACCTCCGTCTAGAACGCTCTCGGCGGCCTCGTGCATCGGCGCGGGCTGCCGCGGAGTCTGTGGGTTCTCGTCATCCAGGGGCATCAGCTTGGCCTTGCTAAAGGTCTCCTGGTTGCGCTTGGACAGCACATAGAAGCCGATGCCGAGAAAAGCCGCCATGAAGGCGATCAAGGCGATGATCGGGTAGATCGCCAAGTTGGCGCCACCCATGATGTCCGAGAGCCTCATCGTCCACCCCCGGCGGAGCCGCCGCCGCCGCCGCCGCCGCCGGCCACGGGTGTGGGCTTGGCGGCTGGCTTGGCCTTGACGCTGATATCACGGCCGAGGCGCTGCAGGTAGGCGATCAGCGCGACGATCTCCTTGTCTTGTAAATCGGTGGCCATCGCCTTGGCCGCCGGCTTGACGAGCTTCGGATCGATCAGCTCCTTGGCCACCGAGACCGCGACCTGCCGGGCCTGCTTGCGGGCCAGCGCCTCGGCGTCCTGCTTGATCAGCTGACCGTAGGGCACACCGAGCATCGCCATCGTGTCGACGCGGCGCTGGATTACGCCGAACGCGACCTTGCTCGTAAACAGCCACGGGTAGGGCGGCATGATCGATCCCGGGGAGGTGTCTCGGGGGTTTTTCATATGCCGCGCGTGCCACGAGTCGGAGCGCTTCTGCGGGCTCTTCGGGTGGCCCTCGCGCTGCAGGTCGGGGCCGATGCGGCGGCTACCCCATTGGAAGGGGTGGTCGTAGACGAACTCGCCCGGCTTGCTGTACTCGCCGTAGCGTACGGTCTCGGCGAGGAAGGGGCGCACCATCTGCGAGTGGCAGTTGTAGCAGCCCTCGCGGACGTAGATGTCGCGACCATGGAGCTCCAGCGGCGTGTATGGCTTGACGCTGGCGATGGTCGGCACGTTCGACTTGATCAAGAACGTGGGGACGATCTCGAACAATGAGGCGGTGATGATCGCCAGCGCCGTGGCGACGGTGAAGGTGAGCGGCAGCCCCTCCCAGCGGCGGTGCCAGTAGCCCTTGAGCAGGTGCTCGACCTTGATGCCGAGGTCGGCGACGGCGGCGCCTTGAAGCTCGAGGTCGGTCTTCGGCGCTGGCGGCTCGACGAAGCCCTTCGCCAGCGGTGCGGCCTCGTAGACCGGGTCGGCGTAGGTCTTCGGGCGCCGCTTCCAGGTCATGATCACGTTATAGCCCATCAGGATCGTGCCGAGCAGGAAGAGCCCGCCGCCGACGGCGCGGACGTAGTACATCGGCATCAGCTTGGTCACGGTCTCGACGAAGTCCGGGTAGGCGAGGCGGCCGGTCTCGTCGAAGGCGCGCCACATCAGGCCCTGGGTGATGCCCGCGATCCACATCGAGACGACGTAGAGCACGATGCCGATCGTGCCGATCCAGAAGTGGAGGGTGGCCAACGTCTTGCTGTAGAGCTCCTTGACCTGGAAGACCCGCGGCGCGAGCCAGTAGATCATGCCGAAGGTCATGAAGGCGACCCAGCCGAGGGCGCCGCCGTGGACGTGGCCGATGGTCCAGTCGGTGTAGTGCGAGAGCGCGTTGACGCTCTTGACCGACATCAGCGGCCCTTCGAAGGTCGACATCCCGTAGAAGGTCACGCCGACGACGAAGAACTTCAGCACGGGCTCGGCGGCGACCTTGTTCCAGGCGCCGCGGAGGGTGAGCAGGCCGTTGATCATGCCGCCCCATGAGGGCATCCAGAGCATCACGCTGAAGGCCATGCCCAAGGTGCAGGCCCAGGAAGGGAGGGCGGTGTAGTGGAGGTGATGGGGGCCGGCCCAGATATAGATGAAGACCAGCGTCCAGAAGTGGAGGATCGAGAGGCGGTAGGAGAAGACCGGCCGCTCGGCGGCCTTGGGCAGAAAGTAGTACATCAGCCCAAGGAAGGGCGTGGTCAGCACGAAGGCGACGGCGTTATGACCGTACCACCACTGCATGAAGGCGTCCTGCACACCCGCGTAGAGCGAGTAGCTCTTGAGGAGGCCGCTGGGGAGCACCAGGTTGTTGAAGATGTGCAAAAACCCCACCGCGAGGATGCTGGCGATGTAGAACCAGATCGCGACGTAGAGGTGGCGTTCACGGCGCTTGGCGATGGTGCCGAAGACGTTGATCGCGAAGATCACCCAGACCAGGGCGATGGCGACGTCGATCGGCCACTCGAGCTCGGCGTATTCACGGCTCTGGGTGACACCCAGAGGGAGCGTGATCGCCGCGCCGACGATGATCAGCTGCCAGCCCCAGAAGTGGATCTTGCTGAGCGTGTCGCTGAACATCCGCGTCTTGAGCAGGCGCTGGGTCGAGTAGTAGACGGCGGAGAAGATCGCGTTGCCCGCGAAGGCGAAGATGACCGCGTTGGTGTGCAGCGGCCGCAGGCGACCGAAGGTCAGCCAGGGGGTCGCGAAGTTGAGCTCGTAGAACGCGAGCTGAAGCGCGATCAACAAGCCTACCAACATGCCGACGATGCCCCAGAGGATGGTCACCATCACGAACATCCGGACGATCTTGTCGTCGTAGGTGAACTGCTCTAGCCGAGGGGCGTCCTGGGCTGCGGCTGCGGGTGCACTCTCCATCGGTGCCTACTCCTCCCGACGCGGCGCGTTGCTGCTGGAAGTCGTTCGCGGCAGCGTGCCGGTTTGGGTTCTAGCTGTCCTGCCTCTCGCTTCGACGATCCATCTTGAGACCGAACGCTTGGCGATCAGAGACGGGCAAATACATCGGATCACGAGCTAGAGCCGGACCACGACCGGCGATGTTACAAAGGCCTCAGAGTTGTTGTTATTTAGCCCTGTTCTCACTTTTTTGGCAACGCAAAAGACATGAGCAAAAACGATGGTTTAAGCGCAATGTCCCGTGGGAGGTCACCGAATGGACGTGTGGCCATGATCGCGAGCGAGCCGCTGTGCTTCCTTGGATTGTTGATAGGTTCCGGACAGATCGTCATCTGCGATCGAGGTGACCGTGTGTGCTCTCGGCGGTGGGCGGAGCTTGACCGCCCAGCGCGCCACTGTGTCACCTCACCTCGAAACCCCACGTCCTCGCTAGGCCTAGACGGCGCAGCGCGGCGTCAGGTCCCGGCAGTATAGGAGCCGTTCGAGCCAGGGCGGTCGATCCTGGAGGCGCCAGCGCTAGCGCCGCCAACGACGCAGCTCGACAAGAGCGAACAAGACGAGCAGGGCCCACAACGTCGCGTTTGACGGTTGCGCAACACGACAGCCGTCATCGACGCCGCCAGCGCTGGCGCCGTCGTTGCCCAGGTCCTTGGGGGGCAGTCCATCGCGCGTGGTGCTGCCGTCGTTTTCGATAGCGCCGCTGTCTTGGCTCCCTCCATCAGCAGCAGGGCTTGCGTCTCGCTCGCCGCTGTCATGGGTCACGCCGCCATCGGCGGGAGGAGGGCCGCTACCCCACTCGTAGGCGCCGACGTCGATCGCGCCAACTGTGGGTCGAGCGGTGGCGCTGAGCGGATGGGTGTAGTGCCGTTTAGGGGTGAGGTCGAACCCGTTGACCGTGCCCGGCGCGACTCCCGCGTCGATCGGCGCGCTCCCGGCGACGAGGCGGTAGTCGTAGCCCGCGCGATCGACGAGCACGTTGTCGCTGGCGACGAGGTTGTTTTGCTCCTTTTTCGCCGGCGCGGGAACAGCGCTCGCGTCGAGGGCCTTGCCTTGACCAACCAGCAGATTGTTTAGCATCCAGACCTTCGTCGCCTGCTTGGCTCGCACGAAGTGGGTCGACTTGCCGACCTCGTTGACGAAGGTGTTGTTGATCACGAAGAGCTCCAGGATCGGGTTGGTGGCCCCCTCGCTCTTGTAGCTGATCATCGTGCCTGTGTTCTCCGCCTTTGGTCCTTGTTGTAACAAGTTGCCGATGACGTAGGAGCGACCGCCCTGAGGCAGGTCGATGGTGTAGCTGGCCGTGCCCGTGCTTTCGTCCATGATCCGGTTGTAGAGGATGTAGTTGAGCTTCGCCCGGCTCTTGACGTTGTGGCCGCTCTTGGCGCCGTGGGAGTAGCTCTCGCGCAGCGTGAAGTTGGTGCAGTCACCGCTGATGTAGATGTTGTGCTCGTAGCCTGAGCCTTGGTTGCCGTTGTCGGCGAACTCGCTACGCTCGATCAGCACCGTGTAGGTGTTCGTGCCGCCGGCGAGGATGCCGTTCTGGTTGCCGTGGACGTAGCAGTCCCGAACCTCGAGGCTGACCCCTTGCATACGGATCCCGGCGCCGTTGTTATCCTTGACCTTGGCGCCGGAGAACTCCAGGTGCTCGACCACGACCTTGGCTTTGCCGCCGATCACGAAGATGCCCTTGCCGTTGCCGATCTGGGTGGTGGCCTTCAGATGGGGGCGCGCCTGGCCAAGGACGCCGCGGATCGTCAGATCCTTGGTGATCTGCGCGACGTCATTCGTGTAGGTGCCTGGCGAGACGAGGATCGTGTCGCCAGCCTTCGCCGCGGCGATGGCGGCGCTGACCTTGCTGTAGGTCTTGCCAGCCCCTACCTCCAAGGTCGCGGCGTGGCTCTGCTGCGAGACGAGGCTCGCGCAGATGAGGGGGCACAGCCAAACGAGTGGCCACAGGCGTGAGGATCTCATCGGATCTCCATTGCGAGAGCCGTCAAGGTGCAGAGTACCATGAGTCCACCAGCCGAAGTTGGCTTGTCAGTCGGGCATAATGGCGTAACAATTCAAACTGAAGCCGCTTGTCCTTCATCGATGGCGCCGGAACTCGCTCTGGCAGGAGACATCATAATATGATCACGTCGCGCTCGCCTCTCGCCCGAGGCGCCTGGGCAGCCCTAGGCGCACCCCCACACATGCCTCCCGTCGCCGGGCACCGCACTGCCGGCCGCTCTCTAGGCCTCAGAGAGCTCGCCGTACCGCCCGTATGGCTGATGTCTTCGGCTACGAGAGCGGGGCGGCAGCTCAGCACCCGGCTCGGTCCCGAACCTGTAGGGGTTGTCCTCGCTTGCCTTTTCGGGTTGGCTCTCGTGTCCTGTGGAGACTCGACCTTCAACACGACGCCGGGCTCCGACGGCATCATCACCGTCGACGGATCGTCCGGCGACCGCGGCGGCTCCACCTCCTGCGTCCCGGGCCAGGACACAGACGGCGACGGGATCTTGGATGAGATCGAAGGCTGTGGGCCACCGGCCACCGACACCGATCTGGACAACATCCCCGACTACCAAGATCAAGACAGCGACAACGACGGGATCCCTGACAGCATCGAGGGCGCTGGCGATAACGACGGTGACGGCATCCCCGACTTCCGCGACAACGACAGCGACAACGACGGCGTCAACGATGGCGACGAGGATCTCAACGGCGACGGCCTGCTCGGCTGCTGCCTCGCGAAATGCGGCGAGTCGCGCAAGGACTGTCCCCCGGTGCAGCCCAACGAGTGCGGCCCCGGGCAGACCTGCAACAAGGGCACGTGCAGCCCGGCAGTGGGCTTCCTCTGCTCCAACGGCGAGAGCAGCCCGAAGACTGACAGCACCTTCGGTAACGGCACCAAGGATGCCAACCTGCCGACCTTCATCTGCCACAAGTCGGGCGAGCAGGGGCAGGGGGGCGTCAAGCCGATCAGTTTTCAGAAGTCCGGCGAGGGCGACTGGAAGATCGCCCTCGAGCAGGGGACGACCTACGGTGTACTGACCCTCGGCACTCCCGCAGCGCGGGAGGCGGTGGGGGCCTTCGACATGCCCGGCCCGAGCGAGGGCGTGGCGGGCTTCGTGATCTCCATGCCCGTGGCTCCTGGCGGCGACATCGACACGCTTCACGCTCAGGTGATCCAAGGCATCACCGCCAAGCTGGCGGGCAAGTCGACGATCACCCAGGCCTCCTCGGGACAGAAGACCCAGAGCCATGACGGCTTTCCCACGGTGGTGTCGGCCCAGCTGCTCGTCGAGATGTCGAGCGCGGTCAACCCTCCCACGGTGCGCAACGCGATCTACCAGGCGGTGCTCGGCAAGGCGCCGACCAACCTGCCGGCAGCAACCTACGGGCCGAGCGAGACCTCCCACGTGCTGCGCTTTCAGACGCTCTTGCGCAAAGACGACCGCATCATCATCTTGGGTGCAGTAGCCGCCGCCAGCATGTTCAACGACAACAGCAAGCTCAGCGGCATTCGTGTCGACGACGTCTCCAACGGCACAGGCCTGGCCACCGCTAGCGACACCGACACGGTGGAATGCGATCCCTTCGTGATCGACGCCACGCCGGTGGCGGACATCATCTGGGTCATCGACGAGTCGGGCTCGATGAGCGACAACATCGACAGCGTGGTGGCCAACGCGACGGATTTCTTCTCTCGCGCCGTCGCCTCCGGTCTCGACTTCCGGATGGGTGTCGCTGGCATGAAGAACCCCAACAGCTCGTCGGTGCAGGTGGGCAAGTTCTGCAGCAAGGTGTCGAAGAGCAGTAGCGACGATGGGGGGACCGACCGCTTCCTTACCCCGGCGGAGCAGACGATCTTCAAGAGCTGCGTCGACAACCCACCCTACTATGAGAGCAGCCGCGAGTATGGCCTCGCCCATGCCTATGAGGCGGTGACCCGCCACCTGCCTCGCAAGGCGGGGGATCCAAGCAAGATCCGCCCCAACGCGACGCTGGTGGTGATCATCGCGACCGACGAGGCGCCACAGGAGCTCAAGCCATCTGGCTCCTACAAGGGTAAGAGCGGCTTCCTCTCGTCGAAGGACTACAGTGGAAACAGCGGGGTATGCCACCTCAATGGCAGCACCCAGGCCAAGGTCGACAGCTACGTGCAGGCCTGGAAAGATCTCTATCAGGGCAAAGATCCAACCTACGGCGCCGAGGCCCAGGCGATCGTGCATCTGATCGCCGGCACCTGTAACTCGAAGTCCGGTGCCGGTACGGCCTGCAAAACTGGCAAGCCGGAATACGCCCATGGCTACTATGAGCTGGTCAAGGCCACCAATGGTATCACCGCGGACGTCTGTCAGAAGAACCTCGGCACCTCGATGCAGCTGATCATCGACTCCATCGTCGGCGCGGCGAGCCCCGCGATTCTGCAGTACGTGCCGATCAGCGCCTCGCTCGCGGTGGCGATCGACAAGACGGAGATCCCGCGCAGCCGGGTCAAGGGCTTCGACTACTCGCCGACCTCCAACGCGCTGGTCTTCATCGGTCAGAGCATCACCAAGGGCACGCAGGTCGTCGCCTCCTATCGTCGCTACGTCAAGCAGGCGGGCATCGACTGATGGCCAACCTGCACGAGCTGTGCGACGAAGCACGGCGCTACGTCTCGGCGGGTAAGCACGACAACGCAGCGCGTCGAGGAGGGGGCGTTCTTCGGTGAGAGCGCGCTGTTGTTAACGCCGCTCGAGCGCTCGGCCACGGTCGCGGGTGGGGCGACCACCCAAGCTCGGGCCGGGGTGTGTTCGGTGAGACCTCGCTGCTAACCGGCACTCGGTGGCGACGATCACCACCAATCACACGTCCGGGTTATTGAAGATGAGCGAGTCGGTCTTCCGCGAGACGAGCATGACCCACCTCCACGTCCTCGCCGTCCTCGCCGACGTCTCGGCCCAGCGCGCGGCAGCCCGCAAGGCGCAGCTCGCCGGCGCCGAGATCGACGCGTCTCGCGTCCCGCTGCTCTGACGGCGCTCTGCTACGGACGGCGCGCTGCTACGGACGGCGCTCTGCTACGGACGGCGCTCTGCGACTGGCTGTGCTGCTCTGACGGTGCTGCTCCGACGGTGCTGCTCCGAACGTGATAGGTGCACTTGACCTTATCTTGCGGAGCTGACAAGACCTCTCTATGGTCGCCTCGGCGCGGCCCTCTTTCTCTTGCTCGGGCCCAGAGGAGGTCGGATGCGCGCGCTGCTTCGCCGCTGGGCCAAGGCTCTTGCCGACGCCGCTCACGATCATCCCAAACGCTTCATCTTGCTGGCGCTGGTGGCGTCCGGGGTGGCGCTCTGGGGCACCAGCCACCTGCGCATCAATCAGGACCTGAAGTCTTTTCTGCCGCCGGACGCCAAGAGCGTGACTCGGCTGGAGAAGCTGCGGGCGCGCATCGGCGCGCAGACCGATCTGCTGATCACCATCGCGTCCCCCGATCCGAAGGCCAACATCGCCTACGGCAACGCCCTGGCCAAGCGGATGTCGGAGCTCAAGGAGCTCCGCTTCGTGATCTTCAAGCGCGACATCTCCTACTTCGAGCGTCACGCGCTGCTCTATCTGCCAGTCAAGGATCTGCTCGACCTGCGCAAGAAGGTGCTGAGGCGGATCAAGAAGGAGGTGGCCAAGAAGCTGATCGTCGACTTCGAGGACGATGACGATGAGGGCGGCAAAGGGAAGGCCACCGGCAAGGGTGCTGGCGATAAAGACGGCAAGGGGATGGGCTCCGACGGGCTGGACTTTGATCCCCAAGAGCGCATCGCCAAGGTCTTCGGCGGCGCCGAGACGCCGAGTAGCTACGTCCAGAACAAGGACGGGACCTTGCTGGTGATCAAAGCCCGGCCGATCAAGCAGACCACAGACGTGGGCTTCACCAAGACGCTGGTCAAGACCATGAAGCGGCTGATCGCGGAGACCAAGCCCAGGAGCTTCCACCCCGAGCTGCAGGCCCACGTCGCTGGCGAGTACGCAGAGCGGCTGCGCGAGAGCCGCAGCATCTTTGGGCAGGTCGTGATCACCGGCGCGGTCGCGGCGGGGCTTCTACTGGTGATGATCGGCGGCTACTTCCGTAGCCCGCGGGCGATCCCGATCGTGCTGCTCCCCGTGGTCGTCTCTGTCTTTGCGACCTTCGCTGCCGGCGCGCTGATCTACGGCTCGTTCAACCTCGCTACGGCGTTCATCTTCGCGATCTTGCTCGGCCTCGGCGTCGACTTCTCAATCCACGCGCTGGCGCGCTATCGCTTCGAGCGTCAACGCGGCCGCGGCACACGGCCGGCGCTGCGGTTGAGCATCGCCTCTACGGGCGCGGCTGTAGCGGCTGGCGCGATCACCAGCGTCTCGGTGTTTTGGCTGTTGCAGCTCGGGCGCTTCCGGGGCTTCTCCCAGTTCGGGATGATGGCCGGCATTGGCGTGCTGTTGGCCCTGATCGCGACCTTCACTCTCGTGCCCTCGCTGGTCGCTGCGCTCGAGCGCTGCTTGCCCTCCAGGATCAAGGAGACACCTCTTCGACCTTTTCCAACGCAGGCTGGTTCAGGGGCGTCCGGCGGCAAGCCGCGGGGGCGGTGGCTGGCGGCGTTGATCGTGCTTGCCAGCATTGGCACCGCCGGTTTCGGTCTGCTGCACGCTAACGATGTCGCTTTCGAGTACGATTTCAACAAGCTCGGCCGCAAGGCGCCCAAGCAGAAGGCGAAGGTGGTCAAGCCCAAGCGGCCAAACTATCGCCACGCCACCGGTCAGGCCGTGAGCTACGCCCCGGCGGTGGCGATGTGCAGAACGACGGCGCAATGCAGCCTCGCCACACGTCTATTGGCCGCCGTCCGGTCGCTCGACGACAAGGAGCTCGCGAGGCTGCGCGCCGTGAAGAAGGGCGAGGTCGCGAACCCCAAGCCCCCGGCGAAGGCCGCGGCGCCGAAGCCGAGTCCAGCCGACGACGACCTCGACGACGACGACCTCGACGACGACGATGGTGGCGATCCGAACAAGGTCGACGATGGCGCCTTCGCGGCGCTGCGGGCGGCCTACGGCGGCGGGAAGCTGCTGCCCGAGCAGGTGAAGCTGCTGGCGCCCTTCGATGTCGATCGGCTGGCCTACATGAAGAAGTACCTGCGGGGCTTTCTGAGCCTCCAGACGTTCGTGCCGACGCGACAGCGAGACAAGCTGCGCATCATCGCCGACATCAAGTCGGCGGTGGACAAGAAGCGCGGCGCCCTCAGCGAAGAGACGCGCCAAAAGCTCGACAAATGGTACGGCTACCTTGAGGTCAAAGAGCGCGTCACTGAAGCGGCGCTGCCCCGATGGGTTCGGCTGCAGTTCGTCGAGACCGATGGGACGACGGGCCGTTTCTTGGTGCTCTGGAACGGCGGGGCCAAGCGTGACTACCGACACAGCAAGAAGCTCTACGAGGTCTACTTCGATCTCGACATCGGCGCCGCCGCGAAGGTGCCGATGGCAGCGAACTACTTTGTCCTCGCGGAGTTGATCGATACGCTGAAGGCCGACGGGCCGGTGGTCTTCGGAGCCGCCGCCGCGGCCGTCTTCGTGGCGCTGCTGGTGCTCTTCCGCTCGCCACGCGGCGCGCTGTTGGTGGCGATCCCGCTCGTTTGCACGATCGCCTGGCTGCTCGGTATCTACTGGATCTATAGCATCAAGCTGAACATCTTCAGCGTGATCGTGCTGCCGCTGCTGATCGGTATGGCCGTCGACAACGGGATCCATATCTATCACCGCTACCTCGAGACCCGCGAGGTTCGCACCGTGCTGCGCGAGGTCGGCGGCCCCATCGCCTTGACCACCGCCACGACCTTCGTCGGCTTCTCCTCCTTGCTGATCGCTGACCACGTCGGTGTTCAGACCCTCGGCCTCGCGGCAGCCCTCGGCATGCTGCTTGGCCTCATCGGCGCCGTGATCACCTTGCCCGCGCTCTTGGCCCTGCTTGGTCCGCTGTCGCTGCCGGGCGGGGATAAGCGTGCTACCGATGATGCGTCCTCGACCAACCCCGAGAGAGTAGAGAGCTCCTGATGACCCGAACCGTCCCTCAATACGAGCGCGCGATCTTCATCCTCTTCGACGGCTCGCGCCCCGACGTCTTCGACCAGCTCCTCGCCGAGGGCAAGCTCCCGGCGATCCAGCGCTATCTGCTCGAGAGCGGCTGCAGCCGCCCCGCCGTCGGCGCCTTCCCTACGGTCTCGGGAGCGGGGCATCTGCCCTTCATGACCGGGAGCTTCCCCGGGACCCTCGGGGTCTCGGGCATCTACTGGTTCGATCGCGATGTCTTCGCCCGCAGCCGGACCAAGATGGCGGGCTTTCGCACGTACCTCGGGCCGTTCAAGGTCGAGAAGATGAACCGCGACATCACACCGAACACGCCAACCCTGGGCGCCGTCTGGCCCGACACGCAGCACGTCTTCAGCTGGTACACCCGCAACTCGCCCTACAAGTCGTTGCTCACCCGCTGGACCAAGGCGCGCTCGTTCATCCGCGGGTTCATCACCAAAGACTGGCTGCAATGCGACGTTGACGCCGAGGAGAAGCTGACCCTCGCGGTCGACAGCGGCGCCTCGATGACCTTCGCTGTCTTCCCCGCGCCCGACGAGATGGGGCATCGCTTCGGCCCGAAGAGCGACGAGGCGAAGAAGGCCTACACCAACCTCGACGCGGCGATCGAGCGCCTCTTCGCGCGGCTTCAGAGGCGCGGCGAGGCCGAGAGCACGCTGGTGGTGATCGCCTCTGATCACGGCCAGAGCTCGACCCATACGCATTTCTCCGTCGACGACTTCATCGCTGAGCGTGTCGGCAAGACAATGGTCTATAAGCGCTTCGTGACCAATGTCCTGGGGGCGGAGGCGGTGGTGCTCCACAGCGGCAACGGGATGGCCAACGTCTACTTCAAGGGTGAGGGCTGGGACGCTGGGCGTCCGAGCTTCAGCCGCGCTCCCTTCGCTTCGCTCATCGACGGCCTGCTCGAGCAGCGGGAGGTCGAGCTTCTGGCTTGGCGCGATGAGGGCTGGATCCGAGTGGTCAGCGCTCGAGGCGCGGCGAGGATGCGCGAACTCGTCGGCGGCGGCTTGGAGTATATCGCCGAGACCACCGATCCCTTCGGCTACTCGAACCTCTCGGGGGAACTCAGCTTCGAGGAGGTGCTTCAGAAGACCTTCGACCACGACCACCCAGATGGCCCGGTCGCTCTGGCGACTCATATGCGCTCGAAGCGTTCTGGTGACCTAATCGTGACCTCACCCCCCGGGTTCGACCTGCGCACCTGGTGGGAGTATCAGGAGCCCCACGGCACCCACGGCGCGACGCACGCCAGGCACGCAATGGTGCCGGTGTTGACCAACGCGCCGCTGGGGGAGGGGCCCTGGCGCACCGTCGACCTCTTCCCCACCATGGCTCGGCTCACCGGCCGCGCGCTCCCCGGCGGCGTCGAGGGCGTCGACCGCGCCCCTGCTGAATGACTCGCGCTCGGCTAGAGCGCTGACCAACTTACCTTCCGTCGCCGCGCTGGTCTGCGAAATCACAGCGGTTGTTGCTCGTCGGTTGCTTGCTACCAGCAGGCGCCCTTCTCGCTCCTACGCTGTGATTCCGCATCTGCGACGCGCTTCGATGAAGGCGAGGATCTTCGCCGCGCGCTGCTCCCAGGTTAGATCGCGCGCGAGGGTGAGGGCGGCGTCACCGAGGCGTCGCCGTAGCTCAGCGCTCTCCCTCAGCCGATCGAGGCCAGCGCAGGCGGCGTCGAGGTCGTCGGGCTCGACGAGCATCGCGTTCGTGCCGTGGCGTAGAAGCTCTGCCGTGTCGGGGGCTCGCGGGGCCAGCACTGGCCGGCCGGCGGCGAGGTACTGAAAGAGCTTCATCGGCAGCACGGTGTTGCGCGCCTTCTCGAGAGCGACGAGGGTTGGAGGGATCAGCAAGATGTCGGAGGCGTAGAGGAAGCGTGGCAGCTCGCAGTAGCTTTGCCAGCCGAAGATATGGACGTTGTCAAGGTCGCAGGCTTCGCGCTCGATGGTGTCGTCTTCCCCGTCGGCGCCGACGAGCAAAAAGAGCACCTCGGGGCGCCGACGGGCCAGCTCGAGCACCACGTCCATGCCCTTTTCGGGCAGGATCCGGCCCGTGTAGCCGACGGCCAGCCGATCGCCGGGTAGCCCGAGCGCCTGCCGGGCCTCGGCGACTGAGCGCGGCGGCTCGAAGCGGCGGCGGTCGTAGCCGTTGTAGATCGCCCGCACCCGCTCGGCCGGGACGCCGATCTCGAGGTAGCGCTCGCGGCAGTAGTGAGAGTGAAAGACCGCGCCGATGAAGCTGTCGGCGCGCATCGCGCGGCGAAAGAGCGGGGCGAGGGCAGGGTATTGCGTTGGCCAGGGGCGGTAGGTCTCGTAGACCATCGGCAAGCCGGCCAGCGCTCCGGCGAAGAAGAAAGGGATGTTGCGCGTGTAAACCACGTCGTAGCTACGGAGACCGCGATACAGCGCCATCCGCAGCGCGTGGGCTGCCTTCTCCGGGCCTCGATGAGTTGGATAGAGCGAACGAAAGAAGCGCAGCTCGAACAACTCGTCGACGTCGTAGTAGCGCTGCAGCTCTGTTGCGTCGGGGCGCGGACCTCTCAGCGAACGGGGTAGAAAGAGCGTGCCCGTGGCGCCACCTTTGACAAGACCGGCGATCGTGTTGATCAGCTGTTCGACGGCGGTGTCGTTGGTCGGGACGAGCTGATCGTGGACGTAAGCGATGCGCACGGCGGCGATGATGCCCGATGGGCGCGCCGAGCGAAAGAGCCGAATCGGGCGTTTCTTCCGCCTCTGCGCTGCTTGGTGGGTCACTCAGACCTGAATAGTCTGGCTTGCGCGGCGGTCTGTGGAAGTGTGATCCGCTGCACGGCCCATGGCTTGGGCCGTGCTAGATTGAGGCAAGGCATGAAAAAAAAGACACTGCTCATCAAGACGTTGCCCACCAAAACGCTGATCAAGACGTTGTCCACCAAAACACTGCCCACCAAAACACTGCTCTGTGGCGCCTTGCTGCTCACAGGTCTATCCACCACTGATGCTCACGCCAAGTCTTGGCTGCGCGACATAAAGGTCCATAGCATCAAGGAACACAGGCTCGAGGTAGGCTTCATCGTCACCGGCTGGATCCCGGCCAACGATGTCGACGCGCTGGCCAAATGCCTGCCCAAGAAGGATCGGCGCCTGCGCCCCAAGGGCGACGTGGTCAAGGACTTCCGCGGCATCCGCTGGGAGGCCAAGCGTCTCGTCGAGCTCGAACAATGCAACCTCAAGCACTGCGTGTTCAACATCCCCAAGTGGGCGATCAAGCGCGTGATGAAAGGGACCACCGACGCCGAGCGTAAGCGCAACTACTATGCGGTGATCCGCGACATCAGTTACGGCCTGAACAAGAAGAAGCGAATCTCGAGGATCGAGCCGCACCTGCTGTCCAAAGAGCCCTGTGGTAACCACAACCTCTTTCACTGGCTGCTCAACGGCACGCCCAAGTCCTGGGATCACATCATCTGGCGCAAGCACTTCGCCAAGAAGATGCGCCCCACGTTGAAGACGATCCAGGTCTCGAGATGGAAGGTCGGCTCCTTTCGTTGCATCGGCTACTCAACACTCTTCGGCGACCATTACTACTACGACGGCCTCGACCTGCTTCAGCTCTTTCCCGGCGGGGCGGGGAAGGTCGGTTTTCGTTTTCATGTGCGCGAGCGCTACGATGTCCTCAAGGAGTGGTGGGCGCGCACCTTCCGTTACCGGCTGCGCAACATGCTCCGAGGGCGAAAGGTGAAAGGGCTGAACAAGCGCGTCGGGCGTTGCCTCGGCGGGTCTTGAGAGCCCCCCACACACACGGGACCGAGCTGGGTGTTGAGCTGCCGCGCCGCTTTTGTAGCCGAAGAGATGAGCCATACGGGTGGTACGGCGAACGTTCTGAGGGCTAGAAAGCGGCCGGCAGGGCTGTGCCCGGCGACGGGTGGCATCTGTGGGGGTGATCTCAAGACCCGAGTCAGCCCTGAGCGAGCTCCTCGTAGCGGCTCAGCTGGTCCAAGGTCAAGGCTCGCAAGTCGGCTCCTGCCCGATGCCCACGATACCACGCCACCAGCCAATCCAGCGTGACGTCCAGGGTCGTCACCGGTCGCCAGCCGAGCAGCTGCGTCGCCTTCGACGAGTCGAGCTTGAGGTAGGTGGCCTCATGCGGGTTGGCGCCGCGGTCGAGTTCCCAGGCTGCGCCTTCGCCCCACTGCTCAGCCATACGGTCGACGATCGCCTGCACCGGGCGCGCATCGCCGTCCCGCGGGCCGAAGTTCCAGCCGCCGCGGAAGGCCTCGCCCTCTGTGTAGAGCCGCTCGGCGAGCATCAAATAGCCGCGCAGGGGCTCGAGGACGTACTGCCAGGGGCGGATCGCCCCAGGGGAGCGGATCACGACCTTCTCCCCCTCCGTGAAGGAGCGGATGATATCGGGGATCAGTCGGTCTTTGGCCCAGTCGCCGCCGCCGATCACGTTGCCCGCGCGGGCCGACGCGATCTGCGGGCCGTCGCCGCCAGAGAAGAACGACCGCACGTAGGCCGCCGTGACCAGCTCGGCGCAGCCCTTGGAGCTCGAGTAAGGGTCGGCGCCACCCATCGGCTCGTTCTCTCGGTAGCCCCAATGCCACTCCCGGTTATCGTAGCATTTATCGCTGGTGATCATCACCGCCGCGCGCACGCTCGCACAGCCGGCGATCGCTTGCAGCGTGTGCACCGTGCCCATTACGTTGGTCGCGTAGGTGGCCACCGGGTCGTCGTAGGAGAGGCGCACCAGGGGTTGGGCTGCCATATGCAGCACGACCTCCGGATGGTGCGTGCTCATCGCCTCCTCGAGCGCCTCCAGATCCCGCACGTCGGCGATGATCGAGGTCATCCCCTCGGCCAGCGAGGTGAGGGTGAACATATTGGGCTCCGACGGTGGCGCCAGCGCGTAGCCGATCACCTCCGCACCGAGCTTCTGCAGCCAGGCGCAGAGCCAGCTGCCCTTGAAGCCCGTATGCCCCGTGACGAAGACCCTCTTGCCTTGCCAAAACGCCGTGTTCATCGGTCTACCACCTCGCAGATGATGCGCGCGAACGCGGCGGTGACCATAACACGCGGCCAACAGAGAAGGCCTTGCCGGACGGGCGGGTTGGGCCAAAGATGACGGGGATGTGTAACGACCAGCAGATCCCCGTCGGCGTGCTGCGGCATTACTTCCTGCCGCCGTCGGAGACGTTCATTTATCAGAGCATACTCGCCCTCGACCGCTACCGACCCCGGGTCTTCACGATGGAGCGTCGCTCGGCGCAGAAGTTTCCCTGGGGCGATGTCACGGCGTTGAGGTCGCTGCCCTTGGGCAAGCTCGAGGCGCTGCTCTACCGTGTCACGACCTACTCGCCGCGCTTCTTCGCCTGGGCGCGGGGTAACGCGCTGATTCACGCGCACATCGGCTATACGGGGGTCCAAGCGCTTGCGGTGACGGCGCGCTACCAAATCCCGCTGGTGACCAGCTTCTATGGGCGTGACGTCACGCTCCTCGACTCGGCGTCGCGTTTCAACCCGACCTATTGGCATTACCTCGCCCTCTGGCGGCTGCTCTTCTCCCGCGGGGCCCGCTTCTGTGTGCTCTCGGAGGAGATGAGACGGGCGCTCGTCGACGCTGGCTGCCCCGAAGAGAAGCTCCGCGTCGTGCCGCTGGGGATCGATCTGAAGCGCTTTGATCTGCCGCCGCAGAGGCCCAACGCGCGCCCGCGGGTGTTGATGGTGGGGCGTGAGACCGACAAGAAGGGCTTTGACGACGGGCTGAGAGCCTGCGCGGCGGCGCGCGCTCGCGGCGCCGCGCTCGAAGTCGTGCTCCTCGGCACCGGCGGCCCGCTGCTCTATGAGCTGCGTCGCCTCGCCGAGTCGCTGCGTCTCGAGGTGCGGTGGCCCGATCCGAGCACGCCGGTGCCAGAGGAGATGGCTCGCGCCGACATCATGTTGGTACCCAGCCGTAAGGCCGCCGACGGCGACAAGGAGGGCACACCGACGGTGATCTTCGAGGCGATGGCCGCTGGTCTGCCGGTGATCTCGACACGGCATGCTGGTATCCCGGAGCAGGTCGAAGAGGGCGCGACGGGGTTGCTCGCTGGAGAGCGAGACGTGGAAGGGTTGACGGCGCACCTCGTGGCGCTGTCGTCCTCCGCCGCGCGGCGCGAGGCGATGGGCCGCGTGGGGCGTCGGCGCGTCGAACGAGAGTTTTCCGTCGCAGCCCATCGAGACAAGCTGCAGGCGGTCTATGACGAGGTTCTGGCGGGGCGCCCGTCGGTCCACGGAGGTTGATGATGACGATCCCAGTCGTGATTCTATGTGGGGGCTTCGGCACGCGCTTTCGTGAGCAGACGGAGGTGCGGCCCAAGCCGATGATCGAGGTCTGCGGTCAGCCGATCCTTGTCCACCTCATGCGGTTTTACGCCGCCCAGGGCTTCTCCGACTTCATCCTCTGCCTCGGCTACAAGGGCGCGGTGATCAAGCGCTACTTCCTCGACTTCGCCGCGCTGAGCAGCGACTTCACGGTCGACCTCGGCGCTCCGGGCTCAGTTGAATTTCATCGCGGCGCCAAGGAAGACTGGCACGTGACCTGCGCCGACACCGGCCTCAACGCGATGACGGCCTGCCGGCTAAAGCGCGTGGAGAAGTACATCGCGGGCGACACGTTCTTTCTGACCTACGGCGACGGGCTCTCGGACGTGGACCTTCGCGCGAGCCTCGAGTTTCATCGCAGCCATGGCAAGGCCGCGACGGTCACCGGCGTGCGGCCACGGAGCCGCTTCGGCGAGCTCGTGGTCGAGGGCGATCGGGTCGAGACCTTTTCCGAGAAGCCCGCCGTCGAGCAGGGCTACATCAACGCGGGCTTCTTCGTCTTCGACCGCAAGATCTTTGACTACGTCGAGGAGGACGAGAGCAGCATGCTCGAGCGCGAGCCCCTCGAGCGCGTGGCCAGCGACGGCGAGCTGATGATTCACCGCCACCACGGCTTCTGGCAGTGCATGGACACCGCCCGCGACCTCGACGTGCTCGAAGAGCACTGGCGCAGCGGCAAGGCGCCCTGGGTGATCGGGTGAGCGCGACCAAAGAGCGGGTGCTGATCTGTGGCAACCGCGGGTTCATCGGCGGGGCCCTCGAGCGTGACCTCCCCGCCGAGGGGTTCGCCGTCGCTGGCGCCGATCAGGGGGAGGTCGAGCAAGCGATCGACGCGTTCGCGCCGACGGCGCTGGTCTGGGCAGCCGGGAGCCGAGGCGCCGACGCCGAGCTGATGCAGCGGCAGCACGTCGAGGCGCCGCTCGCCGCGCTCACGCGCTCACGCGTCGAGCAGATGGTCTACATCAGCACGGGAGAGCTCTATGGACCACAAGCGGTGCCCTTTTGCGAGACGACGGCGCCTTCACCCCAGAGCGCCTACGCGCGGGCCAAGCTCCGCGGCGAGGAGGAGTTGGCGGCGCTGGCCGATCGTCGCGGCGTCTCTTTGTGTCGGATCCGCCTCCCACTCGCCTATGGCCCGACCCAGCGCGGGCCGATGTTTCTGCCTTCGTTGCTCGAGAGCCTGCTCTCCAGGCGGCCTTTCCCGATGACGGCCGGGGAGCAGACGCGCGATTACCTCTACATCGACGACCTCGTCTCGGCGATCGCCGAGGTGCTTCGCCAGGAGCGGCGCGGTGTACTCAACGTGGGCAGCGATGAGGAGACGCGGCTGATCGATCTGGCCCGCCTCGCCGCAGACCTCGTCGGTGATGGCGCCGAGGAGCTTCTGCAGGTCGGCGCCGTACCCTATCGCGCGGCGGAGCAGATGCGCTACGTCCTCGACGCTTCCCTGGCGCGAGAGGAGCTGGGCTTCGAGCCAAAGATCAGCCTCGAAGCGGGCGTCGAGTGCTGCGTGCGGCAGCGCCGCGAGCAGAGCGAGGGCTAGCCTTGGCTGACACCGACCAGGCTCAGGAGGGCTCGGAGGAGGGCAAGCCGGAGAGCTACGATAAGCGCGTGGCCAAAGGCGCCGGGGTCAACATCCTCGGCAACATCGGCAAGCTGCTCTTCCCGCTCTATTGGATCCTGATCACGCGGGTCTTCGGCCCAGAGGCGATGGGGCTCTTCCTGCTTGCCTTCACCTCCCTCGAGGTGGTCAACCACGTCACCGTCGCCGGGTTCAACGACGGCGTGTTGATGTTCGCCTCCCGAGCGCACCACGGCGCGGGGGACGACGAGGCCTTCTATCGAGTCGTGGCCAACGGGCTTTTGCTCACCGTCGGCCTCTGCCTGCTGATCGTGCTCGCGGGGCAGCTCGTCGGACCCGACCTCGCCTCACGGCTCTTCCCTGGAAAAGACGTCTGGCCGGCGCTCCAAGTCCTGCTCTGGACCCTGCCGATCACCGGGCTGACGACGATCGTGATCGCGGCGACGAAGTCGCTGCTGTTGATGCATTGGGAGGCGCTGCTGGTCAACACGCTGCGGCCGCTGCTGCTGATCCTGACGATGCTCGCCTGGTACCTCGCCGGCGATCGAAGCACCGTCGGCCTGGCCTGGAGCTACCTCCTCGCCGTCGGGATGATCGGCGTCGCGGCGCTCGCGGCCTTTCGCCATCACTTCTCGCTGCGGGCTCTCTGGCGCCACGTGGCGAGCTTCATGCTGCATGGCGACCTGATCCGCTTTTCGATTCCGCAGAACATCAACATGACGTTCAACAACTTCATCACCCAGATCGACGTGCTGATGCTCGGCGCCTTCAAGTTCAAGAGCGCGCTGATCGGCTATTACGGCATCGGCGCGCAGATCATCGCCAACCTGACGCAGATCCAAGGCTCCATCGGCGGCGCCTACGCGCCGGCGATCGCGCGGCAGCATGTAGCGGGCGATCGGCGGGGCCTCAACGAGAGCTTTACCCGGGTCTCCCGGTGGGCTGCGACGGCGCTCTGGCCGGTGGTATTTCTCGTGCTCTTCTTTCGCGCAGAGCTGCTGCAGATCTGGCATCCGACCTTCGTCGGCGCCTCGCTCTTCATGGTGGTGCTCGCCGCGCGACCGGTGATCAACGCCGGCTTCGGCATCTCTGGCAACATCATCGTGATGACGGGGCACTCGCTGTGGAACCTCTTCAACTCGGTGACCGTCGGCTTGCTCAACGTCGGGCTCAACGCGCTGCTGATCCCGCGGCTCGGGCTCGAGGGCGCGGCGCTAGCCACGGTCGTCTCGTCGAGCCTGATCACTGGGCTGCAGCTGATCGAGCTCTCTATGTTGCTGCGCGTGCGGACGCTGCCGGGGCGGCTCTACAAGCCCTATCTCGCGGCGGCGCCGGGGATCTGCGCGCTCGTCTCCTATGGGCTAGGCGCGACGCCGGTCTTGACCCGCGTGCTCGCCGCCGTGGTGTCGCTCGTGCTCTATGTCGTCTTGCTCTGGATGCTCCGCTTCGAGCAGGAGGATCGGGATGTCTTCTTCGCGCGGTGGACCCAGAGAGAGGGCTAAACGCCGCCCTGTGGTCCCCTCTGCGCGGTTGACGAGGGGCGCTGTGACGCGCACATTGGGCCAGGTTCGCCTGAGAGAGGTGTCGACCTGGAGGAGTACCCATGACCCCTGTGCTGAAGCTCTGCCTGCTCGGTACTGGTAAGATCAACGTCCGTCACCTCGAGATCGTTCGGCGCCTGCGGCCGGATGCCGAGATAACGGTGGCCAGCCGCAGCCTGGCGACCGCCGACGCCTTCCGCCGCTCCCATCGCCTCGAAGGCGCCTTTGGTAGCTACGCCGAGGCGATCAGCAGCCCCAACGTCGACATCGTGGTGATCGGTACGCCGCCGTCGAACCACGCTGAGCTGGTGGAGGCTTGCCTGCAGCAGGGGAAGAGCGCGCTGATCGAGAAGCCGGTGTTCAACTCGCTGGCCGAGCTGAACGCGCTCTATCCGCGGATGCGAGACGCCGACGCGCTCTACATGGTCGCCGAGAACCTGCACTACGCGCCCTTCCATCGCCGGCTGAAGGAGGCGGCGTCGCCCGAGCTGATCGGCGCGCCGATCTACCTCGATCTGAACAAGCTCGGGGTGAGCAAGGTCTCGGGGTGGCGGGCGGACCCGGAGCAGATGCCCCTCGGGGCGCTCCACGAGGGTGGGGTGCATTGGATCCGCCGGCTCCTCGATCTCGCCGCGGTCTACGAGGGCGACGAGCCCCTCGAGGGGTCGATCCTCGACGTCCAATGCTTCGGCCCCGAGGCGCCGCTCCACGACGTGCCGCGGGAGGACACGAGCATCATCGTCGCGCGCCACCGCTCGGGGTTGGTCTCGCGGCTGGTCCACAGCTGGGCGTTGCCCTGGCGCTTCATCGTCGCCAACAGCTCGAAGCTCGTCTGCGAGCGCGGCGCGGTCTACTTCGACGCCCGGGGGATCTTCGGCCGCGCTTACGGTCCCGAGGGTCAACGCCTGCTCCTGCCGACGATCGCAGACGCCGGCGGCTACCGGGCGATGTGGCGCGACTTCATCGAGTGCTATGAGCGCGGGCGGAAGCCCGGGCTGACCCTCGAGCATATCCTGCTCGACTTCGCCTATATGGACGCGGCCTATCGCTCGCGTCGCTCCGGACGCCCCGAGACGCTAGACCTCTCGGCGCTGCAGTAGCGGAGGTTCGGATGGCTAACGAGAGCCGCACGCTGAAGACTGATGTCGCGATCATCGGCTCTGGGTTCGGGGGCGCGGGCTGCGCCCAGGCGCTGACCCAGGCCGGCGTCGACGTGATCGTCGTCGAGCGTGGTGGGCACGTCGCCCGCGACGACAAAGACTGGGATCCGAAGTCGATCCTGATCGACAAGCGCTACAAGTCCAGGGTGCCGATCGAGATCGACCAGCGTGAGGGCAAGGATCCGAGCCTCGAGCACCTCAACGAGGTCGTGGGGGGCAGCTCGATCTTCTATGGCGGGGCCGCGCTGCGGCTGCGCGAGAACGACTTTGCCAGCTGGCCGTTGAGCTACGCCGACGTTGCGCCCTACTACGACGCGGCGGAGGCGCTGCAGGGCGTGCGCGGGGAGGCGGGGGTCGACCCTCATGAGCCACCTCGTGAGTCGAGCTATCCCTTCCCACCCAACGAGCTGACCACCGCGGCCAAGCGCATCGATCGGGCGGCGCGGAAGCTCGGGATGAGGCCCTTCCGGATCCCGATGGCGATCCACTACCCGCCGCCACCTGGTGCGTCAAAGACGGAGCGGGAGGCCTGCATCAGCTGCTTCACCTGCGATGGCTTCCCCTGCAAGATCGGCGCGAAGAACGACGCCGAGGTCTCGATGCTGGGCCAGGCCGACCCCGCGCGCCTTCAGGTGCTCGCGCGCACCGTCGCCGGTCGCCTCGAGCATCGCGATGGGCGCGTCGTCGCCCTGACCTGCCATCCGGTGGATGGCGGCGAGCCGCTGCGCGTCGAGGCTGAGCGCTTCATCGTCGCTGGCGGCGCGGTGCATAGCCCGGCGGTGCTGCTGCGCTCGGGTCTCGAGCGATACGACCGCTCGGGGCTGATCGGGCGGCAGCTGATGCGCCACTGCAACGCGATGATCGGCGCGCTCTTTCCCTTCCGCATCAACCCAGAGCAGGCCAACCACAAACAGATCTGCCTCTCCGACCTCTATGAGGAGGCCCGCGAACGCGACGGCACGGCGGTCGGGTTGATCCAGGATATGTGCATGCCGCCCAAGGACGCCGTGCGCTACCTCGCGCCGGCGGGCTTCCGCTACGCCGCGGCCACCTTCTCGTCGTTCATCCAGAGCGTGATCTGCGTGGCCGAGGACCGCCCGCGGCGTAACAACCGGGTCTTCCTCGGGGTGACCAACGATCGCTACGGCCTCGAGCAGCTGCGGATCCACCACCGCTACGGCGAAGACGACCTGGCGCGGCTCGAGCTGCTGGTGACTCGGGCCAAGCGCGTGCTACGCAAGGCTGGCGGGATCATCACCAAGCGTCGCGAGGTCGACAGCTTCTCCCACGCGGTCGGCTCCGTCCGCTTCGGTGACGATCCGACGCAGGCGCCGCTGAACCTCGACTGCAGGCTCTGGGGCGTCGAGAACCTCTACGTCGTCGATGGCAGCTTCTTTCCCACCTCCGGTGGCGTCAACCCGAGCCTGACCATCCTCGCCAACGCCCTCCGCGTCTCCGAGCGGATCCTCGCCGAAGCCTGACCTCCCAGGTATAGTCAGCGCGTCATGACCTGCGACCAAGCCGACCTCCGGCGTGGCTGCTTCGCCTCGATCGCCGACGACGTGATCGACGGTGAGCCGATCCGGCGCCTGATGTTCTGCTATCGCACCCGCGGCTGCGCTCACTTCTTCTCCGAGGGGGGCGGCTGTCGGATGTGCGCCTTCCCGCTCCATGCCGTCCCGGATGGTCGGATCGGCGCCGACGACCTTGCCGCGCAGCTCGAGACGACCCTCGACGAGATCGACTGGGCGGGCGAGGGGCTCAGCGAGCTCGACCTCTTTGTCTCAGGCTCATTCTTCAACGACGACGAGGTCCCTCCGGCCGCCCGGCAGCACGCCTACCGCACGGCCCGCGAGCTGCCGGGGCTGAAGAAGCTGCTCGTCGAGTCGCGCCCCGAGTACATCAGCGAGGAGCGCCTCTTCGAGGCGCGGAGGCTGCTGGGCGATCAGACAGGTCTCGAGGTCGCGATCGGCCTCGAGAGCGCCTCGAGCTACGTCCGCGACACGATCATCAACAAGGGCTACGGCCTCGAGGAGTTCGAGCAAGCGCTGCGTGCGCTCGGGCCGGTGCCGAGGGCCTCGGTGCTGGTCTATGTCTTTCTCAAGCCGCCGGGGCTCGATGAGGCGGCGGCGCTGGACGACGCCGTGGCGACCTGCCGCTACGTCTGGGGCAAGGGCCGCGAGCTCGGCGTCGACGAGGTCACGGCGGCCGTGCAGCCGGCCTTCGTCCAGGAAGGGGGGCTGCTCCACGAGCTTCACGGCGCCGGAGACTATCGGCCACCTTGGCTCTGGACCGTCGTCGAGCTGATCCGGCGCGTTCATGGAGATGGCGAGCTGCAGATCGGCACGGCCGACGATTCGCCCCCGCCGATCGCGATCCGCGGTAACTGCGGTGGCTGTGACGCGGCGGTGGAGGCGGCGATCGCGCGCTACAACGCGACGCAGCAGCTCGAGGTGCTAGACGGTTTGGCCTGCGCCTGCAAAGAGCGCTGGCTTGACGAGACCGGGATCGTCTCTGTGGAGGGCTGACGGTCGGGCGATGGACAAGCTGCAGCTTTTGACCTTCTTCACCGCGGGCTTCTTCCTCTCGCGGCTGATCATCGCCGTAGAGCTGCCGGAGCATATCGTCGCGCGGATCCTCGGTCGCGGCGAGAGCAGCCTGACCCGGCTGAGCTTCCATCTGCTGGCTCTCGCCGCGGGGCTCTCGTTTTTCATCCCCAACGCCGTAGCAGTGTTGACCCTGCTGCCGGTGGTGAGGCTCGCCCGCCAGGCCTTCACCGACGGCAGGGCGCCCGATGAGGAGCGCGCATCCGACGCGACGGTGTCGACGCTCCTCGCGCTAGCGGTGATCTACGGCGCGAACATCGGCGGCCTCGGCAGCGTCACGGCCACGCCAGCCAACGGCATCTTCGTCGCCTGGATCGAGACCAAGCTCGTCGCGGGGCGCCACTTTGTGCAGTTCGCCAGCTGGCTGCTCTGGGGCGTGCCCCTGGCGTTGACGCTCTCGCTCGTCGCCTGGTCGGTGTTGCTCGTCACCCTGCGGCCCTGGCGCTGGCGCGCTCGCGCGTTGGCGATGGATGTTCCGCGAGAGCGCCTGCTCGAGGGCCGCCGCGCTTGGGCGGTGGGGCTGATGGGGCTCTACTTCATCGTCGCTACGGGGCTCTCGCTCGCGATGCTGCGCGCTCGCGGCGACCAGGTGGTCTGGGTGCTCGGGATCTCCGCCGCCGCGACGGCGGCGCTGTTGGCGCTGCTCTTCCTGCTCCCTGTGGCCGATGAGGACGCCTCGGGCGGCCGGCGTCCGCTCCTCGGCTGGGCGGACTGCACCGCGGAGCTGCCCTGGAAGGGCTTCGCGCTCGTCGGCGTCGCCGTCGTGATCGGGGGCGTGCTCTACGCGCTGAGGGTGCACCGCGCCTTCGCTCGCTGGGCCGGCGCCGCGATACCGAGCAAGCTGAGCTTGTCTGCGTTGCTTGTTGCGCTGGCCCTCGCCACCTCCTTCGCCACCGAGGTGCTGAGCAACACGGCGGTGCAGCTCGGGCTCTTTTGGGTGGTCGGCCCGGCGGCTCGAGAGCTCGGACACTCAGCCCTACGCGCGCTGCTCGCGGTGACGCTCTCATGCACCTGCGCCTTCATGAGCCCGATCGCGACCGGCGTCAACGGGCTGGCCTTCGGCGGCGTCCGCGGCGTCAGCCTCGGGCGTATGCTGGCGGTTGGCTTGCTGATGAACGTCGTCGCGGCGCTGCTGATCAGCGCCTGGCTGCGCTGGGTCGTCTGGTGGTGACCTGGTTGACGGGCTGGCTGTGGGCCTTCTCGCGAGCGCCCTTCGGGGTGTCGCGACCAACCGCTGCCTGAGATCAGCCGACGAACAACGGCCGGGCTGAAGCTATGGTGTGGCCTTGTAGGCTTTCGCCGCGTTGATCAGGAAGGTGGCGAAGTCGGTGGCGAGCATGGCGCGCCCGGCAGCGTTCGGATGTGGGTCCCACTCGTCGGTTCTGTAGGCGGCGGACATCATGTTGGCTTCGCTGCTCGCGTTTGCCGGGTTGGCCAGCTTGTCGAAGAGGTCGTAGCAGACCACGTTTGGATGCCCAGAGAGATAGGCCGAGCTGCAGAGCCAGGTGGCGAAGTCGCGAGCGCGTTTGGCGACCGTCGCGTTGGTCGCCGTCGCCACCGTCGGCGGGGGAGTCATCACGACGAAGAGCCGATCTTTTCGCGTGTCGAAGAAGCTTCGCATCGCGATGTAGTGGTTCTTCCAGACCTGCAGAGACCCCGGGCCCAGCGCGAAGTCGCTCGCGCCCGGCTCGATCGACAGGTAGCAGCTCTTGAAGGCGACCACCTCGTGTTTGCTCAGCAGGCTGTCACGCTCTGCTTTGCGCGCGGCGGTGTTTCCCGTCCAGAACGCTTCGTAGTCGCTCGGCCTCGTGGTGATACCGCCCTTGTAGAGATCGTAGCCGCCGTTGCTGACCTGTGTGCCCGTGGCGTTGTTGATGTCGGTGCCGTAGAGCATCTGATCCCAGAGCGCGAAGCTCGTCGAGTTGGCGGCGTTGTGGGCGTTGATGACAGCGCGCATCCCACCGTTGACGATCCCCTCACCGACGGAGTGATGCATGAAGAAGAGCTTCGTCAGCGTCTTGCTGGGCGTCGCGTCGTGAAGCGTCGGGCCGTCGTGAAGCGTCGGGCCGTCGTGAGCCGGCGTCGGGCCGTCGTGAGCCGGCGTCGGGCCGTCGTGAAGCGTCGGGCCGTCGTGAGCCGGCGTGGGGCCGTCGTGAGCCGGCGTCGGGCCGTCGTGAGCCGGCGTCGGGCCGTCGTGAAGCGTGGGGCCGTCGTGAGCCGGCGTGGGGCCGTCGTGGGCCGGCGTCGGCCCGTCGTGAGCCGGCGTCGGGCCGTCGTGGGCCGGCGTCGGGCCGTCGTGAAGCGTCGGGCCGTCGTGGGCCGGCGTCGCGTCGTGGGCCGGCGTCTGGCCGTCCCGTCTGGGGCCATCTAGCTGCACCTGAGCGTCACCATCGCCACCGTCGGGGAGGGGGGCGGCGCTCTCCGAGCAGCCGCCGAAGGCGAAGGCTAGGGTCAGAAAGAGAGCGAGAGATAAGCATCGGGTTCGCATCGACCGGCTCCTTGGTGAGGTGGTCTGGCGGCGCTCCTAAACGTGTCTAGCGCGGTGACGCGCTTTCGCGAACTATAGCGCGAGCTGTGGTGAAGGCTCGCCTGCGATCTCGCGCGGAGCGTGGGAGGGCGCGCGCTTCTTGGCGGCCACAGCGGCGCGCTGACGGCGGGCGATCGTCTCCGATGGGCGCATCCAAAACAGGTAGTAGGCCAGGCTGGCCGCCGCCATGACGCCCGCTCCGATCAGCAGACCTGTCGAGGCGTCGTGGGTTGCGTAGGGGCAGCTCACGGGGTCTTCCATGCCCTTTTGGCACCGACCGTCGTCGAGCTGGCGGTAGTCGTCTGTTTTGCTCAGCGCGACGAGGCCGAGCGCGCCACCCGCGATCCCCGCGGCGGCGGCGGTGCCGGCCATCACCCAGAAGGGCCATGAGGGCGAGCCGAGCTCGACCTCGGCGTCGATCAGGGTGGTGTCGTCGAAGGCGAGGCTCTTTTTCCAGAGGCGGCGGCTCGGGTGTTCGAGCTCCACGGTCTTGGTGCCGAGGGGCACGGAGACCTCTTCGAGCGGGGTCTTGCCGAGCTCGACTCCGTCGAGCTTGACCTTGGCGCCGGTGGGCCCCGTGCGCATGGTCAGCAGGCCGCCGCGCATCATCGCTCTGAGCGAGAGACCCGCGCCCGGGGTCGCGTTGACGGTCTTTTCGAAGTCTTTGAAGCCCGCGAGCGAGAGCGTGATCGTGTGGGCGCCAGGAGTCACGGCGGTGTCGAAGGGCGTCACCTTTTCGAGCTTGCTGCCGTCGATCGAGACGGTCGCGCCTCTGGGGACGCTCTCGATGCGCATCGCGACGCCGAGCTCGAGCTTGTCGGCTCCGGTCAGCGACACGGCGCGCTTGACGTCGAGCTTCTTGACCAGGGTCTTGAAGCCCTTGGCCTTGATGAAGAGGGTGCGGGCCCCAAGGGCGATCGTCGCGTCGTTGAGCGGCGTCTTGCCCAGCGGCTGGCCGTCGGCCTTGTCGACGTAGACCTCCGCGCCGCTCGGCTTGGATTCGATCGTCAGCGGGACCTCCATCGGCACGGTGAGCTTGACGTCTTGCCGGGATTTGATGGTGAAGGTCTTGGTGGTGAGGGCGAAGCCAGCCTTGCGCAAAAACAGGGTGTGGGCGCCCGGCGCGATGGTCACTTGCTTTGGCGTCTGGCCGACCTTTCCCGCTGCCTCGGCGTCGATGTAGATGTCGGCGCCGCTCGGCGTCGACGAGATGTGGACCACCGTCGCCACCACCTCCTCGAGCTTCTCGAGCGTGCGCTTCAGCTTCTTGCGGTCCTTGGCGCGCTTGTACGTCTTCAGGTATTGCTCGAAGAGCGCCTTGGCGGCCTTGTGCTCGTAGAGCTTCATCTTGCAGAAGGCCATCGAGCGCAAAAACGACGGGCTTGGGCGCTTGTTGTTGCCCGCCTCGAAGGCCGCAAAGGCCCCCTCGTAGTTGCCCGCTGCGAACAGCTTGTTGCCCTTCGTGAGCAGCTGGCGCGCCGACTGAGCGTGCGCCACGTCAGCGCTGAAGACAGCGGTGAGCAGCGCGAGCAGCCACAGGAGCTTGGGACGAGAGGTCGGACAGCGGCGCTCGTTTGTGTCGCTGACGGTGCAACGCCGTCTGGGATACCGAAGAGCACCCCTACACATGCGGGACCGAGCCGGGTGCTGGGCTGCCGCGCCGCTCTCGTAGCCGAAGACATGAGCCGTTCGGGTGGTACGGCGTGCTCTCTGAGGCCTAGAGCGCTGACCAACTCCTCTCCCGTCGCCGCGCTGGTCTGCGACATCACAGCGGTTGTCGCTCGCCGGTTGCGTGCGACCAGCAGGCGCCCTTCTCGCTCCTACGCCGTGATGTCGCATCCTTCGCGCAGGCCGGTCCGGTAAGCTGATCAGCGCTCTAGAAAGCGGCCGACAGCGCTGCGCCCGGCGACGGGAGGCCTTTGTGGGGGTGCTCATGAACAACCTCGCTCGCTCGCCCCAAACACCAAACACGAGTTCTGCACCTCGCAGTCTAGCGCCCTTCGCGCTGAAGGGGGCACGAAAAAGCGCGGGGAGACCGGCGAGAACGGCGGGCCCCGGCGACGGGAGGGGTGGGTAGGGGTGCTCCTAACGCAGCGCTTTGAGCAGCCGCGCGGCGTCGCGCTCACCTCCGCGGGCCTTCGCCGTGAGGTTGCCGCGCCGGACCTTCTGATAGTAACGCCGGGCGCTCTTCGCGTAGCCGCGAGCTTTGCGCTTGTCGCCCTGCCGTTTGGCTTGGATGGCGAGCTTCATGAGCACACGCGCCGTCTCGAAGAGCGCCGCTGGGCGTTTCTTGCCAACTCGTCGCGCCTGGGAGAGCGTGCGAAGCGCTGCCAGGTAGCGTCCCCGCCTCAGCTGAAGCTCCGCTCGCACGATCAGCTCTTTGTAGCTTGCCTCGCGCCGGTTGTCTTCGACGAAGCTGAGCTCGAGCGTCACGGGCTTGTCTGTCTTAGCCGCCTTGGGCTTCTTCGGCAGCTTCGGCTCGGTTGGCGCCGGGGCCAGCTTCACCGGGGCGACCTTGGCTGTCGGCGCTGGAGGTTTGCCGGCGAGCTTACGTGGCAGCTTGGCCAGGCCAACGGCGGCGGCGGCGCGGACGGTCGCGTCGGGGTCGTGCGCGAGCTTGTTCAAGAGCGGCGCGACCGCCGTCGGCTGCGCTGCGGCGATCGAGGCCAGCCCCTGTGCTGCGGCGCGTCGGACGCCCACGTTGTCGTCTCTGACGCCTCGCCGCAGCAGGGGGACGGCGTGGGTGGCCCCCAGCGCCGAGACGGCCGAGCTCATCGCCATACGGCGCCGTGTCGCGGGCTTCGCGCTCGCGAGCAGCTTGACACGGGTGGCCTGCGACACACCTAGCGCGCTGAGCGCCTCGAGCGCTGGCTGGCTGCCCTTGTCGGTGACCGCCTCCTCGAGCACCTTCAGCGTCCTGGCGTCCTTGTCGCCGAGGCGCGCCAGGACGAGGGCTGACGCCAACCGCACCTCGCCGCTCTTATCTTTCAAACCTCTGCGCAGCAGCTGGCGACGCCTGTCGGGCTGCTGCCAGCGGGTGAGGGCGTGATAGGCCCGCGCCCGCGTCCCCGCGCTCTTGGCCTTGGTCGCCCTCAGGAGTCCCTTCAGGCCGCGCGTGTCACCCATCGCCAGCAGCTGGCCTGCTGCCGCGATGCCGACGACAGAGCGGCTCTTGTCACCGCTAACCGCGGCGAGCAGCAGCCTCTTGGCGTCGCTAGCCCCGCTGGATCCGACCCCCTCGGCGGCGGCGGCGCGCACGGCGGGGGAGCGGTCGTAAAAGAGCCTGGCCCGCACGTACGTGCGCGCCTTGGCAGAGTTGCGAGCGAGCTGCGCCAGACGGCGCACGGCGGCGGCGCGGACGCGCTCGTCTTTGTCTTTGAGCGCCCAGCCGAGCAGCTCGACGGCCAGGTCTGGGTCCATCTCCGCGGTCAGCCCGACCGCGGCGTAACGAGCGGACCAGTCGCCCTGCGAGAGGGCGGCGAGGAGCCAGTTCTGACCCGAGACGAGCAGCTGGTCTGGCATCAGCGAGAGGATCCGCGCCAGAGACGCCGCGCCCGTGACGCGGACCCCTTGCTCTTTGTCTTTGAGCGTATGAGCCAGCGGAGGGAGGGCGCTGCGGTCGCTCACGGATCCCAGGGCGTCGGCGGCGAGCCGGCGCACCTGAGCCGAGCGATGGGTAACGCCCCGCTTCAGCACCCCAAGCCCGGTGTAGTCGCCCAGGCTCGCCAACCCCTTGGCCGCCACCAGGCGCGTTGGGAGCTCGGTCTTGGCCTTGACGATCGCTCGTAGCGCCTTCGCCGCGTCTTCGTCGCCCAGCTTGGCGAGGGCCTCGGCGTAGGTCAGCTTGGTTCGGGCGTCGCCCTTCTTCGCGCCCTCCCGGAGGGTGGAGAGCGCCTTCTCATGCCCGCTTCTGGCCAGCGCCGAGAGCAAGGGCGGCGTGAGCTTGGCGTTCCCGCTGGCGAGCAGCCCCTCGAGCACCTTTCGCACCCGCTTGGACCCGTCGCCGCTCTCACCGAGGGCGAGGGCAGCCGCCACGCGGATCCCCTGCTGCTTCGACGTCAGCGCCTTGCGCAACCCCTTCCGGCCCGCAGGATCGTGCAGCCTCTGCAGCGCGTCGTCGATCGCGACCCGCACGCTCGGCTCCTGAGTTCGGCGCGCGGCCTTCAGCGGCGCCGCGACGCTCTGATCGCCGAGCTGGGAGAGGGCCTTGGCGGCGGTCGCTCGAGGAGCGAGCTCCGGGTCGGTCTTCAGCACGTCGATCAGCTTCTCTCGGACGTTTTGGTCCTTGAGATCGCCGACGCCGATCAGCGCGCGCTGGCGGATCGACGTGTCGCTGCTGTCCAGCCCCTTGTTGAGGGTCCTCCGCACCCGAAAGACCAGGTCTTTGAGATCGTTGACCGGGGCAAAGCGGACCGCCTTGGTCGCGCCCACGCCGGCGCCCGAACCCTCTCCGCTGGTCTTGACCAACGCCGTGGCAAAGGAGCCGGAGCCGTCCTTCGTGGCGTCCTTCGTGGCGCCGTTTTTGGGCTTGAGCGCGATGAAGGCGATGGCCGCCGCCGAGAGCACGATCAGCGCGAGGGGGGCGAGCCAGACCAAAGGCGAGCGCTTGCGCTCGGGCTGCGTCGGCAGCTGCGCCTCGGTCGGAGCCTGCCGGTCGACAGGCCCCGTGCCGGCGGTGAGCACACCGTGGGGCGCCGTGCCACGCCAAGAGATCTCGCCGGTGGACCGCAAGCCGTCGGCCTCCCAGAAGCTATCCGGCAAGGGGCGCGTCCCGTCCGCCGGGCTGCCTGCCCGCGAGTCGAGGCCGAGGGCTGCAGCGAAGGAGCGCGCGTCTTGAAAGCGCTGGCTGGGCTCCTTGGCCATCGCCTTGGGGATGATCTCGAGCACCGACTCGGGGATCTCCAGCTGCGGGGCCGGCACCGGCGCCGACGGGATCGGGTCGCGCAGGTGCGACATCAGCAGGCTCATCACCGTGTCGGAGGTGTAGGGCTGCTTGCCGCTCACCAGCTCGTAGAGGATCAGGCCCATGGCGTAGAGGTCGGCTCGACCGTCGACCTCCTTGCCGCGGATCTGCTCTGGCGCGATGTACTCGGGCGTGCCCATCACGGAGCCCGCGCTCGTCAGCTGCTCCGAGCCCTCACCGACGCCGATCGACTTCGCGATGCCGAAGTCGAGCACCTTGGCGGTGATCTGGTCGCCGTCGCGCAGCACCAGGATGTTCTCGGGCTTGATGTCGCGGTGAATGATGTCGAGGTCGTGGGCCGCCGCGAGGGCGTCGAGGCATTGCGCCATGACTTGGCTGGTGAAGGACCAGGGCAGGGCGCCTTGGCGAAGGATCACCTCGGCGAGGCTCTCCCCCTCGAGGAACTCCATGATGAAGTACTCTCGATTGTCAGGGGTGCGGCCGAAGCCGAAGATGTCGACGATGTTCGGATGGCCGATGCGATTGACCGCGACCGCCTCTCGGTGCAGCCGCTTGATCATGTTCTGGTCGTCGGAGTAGCGGTGCGAGAGCACCTTGATCGCGGCTTGACGTCCGATGGTGTTGTGTACGGCCCGGTAGATCAGGCCCATACCGCCTTCGGCCATCTTCGCCTCGACCCTGTAGTTATCAAGCTCGACGCCGATCAGCGGATCTCGCGGCGCCATTGGCGGGGCGGGGTGTCCAGACATGGGCTAAGGCGCTCTCACTTCTTGGCGAAGACGATCAGCGCGACCGCGGCCTTCAGCGCGAGGTCGGGGCTCTCTTGGGCGGTGTTCTCATCACGCAGCACCTCGAGCAGTTCTTGGCGGACCGCTTGCGTCTGCCGTTGACTCCCCAACACGCCCTTCGCCTTGAGCCGCCCGAGCTCGATCGCGCACTGCGCTCGGACCGTGGCCAGGACGCTGACCTGACCGAGACAGTCTACCAGGTTCTGGGCGGAGTGTTGATCGCCGCGTTGCGCCAAGAGCCCCAAGGCACGCGCTTGCTCCTGGCTGCCGGGAGTCGTCACCGAAAAGGACTTGCGGAGGCGCTGGGTGCTGAGCTTCTCGCCGAGGATGCGGGCGGCCCTCAGCTTCACCGAGAGGCTCTTGGCGGAGAGTCGTCGCTCGAGCTGCTTGGTCGCCGGGCCGTAGCCCGCGCGGTGAGGGACCTCGAGGCAACGGAAGAGGCCGCGCCGGACCAGCCGCGACCGCGCTCTATGCCACAGCTCGAAGGCCTCTTTGCGCATCTCTGGATCGAAATAGGCCAGCTCGCAGAGCGTCCGTCGCTTGGTCTTCTCCTGGCCTCGCGCGTGCCAATCGCGGAGACGTTGGAGATGGGCGCGATCGCCATGGCGAGCGAGCACGGCGGCCGCCCGAATGGACGCCTGGTTGGCTGTGTTGTTGGCGAGCTTCAGCAGCTGGGCTTGGACGTCTCCCGAGGGCTTGCCCAGCGCCTCGAGCGCGCTCACGACCCGCTCGCGCAGCTTGGTGTCGCGGTGTCTCAGCGCGGCCTGCAGCGCCCAGCTTAGCTCTCTTGCGCCCACGTCATCGATCGCCGAGACGGCGACGCCCGCGCGCTCCCGGTCATCGACGGCCTGAGTGATCCGTCTCTTGGCGAGCTCGACGGCGTCCTGTAGCGGCTGCTTTCCGGGCTTCCTTGGTCGCTCAGAGGCGGCCTTCGCCCCGGCGTCGGCGGCCTTCGCCCCGGCGTCGGTGGCGGTGACCTCCACGTTGGAGTCCTTGACGACGAGCAAGGTCACCAGCGCTACGATCGCGCCGAGGAGCACGGCGAAGGCGCCGGAGATGGCGAAGACCTTCCACGAGATCTTGGGTTGGCCAGCCTGTCGTGGCGGGCGGCCTCGCTCTTGAAGGGTCGCGTCAAAGCCCTCGCCGAACGCCTCGAGCAGCTCCTTCATCGTCTGGTGTCGATCGTCAGCGCCGAGGGCGATCGCGCAGAGCACCGCCTCGTCGACGCGGGGCGAGATCGAAACGTCGCGGCGGCAGATGCTCGGCGGCGGCGGCTGCCGCGTCAGCTGAGCCTGACGCACACCGGCCTGGCTGCCCCCAGGGAAGGGCACTTGACCGGTGAGCAGCTCGTAGATCACACAGCCAAAGGAGAAGATGTCGGAGCGTTGGTCGAGCTTGGCGCCGTCGAGCTGCTCCGGGCTCATGTATTGAGGCGTCCCCATCGTACCGCTGGAGGCGGTGGTGTTGCCGCGGGTCAGCAGCTTGGCGATGCCGAAGTCCAGCAGCTTGACGTACTCCATGCCGCCGCGATGGCCGACCATCACGTTCTCGGGCTTGACGTCGCGGTGGAGGAAGCCCTTCCGATGTGCCGCGGAGAGGGCGGCGCCAATACCTTCGACGACGAACCGCACGCGATCGAGAGGCTGGGGGCCGGCGCTGTCGAGGAGCGCGCGGAGGGTCCGCCCCTCGAGGAGCTCCATCACGATGTAGAAGGTGCCGAAGGGCGTGCGGCCGAAATCGTAGATGTTGACGATGTTGGTGTGGCCGATCGTGTTGACCGCCCGCGCCTCCTGGATGAAGCGCTCGACGATGTCGTCGCGCAAGCTCAGCTCGGGGCGCAGCACCTTTATCGCCACGTGGCGTCCCAGCGTGGGGTGTTCCCCTACGTAGACGACCCCCATCCCGCCCTCGCTGACCATCGAGCGCACGATATAGGGCCCGAGGTTGAGCCCAACAAGCACCTCGGTGTCGTGTGCCGTGGGGACATCATCCTGGGGACAGCGTTCTTGATCAGCAAAGAGGCTGAAGCACTTTGGGCAAACACGCATTTAGGATAGTTTCAATAAGATCTTCGACCGTTGGACGGTATTGTGTGATGGTACGGCCGACAGCTGGGGAGTGTCAAATCAACCCCGAGAGCGGCCCCGACTGGCATCGCGCGGACGACGGGTCATGATCAAAGGGAGAGCAGCGTAGGATGTGTCGAGGCGGTGTCGAGGCGGTCGTCTCGAGCTGGCACCGCGCAACGCGCGAGACGGCCGGGGTGTTGACTCGAGCGCTGAATCACCGGAGCGTCCCATCACCAGAGCGCCAAACCATCGGAGCGCGAAACGAACGAACGTCAAGAGCTTCCCCACACATGCCTCCCGTCGCCGGGCACAGCACTGCCGGCCGCTTTCTAGGCCTTCAGAACGCTCGCTGTACCACCCGTATGGCTCATGTCTTTGGCTACGAGATCGGCGCGCCAGCTCAGCACCCGGCTCGGTCCCGGATGTGTGGGGAAGCTCTCAAACGACCGGAGTGACGATGAACTGGATTGTGCAACGCTTTGCAGCGGCGGTAATCACAGGGGTCGGTATCAAGCTCGGTGGCGATGTCTACGAGACGCTGAAGGCCAAGCTGAAAGAGCGGCAGGGGGAATCGAAAGACGACGACAGCGTCTCCGACGCCGTGGTCGCAGCAGCCGACGCCGCGCAGCGGCCAGCCGCCGAGGCAGACCTGCCCGAGGATGCGGCGATCGTCGCGACCGTCGAGGAGGTGCTCCGATGACTGAGCCGGCCGTGAATAGCCCTGTCGACTCGAACGACGAGGCGCGCGCGGAGACCTCGGCGTCGGAGACGGAGACGCAGACAGAGACGCAGACCTCTGATGCCACCTCCACCTCGAGCACCCTGAGCGAGGGCGCGGAGATGGACATCTCGCTCCTCACGCGGCTGCTGGGGGAGCGGCGCGGCTTGGCCTTGCTGGCGCTCGGCGCCTTCATCACCCTCTTTATGCTGGTCGCCTTGGCGCAGGGGGGGGCGTGGGTCGCCTGCTTCGGGGCGATGGCGATCGTCTACGGCGTCGCGTTCTTCGGCGTCGCCGCCGAGTGGTTCTGGGGGCGCTGGTTCGCGATGGGCATCGCCACCAGCGGCCTGACCATGGCCGCGATCGGGCTGGTGACCAACGGATTTAGCGGCGGGTTGATCGTCTGGGGCGTGATGCACGCCGCGATCTACCTGCCGCTGATCGGCTCGGATATGGCCCAGCGCTACGAGCTCCAGAAAGGCTGGCGCGAGCGTTGGCAGCTCGACGACGCCGGCGTCGCGCGGATCAAGCGCGCGGTGCATAGCGCCGCCACCGCGCTGCCCACGCTGATCGTCTACACCCTCGCGCCGCGTCCCGATCGTGGGATGTTGCTCGGCGTGCTCGCCCTCGGCGTGCTCGGCGTGGTCGGTCTGCTCCGCCTGCGCACCTGGGGCGTGTTCGCCCTGGCCGGATCCGCGATCGGCGTCGCGATCTCCACGCTGAGCGTGCCCTGCTGCGGCGCCACCTACGCGCCGCTGGCCGGCGTCGCCTTCCCGGCGGCCTCCATCGGCCTGCTCGCCGCGCTCCTCCTCGGCTGCGCCGTCGCGCCCTTCGCGGGACCCGCGTTCCGCTTTATCCGCGGCCGCTGAGACCCAATCCGCGCGGTTCGAACCACCGCGCACGAGTGGCTGACGGCCCTCGTCGCGACCATCTGCGGCGCCGACGCCAAAGAGCGCGGCCACGATCCCGCGCGACGCGAGGCGCTCCTTGCCCCGATCGCGGCCCAAGAAGCGCAACACGCCGCCCACGACCGTCGCCGCGGGCCGCTCGTGGATGTCGACCCGGGCACCGGCGAAGAGCAACCGCCAGCCCAAGGCTTCCGCCCCGAGCGAGGGCTGATCGAGACCCGGCGAAGCGCGCCGAAGACCGCGGTGGATGACCTCGTGGCTTTTAAACGGCACGCCGAAGACTGCGGCGGATGACCTAGGGGCTTTCCCACAATACGCCGAAGACCTCGGAAGACGACCTCTGGGCTTTCCAACAGCACGCCGAAGATCGCGGCAGATGACATCGTGGCCTCAAGAAACACGACGAAGACCTCGGCAGACGTCCTCGTGGCTATCCAGCGGCCGCCAAGGACCGCGGCGGATGACCTCGTGGCTTTCTAATAGCACGCCAAAGACAGCGGCAAACGACATCAGGTCTTTCCTACGACATGCCAAAGGCCTCGTTGGATGACCTCGTGGCTTTTCACAAGAACACTTAAGACCTAGGCATATGACATCATAGCGTTATAGCCGCCGCCAAAGACCGCGTCAGATGACCTCATAGCCGTCGAGCAGCACGCTAAAGACAGCGGCAAACGACCTCAGTTCTTTCCAACGGCACGCCAAAGGCCTCGTTGGATGACCTCGTGGCTTTTCAACAGCACGCCAAAGACCCAGGCCGACGACCTCTGGGCTCTCCCACAGCACGCCGAAGACCGCGGCGGCCGACCTCCGGACCGCGTCGAGCCCTTCCTTGATCGAAGCACGGCGTCTGAGGTGCCCCTCGAGCGCTGGTCCGCTGACCGGACCGAGCGGCGCGAAGGACGCGGCGTCACGGCGTAGGAGCGAGAAGGGCGCCTGCTGGGAGCCCGCAACCGACGCGCGACAACCGGCGTGATGTCGCAGACCAGCGCGGCGACGGGAGGTCGCAGACCAGCGCGGCGACGGGAGGTAAGCGGGTCTGCGCTCCAGGCCTCAGAACGTTCGCCGTACCACCCATAGGGCTCGTCTCTTCGGCGACGAAAGCGGCGCGGCAGCTCAGCAGCCGGCTCGGTCCCGAATGTGTGGGGAAGCTCTTAGGAACGTAATGGCGGAAGTGCACGGGAATCGAACCCGCCAACTCCAGGCTCTCGCCAAGAGCTCATGGGGTTTGAAGCCCCAGGCCGTCACCAGACCGGCAAGCACTTCCACCGAAGAGCGTAGCGGCCCGATCCAGGGTTGTCCAGATGCCCCGAACACCGACGCCCCGAACACCGACGCCCCGAACACCGACGAACCTGGATCCACCGTGGTGTGGCCGCTCACACTCGCCGCGGCACCACGACGGCTGCGGTTTCGCTCTGCGATCTCGGCTCGTATGGCGTCACCTCGCTCGGCCCGGGCTCGATCAACAGACAGATAGAGCCCCGTGGGGAAGCTTGACGGGCAGCTCGACGCGGCTTTCGGGGTCGACGAAGGCATCATCCGACAGCGTGTCCGCCGCTTTCAGGGTTGACGAGGCCGTCGCCGGGCTGGGGCCGCCGCTTTCGGTTGACCCGTTTTGGCGATTCTCCGTAAGATCACCTGTTACACCCGTTATTCATCAAGACAGAGCCCCGGGTCGAAGACTCGTCGGCAGGCGAGTCTGGCAGATGTGCCAGGAAGGTGGGTGCGATGCCTCTGAAGAAAAAGGATCTCGAGCGCTTTCATAAGCTTCTGCACGAAAAGCGGGACCAGCTCTTGCGCAAGGCCGAGCAGACGTTGACCGAAGACATGTCGGTCGACGCGGAGGACCGGGCCGACGAGATGGATCTCGCCTCGAGCGAGTACCTCCAGTCTTTCACCTTCCGTTTGCGTGGTCGCGAGAAGACCTTCTTGAAGAAGATCGAGTTCGCGATTCAGAAGCTCGACAACGGGACCTTTGGGATCTGTGAGGACTGCGGCGAAGACATCACGATCAAGCGCCTCGAGGCGCGACCGGAGACGACCCTCTGCATTCGCTGCAAGGAAGACCAAGAGAAGGTCGAGAAGGCCTTCAGTTAGCCGAAAGCTTGATGAGAGGGTGAGGAGGGGACTCCGCCCCCGAGAGCGGCGCGAAGAGCGCCATGCTCAGGACGGGTTGAAGGCCGGGAGCTCGCGTAGCCTCCTGACCGACTCGGTCTCGCCGATCAGCACCAAGGTCATCCCCTCTTGCAGCTCGAAATCTGGCCCTGGGCTGTAGGTGTAGACCTCCTCCTCGGGCCCCGTCACCGCGACCACCAGCAGCTTTCGCTCCTTGCGGATGTCGCTGTCGGCCAGGCGGCGACCGATCAGCGACGAGCCCGGTGGGATCGCGATCTCCTCGAAGCGGAGGTTTTTGTCTTTGTCGCGGAGCATCACGTCGAGGAAGGTCACCACCGAGGGGCGGATCATCTCCGAGGCGAGGCGCATCCCGCCGATGCGGTTGACCGAGACGACGCTGTCGGCGCCGGCGACGCGCAGCTTGTTCTCCGCCCGAGGATCGACCGCCTTGGCGATGATCCGCAGCTTCGGGTTCATCCCCCGGGCGGTGAGCACGACGTAGAGGTTGTCTTTGTCTTCGGGTAAGCCCGCCACGACGCCGTAGGCGCGCTCGATGCCCGCGTTGAGGAGCACGTGGTCGTCGATGGCGTCGCCGATCATGAAGTCGACGGCCTTGCCACAGGCCTCCCGACAGCGCGCGCCGATGTGCTCGTCGGTGTCGATCACGACGAAGGGCCAGTGCGTCGCCGAGAGCTCGGCGATCACGTGCATCCCCGTGCGCCCGGCACCACAGACGATGATGTGACCGTTCATCTTGCTGATTCGCTTGTCCATGCGCCGCCTCCGGCGGATGTCGAGGAACTCGCCCTCGACGAGGAAGGTGGTGAGCATCGAGACGGCGTAGAGCGCGACGCCAGCGCCGCTGACGAGCAGCAGGGAGGTGAAGAGCCGCGCGTAGGGCACGCTCTGCATCCTTTGGAGGATCTCGCCGTAGCCCACGGTCGTGATCGAGATCACCGTCATGTAGGCGCAGTCGCCGAGGGACCACTCGCCGCCCCCGAGCAGGTAGTAGCCGATCGTCCCTGTCGCGTAGACCATCACGATCAGGCCTAGGGCGACCACGAGGCGGCGGCGGGCCGAGCTTGTCTGGTACTCGTGTGTGCTCACGGGGCGGCTTGGCTCGTTTCGTACGTTCTAGTCGGCGATCCTCCAAGGCGTCAAGCGGGCGGCTTCTCTTTCGTTCTCGCGGCCTTGCCTGGAGCTGTGGGCGTCGTCTATCCTGCGCTGCACTCGGCCGCTGCTCCGACCGGTCGCAAAGGACTCGTGATGCGAAAGACCCTGGTGCTGACCCTGGTGCTGACCTTGACGCTGCTCGCGTCGCCCCCCTCGACGGTCCTCGCTCAGGCCAAGTCGACGACCCCCAGAGCGCGGCTGTCGGCGCTGGCCAACCGCGTCGAGGCGCTCGGCAAGCTGCAGGCCGACGTGCCGGCGCTGATCGAGGCCGTGCGCAGCTTGCAAGAGCAGGTCTCGGCGCTGAAGCGAGAGCTGGCCGCGAAGAGGACGATGGCGCGCAGCTTCAAGGCCGTGAGGGCGCAGCTCGACGGCCTAAAGGAGCGGCTCGGGGATCTGGAGCTGCGCATCACCGCCGTGGCGCTGCAGGCGGGGGGCGGGGCGGGCGGCTGCCGAGACAGCCTCTGCATGCGCGCCTTCGGTGGCAAGCTGAAGCTCTCGATGCGCGGGCTGCTGCAGGCCGAGTATCAGGGCGTGATCGCCGCCCGGCGGCGGGATCTCGCCGGCGCTCGCCTCGGCGACCACGCGTCGACCTTCACCATCGCCCGCGCCCGCCTGTTCGCCGACGGCGAGGTGCTCGATCCAAGGCTGCGCGTGCTCGTCGGCCTCGAGCTCGGTGATCGCGCCCCGCGGCTGCTCCTCGACGCGCTGGTCGGCTTCCGCTGGCATCGGATGCTGATGGTGCGCGCTGGCCTGCAGCGGGTCCCCTTTGGGCGGCAGTACGCCCTCGAGCTGCCGACGATGCTCTTTCGCGATCGCAGCCCCGTCACGGAGGCGTTCTATCCGGGGCGCGATATTGGCGTGCTGATCCACGGCCACCTCATGGAGAGCAGCCGCTTCGGGCGGCTGAGCTACCAGGCTGGCGTCTTCAACGGCGCGGGGGGGAAGCTCCGCGATGACAACACCGACTTCCTCTATGCCGCGCGGGTGACCTACGAGCCCCTTGGGGCGCTGGCTCCGATGGAGAGCGACGCCGCCGTCTCGCGGCAACCCCGAATCGCCATCGGCGCCTCGGTCTTCTACAACCTGGTGGAGACCGACGCCGCCAAGCGGGCCGGCGAGACCGACCCCGCGCGGGTGGCCCTGCTCCGCGATCAAGACGGCGATGGGGGGGTCGACAACGTCGGTGTCCTCGGCTTCAACGCCGAGCTGGCGATGCGTTGGCACGGCATCACCTGGCAAAACGAGCTCTTCTACCGCTACGAAGACCCGGGAGCCGTCGCCGACTCGCGCAGCTTCTGGGGCATCTACAGCCAGGTCGGCGTAGCCCATCGGGCTGGCTTCGAGATCGCCGCGCGCTACGGCTTCTGGGAGCTGTCGCGCTACGGCGACGACGGCACGGCGGTGGAGCCCGCGAAGACCCACGAGGCCACGCTGGCGCTCGGCGCCTGGCTCTTGTCGCGCCACCTGCGGCTGCAGACCGCCTACGCCCACCGCTGGCATCGTGGCCTGCAGACGCTCTCTGGCGGCGCGCTGGCCGATGACAAGCTGCGCGAGCACCGCGTCTATGTGCAGACGCAGCTCCACTTCTAAGAGCACCCCTACACATGCGGGACCGAGCCGGGTGCTGAGCTGCCGCGCCGATGTCGTAGCCGAAGACAGGAGCCATACGGGTGCTATCGCGAACGTTCCTAGAGCGCTGACCAACTGACCTCCCGTCGCCGCGCTGGTCTGCGACATCACAGCGGTTGTCGCTCGTCGGTTGCGTGCTACCAGCAGGCGCCCTCCTC
>PDWJ01000776.1_pt1 | contig 44277 bp, 41 predicted proteins | sample 1430881 | NCBI WGS metagenome assembly PDWJ01 (sample SAMN01162460, study PRJNA174530) | Oral metagenome, whole genome shotgun sequencing project. | biome: Marine environment; feature: Marine mammal; material: Swab sample of the gingival sulcus; isolation source: swab sample of gingival sulcus...
TTAATGCTTGTAATTGGTTCATCATTGGTTTCCTAACATAGTTAATGGTTACTGGCCGTAATAGGCATTTTTGCCGTGCTTACGCAAATAGTGCTTATCCAACAACACCTGTTGCATAGACGGCAATGTCGGGTTCAGTTGCAGGGCAAATAAGTTCATATAGGCAATTTCTTCCAGCACCACGGCATTGTGCACTGCCGTGTGGGCATCTTTTCCCCAGGCAAACGGCCCGTGCGAAGCCACCAAAACCGCCGGCACGTCATTGGGATTAATATTGCGTTTGGTAAATGTTTCGACGATGACCGTGCCGGTATCCAATTCGTACTCGCCTTGAATTTCTGCATCGGTCATTAGACGCGTGCAAGGAATACTGCCGTAAAAATAATCGGCGTGCGTCGTCCCCAGTGCCGGTAAATCGCGGTGTGCCTGTGCCCACGTGGTGGCGTGGCGTGAGTGAGTGTGGACAATGCCACCGATATCGGCAAATTCACGATAGAGCTTTAAGTGCGTCGGCGTATCCGATGACGGTTTTTTATCGCCCTCGACCACTTTACCGGTTTGTAAATCGACTACCACCATATCGTCGGCTTGCATTACGTCATATTCAACACCTGACGGTTTGATAACAATCCCCCCCTTTTCTCTATCAACGGCACTGACATTACCCCAAGTAAACGTCACCAAACCGTGTTTGGGTAAATCTAAATTTGCTTGTAGGACTTCTTCTTTTAGTTGTTCTAGCATACAAAGCCTCCTTTGTGCATTTGTTCCTCTATCCATTGCCGTGCCTTAATGATTTCGGCAATCGGTTCATCGGCTTTTTCCGTCCACATTTCAATTAAAAAGGCACCGCGATAGTTGAGTTTTTGCAAAATGCGAAAGACATTGACAAAATCGACACAACCGTCACCGAACGGCACATCGCGAAATTGTCCTTTGCTGGTTTCGGTGACAGCATAGGTATCTTTTAGATGCAATGCGGCGATGCGGTCAATGCCCAAGGTCAATTCCTTTTCCACGTCATTGCCCCACGCGCTTAAATTACCCACATCGGGATAGACGCTAAACCACGGCGATTGAATGAGTTCATCCCACTTTTTCCAGCGGGTAATGCTACTCATAAATTCTGTATCCATAATTTCCATCGCCAGCATTACGCCATTACTGGCAGCTAGGCGAGTAGCCCACTGCATCCCTTCGGCAAAACGCTCGATTGTGCCTTCGTCTTGGTCTTCGTAATAGACGTCGTAGCCGGCCAGTTGAATGGTGCGAATACCGCAATCCACCGCCAACTGAATGGCTTTTTCCATAATGCTATACGCCTCTTTGCGAATGCTTTCATCGTGGCTGCCAAAGGGAAAACGTCTATGCCCCGATAAACACATTGACGGCACGGTAATCCCCGTTTCAATAGTAGCTTTAACGAGTTCTAGGCGTTCTTTTTTTGTCCAATCAAGACGTGCCAGACGGTGGTCTTGTTCATCAATGGAAATTTCGACAAAATCAAAACCGCAGGCCTTGGCGGTAGCCAAACGCTCCGCCCAGCTTAAATGACCGGGCAAAGCTTTTTCATAAATACCGATTTTATGCTGACGCATCTTATTTACCATTATTCGCCCCAAAATTCAGTGATAGCATTTTGGAATTTTTGAGCCGTAGCAACGCCGGTTTCCATATTAGCCAGCGCCCGTCCGGCGATAAAGGCCTTGGCATTAACGTCTTTGAAAACAGCCAATTCTTCCGGAACCAATCCACCGGTAATAGATAATTCTAAACCGATATCACTTAATGTTTTTAAGGCAGCCAAGTCCTTTTCGCCCCAGATTTGTCCGCTGGCTTGGGCGTCGCGACCGCGATGGTAAATGGCTTGTTTAACCCCCATCTTGACCCATTCCTTGGCTTCGTCGTAAGTCCAATTACCGAATAATTCGATTTGTACTTCTTTGCCTTTGGCAACGGCGACTTCTTGGGCAACTTCAATGGTCGCCATCGGTGCACCGCAAATCACGGTAAACCAATCTGCCCCCCAGTCAAAAGCAAGTGCCGCCAAGGTGGAGCCGGCATCGGCGGTTTTGTAATCGGCAGCAATAATGTGGTCGGGAACCAATTTACGGATTTCACCGATTGAGCGACTGCCCTCGCTAAGGCATAAAATGGTGCCCGCCTCAATAATATCCACGTGGTCTTTAACGTTTTTAACAACATTTAATGCGTCTTCCAATTTCGTTTGGTCCAGGGCAACTTGTAATAATGGTCTGTTCATAATATGTCTCTTGTTATAATTTTACTCAATATGTTTATAATGCTTAACAAAATGGCGGAGAGCCTACGCTCGCCGCCATTGGTTGTCTATAGTATCGATTTATAAGGTACGTTGGGTTCTTCTTCAAAACAGTCATCAAAGCCGCGTGGGTGATGATATTCGTACAAGTCCTTATCACGCGGATAAACGTACTTACCGCCAACTTCCCAAATAAACGGATGGAATTTGTACTGCAAGCGGTCTTTGCGCATTCTGTACAGTGTCAAAATCTCATCGGTATTGGCTTGGAAGTTAGTCCAGACATCGTAATGTACGGGGATAAGCACTTTGGCTTTTAGTGCTTCTGCCATACGCAGTAAATCAACCGAGGTCATTTTGTCCGCAATACCGACAGGATTTTCACCATAGTTGTTAAGTACCACATCAATGTCATTTTCTTTACCGTGTTTGGCAAACATCACTGAATAGTGTGAATCCGCGCCGTGATAAATATTACCGCCCGGGGTTTTGAAGATGAAGTTAACGCATTTTTTGTCCATCTCCTCATCACTGGGGCACAGTCCTTTTAGTTCACCGCCTTGGGCATCAGCCCCCTCTACCGGCAGAGTCACCAGACAGGTTCGATCAAAACCATCTAAGGCAAGGATTTCCACGTCTTTAATCTTAACGGTGTCGCCCGGCTTAACGGTAATACAGCGCTCGGCCGGTACGCCCCATTTTTGCCAAATATCAACGCAGTAGGCAGGGCCGATAAATTTGACATGATCCAATTTTGGATTATTGATCACCGCCGCTGTTACGTAGACATCCATATGGTCGCTGTGGTAGTGCGAAGCCAGCAAGAAATCCAGATTTTCAATGGCAAACGGGTCAATGACGACGGGAATGTTACGCAAGTTGGGTTGTAATTTACGCACCCCTGACATATTGGCCATTTGGTGACCACGCACCATATCTTTAACTTTTTTAGTGTTCTTGCCACGAAAACACCACAAATCCATACAGACGTTGGCACCGCCGGGGGTTTTTACCCATATACCACAGTTGCCTAACCACCACATGGCAAAGCTGTTTTCAGGAACAACTTCCGCTTCAATTTCTTCGTTTAACCAAGTGCCCCACTCGGGAAAGGTGTCTAAAATCCACTTTTCACGATTAATTTCACTTACTTTACTCATTATTTTGCTCCGCTTTGTCAGCATCTTATCAATGTTCGAAATTTTAGCCCCACTATGCAATAAATGCGGAAGAATATCAATTTCTTATAGAAAAACATACAAAACAGTTATTTTTTTGATTGGATAAGTTCTTTTTTTGAATTTAAAATGTTCAAAAGTTCAAAGAATAGTTAAATAGTTAAATAGTTAAATAGTTAAATGGTCGTAAAATGAAAATTGCCAATCAACGCAGAACCGATATGCTCACTTTACTAAAAGTGAGAGGTGAAATGAGCATCCAAGAGTTGGCTGATGTGTTTAAGGTTTCAACCCTAACCATTCGACGCGATATTGCCCAATTGGAAAAAGCCGGTGTGAAACGCCATCACGGCGGGGCTAGGTTTGTCACCGCCCCTTATGCCAGCCATCAAATACAGCTTCAATTGGCGATTGCCAAGGCAGCAGCCAAACGAATTAGCGATAATGATATTGTTTTTATCAATTCATCCTCAACAGCATTGTTGGTACTGTCGCAAATAGAAAATACCTATTTAACCGCGATAACCAATAATGGTAAGGCCTTATCTATGTCGATAGACCCACGTATTCATTTGGTTTTATGTGGCGGGGACATTAGTTTTCCCAAGGAGGCACTGACCGGCGAATTTGCCATTAGTAACCTGAATAAAGTGACGGCAACACGTTGTATTATCGGGATTGGTGGGCTGAGTCACAGTATGGGACTGAGTACGCAAAATCTTGCCGAGGTTGCTATTAATAACACCATGCTGAGTCGCACATTGGGGGAAAAAATCATTGTTGCTGATAGCTCTAAAATTAATCACAACAGTGCTTTTTCCAGCGGCGAGCTGAGCGCTATTGATACGTTAATTACCGATAAGCAAGCCGATAGCAAGTTTATCGAAATACTGCAACAAATGGAGATAAATGTTATTTTGGTTGATGCTTAACTGGACTGGCTACGATAGTTGTCGTTTAGCAAGCATTACGAAATGCTGTCTGCTGAACAGTTTTTAGATCAGTTGAGTAAAGTAGCGAAGCTTGTTAAAGTGAAAAGCGGAGGAGGGAGATGACGGTGTGCCTTAACAGTGATTTATTCGTTTTCCCTCTATTGAATAACGATAAATTTGATAGGTGCTAGCCTGTCTTTGGATGAATTATGACCAAGATAACTGATTTAGAACATGCTCTAAAAACAGGGCAGCTTTCTCGCCGTGATTTTATCAAGCTGAGCTCTGCATTAGGTTTAAGTGCTGCCATGCCCGCTCTTTTTCTGAACCCAGCTTCTGCCGCCGAACCCCAGAAAGGAGGTCATCTAAAAATAGGCACAGCTCATGGTGCTACGACCGATACGCTTGATCCGGCTACTCCCGAAAATAATTTTTTGCAAGTGTTATGTAAAACGATTCATAACTACCTGACAACAGTGGATGCTGATGGCAAGCTTTATCCAGAGTTGGCTGAGAGTTGGGAATCTGACGACAGTGCTAAAATTTGGACATTTAAGCTGCGCAAAGGTGTTGAGTTCCATAATGGTCAGCCCTTGAAAGCAGCAGACGTGATTGCATCCCTGAACTATCATCGTGCTGAAGACAGTAAATCTTCCGCAAAAATAATCGTCGATCCTTTAGTAGATTTGCAAGCTGATGGTGATGACACGGTGGTGATGACTTTGCGTGAAGGCAATGCTGACTGGCCTTATCTGATGAGTGATTATCACTTGGCAATTATGCCTGCTAATGCTGATGGTCAAGTTGACGCCAAGTCCGGTATTGGTTGCGGCTATTACACCTTAAAAAGTTTTGAGCCAGGGGTAAAAGCAGAGTTTGAACGTTTTACGGATCATTGGAATGCTGGCGCTTCATACCTTGATACGGCTGAGTTGTTAACGATTGCGGATGTAACGGCGCGGGTCAATGCTTTGATCACGGGTGAGATTGATGTTGCAGATCGTATGGATGTTAAGACGCTACACTTGCTGCAACGTAATCGAAATATTCGGATCATTGAGACGAGTGGCAACGCGCATTATTCCATACCCATGCGTTGTGATGTTGACCCCTATAGCAGTGTCGATGTTCGCCTCGCTTTAAAATACGCCGTCGACCGTGAGGCGATGCTGAAAACGGTACTGCGTGGACATGGTTATGTGGGTAATGATCACCCGATTGGGCGCGGTAATCGCTATTTAGATACTCATCTTGAACAACGTACTTATGACCCTGATAAAGCTAAGTTCCACTTGAAAAAAGCAGGTGCAGAAGGCTTGAAGGTACAGTTAAGTACGGCTGATGCGGCGTTTGCGGGAGCTGTAGACGCAGCGATTATCTACAAGGAACATGCTGCCAAAGCCGGTATCGACGTGGAAGTGGTACGTGAGCCGAATGATGGCTACTGGTCTAATGTCTGGCTCAAGAAACCCTTCTGCTTCTGTTATTGGGGGGGGCGTCCCACTGAAGACTGGATGTTCTCCATAGCCTATGCTAAAGACGCTGAGTGGAATGATGCAGTCTGGGATAATAAACGCTTCAACAAATTATTATTAGAAGCGAGAGCAGAGTTGGATGAGGCCAAGCGTGCCGAAATGTATGCTGAAATGCAGGCTTTGGTACGTGATGATGGTGGCACGATTATTCCAGTGTTTAATAATTATATTAATGCTATTTCTAATAAAGTGGGCACGCCTGAAAAAATTGCCAATGATTGGGATCTGGACGGTCAGCGCGCTATTATTCGTTGGTGGAAAGTCTAAGCAAGACAAAACGCTTAATGACATAAAGTTTTCCACTGGGTATCTAGTTATCTAGGTACCACAGTGGGATTTAGTTCATAGGAGAATTGCTTAGGTGTCTGTTATCCTGCGACTTATTTTGCAACGCTTTGGACTGGGCATTTTTGTCTTGTTCATGGTGTCTTTGATTATCTTTCTGGGTGTTGAGTTGCTGCCCGGTGATTTGTGTCAAGAACTACAAGGTCAGTCCGCTACCCAAGCTACCCTGAAAGCCTGTCGTACCGAGCTAGGCTTGGATCAACCAGCTTTTAGCCGTTACCTGGGATGGTTGGGTCATATTGTTCAAGGTGATTTCGGTGTGTCCTTAGCCAATGGGCGCGAAATTAGTAAGCTGATTGCCACACGTTTAGCCAATACCTTCTTTTTAGCGGTAGTCGCCGCAATCATTGCAATACCTTTATCCTTAATGCTAGGTATTTTAGCGGCGCTATATCGCAATACTTGGTTTGACCGTAGTATCAATGTGTTGACACTGACTTCAATTTCTTTTCCTGAGTTTTTTATTGCTTATATTCTCATTCTATTTTTTGCAGTTATCTTAGGTTGGTTTCCCAGTCTCGCCAGTGTTAGCCCTGAAACACCCTTATTAGAACGTTTGCACCGTATTGTTTTACCTGCCTTGACCTTAACCTTAGTGGTCATGGCGCACATGATGCGGATGACGCGGGCAGCGATTATTAATTTAATGGCCAGCCCTTACATTGAAATGGCCAAATTTAAAGGATTAGCTCGCGCGCACATTATTTTACACCATGCCTTGCCAAATGCTTGGGCACCAATCGTCAACGTGATTGTGCTGAATTTGGCCTATCTGATCGTAGGTGTAGTGGTGGTCGAGGTGGTATTTGTTTACCCGGGTTTGGGGCAGCTTATGGTGGATTCTGTGCAAAAACGCGATATTCCGGTAGTGCAAGCATGCAGCATTATTTTTGCAGCTACTTATATCTTATTGAATTTATTGGCTGATATTTTATCCATTGTGACTAATCCAAGGCTGTTGTACTCCCGATGATGACAGAAAATAAGCCCTTAGCTGATACCCTTTTGTCGAGCGTGGATACCAAACCACCACCACCGCGCCCCAGTCAGACTGCTATCGTGTTACGTGAAATTTGGAAATCTCCTGTCAGTGCCAAGGTCGGTCTGTTGATTGTGCTGATCTATGTGTTTGTAGCAGTTTTTGCTCCTTGGCTGACGCCTTATGGTGAGTCTGAAATCGTTGGTGGTGTCTTTGAGCCGTGGAGCAGCACTTATCTGCTGGGTACCGATAATCTAGGCCGTGATATGTTTACGCGCTTACTCTATGGCGCGCGCAATACCATTGGTATTGCTTTTGTTACGACCTGTCTTGCTTTTTTAATTGGCGGCAGTATGGGCATTGTTGCAGCGATTTTAGGAGGCTGGACTGATCAAATCATGAGCCGTTTGGTTGACGTGCTAATGGCAATTCCTTCATTAATTTTTTCCTTACTGTTACTTACTATTTTTGGTACATCAATTCCAGTGCTTATTATAGTGATTGCTTTGCTGGACTCGACACGTGTATTCCGTTTGGCGCGGGCGGTGAGTTTGAATGTTGTGGTTATGGATTTTGTGGAAGCGGCACGCTTACGCGGTGAACGTTTGATCTGGATTGCACTGCGTGAAGTTTTGCCCAATGTGACACCGCCTTTGGTGGCTGAATTTGGCTTACGTTTCTGTTTTGTATTTCTGACCATTGCCGCTTTGAGCTTCTTGGGTTTAGGGATTCAGCCGCCAACTGCTGATTGGGGAAGCATGGTACGTGATAATGCCATGCTAATTTCTTACGGTGACATTACACCACTTTTACCTGCTGGCTCGATTGCACTGCTTACGATTGGTATTAACTTTATTGTAGATTGGTTTCTGCACAAAACCAGCGGCTTAAAGGACGGTCAATGATATGAGTGACATCTTATTAACCATGCGTCAGTTGTATATTGATGGGATGCGCGACGGTGAATGGCATCCTATTGTCAAAGGGATTGACCTCACTTTGCATCGTGGTGAGGTGCTGGGCTTAATCGGAGAATCAGGTGCAGGTAAATCGACACTGGGAATTGCAGCTATGGGCTACGTGAAACCTGGCTGCCGTTTTTCGGGTGGTTCGATTGAGTTTGATGGCATTGATATGCTTCATGCTAGTGAGGAGCAAAAGCGCCAACTGCGAGGTGTACGTATTGCCTATGTAGCGCAAAGTGCGGCGGCTGCATTTAATCCAGCACACCGTTTAATTGATCAATTTGCTGAAATTCCTGTACAGCACAATAAAAGCAGCAAAGCTGAAGCTTACGCAGATGCTAAAGATTTATACGCCAAGCTGCAATTACCATATCCGCAGAAAATTGGTTTTCGTTATCCGCATCAAGTATCCGGCGGGCAATTGCAACGTGCCATGACCGCTATGGCCATGTCTTGTCGCCCGGATTTAATTATTTTCGATGAGCCAACCACGGCCTTGGATGTGACAACGCAAGTTGAAGTGCTTATCACAATGAAAGACATTGTGGAGCGTTTTAATACCGCCGCGATTTACATTACCCATGATTTGGCGGTAGTGGCTCAAATGGCTGATCGAATTATGGTGTTGCGTTATGGCGAATTAGTCGAGGAGGCCGAAACTCGACAAATGCTCGCTCATCCCGAAAAGGAGTACACCCAATCTTTGTGGGCGGTACGTTCTTTCCGCAAATCGGAACATAAGCCGCCCCCTGAACATGCTCAACCTCTCATTGATGTTATGCAGATCACGGCGGCTTACGGGAAGCAATTAAATGTTTTACATGATGTGAGTTTTCAGCTTTATAAAGGGCAAACCGTATCTGTAGTAGGGGAGTCTGGCAGTGGTAAAAGCACTACAGCGCGGGTTATTACTGGCTTATTGCCTCCTAAACAAGGGGAAGTGAAATTTAATGGTGAGCAGCTACCGCTAGATTATCGTGATCGTAGTAAAGACCAATTACGCCAAATACAAATGATTTATCAAATGGCGGATACAGCGATTAATCCACGTCAGCGTATTCGTGATATTATTGGCCGCCCGCTGAGTTTTTATTTGGGTCTGTCGGGTGAGCAGCGAGAGAATCGTATTCGAGAGCTGTTAAGTTTGATTGAACTGGATCCTGATCAATTTATTAACCGTTACCCCAGTGAACTCTCAGGAGGGCAGAAACAGCGCATTTGCATCGCTCGTGCTTTAGCCGCTGAACCGCAGTGCATTATATGTGACGAGGTGACTTCTGCCTTGGATCAATTGGTAGCTGAAGATATTTTGCGTTTATTGGATGGGTTACAACGTGAATTAGGTTTAGCCTATTTATTTATTACCCACGATCTGGCTACAGTGAAAGCTATTTCTGACGAGGTTGTGGTGATGTACCAAGGCAAGATTGTAGAACAAGGTTCACGCGATACTATTTTTACTCCACCGCATGAGGCCTACACAGAAAAATTATTAGCTTCCGTACCCGAAATGAGCCCTGACTGGTTGGCACAACGTATGCGGGCTAGGGCTTAGGGCACATGTAGTTTCCACATGGCGGGGCTGAGAAAGGTACAGTTAAGGGGGATCGTTTGCTTTATATAAATAGTTTACGTAATTCATGTTATGTAAAATTTGAAAAAAGAAGGAAGTAGAGCCAAAAGCTTTTAATCCGGCCAATAGTCAGGATCAATTGCTTGTTCAAACGTCCATGGGGAACTGGCTCTGTGGTTTGCCAGTCTCACGTGCGGCCTCTGACCGAGCAAGTCGGTAAGCCGTTGCAAGGGTTTCTGGGATCAGGGGTTTTAGCCCGGGATTATCTTCTAGGTGAACAGCAATTTCATCACGTTGGTGACCGATAGTCAGCTCCCAGCTTCTGGTGCGTCGTTCCGGCTGGTAAGTCCATTTGAGTAGGTGCATCAGCAGCACGCGCAAACGGTTGCGCAATTCTTTTTTCTCTCTGACCCCCATGCTTTCCAGTTCTTCAATCAGGTTGTGAACGTCGATGCGATCATAAGCACCAGCGCGCAGGTGTTGAGCTTGGCGGTTAACCCATGTGTAAAAATCGGTTTCATACAGTGTGTCCATGTTAATACACTCAAGCTTGAACAATTTTGTTTAATCACGCGGCCAATTTACTCAGGTTGATTTAGCCTGTTCCTGTGTCCGATGGTAGACATCAGTGTCATAAGTCTGCGCTTACCGCTTACACGTGCTCCACCATATTTTTTGATTGCTATTACAAAGATAATAGCATGGCTAAGATTGTACAGGATTTATCGCGCATCTAAATGGTTACGCCAGCATTAGTAATGTTATTGCATTGTTGTTGGATAAGATTATTCCATAAAAAAGGTAACTCTTTTGGCCTAGGATCAATATTTGGAAAGCTGCATTGTTGTTGTACAAGATCATCCCACGAAAAAGGCAGCTCTTTTGATTCACAATTAATATCTGGGAAGGATTCGTAATAGCTGTTGGGTGAGTTATTAGAAGCTGTGGGTGTGGCAGGTGCCAAAGTATTGTAGCCGCCTACGCCTGTAATATTGAAAGTCATAATGTAAGTCCTTTTTTTAGATTGCTTAAAGTAAAAAACTCCCTGCATGGGTTTGCGGTTTCCATCCCCATTCATCAGCCTATAACTTAGTACATGGATATTGCTGCAACACCAATAGAAAAGGATAAGCACGGAAGCTTTACTTACTAACGGTAGAGGTAGACTCTTGGTGCAAGTCAGCGTATTAGCGGAGTGATTCCGCGAGGGTTAGGGGTAGTCTGCTGGAATTCAGGCAATTAATGTTTTAAGTTCTGCCAATGAATCGACGACGGCATCAGGTTTATAGTGGTGTATGTCTTCGCCATGATTATAGCCATAGGTGGTACAGATGACTTGGAAGCCAGCCGCGCGTGCTGCTTTTACATCAGATTTGGAGTCACCTACCATTAATGATTCAGTCGGAGTGACGCCTAAACGTTTAGCCGCGTGTAATAAAGGCAAGGGATGTGGCTTTTTTTCCGGCAGGCTGTCACCGCTAATAATAATCCCAAAGCGCTCAGCAATGCCTTGGTCACGCAGTAAGGGTAGGGTAAATTGTTCTGCCTTATTGGTCACACAACCTAATTGAATATTTGGACAGCCTTGTAAATAATCCAGCGCATCTAACACACCCTCATAAAGATAACTGCGTTGTGAAGTATTGGCGGCATACAATTCCATAAAAATGGGCATGGCGCGCTCCAATAAATCAGTTTCAGGATAAGCATCTAGGTCATTGCTGAGCGCACGTTCTACCAGACGTTGTATGCCATTACCGACCCAATTGCGCACCGAGTCATCCGGTACAGTGGCCATATCTAATTGACTCAGCATGCTATTGATGCAAAAAGCTAGGTCAGGAACGCTATCAATCAGTGTTCCATCCAAATCAAACAAAATCATTTTAGGTTGAAACATCATTAAACCATAGCCTCAGCTAATTGAGCGCGCAATTGATTTAAAATACCGTCATAGCGGTGCGGATCATTTGCAGCGGGTTTGCCAAAAATACCTGAACCGGCTACGAAAGTATCTGCACCGGCTTCCTTGATTTCACGAATATTATCCACTTTGACACCGCCGTCGATTTCCAGACGAATAGCTAAACCAGATTCATCAATCATTTTGCGTGCTTGACGCAATTTGTTCAGAGTAGCAGGAATGAAGCGTTGTCCGCCAAAACCTGGATTGACCGACATTAATAGAATCATGTCCACTTTGTCCATGACATATTCCAAAATACTCAGCGGTGTGGCGGGGTTAAAAACCAGACCTGATTTGCAAGCTTCGCTACGAATCAATTGCAAGGTGCGGTCAATGTGTTCGGACGCTTCCGGGTGAAAGCTAATATAAGTCGCACCTGCCGCAGCAAAGTCAGGAATCATGCGATCAACCGGCTTGATCATTAAGTGGACATCAATCGGAGCGCTTACGCCATGCTTGCGCAGCGCTTCACACACTAAAGGTCCGATGCTTAGATTGGGGACATAGTGATTGTCCATTACATCAAAGTGTACAATATCTGCACCAGAGGCCAGTACATTGTCGACTTCTGCACCTAATTGGGCGAAGTCAGCAGATAGAATGGAGGCTGCAATAAAATCGGCTTGTCTTGCCATGAATACGTTTCCTCAAGTTCGCTCAAGATGTGTCCATGCTGCTAGCGCGCGGCGCGCACTTTAGCCTAAGGGTGATCGCTTTATTGATCATCGGTCCATTTGAATAAGTAGGAACCCAACGATAGAAAAAACAGCGAAGAAATACCTAGTACGGTTAATTGTGTACTAATATCGGCAAGATCAGCGCCATCAAGCATAATCGCTCTGGCCGCGCTTAAAATATGAGTCAGCGGGGAAAGTTGACTAAAGGCTTGTACATAAGGATTTGTACCCTCCAGTGAAAACCAGACACCCGATAGCAGCAACATCGGCCAAGTCAGTAGATTGAGCAGACCGCTGGCTAATTCCTCGCTAGTGACCCGTGCTGCCACCAATAAGCTCAGGCTAATCAGATTAAAAGTACCCAAGAGCAGCACTAAAAATAGATGCCAATAATGGCCTTCCATGGTGAAGTGTAAAAATAAATGCGTTCCAGTAAACACTAATGTTGTGACGCTGACGACTAAAATAAGGCGTGATAATACTTGGGCGAGCAGGAATTCACTGGCTCGCAAGGGCGTTGCATTGAGGCGTTTTAGATAAGCACTTTTACGATAACGCACAATGACAAAACCGACGCCAAACAAACAGCTAAACATCATATTCATGCCTAAAATGCCTGGGACGACCCAATCAACATAGCGAACGGCTTTTCCTGCGACCTGTTGCTGTTGTAAAGTTTGACCGAACTCATCCCTAGCGATTAAGCGTTTTAAAAAATAGCCTCTGGGTGAATCTTCATTAATCCAGTAGGCCATTTGCTCAGGGCGTAAATCTAATAGCATGTCAATCTGGTGTCGTCCTACTTTGCCAATTGCGGCGGTTTTATCGCTTGGATCAAGTCCATAAAAGTCTATGTGTTTTGTCTCCAAGATGGGATGTAAACGCTTATCAGGTTTACTCAAAGCGCTTACATTCTCGCCAATGACAGCGACTTTAAATAAGGGTTGACCTTCATCGGAAAAAACAAAAGCCAACCCCGCTACCAAAGCAACAGGCAGTATGAGATTCCAAGCTAAAGTCGAACGGTCCCGTAGAAACTCCAAGCTACGTGCATAAAAGGCAGCCCCAATCCGTTGCAGATTCATGTGCGCAACTCCTTGCCGGTTAATTCAAGGAACAGGTCTTCCAGTGTACGTGGTCTGACTTGTAGGTGTGCAAGCGACGCACCAGCCTGCATCAGTTCTACCAAAGTTGTATTAGGGTCTCGACTGACAATTTCAACCGTAGCATTAACTTTGTCCAAAGTGCGGTGCGGAATACGCTGTGCGGCGGGTGGAAAGTCGCGTTGTGGCAATTCAATAATCACATCTTGGAAATGGTTGCTTAATAATTCATCCGGTGCGCCTTGGGCAATAATACGACCGTGATCCATAATGGCAATTTCGTCACACAAATTATAAGCCTCTTCCATATAATGTGTGGTCAATAAAACGGTTGTTTTACGTGCTTTGATGCGATTGATCAGTTCCCAGAAATTCAATCTGGCCTGTGGATCAAGTCCAGTGGTTGGTTCGTCTAGGAAAACAATTTCCGGGTTATTCACCAGCGCTATGGCTAAGAGCATACGCTGTTTTTGACCGCCGGACAGTTTGCTGGCATCACGATCCAAAAAGTTTTGCAAGGAGCAAATGTCTACCAGTTCGTCCAGTGGTAAAGTCTGAGGGTATAATCTGCCAAAAAATTGCAGGTTTTCCCGTACAGTCAGGAAATGCTGTAAGGCGGTGGATTGGAACTGTATGCCTGCTTCATTACGGAAGCGTCGTCCTTGCCGTTCTCCTTTGTAGCGTATTTCGCCTTGAGTGGGCTGGCTAATACCTTCCATCATTTCTATGGTGGTGGTTTTGCCTGCGCCATTAGGGCCGAGTAAACCAAAGCAAATACCAGGTTTTACAGCAAAATCAACGCCATTCACAGCTTTGACTTTGGGGTAGCGCTTATGTAACTGGCGCACTTCCAGAATAGGTGTTTGGGCAGATGTTATCATGGTGGCATTAAACTCTATTGCACTGCTGTAGGCAATCTTAAAGTAAGTTTAAAACACTTCCCCACTTTTCTGTGTTTGAAGGACTAGCTTTATGTACGCTTTTGTTGTATAAATAGCCAGTTCTTAGCCGCCGTCCGTGTTACTTGTGGTGAGCCTGAAATGCTAACTTTTAAATGCCCATTTGATGTTAAATTTCATACAACTCAAGTTGTTGAATTTAAAGGGGTTCTGGCGAACGGTAGGGTTTGAATATTGCCCTGTTTGAAAAGGGATTAAGACGTATTTTTTAAAGTGCCATCTGCGCATTTGATTGGTTTGAATATTGCCCTGTTTGAAAAGGGATTAAGACTGTTTGCAATTGTTTTTGATTTAGATACGGATATATTACAGGAGATTTACCCTAATCAGTCATACCAAAATGCTTATTACGATATTAGAAAAGTGTTAATAAGAGTAACTAATCAAACAAAAAAAACTCAAAACCTAAGCCAGTTCGCTGAAGCTGCTTAGGTCAAATTAAAGAATCACGCTAGTCCAGATATAAGACTAGTCAGAGCTACTTGCCCCATAAGACGCAGGCTTGACGGATGCCTTAATCAACCGTACCCTGATCCTGCTTCTTCCGAACAATGAATGTCTAACGTATTCTCGTTTGCTAAATTGTTCCACTTTTTTCTCATCGACTAGGAGGGTATATGACAGAATCTCATTCTGATCAAAAAACCGACTTGCACAATTCGGATTACAAAATCGGCCAAGATAATGTTCAAATCCTAGGACTTGATTTTCATAATCCTGTCTTTGGTATTTCTGCCTTATCCATCATCGCTTTTGTGGTGCTGACGCTCATGTTTCAAGAACAAGCCAGTACCATGTTTACCGACTTGCGTAAGACCTTGACAACTAATCTAGATTGGTTCTTTTTATTGGCAGGCAATATCTTTGTTATTTTTTGCTTGCTGCTGATTGTCACTCCATTGGGGAGAATTCGCTTGGGGGGACAGGATGCCAAACCCGACTATAGTTACTTGAGTTGGTTTGCCATGTTATTTGCCGCAGGCATGGGCATAGGCTTAATGTTCTTCGGCGTGTCTGAGCCTATGTCTCATTTTGACAGCGCTTTGGTCGGAACAACCCTAGAAAATGGCGTTCGTACAGATTGGACACCACTAGGCGGTGCTGTGGGAGACGTGGATGCTGCACGTAATCTGGGCATGGCTGCCACCCTTTATCACTGGGCAATTCACCCTTGGTCTATCTACGCAGTCGTTGCACTCGCTTTAGGCTTTTTTGCTTTTAACTACAAATTACCGCTGACGCTACGTTCTGCTTTTTATCCCCTGCTAGGTGAACGTGTTTGGGGATGGCCTGGTCATGTGGTTGATATTTTGGCGGTGTTTGCCACTTTGTTCGGCTTGGCCACCTCGCTCGGCTTTGGCACAGAACAAGCCTTGGCAGGTTTTAATTTCTTGTTTGATACGCCGACAGGCGATGGTGCGCGCGTTTTATTGATCAGTGTTATTACGGGAATGGCTTTGATATCTGTATTGCGTGGCTTGGATGGTGGCGTCAGAGTGTTGTCTGAAATTAATATTGGGATAGCTTTTTTACTACTGGTATTTATCTTTCTGGTTGGCCCGACCAGCGATATTATTTCTACCACTATAGCGGGTAGTGTGGCTTATATGAAAGATATTATTCCTCTGTCTATGCCGTTTGGGCGCGAAGATGCTAACTTTTCACAGGGGTGGACAGCGTTTTATTGGGCTTGGTGGATTTCTTGGTCACCTTTTGTAGGCATGTTTATTGCGCAGGTTTCCCGTGGGCGTACTATCCGGGAATTTATTGTCTGTGTTGTACTGATCCCAACTATTGTGACCATGATTTGGATGGGAACCTTTGGTGGTACAGCCATAGCACAGGTTATTGCTGATGCTGATGCAGCAGTTAAGTCAGCACCCCTAGAATTGAAGATGTTTCAAATGTTTAAAGAGCTACCTTTGACCGGCATTACCTCTTTTATTGGTATTGTTTTGGTTTTAGTGTTCTTTGTGACCTCTTCAGATTCTGGCTCATTAGTTATCGATACCATTACTGTTGGTGGTAAAACAGATGCGCCGGTCGCACAGCGGATTTTCTGGGCAATCTTTGAAGGTTTAGTCGCAGCTACCTTGCTTTTAGTCGGCGGCGCTGGTGCTTTGACAGCCTTGCAGGCTATGGCCGTTTCTACGGGTTTACCCTTTACCTTAGTGTTATTAGCCATGTGTATCAGCCTGTTGATTGGCTTGAATCGGGTGCTTAAAACCCTGAAAAAGCCATGAAAAGTGTTTGAATAAGTAGTCAATCAATAGCTACCCTAGGGTCAGACAATGCTGGGGTAGCGAGCTTTACCACGCCACCAAGCAACTATTAACTGAACAGTCAATCCACTATACTAGAACGTCTCTAGGCGATTAACAGATTAATAGTGTGAGTGAACACAAGTTTTCAGAGCGTTTCACGTTTGAGGAGTTGACTGAGGAAAGTACGCCGCGCCGTATTGTTGAATCAGCGATTGAGGAAATTGGTGTAAACGGTCTGAGTGGAGTGACTACCAAAGGAATTAGCCAGCGCGCCAATTTATCGACAGGTATTATCTATCATTATTTTGACACCAAAGATAATGTAGTTTATGCCGCTTATGTCTATTTGATTCATGATCTGCATCAGTCTGCACTGGCCATGTTTCGGCAGGAGTCAGATTCTAGGGAGCGTCTGCTGGCTATGATCCGTATGAATTTCACCTCTTTACATATTTCCCCGGAAACACGCGATGTCTGGCCGCAGTTTTGGGCGCATGCGGCACATGATGAACGTGTTGGGCGTTTATTGCGTGTGTACTATAATCGCTTTCATAGCAATTTAGCGCATGCACTCAAACAGTTGCTAGGCGATCAATACAAAGCCCGTCAGGTAGCCAGCCTGTTATTATCCAGCATACAGGGCATGTGGTTTACCCACCGTTTTACCTCTTACCCCGAAGATATGGAAGATGCTGTCAAGCTGCTGGAAGAACACTTGGATAGGTTAATCCGCGCTTATTCCTGAATTGACTTTATCTGTAATGCTGTCACGCAGGCAGTGCAGCCTAGGCTCTAGGCTTATGAGCTAGTTGTTATGGGCTAGCCGTTTTGTCAGTAGTGTGGGCTCTGCTGTATTTGCGCAAATAAGCCATAATTTCCTCACGCGCTTCAGCCACGACCGAATCACGATCTAATGAATCCAGTATTTGCTGTACAACGAATTTAGGGCCGCTTTCCCCCCAAGATTTACCATTGGATAACCATTTTTCGGCGGCTGTGCCAATGACTAAAGTGCTATACCAAGCCACAGCGCCTTGGGTGGCAGCGGTCAATACAGTCGATATTCCGGCTGTACCCAGTTTTAGCGCAGAAGATACCAGATAAATAGCCCAAGTTGCTCCCATGAGCAACAGCATTTGCGCAATAATACTGCGTACCAAATCCCAAGCTTCAGTGCGTGACATAGGCAAGCCATACAAGCGCGACAAGTGCGTAATCATGGTGGCATCAATGGCAGCGGCTGCAATCAAATCAGCGACTGGCACGGGATTTAGAGCAACCGCCACGCCTTTAGCAAGGCAATACATACGAATCGTTTTAGTGCCCAATTCACGTTTGACTTCCAAAACGCGCTTGCCAACGGCTTCGCTTAAATTACCTGCAAAAAGTGAAGCATTCAGTGCAGCTAGCGTTTTGCCTTCTGATTCTAAAATATCCCACAGGCGTGTTTTTAAAGCTGCAATATCAATAGGGCGAATACGCACACTTTCATGCTCATTGCCATCAGCATCCACATGAATCACCGCCTGGCGCTTGGATTGTGCTGTGGTAAAGATAAGATTTTCGGGTGCGATAATGCCTTGAGTACGTTCACGTAAAACGCTGCGTAATTGACGCTGTTCGCTTTCGGTATAACGGTCGGCCTTATTGACGACCAATAAGCTGGGTCGATGCGTGCTAGCCACCGTTTTTAAAGCGCGAAACTCAACTTGGGTTAAATCGCCATCAATGACGAACAGCAATAAGTCTGCGCGTGCAGCCACTTCATGCGCCATGCGTTCGCGTGCTTCACCATCAACCTCATTAATTCCCGGCGTATCAATAAGATATAAGCTACCCTCACTGTATTCTTCCCAATGTTCTAGGTCGGTCATCCTAGTTTCACCGTGAAGCACGCTAACACTGAAAATATCTTTACCCAATAAGGCATTTAATAATGAAGATTTGCCAACGCTTACCCGCCCAAACACAGCAATATGAATATGACCGTGCTCCAGCTTGTCGAGCATCATTTGCACTTGGGTAAAGTCTTCACGCAGAGTTTCGCGTACTTCTTCAGGGACGCGCTTATCCTCTAATAACTGCCGTAAACTGGCTGTCGCCAGTTTCAGGTGAGTATTGCCCCCTCTGCCTTGACTTGGAGAAGTATTAGCTTCAGCTTCTTCGCTGGAATCGAATACCTCAGCTTCGGGAAGAGCGCTCTTCTTTTTGCTTTTGCTTGTATTGATCGAAAGCCACTCGGGCCAGCGCTTTTGTACGTTCTTCCAGATTTCCACTCAGCATCTCCCGGAAAGTCAGAGCAGTGGGGGCTGCTTTGAGTGCGCCTCGCTGCTCCAGGGTTAGGGCAACTGAATGCCCCAGTGCATCAAAAATCAAGCCATAAGCTACGGCATGTACCAAGCCACCTGCCACCGTACCAATACCGGGGAAAGCTTTCAGGCCATTACCAGCCACTGCCAGGATGAGCGGAATGCTTTTCTTCACCTGTCCTTGGCTAAAATCGAGAAAGTTATCAATATCCAATTGCGTCACTTTAACATCATACAAGTCGCACAATTGTTTGACCATTCTTGCACCAATGACACCTTGAATCACTATATCTGTGCCCGGGCTAATCGCCGCCATTGCCCCTAACATGGCATTGCGTGTTGAGGAGCGCACAATTTGACCAGCCTTGAAACGTCGGAATGCATCACGGCTATCATCCATTTTGCGCTGTACCAGACTAAAGACACTGGCATCACGTAAGTGCTCCAGCAGCTCCATGCGTGTATCAATTTCTTTTTGTAATTGTTGCGTGAGAGCGCTGACTTCACTTTGACGTTGGCGTTGTACTAGCATTTCTGTACCGTCGGCACTCACTTTTACAACCTCTTCCGTGCCACCGGCTTGAATAAAGATAACAGCAGGAAGCAGAGCCTTGTTTTGCTTACTGCCATCTTCAGGTTTGAAGCGGCTTTGGATACGTTCAGTGAGTTGCTTTTTTTCTGCTGGGCTATAAAGATCACTTTTGTTAAAAGCAATAATCATCGGCTTGCCAAAACTATACAACTCCCAAATATCTTGCATTTGTGTGCGATTGATGTCGGAGTCTACCACATAGACCACGATTTGGGCGCGTATGGCTTCATCTCGTGCCATTTCATCCAGTGTACCCTCAGCTTCATTGCGTCCAGGTAAATCGACTAGCAATAATTGGTCACCCACAGGGGTATACCAGACGTATTCTTTAATCTCGCGGGTAGAGCCACCGCGTAGATTGACCTCTACATTAGCATCAGGCAATAGCGCCTTAATAATAGAAGATTTGCCAGTACTGACATCACCAAAAAAGGCAATGTGAATCTGACCGCTATCGCGTCGGGCACGCAGCTTTTCCAGTTCTTCACGAAACTGTGCCGTGTCCATACCGGCTTCTTCAATATGGCGGATTTCTTCTTCAAGACTAGCCTCGGTCAATGGCTCACCATCGCGGCGTGTGGCGTGTGGCGATGATTGACGACCGCCCCAAACAAGTTTGGCGACAATATAAACACTACTTAGAGCAACACCGAGTAGCAGAGCTGCTATGCTGTAAAATACTGGACTGGGCAGGGTCTGCATGCGATCCCAGGTATCCAGTAAGACACGAGTAGCAGACAGCATAAAATACAATAAGGCCAGTGTGATAAAAATTACCGCACCGACCAATAGCCCGCGTAACTTGGATTTGACTTTCATTCAGATTCTGTTGGTTTAATCAATGGAGGGGATTCTAGCATAGATATTTCGCAGGAAGCAGGCTTTAACCAGCATGATGATGCGTTCAAATTATGCTATAAATTACAGCTTATGAATGTGCATGATTTTGCGCAGTTATCAGTAAATGCTGAACGCTGAATCTAAATGAGGTAGGTGGGTTTGCTTGCCTCACAATAAAATTTAATGGCTTAGGTACTTGCGGAGCAGGTTCAGTATGCCTGCCTGACGCAGTGACACGACATATTTTCTTACATGTTCGTTTGTATTTACTGTGTATCTGTATCTCTGTCATTGAATAATGGTCGTCTCAAAAACGACGCAATGCTATAGCTCAATAGGTAGAGCAGTTGATAAAAAATCAACCTGTTACTGGTTCAATTCCAGTTAGCATACTTAAACACCATAAAACACCCGCAAGGGTTTGGTAGTCGCCTCCCGGTGTTTTAGGTGGTGATGGAGGTAAAAGTGCGTTTGTTGTGGTCACACAGCAAATAAACTGGACGCTTCAGATCTGCATAAATCACCAGCAGAACCAGCGCCTTGGTGATGGTTTCAGATGCTGCGAAGCGTTTGGATTTCACCGTGTTAATAGCAGTGTATCCAACGGCTTCCCGGTATGTGTAAATCATTGAGCCGAAGGATTCTGTGGAGGCGCTGCTTTATTATTTTTTTAGGTGGAGAACAGCAATGTTATTCAGGAAAAAAATTATTATCGCTGATGATCAGCGTGGTCTGCTGTTCAAAGATTCACAATTTGTGCGTCTGCTGGAAGCAGGCGTTTACAAGGTTTTTGATTGGCAGTGGCAATATACGGTCAAGATTTTGACCGTACACAGTAATCAATTGCAAGCTGTTGACGAGAACACTTTGCTTTTGGCTGATTTACATCCTGATGCTTTTGCTTCAGCCTTGCAGTTCTGGCAAACCGGCGAGCAGGAAGTTGGCTTGGTCTATCAGGATAATGCACTGCAAACTATTAAAGCGCCGGGGCAACGGGGTGCTTATTGGGTCGGGACACGATCCATTCAAGTGAAGTTGCTGGATATTTCTACAGACTTCAAATTGTCGAAAGATTTGGCGAGAGTGGTATTAGGTGCAAAGGAACAGGTCTTACGTGATGCTGCTTTGCGAGCCATTGTCACGAGCACAATCAGTGAAGGCTATATTGGCTTTCTGGAAGTCGACGGTGAAGATCAAGGCGTTTTACCCTCTGGTAGTCATGTTTGGTGGAATTTTAATCGCAATATTAAAGTAACCCAGATGGATATGCGTTTACAAAACATGGAAGTCAATGGTCAGGAGATACTCACCAAGGATCGGGTGACTTTGCGGATTAATTTATCTGCGACTTGGCAGGTGAAAGATGCTGCAATGCTTAAACAAGTTTTAGCAGATCATTTTGATTATTTGTACCGCGAATTGCAATTGGCATTGCGCTCAGTGGTGTCAACACAAACGCTGGATGAGTTATTAGCGGATAAAAACTTGCTAAACCAACATATCCAAGCCATCGTGGTAGAAAAAGTGCTTGAGTATGGTATTGAGCTGAAAACCGTTGGCGTACGCGATATTGTTTTGCCAGGTGAGATGAAAGCTATTCTGGCTCAAGTGGTCGAAGCAGAGAAAATGGCAGAGGCCAATCTAATCAGGCGGCGTGAGGAAACCCAGGCGATCCGTTCTTTACATAATACCGCTAAAGTCATGGAAGGTAATCCAGTCTTGCTGCGTTTGAAAGAATTGGAGATATTGGAAGGAATTACCTCACAAATCGACACCTTAAACGTATACGGTGGTTTGGATAGCGTAATGAATGATCTGGTACGCCTGACTGACAAAGTGCAAAAAGAGAAAATGCAAAAAGGGCATTCGTCCAGTGTTTAATATTGAATAGAAACGGAGCAAGTTGGATCTAGCTTAGCAGGCTGCCCCAAATACTAACCGATACCAGCGATAACAAGGTCGAAAAGACTACCATTTGTGAGCTGGCTTTTTCAAAAATGTTATAACGCATGGCAACAACGTGTACGAGTGCCCCTGTTGGCAAGGCTGTTAATAATACGCTAGACATTAACCAAGCAGGGTCTTGGACATGCAACAGCTTAAAAGCTAAGCAAGTTAATGCGGGGTGTAAGAGTAATTTTACCCCGATTAACCAGGCGAGTTCTGTAAGGCGTGTGTTCGTGGTACGAAATTCTAGGCTGGCACCCAAGCAAAAAAGGGCAACCGGAATGGCAGCAGGCGCTAGCATATTCAAGGTGCTATCCAGAACGTGCGGTATGGGTATATGCCAGCCTGATACTGCCAAGCCGACTACAGTGGACAGAAAAATAGAGCTGCGCAGGAGTGAATGATCCAGAATGCGCCAAACCTGTCTTACACTTGTACCACGATGGCTTTGCATTTCCAGCAATAATTGTGCGCCACCAATGAGTAGGACATTAGCTGCCAGTATAATACTGATACTTGGAGCATGGCTGGCCTCGCCTAATAAACCAAAAGTGAGCGGTATGCCCATATAAGCATAATTGGCAAATACGCTATTCAGTCCCCGTAGTATCAAGCCTTCTGCTTGTTGACAGCCAAATAAGTAGCGACTCACCGATAGGCTAACAGCCAAAGTTAATAAAATGCCTAAGATAAAGGCCAGTAAACCCGGGAAGTAAAATAAATTTTGCAACGATTGCCCGCGTGCCGCATTAAATAGTAAGGCCGGTACAGCAAAATAGTACACAAACTGATTGAATGCTGGCAGCATATGCACATCCAGTAGAGTACGCCGTGCAATATAGCCTAGGCTAATCAGTATAAAGAGTGGTGTAATGGCAAGCAGGCTGTCGATCATGCGGCAGCATTGTAATGGGTTCATGGCAGTTTTGCAGTACTATGAAGCAGCTTTGGGGTTTGGCTTGAGCGCCTCATGTCCGGTCTGTCTGTAGCGTGAGTCAGCAATGCCTCAGTGGTCTATTAAGCAGATTTATCGCCGAGTTTGTTTATTTTTTGTCTGATTTGATACCTAAAATTCATGAAAATCACTGAAAACGTTTCACTGCAACACTTAAACACCTTTGGCGTTGCAGCCAAAGCGCGTTATTACTGCCGTTTAGCTACTGTAGGTGGCTTGAAAACTGTTTTATTGTGGCAGCGTGAGCATCCTGATTTGCCTGTATTATTTTTAGGGGGGGGGAGTAATCTACTATTCATTGATGATTTTCCAGGTTTGGTCGTACAGGTCAAGCTGCGAGAGCGCATGATATTGGGGGAAGATGAGCATTATGTTTATGTGCGCGCTGGGGCAGGTGAAAATTGGCATGCTTTTGTGCGTTGGACAGTCGAGCAGGGCTATGCCGGTCTGGAAAATTTATCTTTGATTCCGGGGACGGTTGGTGCTGCGCCGGTGCAGAATATTGGTGCTTATGGCGTAGAACTGCAAGATACCGTGCATGCAGTGCAAGCGGTCGATTGGCGCACAGCGGAGTTGCGTCATTTTTCACGCGAGGCTTGTGAATTTGCTTATCGTGATAGTTATTTTAAGTCGGTAGAACCAGGGCGATGGTTAATTGTAGCAGTCACTTTTCGTTTACCTAAGCAAGCGGAGTGGCAGTTGGATTATGCGGGAGTGCGTGAGGCTTTGGGGGATAAAGTATTAACACCTGAGCTATTAACACCCGAAGCTATTAGCGATGCGATTATGGCTATTCGACAAAGTAAATTAGCTGATCCGGCAGTCTTGGGTAATGCAGGCAGCTTTTTCAAAAACCCTTTAGTCAGTGCAGAGAAATACGCTGACTTACAGCTATATCATCCCCATTTACCCGCTTGGCCACAAGCGGCGGGAAAAGTGAAATTATCCGCTGCTTGGTTGGTAGAGCAGTGTGGCTGGAAGGGGCAGCGCCAAGGTGACGCGGGTACTTATGACAAACATGCACTGGTATTGGTGAATTATGGTCAGGCGAGTGGCTTGGACTTGTGGCGGTTTGCACGCGCTATTATGGAGTCGGTGCAAGCACGTTTTGGTATAGCACTGGAAGCTGAGCCACGTATTATTACCTAGATTGAGATCGACCAGCCTTTTTAACATGTACATAACCGGGCGGGTGTTCAATAGTCAGCGGCTTGGCACAATGCGGACAGTTCAAATAGGTGTGCAAGCGATGCATTTGGTGAACATTGTGAAAAATCTGGCGGGAGTCAGCATGAGTGATACCGAATTCAATGCGCAAATGTTCTAAATGGTGCAATTCATCAAGGCTGATCATGCCATCATTGAGTGCTTTAATGACTTCTGTACGGAACTGTTCGCGTCGTTTATCGAGTTCTTTAATAAAGCCAGAAGCCAGTATAGCCGCCGGTAAAGCCGCAACGGCTATGCCACACACCAGAATCAAACCGCCAAATAATTTGCCAAGTATTGTCTGTGGAACGACATCGCCGTAGCCAACCGTAGTGAGTGATACGGTTGCCCACCATAGTGATCTGGGAATACTGCCGAAAGCTTGGGTATTAATATGGCCTTCCACCAAGTAAATCCCTGTTGCTGCCAGCAAAACCAGCACACTGAGCACAAATAAAGCTGAAATCATCGTTTCAGCTTCTTGACGTAATACTTGTAATAAGAAATTAAGTGAGTGTGAGTAACGTGTGAGTTTAATAATTCTTAATAGGCGCAGGCTACGCAAGATACGCAAGTCTTGTGCGTGAAAGAAAAAGCCTAAATAGAATGGCACAATGGCTAGTAAATCGATTAAGGCCATTGGCGACACTGCATAGCGCAAGCGCCCTTTAATCGGGTGTTGGTAATGAGGCTGTTCTGATTCTACACAGACCCACAGGCGCACCAGATATTCCAGCGTAAAGACCGCTATGGAAAAGTACTCAAAACCGTCAAACCATTTTGCATAAGCTTGATAAAGGTGCAAGTCAGATTCCAGTAGCACAGCTATTACATTGAGGCTAATCATTAGCATGAGGAACTGATTCAGCAGCAGTGCTAGTAAGTTGCCTTTTTGTTTATCTAGTGCATGGTATAGCCAGTATCTAAGGGTGTGCTGCATAAATAAAAAATAATCTGCCGGTTGGGTAAGGTAGTAGCGTAGCATAAGGTTTTTTATGTTATAAGGCGGATATGATTTATCGGCCTCCTCAGCAGCCAGTGGATAGCTACTTTAGTGATGCAGCGATACTGGTCGTTAATAAACCGGCAGGTCTGCTTTCTGTACCCGGACGCGGTGAGGCGCATCAAGATAGTCTGGTGACACGTTTACAAGCTATTTATCCTGATGTTTTGACGGTGCACCGTTTGGATATGTGTACGTCTGGTTTGATGGTGTTTGCACGGGGTAAAGCTATGGAACGTGCCTTAAGTATGCAGTTCCAGCAGCGTCAGGTAGGCAAAGGCTATATCGCCTTGGTGGTTGGTCAACTGGCGCAGTCAACAGGTGAAATTAATTTGCCTTTAAAAGTAGATTGGCCGAATCGCCCCCGCCAGATGGTGGATTTTGTCGAAGGTAAGCCCGCTTGTACTCGCTACCAAGTGCTGCATTACGATGCCTTGAGTAATACTAGTCGTTTGCAACTAGCGCCTATCACCGGACGTTCCCACCAATTGCGTGTGCATTTACTCAGCATTGGACACCCCATTATTGGTGATACCTTGTACGCGCCTCCCGAGCTTGCCGCGCAAGCCAAACGCTTATTACTGCATGCCAGTGAACTCAGCTTTACGCATCCTGTGAGTGGTCAAGTACTGCATTTTTACTGTCCACCTGACCCATCGTTTGTTTTGACCGAGGCCGCCAGAGCCATTGTAAGGCCAAGCAAACATCTTTAAAGCTCAATCAATAATCAATCTGCTTTGGGGCGAGGTAGATCAGTAGACTTGCGGGTTTCTTGTCTAGGCTGTTTAAGATCATCATTTCCCAAGAAAATACGATCAAAGTCATTAACTGCACTACCCGTCGGTGGAACACGGTAACGATTGCGAGTATTGCTCATACGGTCGGCGCGACCTTTATAATGGTCATAGCTCATAGGATGCTCCCTGAAGTGAGATCATTTTCTTTAGCATAGCAAGAAGCTCGCCCAAAAGGTGACTAAACATCACAATCAGGCCAACGCGGTTCAATGTGCCGACGCTCTCCGCAGTAACCAGATGAAAAACCCGCCACCAATCAGTCCGGTGACAATACCAATTGGCATATCTTCTGGAGCCATTAAGGTACGCGCCGCAATATCAGCCCAAATCACAAAAATAGCCCCAAAAAGAGCCGAGGTCGGTAAGACGCGTCTGTAATCGCCACCTACGATTATGCGCACAATATGCGGCACCATCAGGCCGACAAAACCAATAATCCCAGAAAAGGCAACCAGCGTACCGGTAATCAGCGCTCCTATGACAAACACCTGCAAGCGAAAGCGTTTTACCGGGATTCCCAAGGTGGTCGCTGTTTCATCGCCTATTGTCAGAGCATTCAAGTCAGGGCTGTACAGCCAGATCCATAGCGCACAGGGAAGAAGTACTACCAGGGGGTAAATCAGGTGACTCCACTGGGCAAGCCCCAGCCCACCCAACATCCAGAACACAACGGTATGGGTTGCCTTGGGGTCTCCCAAAAAAATTAAAATATTAGCCCCCGACATCACAATGAATGAGACAGCCACTCCCACCAGAACAAGGCGATCAGCACTGGATGTGGAGGTGAAGCGCACCACAGCAAGCACCAGGGCTGTCGAGAGCAACGCCCCTACAAATGCCATTAAGGGAACGGTTAGCAGTCCCAGGAATAAACCGGTGTGCAACAAGGCTAAAATAGCCCCAAACGCAGCCCCTGAAGAAATGCCCAGTAAATGTGGATCTGCCAGCGGGTTGCGGGTAACGGCTTGCAGAATCGCCCCCACAATAGCAAGACCCGCCCCGACCAGTGCGGCAAGCAAGGTGCGTGGAAAACGAATATCCCAGACAATCGCAGCGCGCCCCTTCGACCAGTCTGCGTCTATTAAATCAGGAAACCATTGATCCAGTAACACACCCCAAACAGTTGCCAGAGGAATGGACACCGCTCCAACCGAGATGGCGACACTCATCGATACCAGCAGCGCAATAGCCCCTCCCAGTACCCAAACTACTGGCCTGGAAAATATGCGTGACGATAAAGACGCTGAGTATTGGGAAGGGGCGGACATGTGTTAATTTCCCTGGGTATCAGTCGGCTGATTTCGGCCAAAAGGCAGTGGCTAATTTCTTGATCGCTTTAATGTTTCGCGGCCCCGGTGTGGCCTCAACGTATTCCAGCGTAACAAAGCGGTCATTTTTTACGGCATCTATATTGGCAAAGGCAGGGTTATTCATCATAAAGGCGCGTTTTTCTTCTGCGCTGACATTACCGTAGTTGACGATTACAATCACCTCAGGGTTACGTTCCACCACCTCTTCCCAGGTTACCGTCGCCCAGCTTTTCTCAAAATCATCCATGATGTTCTTGCCACCGGCAGCCTCAATGAGCGCGGTGGGCATGGCATAACGTCCTGCGGTAAAGGGTTTATCCTCACCACTGTCATAAACAAAAACCCGTAGGGGCTTGTCGCCCTCATTGAGCGATGCAGTGAACTGTTCCAGTTCGGTTTTGTAGTCCTTGATCAATGTGTTTGCCTTGTCTTCGACATTGAATATCCGTCCCAGATTGGCGATATCATTGTACATATCGTCCATCGACACTTTGGGCTTGTCACCCACGTGAATGCAGCTTTCCGTCAGTTCATAAACTTTAATCCCTAGGGGTTCCAGAGTTTCAGGTGTGACCTCGCCACCGACTTTCATACCGTAGTTCCAGCCTGCAAAGAAAAAGTCGGCATCTGCCCCCAGCAGGACTTCCTTGCTGGGGTATTTGGCGCTGAGTTCAGGCAGTTGTTTCACGCCAGCGCGCATCTCTTCATCCAGTGTTTTCCAGCCGGAGATACCCGTGTAGCCGACCATACGATCGGCCAGTCCCAGTACCAACATCATTTCGGTTAAATTAACATCATTGGATACCGCCGCCTTGGGTGGCGCATCGAACGTGACTTGGCGATTACAGCTATTAACCGTGGTTTCTGCGAATGCGGTACTGGCAGCAGCCATGATGATCAACGAACAAAGTGCATATTTCATAGCGTTTTTCCTGTGTTTGAATGAGGTAAAGTAAAAGTGAGGTGTTGTTGCTGACTGATGGAAAGCTGTTCAAGCTCTGCCTGAACATCAAAGGCGGATGAAACACGCGCCGAAGTCAGCACTTCAGCCGGGGAGCCGAATCCGACTGGATGCCCTTTATGCAACATCAGGATGCAATCACAGACCCGAGCGGCCATATTGAGATCATGCAGCGAGGCGATGATCGTCATGTCCAGATGCTGAATCAATTCAAGCACCTCTAATTGATGGCGAATGTCCAGATGATTGGTTGGCTCATCCAGCACCAGAATGTCTGGTTCCTGTGCCAAGGCGCGTGCCACCATAACGCGTTGACGTTCCCCGCCAGACAGTGTGCCAAAGGCACGGTGGACAACATCCGATAAATGCATTCGCTGCAACACGTTATCAATCACCGCAGCGCAGTGCTGACCCGGTGCAGAGAAACCTTGTCGGTGAGGGATGCGACCCAGTGCCACGACATCACGTACGGTGAGGGCAAAATCGGTTGGTTGCTCTTGCAGTACCGCCGCTATTTTTCGTGCGCAATGGCGTGGCGACAGTGACCAAATGTCTTCGCCATCAACGCTTATTGAACCTGATAGAGGGCGTGCATGCCGATAGATCATACGCAGCAACGTGGTTTTACCCGCCCCATTCGCACCGACAACGCCCATAACCTGTCCTGCCGTGACATGAAACGAGGTTGGGTGCAGGATCAGGGGTTGTGATGCGCTACTTGCCCAACAGATATGCTCGACGGTCAGCTTAGCTGCGCTCATATAGCATTTGGAGTCTATTGACTGGATAGCAAGTCAAGATTGCAGCAAGTTTGCAGGATTTGTCGTCGTCCATTCTGCCCTCCGCAGAGAGGCAAGGCATAGAACAAGGGAACGAATAGAGACCGGTGTGAAATGATGCTCACCGATTCACAGTCACGCTTCCTCACCAGACACCCCGCCCAGGGAAAAAGATAGTGGATGGCAGGTCTCCTGACTTACGGGTCTTTGCGCTTCGCACCTTCCCAGCCTGACTATTCAGGCCAGTGGTTTCGACGAAGAACTCTCCACTTACAGTTACGGGGGTAGTCACGGATTTGACGTGCGTTAGCGATGTCGCACCGTGTTCCCTTTTAATCCTGCACTGCCGTTGGCATTGCTGGAACCATCGCCACTCATGGTGCGTGTTTTCGATTTTCTTGTCAAGCAGACTCGAAAGTCACCGAACCACCCGCCTTAAGGTGCATGCGTGGATCATCGCCACCTAACGGTCAGGTTTTTGCGGCTGATTCTCATATCCCGCAGTTCATCGTGGCCTGTCAAATACTTCATTATTATCTAGCCATGCGCTAGACCTTTGACTTTTCAGCCTTAATGGACAATGATCATCGACCAATTCTGTTTTTTAATTAGACTCGACAGCTTAATCTGAGCTTAGGAGGTGTGCCCTGTCGACAGTAGGAGTGTCAAATGATTGAAGTCAAAGCAGTTTCCAAGCATTTTGGCGGTTTGAAAGCTGTGGATAATGCCAGTTTACATATTGCCAAAGGCTCAATCACAGGTCTTGTTGGCCCTAATGGTGCTGGAAAATCTACATTATTTAATATCATTGCGGGTTTATATCCTCCCACAGCAGGTCATATCTTTCTTGATGGTGAAGAGGTTACTGGATTGAATGCACACCAGTTATTCTCTAAAGGTTTACTGCGCACCTTCCAGATTGCCCATGAGTTTTCTAGCATGACCGTGTTGGAAAATTTAATGATGGTTCCGCCTGATCAATTAGGTGAACGTTTAATCAATACGTGGTTTAAACGTGGTCAGGTGCGCGCCCAAGAGGAGCAAATTCGAGAAAAAGCCGAAGAGGTCATTCAGTTTCTAAAAATTGGACGTGTTGCCAAGGAGCAAGCCGGAAATTTATCAGGTGGACAAAAGAAATTGCTGGAGTTGGGGCGTACCATGATGGTGGATGCCAAAGTGGTCTTGCTGGATGAGGTCGGTGCCGGGGTAAACCGCAGCTTATTGGGTGAAATTGGCGATGCCATTTTGCGCTTGAATGAAGAACGTCATTACACTTTTTGCATGATTGAACATGACATGGATTTTATTGCACGACTGTGTGATCCAGTGATGGTACTGGCAGAAGGTAGCGTATTGACGCAAGGTAAGGTGGAAGAGATTCGCAATAATGAACAGGTGATTGAAGCTTATCTAGGGCGCGGTCTAAAGAATCGACCCGCTTATTCCGTCGACATGGCAGCGGAGCAAGGTGCATGAGCTATTTGTCAGGTATAGCATTGACTGGCGGCTATGGTAATGGCCCGAATATTTTAAATGGCTGTACGATTGAAGTGAAACAAGGCGAAATTGCCGTGATCGTCGGACCTAACGGTGCAGGTAAGTCGACAGCCATGAAAGCTATGTTGGGCATGTTAGCTTTGCGTTCTGGTTCGGTCAATTTAAATGGACGTGATATTAGTAAGCTTAGCCCGCAAGCGAGAGTGGCCGAAGGCATGGCTTTTGTGCCGCAGACTGAGAATGTTTTCACCAGTATGACGGTAGAAGAAAATCTTGAAATGGGGGCTTTCTTACGCGAAGACGATTTCAGCGATACATTGGATCAAATCTACGAGCTGTTTCCCATTTTGAAAGAAAAGCGTCATCAATTAGCGGGGGAGTTATCAGGTGGTCAACGCCAGCAGGTTGCGGTGGGGCGTGCCATGATGACTAAGCCTAGTGTGCTGCTGCTAGATGAGCCTACCGCTGGCGTATCGCCTATTGTGATGGATGAATTGTTTAGTCGAATTCTGGAAGTGCGCGAAACGGGTATTGCGGTGCTTATGGTGGAGCAAAATGCCCGTCAGGCACTGGAAATAGCGGATAAAGGTTATGTGTTGGTTATGGGTGAGAATCGCTATACCGACACCGGGCAGGCATTGTTGGCGGATGTCGAAGTTCGCAAATCTTTCCTTGGAGGTTGAGCATGCCAGAAACTCAGGCTATTTTGAATGCGCTGGTTCTGTTCAGTAATTTTGTAGTGGTTCCCGCTTTGACTTATGGCGCTCAGCTAGCGTTGGGAGCTTTGGGGGTTACACTTATTTATGCCGTGTTGCGCTTTTCCAATTTTGCCCAAGGCGAAACAATGGCCTTTGGCACAATGATTACTATTTTATTGACTTGGGGTTTGCAAAGTATAGGCATTGGGCTGGGGTCTTTACCAACGGCTCTGTTAACCTTGCCAGTTGCGATTGCAGTGACCGCACTGCTAATGATCGTTACCGACAAGCTGGTTTATCGCTATTACCGCGAACAAAAAAGCCGTCCGATTGTGTTTGTTATGGCTTCGGTTGGAGTGATGTTCATTATGAATGGGCTGGTACGTATGATTATCGGACCAGGTGAACAGAATTTTACCGATGGCGAGCGTTTTATTTTTACCGTACGCGATTTTCGTGCTTGGAGTGGCCTAGAAGAAGGTCTTGCACTGAAAACCTCGCAAGGTTTGAGTATTTTAATGGCTTTTGTTTTGGTTGCCGCGCTGTTTTGGTTTTTACAAAAAACGCGCACTGGCAAAGCGATGCGCGCCTATTCGGATAATGAAAATCTGGCGCTATTATCGGGTATAGATCCTGATCGTATTGTAATGATTACTTGGTGCTTGTCTGCTGCATTAGCCACAGTGGCTGGCGTACTTTATGGCTTGGATAAGGGTTTTAAGCCATTGTCTTATTTTCACTTGTTGTTGCCAGTTTTTGCGGCGGTGATTGTGGGAGGTATTGGTCGACCAATGGGTGCTATTGCGGGTGGTTTTATTATTGCTTTTTCTGAGGTTATGCTGACCTATGCTTACAAAAAATTCTTTAGCTATTTATTGCCACCTGAGTCAATGCCTGAGGGTTTAATTCAACTCTTGTCTACTGAATATAAGTTTGCGGTTTCTTTCATGATTCTGGTCATTGTCTTGCTGGTGCGGCCTACCGGCATTTTCCGGGGAAAAGTGATATGAATCTTTTGCAAAATAATACCGTGCGAGCTGTATTGGCGTTTGGTGTGATGGCCGCCTTATTGTATGCCGTAGGTGTAGGGCAATCGTGGACGGTGGCGGTTACTATCCTGAATATGTGCCTGATTTCTGCCATTATGGCGATGGGTGTGAATATACAATGGGGCTATGCCGGACTGTTTAATGTAGGGGTGATGGGCTTTGCGGCAGTCGGCGGTTTGGCGGCTGTATTGATTGCGCATGATCCAGTGAAAGAGGCGTGGTCAGTCGGTGGCTTGAACATGCTGCTGGCTTTTTTGTCTCTATTATTGACGTTTGCTATAGCGCGCTGGGTACATCATAAGATCAAGGGAAAACATCTGCGTCACCTCGCATTGATCATCGTTGTGGTGTTGGGATTTGGCTTGATTCGACTAAGCTATGAGCCTGCTGTGCAAGCGATTGAGGCAGTGGATCCGGTGCGTAGCGGTTTTCTGGGTGGTTTAGGTTTGCCTATTTTGTTTTCTTGGATAGTCGGTGGTGTATTTGCCGCAGGCGCTGCTTGGCTGATTGGTAAAGTTGCACTAGGCTTACGCGCGGATTATTTGGCGATTGCCACCTTGGGTATTTCCGAGATTATTATTTCTGTTTTGCGCAATGAAGATTGGTTAGCTCGGGGTGTTAAGAATGTGACGGGTTTGCCGCGTCCAGTGCCTTATGAAATAGATTTGCAACAGGCAGACTGGTTTATTCATGGAGTAGCGCGTTTGCATGCTGATCAGTTACAAGGTCTGACTGGTGCGGCACGCGCAGAGGTATTACAGCCTTTGATTATTGATAGTGCGAGTCTGTTTGTTAAATTGGCTTATGCAGGTTTGTTTAGCGTGGTGCTAATCTTGATTTTGATATTATGTGTTTTAGCACTCAATTCGCCTTGGGGACGCATGATTCGCGCCATTCGGGATAATGAAGTAGCCGCATCGGCAATGGGCAAGGAAGTTAAGCAACGCCATTTACAGATATTTGTACTGGGTTCGGCGGTAATAGGCATTGCAGGTGCTATGTTGGTAACGCTAGATGGGCAGTTTACGCCAGGCTCTTACAGCCCTTTGCGATTCACTTTTCTAATTTGGGTGATGGTGATTGTCGGCGGCTCGGGAAATAACCTTGGTGCAGTATTAGGCGGCTTTTTGATTTGGTTCGTTTGGGTAGAAGCCGAACCGGCTGGTTTCTGGTTAATGGATAAACTAACGGCTGGCATGGATGCTGCTAATGCACTGCGCACCCATCTGTTGGACAGTGCCCAGTACATGCGGGTATTGGTAATGGGCATCGTATTGTTATTGGTGATGCGCTTCAGTCCGCGCGGCATTCTGCCTGAACAGGTGCGGCGCTCCTGAAGCACAGACTAGACTGTATTAAGATGTATTAAAATACGGTATAAAATCATGAATGATTGGAAGAAAATGACTGAAAGAAGAGGAGATGTGCTTATGAAAAAATTGTTATTAGCTGCTTTAATCGCGGGTTTAGCACAGACAGCAAGCGCTGAAGAAACGATTAAAATTGGTTTTCTACAAGGCTTCACCGGCCCGATTGAGTCGCTGACCCCCATGATGGCCGCCTCGGCTGAAATTGCATTGAAGGAAGTCAATGTGTCGGGAGCTTTATTGGGTGGAAAAGCCACCTTAGAAGCTGTACGCGCTGATTCTACTTGTGTCGATGCGGCAGCGGCTACTGCTGCGGCTGAGCGCTTGGTGACTTCAGAAAAGGTGGCGGCGATTTATGGCGCAAGCTGTTCGGGTGCGACTACGGCTGTGGTGAATAATGTCAGTGTGCCGAATGGTGTGTTGACTGTTTCTCCTTCTGCTACTTCACCGGCATTAACAGCGCTGGAGGATAAAGGCTTCTTTTTCCGTACAGCGCCTTCTGATGCACGTCAAGGAGAGTTATTAGCTGAAATTACCAAAAAGGATCGTGGCATTGATACGGTTGCGATTACCTATACCAATAATGATTATGGTAAAGGTTTAAGTGATGCTTTTAGCAAGGCTTATAAAGCCTTGGGCGGTAAAATTGTAATCAATACTTCACACGAAGACGGTAAGGCGGATTACTCTGCTGAAGTCGCTTCACTTTCTGCTGCGGGAGCGGATACGCTGGTTGTTTTTGGTTATGTGGATCAGGGCGGTAAGGGCATTGTCCAAACTGCTTTAGATACGGGTGCTTTTGATCAATTTGTCTTTGCTGATGGCATGGTGGGTGAGTCATTGCTTGCCGCCTTAGGAGATGCTCTGGATGGTACATTTGGTACGACGCCAGGAGGTGAAAGTGCCGGTACTGAAAAGTGGATGAGTCTAGCCAAGGAGAATGATGTTGATGGTGCAGGCGGTCCTTATCGGGGCGAGTCTTATGATGCGGTTGCTTTGATTGCTTTAGCGATTCAAGCGGCTGGTTCGGCAGATCGCGCTGCGATTCAATCCAAAATCATGGAGATTGCTAATGCGCCCGGTGAGAAAGTTTTGCCCGGTGAGTTGGCTAAAGGGCTGAAGATCATCGCTGAGGGGGGGGATGTGGATTATGTTGGTGCTACCAATATTGAATTTGATGAAAAGGGTAACGTTCCGGGCTCATACCGTGAAATTGAAGTCAAAGATGCCAAGTTTGAAACTGTAAAATTGCACTAATCCTTCAATAAATAGACAGAAATAGACAGCCTAGGTTTAGGCCGAGGCTGTCCGCTGAAACAGGGGATAGTATCGGATGGCTAATGCAGTTCGCACGGATGATGTGCGACGACAAAATACGCGTTTGCTGATGGGCGCATTGCGTCGTCTGCAACGGGCAGCACGTACAGAATTAGTAGACTACACTGGATTATCACCTGCGACAGTATCCAGTATTACTTCAGATTTATTGGCGCAAGCTATTTTACTGAGTTCCGAAGATAGTGCCACTCAGCATCGTCGCGGACGGCCTCGCATTACACTCTATCCTAATCCAGATATGGGATATATTGTAGTGATTGCCTTAGCCATGAACAGCATTTATATCAGCTTGGAAAACTATGCCGGGCAGGTATTGCGGCGTGAGAAACATTTTTTCCCCTCCCGCCAAGCGTCTTTAGAGGAATTTTTGGATACCTTGATTGGCCTGATCAAGGAGGTCTTGTCCACTACAGGTAGTACAGGCACTAAAGCCCCACAACAACAATCACCTAGCCTGCGCTATATCAGCGTGGCGGTACAAGGAACAGTTATTGAAAACGGTCAAGTATGGCTGTCTTCCCCTATGATGCCACATCGGCATGTTCCTTTAGGACGCATACTATCAGAACACTTTTCTGTACCGGTAATGCTGTGTAATGACTGCAATCGGGCAGCCGAAGCATTACATTGGTTATACCCTGAGCAATTTGGTGAGAATTTTGCCACTATCAGCCTGACGCAAGGTATAGGCATGGGATTGGTTTTACATGGGCAGACCTTTGTAGGAGTCAGTTCATCGGCGGGTGAGTTTGGCCATATGTGCTATCAGCCCGGTGGAGCGCGTTGCCGATGTGGGCAGTTAGGTTGCATAGAAGCCTATGCAGGTGACTACGCCATCTATCGTCGTGCCATGAATTTGCCATTGGATACCGATCCAGCCGAGGAAATGCCAAGTCAACATTTGCTGACCATCTTGGAAAATGCCCATCTTCGCCAGGGTTCAGAACGTCAAGCTTTTCGTGAAGCGGGGCGAGCTATCGGGGGTGGTCTGCAAAGCTTGTTTGCCTTGACGGATAGTTTAACGGTTGCTTTTATGGGGCCTGGTGTTATTGGTTTTGATTTGATGAAACCAGAAATAGAGGCTGCTTTACAGAGCAATACTGCTAATCCGCAACCGCCGATTGAAATGTATTGTTATAAAAGTGCGGATGAATTGATTCGCGTAGGTTGTTCCTTGTCCGCTTTGCAGGCTTTGGACAATAGGATTAATAGTTCAGATAGTTTAAGCTGAAGTAGCAAGCTGGATGTGTTTTAACGGCCAGCTTGCTATTGCTTAGGGTGTTACTGAGCGCAATTTTTCCATTTTTTCCACCAGCAACTTCCGGTCACTTCTTGGAACTGCATGCTCATGTCATATTTGGGCGCATCGAAGCGTGTTTGATTCAATTGCTCCTTGATACCGAAAGCGCCAAATTTGTGGTAGCTCTGTGGCAAAGTGTACAAAGTAAACAGCGTACCACCTGCATTCTTCCAATTATTCAATAATTGACTGTAACGGGCTGCCATGCGTGCATCACGGTTAGCCGCTTGGAATAAATCCAGCAAATGGCTTTTACGCTTGGCAGAGACCTCGCCATCACCCCAGTTTACGGTTAAATGTTGGCCGCCTTCATAAGTAATCAATTGCACACCGTATTCAGTCGTGGCTTTAACCTGTTTTTCTGTATTGATTTTGCTAACCTGCTCAATGCCATAGGGATCATTCACATTGTCGATGACACTGAAAATATCATCCAAAGAGGTGACTTGACTCATGACTAAGGGGATTTTTTCTTCATCGGCACAGACAGCATGGGATGAACGATTCCAACAGCCATGAAAATAGGGTGCACTAGCAATGGCATCGACAAACTGCGCATTGCCATTATGAGCGAGCATATTGCGTGTCATCCATTCATCCGGGTGGTAAGTGTTTAATACCCTGACCAAGCGCTCAGCACCACCGAAAATGGTAAACCATTGATTAAAGATTTCGACAGCACGATCAGCATAATATTGATAGCCTGCGCGATAAGGGTTGCTATCTAAATCTTTACCCTTTTCACGCATATAGAGTGCTGCCCAAAAAATGCCGTTCCAAGGCTCATTGCTATACTCCACATACGCTTTGAGCTTAGGGTCAAGGTGCTCATAAACATAGCTAGCGTAATTTTTAATGTACTCTTCGGTAGCATTGTGAGGAATATTAAACCAAGGATCACGTCCTAATTGGTTGGCTAAGGCGACTGCCACCTCCAAAGGTACACCGCGAGCATAACGCTCCAGTAAAGGCGTACGAGCTGAGCCTCCCCATGAAGCATCATCCATTTTAGCGCGCATATCCCACGTAAATGGCTGTAGTAGACACGTGGTATAAGCTTCATCCTCAAGGTCATAACAGGGATTGCGTGGGCTGGCTTCCATAAAGTTCATCATGCGAATGACTTTGAAGTCTTTGAGAAAGCGCAAGTAGTCTGGATTAAATACAATGGCATTACGATTTTGTGCCAATGTATCAACAAAGCTTAGGAAAGGTTTGCCTGCGCATTGTTCTGCGCTGTCGACTCGAATAAAAGGATTGCCTTCACAAGTGCCCCCCGGCATAACAATGCGTAGATTGCGTACTGGATTTTGATGATCAATAGACTTGATTTGTACACGCAAACCGGAGGCGTTACGCTTACGAATTAAATCAGGCGTGATTTCAATCATATCGCGCCCAGGCGAGCTTTCAGTCGGAATCTTGCTAGCGATGCCGCTGTATTGTATGTTGCCGCTGCCTTCGTATAGCACCGTGTATTTGCCAACTGGAATAGAGCCATAAGGGACATAGCGCAGCATAATACTTGTCGCCCAACTGGGGACACGTAGCACAGGATGCTTTTGCGTGTCACAAGAGGGGGGAATAACCATCGGCCAGCCTTGCTCATCATAGCTAATATCAGTACAGGAATATTCTGCAAACGGACGAGAAACCCGAAATAAATCAACAAAGGGGACTGGCTGTCCGCCTACTTCATCGGCTTCGGGCTGAGGCGCTTCAAGATTAATGCCTAGGGATGGTTTGTATAAAGCAGCCAGCTTACGTCCTTGTAATAACAAAGCTTTGCCCAAGGCCAGCTCAAATTGCTCAATTGAACTGTCCAGTTTAGCAGGCGGTTCTTTTTGCTGATAGGCCGCCATAATACTTATACCATTCGTATAATCCTCGTTATCATCTACACTGAGCAACAGGCGTTGTAAGTTTTTGGTGACTGCATAGGGACAAGCGGCTGGTTTTTCGGATTGGCGACAATAAGCCGCCGCCAAATCATCTTGAGTAATATTGGCTTTGGCAGGAATATCGGTAAATGGCGTATTGAATAAGGTAAAGCTGACCGTTTCTGCTGTGCCATACTTAAACTCGCCCTTGCTATTAGTGACAGTGACACCGCCTTGGTCTTTTTGGCCTTGTTGCAATGCGCTATCACTAGGAGCGCTGGCATACTGTATATTTACCAGAGCAATAGGCTGATCGGGTTGTGTTGGATTGCTGAGCAGCAGTTTACCTGTACCTAGCGGCAGAGTGGGTGTATCGGTGTTGTCATTGTGTCCACAGCCGCCACAAGATGCTACTAAGATAGTAAACAGACTGAGCAGACTTGCTTTTAGAACAAACAGCTTATTATTTGTCATTAATATCTACGCCCCATTTGAGTACTGATCATAATTTTTAGTGGAAATCAATTATATGCTAAAAACTAAAACCGTTATAGCGATCATTTTTTACAGCATTTTAACAGCGTGTACGGCAACACCACCTAATGCTGCTTCCTCTTTACCGGCAGGTTCGAATGCGCCCGTAAGTCTAGCTAGACCGGCACGGCCACCAAAAAAGCCACCTGTGCCAGCAAAACCCCTTGCCAATTGGAACAATACTGCCGCTCGACAAGCTGAAACAAAATTTATGGTGAAGAACGGTATTAATGGCATTAGGGCACAAGTTTACCTGCTAGAAACCAGCATTATGGTTCAAGTCGCTAATCAGCCGCCCATAACCTTGGAAACCATTTACCCACCCTTATATCGAGGCTGGTCTGGTCAGTATATCAAGGTACGTGATTTTGATCGGGACGGTCTGACCGACCTAGCTATATTGCAGTCAGTCGGTCACGGTGGCTACAACCGTTGTTATGCGATCTATCGTTATAACCCTGCTACCGGACAATTTCGTTCAAAGAAAAGTTTTGACCGTTGTAATGTGTAAATTTAAAAATGTGTAAACTTAAAGCAGATCATCAAATAAGATAATCTTGACTGGGCTAGCTGCGGGTACATTGCCTGTGTCCTGAGCTAAGACAATAAAGCAATTGGCTTGGCTCATGGAGTGTAATAAATGAGATTCCTGTATGCCTGTGCTTTTTACTTGCCATGAGCCTTCTGGCGTTTGGCTGCAAATACCGCGCTGGTATTCTTTGCGCCCGGGCTTTTTTTGTAAATTGCTGCGGGTCATGGCCGGGTATTCGACGGGTAAGGTGGCAGGGTGGCCGGACAATTTAAGCAAAGCAGGGCGCACAAAAAGCATAAAAGTAGCCATGACCGAAACTGGATTGCCAGGTAGACCAAAAAACAGACTATTGCCTACTTGTCCATAAGCTAGCGGTTTGCCTGGTTTCATGGCCATTTTCCAAAAATGGACTTTGCCCAGTTTTTGCAAGCTTGCTGTGACATAATCAGCATCACCCACTGAAACGCCGCCACTCGTAATAAGCACATCAGCACTGCTAGCCGCTTGTTGAAAAGCCTTTTCTATAGCGTCTGGTTGATCGGGAATAATCCCCATATCAATAAGTTCTACGGGAAGCTTGTCTAATAGCGCGTACAAAGTATAGCGATTGCTATCATAAATTTGTCCGGCTTCCAGTGGCTCACCTAAGGATTTGAGCTCATCACCTGTTGAGAAAATGGCTACACGTGGGCGACGTAATACATTGAGTTCCGTGATGCCTTGGGAAGCCAACAAGCCTAGATCGGCTGCATTGAGTTTGCGTCCTGCTGGCAGTAAAAGCTCACCGACTCGCGTGTCCTCGCCGGGATGACGCACATTAGCCCCTTGTTTGGGCAGCTTGAGTAAGTGAAGTAAATCCTGCTCACAGGTGGTATTTTCCTGCATAATAACGGTGTCCGTTCTCTCGGGCAGCATTGCACCTGTCATAATGCGAACACATTCGCCTGCATGGAGCGCCCCTTGAAAGGGATGGCCTGCCAAGGCACTGCCTGCTATTCGTAGCGTTGTTTGTTCACCTTGCAAATCAGTATGGTAATAGGCATAACCATCCATTGCAGCGTTGCGATAAGGGGGAACTGCTTGTCTGGCATGTTGCGGCATCGCCAAGATGCGGCCATGCGCTTGGCGTAGTGTAAGACGTTCTTGAACTTGTAATGGCTGTACCTGTTGGAGTATGCGCGCCTGGGCTTGTTCAACGGTCAATGTATGATTAGGCATCTGATCGCAGGATGCGGGTTCATGGTGCATGAATAACTCCTTTTAAGCTTAGGGAAATAGTTTACGATTATCACCTGTAAAGTAGCTTGCCGACCATATTAAAAGTTTCTTCACAGACTGAATTATTTCCCTTATTGTTTGAGGCACTGTCCAGTGTACAGTGAAGCAACAATATTTAAGCGTTCAAGCAAGCTGTAGTTTTTTTGGAGGATTGCCATGCCGACTGTTTTTAATGCGCTGGTGATGGATTTGGGAGGAACCAATATTCGTCTGGGTTTGTTGGAGCCAGGCCAGTTACGTCCAACTTATATACGTCATTATGAAATTGATGCTTATCCGAGCTTGGGGGATGTGATTCAATTATTTTTGTCTGAAGCACCCACTCACCAGATTGAACAAGCCGCGATTGCGGTCGCTACCCCCATTATTGGGGATAAAATCAAGCTGACTAATCATAACTGGCAGTTTAGTGTTGAGGCGATTGCTCAGCAGTTTGGCTTTAAGTTATTGCGCGTCATCAATGATTTTACCGCGCTGGCTTTGTCGATTCCTTTATTGGGTCAGAATGAATTGCAGCAAGTGGGTGGGGAAAAGGCTGATGCTGAAGGTGCTATTGCCTTACTAGGTGCAGGCACTGGTTTAGGTGTCTCCGGGCTGATTCGTTCTGCGGCGGGTTACTACCCTATTTCAGGTGAGGGTGGGCATGTTACTTTAGGTGCTCGTAATACACGTGAATTAGCTATTTTTAATGCGTTTTATGAGCGTTATGGGCATATGTCGGCTGAGCGCTTGTTATCAGGCACAGGATTAGAAGAAGTTTATCAAGTCATCTGTTGCTTAGACGCTAATCATGATGAAAAGCTAGAGCCAGGGGCTATTTCTAAAGCGGCGATTGAGCACACGTGCCCAGCTTGTGAAGAAGTCATGCAGTTATTCTGTGAATGGTTTGGCATTGTTTCAGGGGATCTGGCGCTTACGCTCGGGGCAAGCGGAGGAGTATATATTGGTGGAGGCATTGTTCCTAAGTTAGGCGAGTATTTTGTGAACTCTGCTTTTCGTTCTGCCTTTGAAACTAAAGGACGTTTCAGCCACTATTTAAGCACGGTTCCTGTTTATATTATTCATGCTGATAATCCTGCTTTACGCGGTGCGGCGGCGGCTTTGGATACACGTTTCGATCAATTAGGTTTGAGTTGTAAAATAGCCCATTGATTAAACATGACTAATGAACCATGAGTTTGTTCAATAAACTGTTGTGCAATAAGAAGGAAACAATAGCTCATGTCAAAAGAGACAAAAAATTTCCAGTGGAATGCATCCGATTACGCAGAAAATTCCAGTGTGCAACAGGCTTGGGCAAGAGAGTTAATTGCTAAACTTGAACTAAACGGTAAGGAAGCACTTTTGGACATTGGCTGTGGAGATGGAAAAGTTACGGCGGAGATAGCTCAGGTTTTGACAGAAGGCACTGTTATCGGTGTAGACAGCTCAAAAGAAATGGTTCAGTTAGCCAAACAAAATTTTCCACCAACATCCTATCTAAATTTGTCATTTGAGCAACAAGATGCACAATATCTGAATTTCAAGGAACAGTTTGACGTTATCTTTTCCAATGCGACTTTGCATTGGGTTCTTGATCATAGACCCGTTCTCATTGGTATTTATCAGGCACTTAAACCGGAAGGTAAAGTTTTTGTACAAATGGGTGGCAAAGGTAATGCTGAACAGTTGATAGCCCTTGTTGAGCAGATACTACAAGAATCTGAATGGCAAAAATATTTCAAAGACTTTCTTTTCCCTTATGGTTTCTATTCACCTGAAGAATATGCTCCGTGGGTAAAAGGCTGTAGATTGGAGTTACTTCACATCGCGTTAATACCAAAAGATATGGTTTATACAAGTCAGGATGCTTTCAAAGGATGGTTTCGTACAACTTGGCTACCGTATATTGAGAGAGTTCCTGCCGAAAGACAAAATCAATTTATCGATTATGTTATTGAAATGTATCTTAAATCAAATCCACCCAATGAAAACGGTGAGATATGTATAAAGATGCAACGACTTGAATTTATAGCTAAAAAATGCACAACAAGTCGTTTCGCCGGACTCAGTTCCAGTCGCCGATGAACTTTGCGTTATTTAAAAAGGAGAATGCCTGATGGAAAAAGAACAATACTGGTCAAAATTTGCAGAAGATTTTGAAGAGAGAAATAATTATGTTGTTGGCAGCAGCGATATGTCAATAATTTTTCAAAAAATAGAACAACTACAAAATTTAAAGAATACGTTGGAACTAGGCTGTGGGAATGGGACATATTCAAAAATACTAATAAAAAATGCAACCAACCTGACTGCTACAGATTTCTCAGATGAAATGGTGGTTGTCGCAAAAAATAGATTAAAAACATACGAAAATATTAAAGTGGAAAAAGCTAACTGCTTTAAGCTCCCTTACTCTGATCACAGCTTTGATACCATCTTTATGGCAAATCTTTTACACATCATTCCCGAACCAGAAAATGCTATCGCAGAATGTAAAAGAGTGTTAAAAGAAAATGGGCAATTAATTGTTATCAGTTTTACCAGCGAAGGCATGACAACGCTAAACAAAATACTCATGATATACCGCTACCTTAAAACGTATGGAAAACCATCACCTTTTGCTCAATCTCTTACAGTTAATGGCACACGAGAAATGCTTCATAAACATGGATTTGAAATTGAAGAATCAAGTCTGTTGGGAAACAAAATGAAAGCTATTTTTGTAAAAAGTAATTCCCAATAAATATTACATAACAAGTCGTTTCACCGGACTCGTTTTATTCACAGGTGAACTCTGCGTTATGTGTCACAGGAGAGCATGGTGAGTAAAAGTACTGCTACATATTGGAATGTGTTGACTGAGGCTAATAAGAATAAGTGGGAAACAATACCAGAAACAAATGGAATGCTTGAGCAACTTACTCTTGCAATTGACGAATTTTCCGGTGATTACACCAGACTAACTCGCTTTAAAAAAGGCGCTAATACGAAAGAATTTGGTGGCAAGTATCATGACTATCCAGAAGAAATCTATATTATCTGTGGTCGCCTTTATGATGAAGCATTTGATATGTGGTTAGAAGCAGGTCACTTTGCTAGTAGACCCCCTGGTGAAGTTCACGGTCCATTTACGTGCGAAGAAGAGTGTTTGGTTTTAGAGGTATCATACCCAAGCCAATCCACTAGTCGTACATAACAATCACATTAATGTCGCCCTACGGGCTGGACCTCCGCTGCGTTGCAGCTCCGGCCCATTATTTGGGCGTTATACACATAAAGGGAAATAACATGCTGAGACTTAAAGATAAAATCGCATTAATTACAGGTGCTGCCAGAGGGATTGGTCAAGCAGTAGCCGAACTG
>PDWJ01000777.1_pt1 | contig 44217 bp, 39 predicted proteins | sample 1430881 | NCBI WGS metagenome assembly PDWJ01 (sample SAMN01162460, study PRJNA174530) | Oral metagenome, whole genome shotgun sequencing project. | biome: Marine environment; feature: Marine mammal; material: Swab sample of the gingival sulcus; isolation source: swab sample of gingival sulcus...
TTTTTGTGAAGAATCGATGAATTTCTATTCACTTACAGCGACCAAAATAGCAAATTTAATTAATTTTTTCAAGAAATTATTGATTGTTCAGCAGGCCCTGCATAGTTATAAAAATCGGGATTTCAGGTTATTATCGCGCTCATGACTTCATTCAAGGAAAGGTCACACCTTTGATGTAGCGTTTTCTCTCGAAGTTTCCAATAGTTCCGCAGACCTGAAAACGTCAAGCACGTGCAGGTGAGACCATGCCAGTTGGAACCGTTCGTTTTCAGTTGCTTACGAACCTGAAATCGAATAATCATTAGAATACTATACTTTTTCCAACAAAAGGAGACCGTATTGAAAAAATTATTGTTGACAACGATGGGCATACTAGCGTTCCTGATTTTGTTTCTGTTGTTGCAGCACACAACACCTGCCCACGTATGCGACAACAACGCACAGATTACCATTCAGCACGATGATCCCCTGGGTGTTTTTTATCCAGAACTGTTAGGCAGCAATCTGCAATGGACAGACAAGGGTGACGGTTTGTGGACTTCGGATGGAACTCTCCAGCCTTCGGCACTTGAAGCAGTGAAGCGCTTGCCAGTGGCGCCGTTGCGATTTCCAGGGGGAAAACTGGCCAGTACATATCGCTGGAGAGATGCGGTCGGCCCCTTGAAGGAACGTCGTGACGGGCTTGATTTTTTAGGAAATCTACAGCGCTCTGTGGTGGGTACAGATGAGTTTTTGCACCTTTTGACACAACTGAAGACCACTGGCATATTCACATGCAACATTATGGATCCAGCTTCCGATGCGGCCGCATGGCTCGCGTATATTCAAGAAAAAACAAGTGATGTTGTCCCGCGGTGGGAGGTCGGCAACGAGTCATACTTGCCCCTAGATCCTTCTTATATGACCGCTGTGAATTATGCTGAAAAATGCAAGGACATTATCGAAGTGCTGCATGCCGTGAAAAAGGATGTAAAAGTTGGCGCCATTCTTGAGGGTTCTCTTATTAACGTGCCTTGGGCCACGAGCATTATGCCCGAAGCGCACAAGTGGAATCATAACGTCATTACCACAGTGAAGGATGTGGCTGACTTCTACAGTGTCCATCTCTACGCACCACTTAATCACTCAGGCACCTATCAAGATATGGTAAGGGCGATTCAAACCGCGCCGTTGGCCCTTGGTAAAAATCTGGAAAAGGTGAGTGGACTAGTACAGCAATTTGCCCCTGGAAAGGAATTATGGGTTACAGAATTTAACCTGGGAACCGACAATGCGCAGGACAATTGGCGCTATGGCGTTTCACTCGCCCAGGCAGGCTATGTGGCGCAAATGCTGTTGCAATTTTGTCGGCATAATGTGCGCGGCGCCACATATTGGTCGTTGATCGGCAACCATAACTTTGGCATGATAAAAAACAGCGATAATCCGCGCCTGCGACCTGCGGGCCTGTTATACACCATGATGGCAGAGCTGGTTGGAGGGACGGCACTAAAAACCACCGTGGATACATGTGTCATGCAATACCCCGTCCTTGGCAATGTGATCGAAAATTTAAATCCCGCCATTGTCGACGCTCAAGCCTTTGATAAAAATGGGACCTGTTATTTGCTTGCCATTAACAGAATGCCTGACGCTACAGCAGTTTTATCCTTTCGTGATGAAAAGAATCTTCCTTTGCAGGTGAAGACGGCCACTCTGCTGTTCGGGGGAAATCCGCTCGATTCAAACGAAAATGAGGATAACGTACAATTACAGGATGCCGCACTCAAAGACGGACAACTGGAGCTGCCCGCCTGTGCTATTGCGCTGGTGCGCTTCGTTTCCAGGTAAAGACGGTATGATTAAGGATATGGCCAGCGGGGCTGCCAGGAGAAATGCCCGGTAGCCACTTGGACGAACACGTGTTCATATTTTCTGGTTACGTGCTCCCAATTGTAGTGTTCTTGTATCCTTTGCATCCCCTTTATTTTGAATGAATCCAGGTGATCAGCATTATCAAGGACCCATTGCATACCTTCCGCCAACGACGCCACGTTTTTTGAAAAAAAACGTCCGCAATTTCTCAAAACATTTTTGTTGAAATCAACATCTCTGGCGAGAACAAAACCGCCACTTGCCATGGCTTGCAATAATGCCGGGTTCGTCCCCCCCACTTCATTGCCATGCACGTAGGCCAGACAATTACATCGCAGTTCTCTCAAAACGTCCTGGTCATAACAATAGCCGGTAAAAATCACCCTGTCATTGGCCTCGTCGACAATCGCGCGGGCATAATCCGAAGGAAACGCTGCGGCACCTACCATGACGAGTTTGGCATCTGTCTGTAAACGATTGAAGGCCCGCACAGTAAGCAATGGATTGTTCTCTGGCTCGAAACGGGTAATTTGCAGAAAATATTTGTGTTGTGTTACTCCCAGGGATTCAAGATGACGTTTGGGGTTACAAGACTCAATAGATGCGCCATAGGCAATCACCTGGCTATCACAGCCATGCGTTTTCCTGTAATATGCTTGAATCCCTTCACAATCTGAAATCAGAACATTGGCGATGACGCAGGAAATTTTTTCAGATATCTTGTAGAAAAACCTTCCCACCGCCCCCCATTTTGAACGTTTCCATTCCAGCCCATCCGTATTGATGATGATGTTGCGTCCAAGCAAACGTAATGGGAAAAGACATACCGCATTGGCCGCATTAAAAACCATGTACAGATCATAGTTTCTTGTCATGCCATGCAAGACAGATAGAAAGGTATGCGAAAGTGTTTCAAGCGATTTTTTTGAAATGCATGGCAGATGAACCCGTTTTACGCCAAGAAACGTATCCGAATGCTCCGAATAATAGGATTGTCTGCAATATACCGTTACATCATGCCCCCTATCGATTAGCCTGCGGCTCACTTCTTCCACACAGGTTTCAAATCCCCCATAGCAGGCAGGAATGCCTCTGGTCCCGATCATTGCGATTCTCAATGGCCTGTTCCGTGGCACGTCTCCTCGCGGCGTCCGGATCCAGTTCACTTTTATTTTTGGGGATCTGAAAATCGCTTTGCTATGGATCATGATACGCCAAACAGCATAAAATGGAATGAACAGCATGGCACCCAGCGTCTTGTTACCCATGCCGATTTCGCTGGTTCCCAGCAGAAAATAGGCGCTGTGCAATATCACGAGCGCCCCGGAAAAAAATAACACAGCAGGAGAGGCGCCAAGCAGAACAGCCAACAGCGCGGCCAACATGGCCACACAGGACACTGCAAAATTCACTGAAAAGGGTGGTGCTCCCAAATACAACACATGCATCAAGGCGACAGGATGTCTTTTTATTATCGCCTTGCGCAATTGGCGTAACAGGCGTTTTTTTCCGGTCTCTATTTCACCGGCCGACCAGCGCATCCGCTGGACAGCTGCAGCAGTCAAATCCCGGGGCATGTAGTGATCCACCACGGCCTGCACATCAAAAACAACCTGCTCTCCCTGCTCCAAAAATGTTATAGATTGATCAAAATCTTCGGTCAGTGAAGTGCTATCCCACCCATATTTTTCCAGAATATCACGGCGAAAACACATGCCTGAACCTCTGAGTGGCGGAAAAATCCCAAATCGATGCAATCCCGGATATTGCCATAACTGCTTCAAATCCATGGCCAGGGCAGTGAGGTGGCGCAACCATCCGTCGTCGGGGTCCGCCACCCGATAGCGCCCTTGTATGATGCGGGCGCCCTGTTCGAGATCAACCGCCAGACGTATAAAAAAGTCCTTGGAAACCAGCGCGTCGGCATCAAGCATCACAACGGCATCTATCGTGGAATTTTCCAATATTTTTTTAAGTCCGAAGCGTAACGCAAAACCCTTTCCCTGGTTCACCTCATCCTTACGCTCATGGCAATCCACCCCTGCGGCAACCGCAATTTGGGCTGTCGCATCTGTACAATTGTCCGCAATCACATGCACAAGGCATTTTTCTTTCGGATATGCAGCTGCGTTGAGGGTCTCCAATGTTTTGAAAAGGAGCTTTTCTTCATTATGTGCCGGTATCAGCACACCAAACACGGGTAATTCCCTTTGACCATCTGCAGCGGTAGAATCAAGCTTTCTGCTTTTCAAAGAAAAAAATGCCAGAATACCCAAAAACAATAGCCAGATAAACAAAAGGATATTTAACAGGAATGAAAACAATTCCAGTAAGATAATCATTCTTTCCCCTTGAAGCACGAAATAAGCAAGGAATTTCCCCAGGAACGGGGAAAAAGGGCATCAAATATACCAATGAAAAGGCAAGGGACAATGGTGACAAGGCGCACAATTCTGTCGAGGTGCTTTCTTCGCCATGCAAGCGAATTCAGTTCAAAAGCAGCTTCGCCGAACGGCCCGAATGTCGTCGTCGGCGCAACAGGCCAAAAGCCTGCTTGGGCAAAGAGTCCCTGTATGTGTTCCGGTGTATATTCCTCTCGCACGTGTCCTGGATCGCCATGTTGCTGAAAAAATTTTAAAAAGCGTTTTTGTGTTGCCCCGCGTCGCGGTACATGCGCCACAAAACGTCCATACGGACACAATAACCTGTAGAAGGTTTGAATCAAGCCCAAATCATCCGGAATATGTTCTAGAACATCGGTGCAGTATATGAGATCAAACACGGCCTCCTGTCCTGCCAGTGAATAATCCTGAACTTTGAAGACGACATTCCCAAGTTCTCTTGCTTGTGCCTTGGCATTCGCAAGCCTTACCTGAACAGGATCAATCTCCCAGCCAGTAAAATGGGATTCCGGATAGCGCCGTGCTAATGCCAGCAAAAGATCCCCTTCCCCAAAACCAAACTCAAGTACGTTTTCCGGCAGGGGACGCTCCGTAAGGATCTGTAACATATGCAAAGCGCGCAATCTGGTATGCACAGAAGTGAGCCCAATGATGGCGCGCATCCTGTTTTTGGGTCCGTCTCCTCCCATATTTCCGCTACCCAATAAAAAATAGTCTCTAAAATTTTTGGCCTGCCGCCAAGGCTGGCCATAGGTAACAGAAAAAAAAACAGCGCACAACTGTCTGTGCCAGTTCGCTTTTTCTTTGATGAGAACAGTGGGACGCAGCTTACTGGCAACCGTCCAGACCAATGCTTTACCCGCCGTCCCTAAATAGTCTAGTAGCAGCATAAGCCCTCCGATTAACGGGCCTTTGCGTTGCAAATAGTAATAACGATGGCCGGCTGCAATGCTGGCCAGCCTGTTTTTCGACACAACACCCGAACTGCTTCCTGCCTCCAGATGAATAATCGAGGTGTCTGGGCAATAGGCGATGACGCCGCCAGCATTGCGAAGTCGTGTACAAAGATCCAATTCTTCTGCATATAGAAAAAACGCTGGATCAAAACCGCCAACAGCATCAAATGCTGCCTTGAGAATCATGAGAGAAGCGCCTGTACACCAGTCCACTTCCCTAACAGAGGAGAGCGCCGCTTCAGGATGGTAAAAGGTCAACTTTCGTGCCAGCCCCGGTAACAGAAAACGCAGTTTGCTCACAATGAATTGCCGCCCTGTCAGAATCCGGCCAATTGTCGGAAAATTTGCCGCCGTCTGTTGCAGCGTACCGTCCGGATTAAGAACTTTGGTACCCACTGCCACCAGAGGCGCTTTCCCCTTCCATTCATCCACAAAAGCCATCAGTTTTGCCACCGTATCTTCTGTACACAACGTGTCAGAGTTCAGGAGATAAAGATAGGTGCCCTTTGCATGTCGTGCTGCCAGGTTGCAGGCGCTGCCAAATCCAAGATTTTTTTTGCTGGATATGATAGTGGCAAAAGACGCACATTTTTGCAGTTTCTCCATCTCATCCTTGCCAGAACCATTATCAACCACAATCACCTCAAGCAGACTTCTGCCACAATGCTGTTTAAGGCTTTGCACGCACTGACAGGTTTGCTCTGCGGTTTTGTAGTTTACCAAAATGACGGAAACAGACCTCATCTTACCACCTCAAAATATCTGCCAATACTAGGAATAAACAGATCTTCGTTCAGATATGCCCGCACCTGCCAGAAATAACGCCCTGGTTTTTTAGGAAAAAATAAATAAGTCGTGGTTTTGAACTCATCATTTTCTCCGGAAGATACAACAACATCCTGGATCCCAGCGTCCGCACCAATGTATATTTCGTAACGCAGCACATTGACGCCGTCCTCTTTAACGGGTTGCCACCCCAACGTTATCGCTGAACCCTCAAGAAAAATAGCGCCGTCATGAGGAAAGGCCTGGAACACCTGGTCAGAACGCAGACTGGGCGTCACACCTGAAACCGGAAAGACCCATTTTCTCTGGTCGATGTCATGGATAAACTGGTCTGATTCCTCTTCAATGGGGACAGCGGGAATCGACTTGGAATCGGCTTCAACAGATGCGGACAAACCTGACATCGCAAGTAACTGCGCAATAATGAGAAGATACGTGACGTGAAAAAAATTTGTCATATTCGCCTCCTTTATTTTTTACGAGGTGCCAGCTTGATGTACGTCCTTTCATCATCAGGAGAAGGGGTGTTGCGAAATCGCTCTTCGCAAGTGAGACAACATGGAGGCGTATTATCGGTGTTCAGATTTTTCCTGAGCACCTGATATTTTTTACTATGCCAGATATCTTGAAATGATTTCCGGGTCATATTGCCCATGTGTAACTCCGGTGCAAAACAACACGCTCTTACATCGCCTTCGTAGGAAATCATTACATAATTCCAGGGCGCATGACAGGGTGGCTGAAAATCAGATCGTGTATCTTTGAACAGTTTTGGCAGATCCAGCCGAATACGCCTTTTACTGGCCTCCTCCTCTGCTTTAGCAAAAATATCCGAACATAATTCTGGAGAATAATACAGGCTTTCATCGCGCAAGGATTCTTCCCAAACAACCAGGTGGGACACCTTGATGCCATCCAGACCCACGTCATCAGCCAGACGAACCAGCTCCGGCAACTCTCGTATGTTGCGGGTCATGGCCACAAATTCAAGCCGAATAACCGTTTTTAGATGTTTCTTGTTCCGAACGTCAAGCGCATTGGCAATATTTTGCCAAACCTTTTCGAAATTCGACCCAATGCGAATGCCCTCATAGGTGTGAGCGGTTGCACCGTCCATGGAAAAAACAATGTAGGATAATGGTCTGGCCGCTTTTTCCAGAATTCTGTTCATGACCCTGGCATTCAATAACAGCCCATTGGTAAAAAAACCGATTCTGGAACTTTGGAGCCGCTCAAGAAGCGTGTAAAAAGCCTTGGACATAAGGGGTTCCCCATACCCGAACAATGCCGTCTCCTGTGCATATCTGGATAATGAGACGATAGCATCCAGCAAAACAGGGGACATATCTCCTAATTCCATTTTTGTACTGCTGCGTGAACACATGACACAGTTCATGTTACAACGGTTTGTGACTTCCACCTGCAACATCCACGGCTTGGACAAAGGACTCACCCGTGACATTTTGCCTGATAGAATCGACGCGAAGGTATTGATCTGTGTTGGCAATGTTGCATCGCCAAAAGCATAATTCAATTTTTCAAAAAAGTTTGGCGTTGAATTCGCCATGGTAACTCCTCCACTTCATTGTATTTCGGTCAGAATGTTCTTGGCGATTATTTTCCAAGCATATTTTTGTTCACACACTTCCCGTGCTGCGGCTATAAGTGTGTCGACAACGTTCGTATCGTTTCGTATCTGTCCAATGGCGGCAGCCATCTCGGCCGCATCTTCTGCTTTGAGATAGTGTAGCTCCGCTTCCACATCCAAACCTTCCACGCCCACTGCCGTTGAAACAACAGGGACACCCGCAGCCATCGCCTCTAACACCTTGAGCCGGGTTCCACCAGCAATTCGCAAGGGAACCACCACGGCCAGACAGTTCGCGTAATAATCCTCAATATGCGGGACAAACCCAGTAAAGACAACGCTTCCCGAAGCCATGCGCTCAAGTTTCTGTGAACGGCCGGCAGTATTACCGATGACCACGAGCCGCACGTTGGAAAAATGCGTTTGTATTTCCGGCAGCATGCTTTGCAGAAAAAATGCCACGGCATCATAATTTGGAAAATGCGCAAGGCCCCCAATGTAGAGTAAATCGGTGCGAAGTGTATTTGGGTTTCTGCGCTCCTTCTGCGGTTGAATCGTTTCTGTGTCCACGCCATTGGGAAAAAGCAGCACACGGGTCTGTGACAGTCGGCCTGCCAAATAATTCTGATCAGCTATCGACATGGCCGCAACCGTACGGAAACGGCGGAGTACCCGCATTTCCGAATATTTTATCCCTTGATAGGACACCCAGGCAATCATACGGAGCAATCCCGAAGCATGTTTCCATTGGCGCCTGGCCGGTATGAACGAAATATCGTGCTCAACCAGAACGAATTTTTCTGCAAACCGTTGTATCAGGGTCTTGTGTATGTTTTGCGCCATGAAAAAAAATTCGATAAAAACAAGATCATATTCTGGAACAAGGCGACTTGCCTTCGACATCATTCCAGGATGTTTCACCTGTGCGAACCTGGGAGGCATGCCCTTGATGATTGCCCCTGCCACAAGAAACAACCGATGCACAATTTCCTTAAAGGTTCTCTTTCCCTGCCTGGCGTCGCCAATAGAGATGATTTCAATATGCTCGCAAATTTTTTGCATCTCTTTTAGATGAGGCAGACTACTGCCATCTGCAAAACTCAGCAATCCGATACAATGCCCAAGCGCCTTGAATTCCCTGGCAAGATTATATAGACGCACACGCGTACCCGTATCCAGAGGGAGCGGAAAAACTGGCGTGATGATCAAGATACGCATTGCGTGTTCCTCTTTTTCTTTTTCACCATTTCTAATACAATTTTCATGTCTTGTGTGTTGACCGCTCCAAATAACACCAACGCAATGCAGCCAATCAGAAAGGGCTGTACATTTGCCCCAAGAATCAGGAAAGGAAAGATAAAGCCTGCTCCCGCCACAAGTGTTGCAAAAACAAGACGCCAGAGATTTCTGAACGGCCGTAACATCGGCAGGGCCTTTCGGAGCGCAATGGCATGCATGAAGGAAACCGCGATGGAACAAACAAAAGTGCCCAGAGCGGCTCCTGTTACTCCCCAAACATAGGTCAGTGGCATGGTCAGCAACAGGTTAATGACGACCGCCCCCATAACGAGATACATGGCCCATTTTTCTCTGGAATCTGCTTGCAGCAACACGCCGAGGGTGCTGTTAATGGTATAAAACGGAAGTACAAAGGCCAGTAATCGCAAAACAGGGGCACCTAGTTTAAAATCTGCACCAAATAACCGTGTCATAAAAAAATCTGCGCCACCAACGAGCAACAGGCAGACGGGCAATTCCACAGCCAACATCAGCCGCATAAATTGGGGTACAAGTTCTGTCAAATGATCAGGGTTATCTATGCATGCTCTTGAAATTCCAGGAAAAAGAACTGCCACAAAGCTGTCGGGGAAAAGAAATGTCAGGGCAAGCAATCGGTAGGCCGAACCATAGATCCCCACTTCCACTTCACCACAAAAAACCGAAATGACCAGTATATCCACCTTAAAAAAAAGCATCGCGCCAATGACCATCGCCCCGTAGGTGGGAATACCACGAAGCAGTCGTATCACAACCCTTTTGTCCATGCCGCAAACAGTTCCTGCTCTGGAAAAGAGATATAAAAAACCAACTGCTCGTGTGCAGACATAAACGGCCATAAGCATAAATAGACCAAAACCAAACGCCAAGAGAGTCAGGGAAATCGTCACCCGGAGAAGGTTTTCAAAAAAATTTTGTACAACAATCTGCCGTGAAAGTCCCAGAGATATGACGACGGCTTCCAGACAGAGTATGCCCGATGAAAATGGCAGGGATGCGCCAAGTATCCAACTGGCAGCCCTGGCCTGTTCAGTACCGCCAAGCAGAGATATTGCCAGCGGGAAACACAGCCAGGTTAAAAGGGATGCCGGTAACATAATAACGGCTGCGCTCTTGAGCCAGACGCCTGACACATCACTGTGCCGGCTGATTTCTCGGGTAAAGAGAGGCACCAATCCCAATGTGGCACAGGCCTGAAAAAGCATCAACAATCCCATCAATAAAACATATGAGCCGAATATTTCTGGAGACAGGACTCTTGCCGCAGCACCGAACAACAGAAACGAAAGCAGCGGCTGACACAAACGCGCGACAAAGATCCCCGCTCCTGTATTGATAATTTTACTCACCACGTATTTCCCTTTTCATGAAAAAGAACAAGATATCCTAGTATTGGGAGATGAACAGCCACTGTTATCTAATTATGGTATTAAGATAGGGAATACGACGAATAACCATGCGTTGAGTGATATACGGACCCAAAACCCCCACAGGGATGCACAATAAAGCAAAAAATAAAAAAGACCCGCCATCCAATGGGAAGACGCACGCATACAGCATCTTGAAAAAATTGATAAAAAAGGTGTTCATAAGATAAATAGGATACATATACCTACCGCACAATAATAAAAAACAATTGTTTTCAACCCAATCAATGCGTGAAAAATAATGAAGCACAGGAAGAGAAAGCATACCGACAATAAAAGGTGTCATCTCAACAAGGCTGGTGACCCCTATAAACAGACCAAGCATGAGGATAAACACGTATCTATATTTTTGAATGAAATCCAGGTAGGAGGAGTAATGTTTGTACACATAGTTACCAAAAACAAAATAGAAAAAATACGCGTTAAACTGTTTGATGGCAAGATAATCCGTTCCCTCAACAAACTGCAAAATAAATCCTAGTGCAAGGCAAACAGGCATCCAGTTTTTTTTCAATAAAAACTTAGCTAGTGATACAACAAAATAGAACAAAAATAATACGTAAACAAACCAGAGATAAGAACCAAACGAACTTTGTTTGGGTGCCAGGATGATCATGAATAGTGCATTGAAACCGGATACTGGTTTTTCAAGCGTGACAACATTCTGTAACAACATCTTTCCTGCAAAAACAATTCCTGCAAAGAGAAAATAAGGAATCAGCAAACGTATGGCCCTGCTTTTCAACAGGGAAAAAAAATCTGACAATACGTCGAGCCTTTTTATGGAAAATGCCGAGACAATCCCGGAAATAAACATGAAAAACGGCATATTAAACCAATCAGAGATCAAATACAAATAAACATATAGAGGAAGGTCCTCTGGTAACGTCGTATTCACTGCATGTCTAAATACCATGAGAAGAATCATCATGCCTCTGGCCACATCCAGATCAACATGGTATGTTTTTTCGATGTTATTTTTCCCCATCATGCGTGATTCCAAGTTGATCAAGAAGTGCATTGGTATATAAAAGAACGCATCCAAGGTGCCACCAGTATTGATATGCGATTTCTTGTTTGCGAAGGCCTGGGCCAAAAAGGTCTGCGAGCAGATACGCTAAGAGGCCAGCGGCCAGAGCCATCAAAGGCAACGCTATTTCAGGAATATATCGAAAGCGTCTCGCAACAAGAAAGCCCTTAATGCAAACTGAAGCGCCAAACAGAACAAACGCCAGAAGACCAGGGATCCCAATTTCAGCAGCCAGAAGCAGATAAATATTATGGATAACCGGCGGCAATCCAACAGAGGTGGTGAATTGCTCCATCATGCCGTATTTCTCACTCGCCTGGACAGAGTTATTAAGCCCAACGCCCTGGAGCGGATGGTCTTTGATTATATCCAAAGCCATGTCGTTGAGCGCAATTCTTGCATCAATGTTTGTCGGATCAGAATGGAACAGTTTGTATCGGATCAGATCCGACAGAGAAAGACCCGTCACCAGACCGACCACCAGGATAATTGACACCAGCATTGAATTTCGCCGGATGAAACGTATCCCTTCTTTTGTTGACAACATAACCATCGTACAGACAGCAATACTCACACAAGCGGCCAGCCAGCCGCCGCGTGAAAGCGTCAATGCCAGACAGAAACCCGCACTCAGCGTCGCACAGGCGAACAAGAACCTCCACGCTTTTTTATTGGTAAGGGCAAGCGCGGTAAAGGGTACCAACATGGCAGCCATGGGAATAGCCAGATAATTCGGGTGGCGGTACGTACCACCGACCCTACTGGTAAGCATGCCTGCCAAAGATTCCTTGAATCCTCCAACCGTGATGCCCATAAAAGAAGTTCCAGGAGGAATCAGTCCGTTATATTCAACGATAACGGCAACCACTTCCATCAGAGTCCCCATTGCAATGCCTGCAAACATAAGCCGCATGTTCGATAGTGTTTCCCGCAGACATCTCTCCTGTCCCAAACCCACGACGGTCACGAAAAGGAGGATACACTTGAATTCAAACATGAGATGATAGACGCCAAACGGCGGCTCAATGGACCCCGGTATGGAAACGGCCATTGCCAGAACATAAAATCCTATCATCAGCTTTTCAAACAAGGTGAAGGAATTAAGCCATGTTGCCTTATTAGATTTTACGATCATTGCGATGAGCATACAAAAGAAGACCAAATCGGTGAGGCTGATAAACGGGGCAGGTATACCACCGAAGTGTTGCCGCGTTACGCCAGTGGTCAAAAAAAACTTATTGGGATTGATGACCATGGAAACACCCAACCCCATGAGCAATAGCTGTCTATCTAGCCCCATCCTGTATAGCAGCAGAACCATGCTGATACCGCAGAGGGTCGCCATAATGAAGAAAAAAAGACGGAGATCGCCGCCGAGCAGAAGAGGGAGCATGCCTCCCAGCATTCCGATGCCTCCAATAAGCGGCATTTTATAGAGACGTGTTTGCATAGTTATACAAGGTGTCCGGGCTAATGAAATCTCCACATCCATTTAAGGAGATACGCAGGGTCTTGCTTTGGCTCTCTTTCGCTGATTTTTTTTGCGGGCACGCCTCCTACGATGGCAAACGGTTCCACATCCTGAGTGACGACGGCACCGGGCAACACAACGGCACCACGTCCGATGTTCGCCATAATGATCATACTTCGGGCAAAAACAATGGCGTGGTCGTCAATATGAACGGGCCGGATTTGCAAGTCAAAATTGCCTTTTGTTGAGATATCGTGTCCGCCCATGGTTATGAACACCTGCATGGCAATGTTCACGTTATTGCCAACCTGCAAAAAAGAATCCGGCCAACCGACTGCGGCTAGATAAGTGTCCTGACCGATGCACACATTGTTACCGATTTCCACACCTCCCGGTACACCCATTATTCTTAGGCGTTCGTGAATGCTTGTGTTCTGACCGATACGCCATCTCATTATGCGTCTGTAATACGCCTTGCGGATGCTGTGGCTGGGGATATGTCCGACAACGTGATTTAAAAAATAAACTTGAGCGTCGAGGTGCATATCCCAAAGATTGCGTATCATCTTTGGCATCTGTTTATAACGCCCACTAGACTCTTTCATGTCACCTTCCCCTGTATCGCCCGCTCTTTTACAAGTAGTTATAAAGCCAGGCCGGAATATGAAATTTTCTCTTATTGAGAACAGCGCCAGCGATAAATGCGTCAATGCTTTGTAACTGATCGCGAACATTCTGCAATACGGCCTTACGGGTCTTTTCGGCCTGGGCCACGACAATCACACCATCCACGATATGTGCAAGGCTGTAGGTTCCAGGACTCATGGCCAACGGACTGGCATCAATAATCACCATGGCATAATGTGAGGCGATATCATCTATGGACGATTTCATATCCTTGTTTATTGAAAATAATGTGCTGGAAAGCAAGGCGGCATCACCACGAGGCAGGAAATCAAGAAAATCACTCTGCTGTACAACCACTTCTTCAAGACGGGCTTTATGGGCAAGCAGTTCGCAGAACCCTTTCGCTTTCTCATCTTTTTTTTTGCCCTTTGCCGATTCAGTTCGGTAATCCGCATCAACAAGAAGCACCTTCTGCTGCAAGACCTCAGCCAAAAACCGAGCAAAACCGATTGCCACCGTAGTGGTTCCCACACCGGCAGCAGCACCGACAACTAACAGCGTATGAAGGGGTGTACGTGGTGAATACTGGAGTTTACTGGCCAGCAGCTGAAAGGATTTTCTAAACGCCTGATAAGAAGGGATCGACAACAGGTGTCCGGCAGACTTTTGGGGTGTAAATTTTAACATAGGATTTCCTTTTAAACGTATTAAATCTCATCATGCAACGGGTACTGGGTCTTCAAATCCATCAGAAAGGTCTGGGCCGGCGTGTCAAGAATTGCATTCATTTCATTGGGATTATCGATGGTCGCACGGGTCATTTCAGCAAGTAGAATATAGAAAAAACCCAAAATGATACCCGCAATAACACTGAGTAAAAAATTTAACATCCTTTTGGGCGAAACAGGCTTAATCGGCATCAGAGGAGGCTCAAAAATGGTTGCCGAAGAGAGTTGCGCCTGATCCATCACCGTATTGATTCGTGAGGTCTCCATTTTTTCCGAATAGGTTATAAAGGCTGCACGCTTCAGATTCACTGAGCGTTGTAACGCTTCCATCTCAATCCCTTTTTCATCCAGGACCTGAACACGGGATTCAAGCGCCTTTTTTTGTGCCTGTAAATTGGTTAATTCTTTGCCCACATTTTTAACCCGATTTTCGATAATTCTGATGACTTCTTGTTTAAGGCCATTACGGATACTGGCAATCTCCCCCATAAGCGCTTCAATTTTCGGATGGTTTTTCCCCAGTGTTTCAAGATCCCTGCTCAGGCGAAATTTAACGGCAACTAGCATTTTGAGCATTTCGATGAGTGTTGGATCATCACGAAGATCTGTTGACAGATCAGATTCAACATGTTGTCCTTTTGCCTTCTTATAAGCAAGCAAATCTCGCTCCAGACTGCGCAATAAAAGCTCCTTGTTTCGGATCCGCGTCGTGGTATCCATCAATTCCTTGGACGTGTTGTTTTTTTGCATCGAAAGATCGAAGATGCTCCATCTGTTCCGAAAATCACTCAACTTCTTTTCCGCCCGGTTGAGATCCTTTTTCAATGCAGTGGTCTGTTGCCGGAAAAACAGCATGGAAGATTTATTATTATTCGTTTTCGCAGTAAGATCAAGATAGCGATCCAGAAACGCCTTGAGAAATTCCTGCGCCATTGCTGGATGGGGATGAGAGAACGCCACCCGTAAGACATTCGTCCCCTGCATTGCCTCGACCTCAAGATGCTGCATAAACCAAATGATCCTTGACTGCTCCGCCGTAATTTCAGGCACAAGCCCCATACGCTCAAGGATATATCGAACGGATTGGCTAGCAGCCTTGACAGACGCCTTTATGCTTGCCTTAATTTTTTGAAACAGGGTCTGCGGTGCCGATGGCTTTCCCCAGTCAGCTGGAAACAACGCCAGTGTTTCTTGAATCAGCGCCCTGCTCTCCAAAATCTGTATCTGACTGTTTATCTGATCTTTTCGCTCAAGGTAAATGTTCAGCGGTTGTGTCATGGCGATCGTTGGAAGCGTTGCCTCGCGCCCCACATTGATCAAAATTTTTGCTTCACTTTCGTATTCAAAAGTAACAAGATAATTCCCGACAAATACAACGAGAATGCATATTACCACAATCGCAGCAAAACTCTTGAGTTGCCTAAAAAACACTTCAAGTAGATGTCTCACGTCTTTACCTCATACTGAATCATATCAATTTATGGTGTATACGTATGAAAATCCGCCATTAATAGATGCCTGTACCGGCATCATATTGCGGATACCGAACAATATGGCCTGGTTCATTTTATAAATTCTGGATGGCGGCACATAGATGACATCGTAACGGGAAAGCAGGATATCTTCAGACAGATCCCCCTTTGCAATTACTTTTTCTAGATTAACAAGCGTTGCCTCTGGGGCACCTTTCTTGTTACGACGCACAAGCACCACAGAGGAAAGATCTGCGGAATCTTTATACCCCAAGGAATTGACCAGGGCCTGAGCCACGGTTGTAGGTTGTGTCATATTAAACACACCCGGTCTGTTGACTTCACCCAGAACATAAACTAGATTGGAGCGGGACTCACGCAGTTCCAAGAGAACACTTGAAGCGGGAAAAATCTTGGAATATTCAGCCTGAATATCATTACGAAGACGACTCACTGTTTTGCCTGCAGCTTTCAACGGACCCACAAGGGGCAATTGCAATAGTCCGTCCATACCGACCACAATCATACGGCCATACGCGTTGCCACCAAGGGTTTCATCCAGATTCAGCTTTTGAAACTCCTCATAGGAACTATTTGATCTGACAAGAGAGAGGGTCAGAGAAGTCTGTTCCTTTAAGTATTCCCCCTTGATGAAACGCTTACGCAAATCATCTGCCAAAGCCATCACCTCTCGTCCCGCAGCCATTACCTCTCCTACAAACGGGGCAATCACATATCCATCAGAACCGACGATCAAATTCCTATTTAAATGTTCATTGCCATGAAACTCGGCAAGAATGACATCACCAGGCTCTATCCTGTATTTTTGTATCGTTGGTGCCGCAACTTTCAAATAGGTGATCAGCAACAAATCATTTGGACCGAGTTCATAGTCCGCCGACACCGCAGGCGCCTCTATGCTCGACCGCCATGCTTCCGGTTCAGAAACATGGGGCAACGTCATATCAGGCCTGGGGCTACCCGTGCATCCGATTCCCACCAGTGCGACAGGCATAATCAGAAGCAGACACTTTATTGGAATACGCCATAGACAAGCAACGGCAGTGAGTGCTGTATTGAAAGGACGATAAAAATCATCATGTAACATTCTTCTGATCTCCTTAAATATTAACTCAGCTTTCGGATTTGATTTAAAATTATTTAAATTCAATTATTTTTTTAATAACTTAATTCCTTCGCATTTAAAATTGTATTTTTAGAGAATTATATATCTATTTCTTGACGATATCGTAAAAAGTCAAAAATAACAGAATGTTATTTACATTTTCAGCACGTTAGTTCTGGGATCGATGAAACACACTGGCAACTTCCTGCGCTGCCAACGTTCCCCATCAACCGCCCAACCACTTTTTGATGTCATTTTTTTTGGGCACCTTACCGGTTATTTTCACCTCACCGTCAACGATAACCGCCGGTGTGCTGACCACGCCGTGACCGGCAATTTCCATCATATCACTTACTTTTTCCACGGTTGCATCCACGCCGGTCTCAGCCACCACTTCCTTGACCCGCTTTTCCGTTTTCGTGCATTTGGCACATCCCGGTCCGAGTACTTTTATGCGCATTTCGCGTTCCCTTAAAAAGAATTACAGCAGCATGTTGAACAGATACCCCACCAAGAGGATTCCGCAGGCCACGACGCACACAAAGGCCGCAATCAGTTTGGGTTTCAACACGTTCCGCAGAATCACCAGTTCCGCCAGGGACAGGGCGATTACACTCATCATGAAGGCCAGCACCGATCCCACCGCCGCCCCTTTTCCCAGCAGGGCTTCCACCACAGGAATCACGCCGGCGGCATTTGAATACATGGGCACCCCGGCCAGGACCGATACGGGCACTGACCACCAGGTGTCTTTGCCCATGATCGACGCCATGACGCCTTCAGGTACAAAACCGTGAATCCCGGCCCCCACGGCAATGCCCAGGATCACGTAGATCCAGACACGGCCAAAGATCTCTTTTACCGCGTCCCAGCCGTAGACGATGCGATCCTGCCAGATCATGGCATCTTCCGGGAGGGTGACGGCGTCAGCACTGGCTTCACGCACCCAGTCTTCAATGTGGTTCTCCAACTTCAGCCGGCCGATCACCCATCCGGAGACAATGGCCACTGACAGCCCTGTACCCATATAGATGGCCGCGATTTTCCAGCCCAGGAGCCCATAGAGCAGTCCCAGGGCGATTTCGTTCACCATGGGAGCTGAGATGAGAAACGAAAACGTCACGCCCAGGGGCACGCCGGCAGCCACAAATCCGATAAAGAGCGGCACAGCAGAGCAGGAACAGAACGGAGTCACGATCCCCAGCAGGGCAGCCAGGATATTGCCGGCAAATTCGCTTTTTCCGGACAAAAAGGCCCGGGTCTTTTCTGCTGTGAAAAAACTGCGGATAATGCCAACCCCGAAAACCACCAGGACCAGTAGCAGCAACACCTTGGGCGTGTCATAGAGAAAAAACGTCACAGACGCTCCCAAATGGGAACCTTCGCTGATTCCTAATAACCGGTAGGTGAGAAAGGAGGCCAGATCCGGCAGCACCCGGTACAGCTGCCACCAGGCCACCAGGCCCAGGACGCCGAGTATCCCCTGCAGCGCCATCATCAGCCATGCCGGGTTGCTTGCCAGATCCAATTGCGTACGCCCTGTTTTCATACGTCCCCCCAGTGCACCCGATATGCTCTTTATCCGCACCGATCAAGGATAAAAATCAAATATACCCCTTTTCCGCCAATCGCCTGCCCATGGCCTCCCCCAGCGCCATGAGCCCGTTCATGGGACGGATAAACACCTCAAACCGGGAAATCTGACCCTTGTCATTGAATTCGATCAGATCAATCCCCTTGAGGGATTTTTCGCCTACGTTTGCTGAAAACTCCAGCGCCCACCGGTGATCCGGCGTCAGTTCACGGTGATAGGTAAAATTTTCGAATACCTCGATCACGGTGCTTAAAATAGCGACGGCCTCCAGACGGGTGTTTTTGGGCTTCCACATGAAAGGGGAATGAAATTCCACGTCCGGTGCGAGGATCTCCTCGAGCGCGGAAAGGTTCCGGTTGAAAACGATATCGTGCCATTGTTCCAGGCGTGCTGCATTTTTTTCCGTCATGTCAGACGTCCTCCTGCTCCTGATGGTTCATTTGTTGAATACACACGTCGTTTGTATACACTATAGCTTCACGCAGAAAATGCAACCCGCTGATCGCTTTACCGCATGTGTACCCACTATAACCCAGGATCCCCGTCTTTTCATCAACCAATTTCGTTTCCGGTTCTATTCCAATCAACCATTGCGCGTTTTTTTCAGAGCCGATATGATCAGTTCAATCTGAACATCGAATCAAGATAACTCCTTATAGCGAGAGGTGAGTCATGAATCGCAATAAAAAACAGTGTACCGTTTTCATTGGCGCCTTGATCTCTCTGATCTGGGCGACCGTTGTTTCTGCTGCCACATATGACACGATGGTGCTTTTCGGGGACAGTCTGAGTGACCACGGCGGTCTGTTCAACTATGTGAGCCCCATTGTGGGGGAATTCAACGCGGAGACCAACCCCAATGGGGTCCGAAAGGTATGGAGCAACGGAGATGTGTGGGCTGAATATCTTGCCGAGACCTGGGATGCATCCCTGAACAATCACGCCATTGCCGGTGCAATGACAAAAGGACATGAAAGACAGGATGTTCAGGATCTGGTAGATCAGGGATTTTTACCGCCTCTGGGTGTGGAAGGCCAGATTGACAGCTATCTTTCAAGCCAGGCGGATCCGTTAAGCGACACGGCCCTTTTCATCATCTGGATCGGCGGAAATGACTTGCGGGTTTTTAGTCAGGGCCGGTCTGACGCAGCAAACACGGAAGCTCTTATCCGCACTGCTGCAGCCAGTGTTGCCGGTTCCTTTGAAAAACTCTACGCAGCCGGTGCCCGGAATTTTCTTTTCATAAACGTGCCCGATCTCGGAAAAACACCGCCCGCACTGGCCCTGGGTGAAACCGTTTCCCAGATTGCCTCACAACTCACCAGTGATTTCAATACCGGCCTCCTGGACGCCGTCAATGCGTTTTCCGCATCCCATACGGATATGGTCATGCACACCTATGATGCGTTTGCCTTTCTGAACGACCAGATCGATGCCGGCATCTTTGCCAATTCAACCGGCACGTATTTGGTGCTGGATGCGGACTGGAGCGATACCGGCGAAGTCAACGAACCTGCGGAGGATTACCTGTTCTGGGACGCCATCCACCCCACCACCAGGGCCCACCGTCTGCTCGCCGATAGCCTTGCCGAGCAGATTGCGCCGGGTTCCACGGACGATGACGATGACGGCTCCTGCTTCATCCAGACCGTGGCCGCATCTGGCACCACCGGTTCCTGGGTACCAGTGGCGATTCTGATCAGCGTGGGTGTTTCTGCAGCCGTCCGGCGTCGCGTTTGATCAGCAAGTTGATGGTTCGCGCCTTTTTTGCCGTTTGTGATGGAAAAGAGCTTTCGAATATCATCAAATATCTGCTGATCCCAATCCGTTAATAAATAAAAAAAGGCCGATTCTCCCAGAGGAGAATCGGCCTTTTCTGTATGGCCCGCAGTCAGCCTGTTTTGAGGTTTTAGCCGTTCACTTCTTCCTTCACGGTGGTCGCGATCTTGAAAAGCACGGTCAGGACCAGAAAGCCCGTGGCATACACGCCCATGGTGATGATCAGTTCTTTCACCGTGGGGATGTATTCGGTGTAATGATGCATGGGTGAAGGGACAAACCCGCCGGAGATCATACCAAGCCCCTTGTCGATCCAGGTACCGGCAAACACCATGATGCAGGTGAAAGGCAGGATGAACGAATTTGACCGCAGCGAGGGAACCACCAGAAAGACAATGGCGGTGAGCATGAGAATCATGGACGCCCACATCCAGGGGACCAGGGCACCGTGGCCATGGCTGCCGACAAACAGGTAGTTCATGTGATCCATGTGCTCCGGAATCTGACTGTAGTAGGTCACGAAGACTTCACACCCGAAAAAGAACACATTGGCGATCAGGGCATAGGTGACGATCTTGGACAGGGTCTGGATGGCTTCCTTGCCTGCATCGAACTTGGTCACGGCCTTAACGATATAGGCGAGCAGGATCAGGAAAGCCGGCCCTGCGGCAAAGGCGGATGCCAGAAAGCGCGGGGCCAGAATGGCGGTCAGCCAGAACCCGCGGCCGGGCAGACCGCAGTACAGAAACGCCGTAACCGTATGGATACCAAAGGCAAACGGAATGGAAATGTAGATCAGGGGTTTGGTCCATGCCGGCGGTGACACCTGATTGCGTTCTGCTTCGAGTACTTTCCAGCCCACGACAATGTTCAGAAACAGGTACCCGTTGAGTACCAGCATGTCATAGAACAGCATGGAATGGGGAGTGGGATGGATCACCACGTTAAAAAGCCGCATGGGCATCCCCAGGTCCGCCACGATGAAGAGCAGGCACATGATCAGTGCGGATACCGCCAGAAATTCACCCAGCACGGTGATCCGGCCGAATTTTTTGTAATCATGGAGATAATAGGGCATGACCACCATGACCCCCCCGGCAGCCACACCGACGAGATAGGTAAACTGGGCAATGTAGAATCCCCAGGTCACGTCCCGGCTCATGCCGGTGATTCCCAGACCGATCATGAACTGATCCATGTATGCGGCAAAGCCGAGGCCGATGGCGCCGAGCAGTGCCAGAATCCACAGGTAGTACTTGTTTGTTCCTTTTAATGCGGTTTCAAGCATATCAGCCACCTCACACGATGTAGTAGACGGTCGGGCCGGTACCCAGGCTCTGTTTCCGTCGGATGGTGTAGTTTGATTTCAGCGCCTGCCGGACCTTGGAGTTGGGATCATCCAGATCGCCGAAAACGATGGCGCCATCAGATGCTTCCACACATGCCGGCTGTTTGCCGACGGCCAGACGTTCTGCGCAGAAATTGCACTTTTCCACAACCCCTTTCATGCGGGTGGGGAATTCCGGAGCAATCGTTTTCAGACTTTTCCGCGGATCCACGAAGTTGAAACTCCGGGAGCCGTACGGACAAGCGGCCATACAGAACCGGCAGCCGATACATCGGTGAAAGTCCATCAGCACAATGCCGTCTTCCCGCTGAAAGGTGGCTTGGGTCGGGCAGGCCTGAACACACGGCGGATTCTGGCAGTGGTTGCACAAGGCCAGCAACGGCGTGTTTTTCAGTTTTTCATTCACATGCTCGTGTTCCCGCATGGGAAAGACGTGCCCGTAGCTGTCATCCCAGATCCACTTGATTTCATGCCGGGGGTTCGGATTGTCCGGCACATTGTGGATGGCATGGCAGGCCTTTTCGATCTTGGCATTCAGCTTATCATTGAGCTTGCGGGTATCGATGACCATGGCCCAGCGTTTCGCGGTCAGGGCGCTGCTTTTCTTTGAAAACATCGACGATTTTTCTTCGGCAGCCGGTGCTTCCTTTGGCGCTTTGGCGCTGGTGGCATCATGTCCGGCACTGGCAGAGGCGATGGCATTCACCACCGGTCCGGCACTGAGTCCCAATGCGGAAACCCCGGCGATTTTCAGAAAATTTCTTCGGGTCTTTTCCATTATTTTTTCTCCTCCAGAACCGTGTGGCAGTCCCAGCAGTAAGGCCGCACCGATGCATAGTCATGGCAGCGGTCACAGAACTCTGCCTTGCTGGTGTGGCAGCCCAGACAGGATTCCTTGCCAGTGGAAAGGCTCATGTTGTAGGTTTTACCGTTGTCCGGACTGGTATACATGCGCTCTCCCTTACGTACGACCGTATCTCGCCATACATCCAGAAGCTGCATATGTTTCCGCGTCATGTACGCTTTGTCACGCACACACGAGCCCGCTTTTTTGGCGGTTTCGGACAGAACCGGTTCGGGTTTCGCTTTTGCGCCGCCCATATTGGACCAGAGGGGATAGGTGAACAATCCCAAAAATATCACAAGGCCGGTGATCACAAATTTCTTATGATACATCTATTATTCCTCCATTCCTTCGAGCGGTTCCCCGCGCAGGTCGGTTTCCCGGGTGGTTTCGCCCGGCAGTATCAGGGCGTTGGCCACCAGTTCATGGAGACCTGTCACATCCACTTCCGGTACCCAGTATTCCATCAGGGGCGGAAACGCCGCACGGTCAATGGCGCAGACGCAGGCAAGCATGTTCACACCGTATTTCTCGTGCACATAGCGGACGGCATTGGCGCGTGGCAGACCGCCGGCCATCCGCAGTTCCATGTTTTCACCCGCATTGAGCCCGGCACCAGAACCGCAGCAGAAGGTCTGCTCGCGAATGGTGTTGGCCGGCATTTCATAGAAGTGGTTGCAGACATTCCGAATCACGTAGCGGGGTTCTTCGAGCATCCCCATACCGCGGGACGGGTTGCAGGAATCGTGGAAGGTGACCTTCAGATGATCGTTCCGTTTCTTGTCCAGCTTCAGTTTGCCGTGCCGGATCAGGTCAGCGGTGAATTCAGCGATATGCACCATCTTGGTGGACCGGGCGTTTTCGAACACCGTGCCGGTGATCGGGCTGACCGGTTCTTCCAGGAAATCGGCAGGGCCATTCATGGTATCCATGTACTGGGTGATGACCCGCCACATGTGACCGCACTCGCCGCCGAGGATCCATTTGACGCCCAGACGTTTGGCTTCCGCGTACATCTTGGAGTTCAGGCGTTTCATGGTTTCGTGGGAGGTGAAAAAACCGAAGTTCCCGCCCTCAGAGGCGTAGGTGCTCCAGGTGACCTTCAGCCCGTATTCCCGCTTCAGGTACTCGAACAGCATGAGGTAGCCCATGGCCGTGTAGGTGCCTGGATCGGCAAACACGTCCCCGGACGGGGTGATAAAGAGGATATCCGCCCCTTTTTCACTAAAGGAGGGGGTACAGTCCACGCCGGTGATGTCTTCGATGTCTTCGACGAAGAATTCGAGCATTTCTTTGAAGGCATGGGGCTGGATGCCCAGGTGGTTACCGGTCATGTAACAGTTGGAGACCGGGGTGGCGATCCAGTCGATGTTCAAACCGAGGAGGTTCAAGAGTTCCCGGCCCATGATGGTGATCTCCGCAGTATCAATCCCATATGGACAGAAAACAGAACACCGGCGACATTCCGTACACTGGAACATGTAGTACCACCACTCTTTGAGCACATCCACGGTCAGCTTGCGGGCACCGGCCAGCTTCTTGAAAATCTTGCCGGCGGTGGTGAAATCGTTTCGGTAAACAGACCGGAGCAGCTCGGCGCGCAGTACGGGCATGTTCTTGGGATCACCGGTACCGATGAAAAAGTGGCATTTGTCCGCGCAGGCACCGCAGCGCACACAGATATCCATAAAGACCTTGAAGCTGCGGAACCGGTCCAGACGCTCCTTGAAGCCTTTGTGAATAATTTCCTGCCAGTTTTCCGGCAGTTTCCAGTCTTCTTCCGAAGGATCCCACTGACGGGCATTCGGAAAACCCAAGGTTTCCAGGCTTTCTTTTTTCCCGGCATAACAATACATCCCTTTGCGGATTTCCGTCGGGGTATCCATCCAGCCGGTCTTGGGCGGCCTGTGGTTGATTTGGGTCAGCCGTTCATCATTTGCGATAGAGATATGTTCAGCCATTCCTTACTCCTTTTCAACCGGGAGGCCGGCTTCGATCATCTTTTCCCGGAAGTCGTCTTCATACTCTTCGTAGGTATGTTTCTTGACCGGATAGTTCCAGGGGTTCACGTGCCGATATTCACGGGTATTGGCCAGCATGTTCCGCGTGGGGCTCATGAAGACGCCGCCCATGTGCATCAGCTTGCTGAACGGGAAATAGGCCAGAAGGACGCAGACCAGAAAAAGGTGTGTAAAAAACAGCGGACTCACACCATCGGGGATGGTGGGATTCAAGGTCACCAGACCCATGGTCAGGCTTTTGATCGCGACAATGTCCACTTTGGTAACGTAGCGCATCCGGATGCCAGTCAGTGCAATGGCCATAATCAGAAACAAGGGAAAATAATCAGCTGCCAGAGAAATGTAGTTGACCTGGGGATGAATCATCCGGCGGACAAACAGGTACAGCGCCGCACCCAGAAGGACAAAACCGGACATAAAAAGCCCCGGCAGGCCGATCTGGAGAAAACCGTCCAGGGCTTCAAGCAGCTTGATCACGGCCGGCACCGGCTCGAAAAAGAACCGCATGTGGCGCAGCAGGACCACCAGAAACGAGTAATGGAAGGCCAAGGCGGCGATCCAGAGCCACTTTTCCCATTCATAGGAAAGTTTTCCGCCATCCCGGACTTCCATCAGGGTATTCCGGAACAAGGACCGGAACACGGTGATTTCCAGGACCATACGGATGACAACACCGAGCTTTGTGCTCGGGTTATCCACCTTGGCCTGGTTAATCCAGGAAAAGGATTTTTGTTGGCCGCAGGTTGTCGGGATGGCAAAGGGCACTGCTGAACGCCCCCAGCCGATGATCTTCCTTGTAAAGCCGAACACGAAAATCGTGACGGCCATGTACGGAAGAATCACCCCGAAGATAAACTGCAGCCCCGATGCCTGGCCACCCGCGTAGGCGAGCCCTCCCAGGACAACGACGGCAATGAGTGAAACTAACACATGTGCATTCATTTACCTTCACCTCGCTTTGCGGCTCCAATCCAGTCTTCGGCACACGTTGTCCCCGGCAGGCGCGATTCTGGATGCCTCTGGAAAAACTGCGGCGTTTTCCATCTGCAGCACAGCCCGTGTCCGCCCGGCGAAAACCGTTACGAATGCTGGTCAAAGCCTCCGTTTTTATAAACATTGTGCGGGATAATCTCCGCCCCAACCGCTTCAACCTCTTTCATCAGTCCGGCTTTTTCCAGCAGCCGGAGGGTCCGGTTCCGGGTCTGATTGGCCCGGAACTCAAACAACTGCAGTTTACAGTCCATATATTTATCAAACGCGACCAGTGCCACTTCATCCAGCAGACGGTCGAGCAGGTCCATATCCTCGATATCCGTGCCCGCAGCGGTTTTTTTGACCAGATATTTCAGATCAAAAACAAAACGGACCGCATCCGACGGTTTGAAACTCTGTACGGCGCGGATCCGGACAATGGGATCCAGCATTTCCTCCACTGCGGCCCGATCCAGGGGATAGGAAAGTTTATCGAGCACGCCTTCCAGCCCGGTCAGGGTAGAACTCCCCACCGGATTGGCGAACGGATCTTTTTCTTTTCGGATAAACTTTGCTGTTTCAGCAGGATAGGTGTCGATTACGCGCTCAAACCACAGATTCACCAGTTCGGCCCGTTTGGATTGGAGGAGGTCTTGAATGCGCATAAGCTCTTCCTGTCCGTTTTCGCCCATGGTAGGCGGCAACGCAGATGCGTCACAAAAATTAAAAACGACAAAACAGACAACCTCTGCAAGGTTGCCGAAACCCGCATATCGTCAAACGCTCAAACGATTATGGACAAGCATTGTCCCTGCCCTGTCAGGCGACCGCCCGCCGCAGCCGGCCGGCGGTTGGTTAAAAAGGATTTTATATTCATTTCTGCATTTCCTGTCAAGAAGATTCAATATTTCGCAACATCAAACAGTTAGGAAATACAAGCCATTCCGCCGCTGTTAAATCCGCCGTGGTTTATCACGGTTCCGGTATCAAAACCCTTGACGCCGGACCGGCCGCCTCCTACAACCTTCTGACGTAACGGTTTCAACCCAGTGGAGATTTATCGTGCCTGATACCGATTTTTACCCGTATGAACTCCGGCTTGTCGATACCGCATGCGGGGCGGGCTATTTTGCCTGCTGCCCTGCCAATGACCCATCCGAAGCAGACCTCATGGCCCGCCTTGAAACCTGCCCCATGGACAGTTTCCTGCATCAGGCGCTCTTGCGCAGGGTTGTCTCCATGGAAACCGATCACATTCTTCACTACTTCAACCGAGGTGGTTCCGCGGTGCGGTCTGTATGCGCGGAAGCACTGCTGGCCAGCAGCCGCAGGGATACGCTGCCAGCACTGTCAGACCCGGATATGCTGGCAGAACTGGCTGATTGTTCCCCGCTGATCCATTTGCGTGCCGAATCCCTGCCAGACCGGGAGGTGCACCGGGAGTGGATACGGTTCATTGCCCCGAACCTGCTGAACCACCGGTTTACACCCGCTTCCAAAGCCCCTCCGGTACCGGAACCGATCCTCAGGCAGGCCGATACGACCCGCTGTTTTACCCTTACCGATCTGCCGGCGCTGCCGGATACCGTGCCGGAGTCGATCCTGTCTCCTGAAGACGGGGCCCGGGAAGCCCTTTTCAGGCTGGAAAAAACAGGCCGGCTTTGCGGCACAGAGATGCGGCATGAAGCCTCCTTGAGTCCCATTGCCCTGGTCCGTGACTGGCAGCTGTCCCTGCGCACCTCCATGGGACGGCACCATTTCTCCGTGACCGGCACCCAGCGCAGCTATGGAAAAGGGCTTTCCCTGGATCAGGCCCGGATCACCACAGTGATGGAAGTGGTCGAGCGGCTCTCTGCCTTTGCCAGTTTTGAACGAGGAAAGGCCACCGGCTACACAGCGTCCCACCAGCTGATTCGCGCCAGCTGTGCAGACCTCATCGCCAGCGGCGCAGCGGTGCTGGATCCCAACCAGATCCCCTTGGAAGTCCCGTATACCGGCACTGCCCTTCACTGGGTGAAGGGAACGGCCGCCGTCGGCGGGCAGACGATTCATGTGCCGGCCCAGATGGTCTTTCTCTTCTGCAACCTGGATGAACCGGATCTCTTTTCCGGTTTGAGTTCCACCGGCCTTGCCGCTGGGTGGATTCCGGAACAGGCCAAACTGGCGGCGCTGCTTGAAGTTATCGAACGGGATGCCGACGCCGTGACCCCGTTTCATCCAGCAGCCTGTTTCAAACTGGCCAGTGATGATCCGGAGGTCGGCCCCTTTCTCACCGATTACCGGAACCGGGGCATAGATCTGTTTTTTCAGGATTGCACCACTGAATTCGGTATTCCCTGCTTCAAATGTTTTGTCATGGGTGCTGACGGTGTGGTGGCCAAAGGGGCTGGCGCTCATTTAAACAGCCGGAACGCCCTCATCTCCGCCCTGACGGAAACCCCCTACCCCTATCCCGGAGGCCCTTGTTCCATCCCGGCGCCTCCGGTCATTCCGTACCGCCGCATGGCATCCTTCCCCGATGCCGGCACGGGCAGTTACGCCGGCGACCTTGCCGTGATTGAGCAGGTCCTGATCCAGAACAACCGGACACCGGTCTATGTGGACCTGACCCGTCAGGATCTTGACATTCCCGTGTTCAAAGCCATTGTACCCGGCCTGGAGCTCATGGCGGATTTTGACACGTTCACGCGGATCAGCCCCCGGCTGTACCGAAACTATCGTTCCCTGTTCCAGGGAACCTGAACGGCAGCATCGGGATTGTTTCTGAACAGTCGATACCGCTGCGGATGAAATTATGCTTCGGTAAAATACTGGACCTGATATGTCCAGATTTCCGCCCGTCCCTGGCGCCAGGCATTTTCCGGCAGTCCGGCTTTCATGCACAGGTGACCGAGAAAGGATGTAGCGTCCGGCAGCTGGTCCCAGACCTGGGGCAGGAAGGTGGCCCGGGCCCGGCCCTGGGCGAGGATGACGCCGTCGATCCCGGGCCGCAATTTTCCGAGCAAATCATCAGCCGACGCATAGTCCAGCGGCTGCGGTTCCGAGAGCACGCTCACTTCCAGATCCACCAGGGCCAGCTCCGCGGCTGACAGTGGCGGAAACCGGGGATCCTCAAAGGCGGCACTCCGGGCATTTTCTGCTACTTCCGTTCGCAGCTGGCGCCTTCCTTCCAGGCTGCCGATGCAGCCCCGGAGCACACCTGTCTTGTGCAGGGTCACAAACACCCCCTGGCACCGGTCAAAGGCGGCATCACTCAGATCCGGTGCGCCTCCTGTTTCCGGCTGCATCAGGGCTGTTTCCAGTGTATGCCGCGCCAGCTTCACCAGGGCTGCACCCTGAGCAGGGGTCAGCGGCGGTTCTGAACAACGGTTCATATCCTCTCCTTGTCCTTAAAAAGGAAACCCGCTATGATGAAAGCCATCTGGAGTGGCAGCCTGCCGCACATGTTCAGCGGCCCTGCACCCTCCTCCCCTTCCATTCGAAAGGAGACCCCATGAAAGATTTTAAAAAAATACTTGTTCCGGTCGATCTTTCCGACACTTCACCCAAGCTTGTCCCCTATGTCGTTACCATGGCCCGGAAATTCGATGCCCAGGTTCACCTCCTCTTCGTGGCCCGGGTGTTCGACTACTTTGTCGGACTCGACGTGCCCTATCCTTCCATTCAGCAGTTCCAGAGTGAAGTGATCAAGGGCGCGGAAGACAAACTCGCGGTCTTTAAAGCAGAGTTGTCTGAGCAGATTCCCAGAATCAAATCCAAAGTGGCCAACGGAGATATCGCCGAAGAGATTCTCACGTATATCGAAGCCGAACACATTGATCTGCTGCTCATGGCGACCCATGGCCGCAAAGGGATTGATAAGGTCATTTTCGGCTCCATTGCCGAGCAGATGGTCAAGACGGCGCCTGTACCCGTGTTTCTGGTTAATCCCTACAAAATTAAAAACAGCTGACAGGGATATCTGTTTACACCACGCGACCGAACGCCTTTTCCAGAAATCGGGGGGACCACTGAATCCAGGTGGGACGCCCATGCGGACAATGAGACGGTGTTGTGCAGGCGTCCAGCTGCGACAGGAGCTGGCGCATTTGCGACACGGTTAGGGTCTGGTGTGCCCGGATGGCGCCATGGCAGGCCATGACGCTCCGGCAGGCATCCATGGCATCTGCGAGGGTTTCCGGTCCTGGCGAAAACCCGATTTCCACCATTTTTTCCACCATTTCCCGAATCAGGTCACCTGGGTTCTGTTGATCGATCAGGGCCGGGACCGCTTTGACCACAACGGTGGACCCGCCAAAGGGTTCGATCTCAAGGCCGATGCGGGCCAGTTCCGGAATCAGGGCGTCCAGCAAGGCCGCCTCCCGGTATCCCAGTTCCACGGTCTCGGGCATGAGCAGCTGCTGAACCCGCCGGGCCCGGTCTCCATCTGCAGAGAGTTGTTCAAACACGATCCGCTCGTGGGCGGCATGCTGATCAATAAGAATCAGTCCGTCCGGTGATTCGCAGAGGATATAGGTCTGCCAGAGCTGGCCGATCACGGTCAGCTGCGCGAAAAAGCCAGCTGCCCAGAGATCGGCCTGATCGTCTGCCCGGGGAGCAGGTGTAGCCGTTGCGGGCCTGGGTGCGGCTGAAATTGAGGGGGGTTCTGTTTCTCGCGGTTTTTCGAACACAGGTCCTGGCACAGGGATGGCGTCAATGGGCGGCGGCGTTTCAACCTGCGGTGTGGGGGCATCCTCGTTTACCACATTGGGAACCGCGGTGGCCGGCGGCGGGTAGACGGTTGTGGACGGCCGGTCTGGTTCGTTCGGCTGGTGGCCGGAGAACGGTGGGGGCGGAGAAAGCGGCCGGGTGCCGGATGCCGACAGGTTCCGTTCCGCTGCATCCAAAGCACCGGATACTGCGGTTTTGATGCTGTCATAGATCAGGCGGGGGTCTGCAAACCGCACTTCGTGCTTGGTGGGGTGGACATTCACGTCCACCTCCCCTCCGTCCAGGGTCAGGGCCACCATGGCCACCGGGAACCGGCCTTTCATCAGCCGTCCCCGGAAGCCTTCAAAAAGCGCCCGCTGAATTCCCCGGTCCCGCACATACCGGCCGTTTACATACAGGTAGATTTTCTGGGAGGTGCTCCGGGCAGCCCGGGGGCCGGCGATCCAGCCCTCCATGGACACACTGCCATGGCTGAATGCGATGGGCAGGAGCTCGCCGCGTACCTGGGGTCCCAAAACATCCGCCACCCGGTCAAAGCGGTTTTTCACCCGGAGCCAGGTTTTGACCGGACGTCCGTCATGGTGCAGATGAAACTGTACTTCCGGCCAGCCCATGGCAATACTGGCCACAGCATCGGCAATATGTCCCATTTCTGTGTTGATGGTCTTTAAGAATTTTCGGCGGGCCGGGGTGTTGAAAAACAGATGCTCCACGGAAATCAGGGTGCCTGGAGGTGCCCCCACATCAATGACATCTTTTATTTTTCCCCCGTCGATGCGAATCTGGGTGCCCCCGTCTGCACCCCGCTCCCGGGTGATCAGGGTAAATTTTGACACCGCCGCGATACTCGGCAGCGCTTCCCCCCGGAATCCCAGGGTGTTTATGGCAAACAGATCCGCATCGGTTTTGATCTTGCTGGTGGCATACCGCTCGATGGCGAGCAGGGCGTCATCGGCAGACATGCCAATCCCGTTGTCCGACACCCGGATCTGAGACCGGCCGCCTTTGCCGATTTCAATGAAAATCCGGCTGCTCCCGGCGTCCAGGGCGTTTTCAACCAGTTCTTTCACCACAGATGCCGGCCGCTCGACCACTTCGCCGGCCGCGATCTTGTTGGTCAGGATGTCAGGCAGAATCCGGATGTGCCCCATTTGACCTCCTTACCGTTTGTTCAGTTGGCGTTTTCCCGCACCAGGCGGTAGAGAAAATCGGCCTCCATGGGCGAGAGGTCAAATTTTATGGACGCCGCTTCCACCAGCTGGTTCACCGATGCATCCGGCGCTGTTTTCCGTTCACTCCCCACCCATTTGACCGCTTCGCGGACCGCTTCACCTTCGGGTTTGATTCCCATGTAAGTCTCCTTATCGTACAGGTCTACAACTCAGGCCGTTTGGGTGTCACGGCGGCCGCCTGCTCATACTGAAAGGCGCACCGCAGCAAGGTTCCTTCGTCAAAGTGGCGGCCCAGGAGCTGCACGCCGATGGGCAGACCGTTTGATGAAAATCCGCAGGGAACAGACATCCCCGGAATCCCGGCCAGGTTGGCGGACAGGGTGAAAATATCCGACAAATACAGGGTCAGCGGGTCATTGACCACAGACCCAAGGGGAAACGCCGGCGTGGGCGCCACTGGAGAGAGCAGCACATCACAGGTGGTAAACGCGTTTTTAAAATCTTCGGTGATCAGGGTCCTCACCTGGGAGGCCTTGCCGTAGTAAGCGTCATAATAGCCGGCAGACAGGGCATAGGTCCCAATAATGATCCGTCGTTTCACTTCTGCCCCGAACCCGATGGACCTGGTTTGCTGATACATATCCATGAGGGAGGTTGCCGGCAGATCCCGAAATCCGTATTTCACCCCGTCATACCGGGCCAGGTTGGAACTGGCTTCAGACGGTGCGATCACATAATAAGCGGCGACCGCATAACGGGTATGGGGAAGGGACACCGGCACGCAAGTGGCGCCCAGATCTGCCATCTGCTTTATGGCTGCCTTTACAGCGGCATCCACATCCGGGCTCAAGCCTTCCTGTTCCACATACTCGGTGGGAATCCCGATGGTCAGTCCCTTTAGGCCCGCATCCAGATCCTTTTTCATGGCAGCCGTATAGTCAATCACCGGTTCGGGCACCGACGTGGAATCCCGCGGGTCATGGCCGGAAATAGCCTGGAGCAGCAACGCGCAATCCGCTACGGTTTTGGAGAGGGGACCGATCTGATCCAGGCTTGAGCCAAAGGCCACGAGACCGTACCGGGAGACCCGGCCATAGGTCGGCTTCAGTCCCACCACCCCGCAGTGGGAGGCGGGCTGACGAATAGAACCGCCCGTATCACTTCCCAGAGACCCCAGGCACTGATCCGCTGCCACGGACGCTGCGGAACCGCCGCTGGACCCGCCCGGAATCGTGTCTGTGTTCCACGGGTTCCGGGTCACCTGGTAGGCAGAGTTCTCCGTAGTGGATCCCATGGCAAACTCATCCATATTCACCTTGCCCACCATGACCGCCCCGGCATCGTTCAACCGTTCCATGACACCGGCATCATAGGGAGGAATAAAATTATCAAGCATCTTTGATGCACAGGACGTCCGCACGCCTTTGGTGCAGATCAGGTCTTTGATGGACAGGGGGATCCCGGTGAGCGGCCCGGCTGTTTTTGCGGCGATCCGTTTGTCTGCCGCCGCAGCCTGTTCCAGGGCCTGCTCGGCAGAGATGGTGAGATAGGCGCCCACGGCCGCATCGGTTTTCTCAATCCGGTCCAGGACGCTCTGTGTCAGTTCAACCGATGAGATGTCGCCTTTATCAAGCAGAGCCGCTGCTTCTGCGATGGTCTTTTCATACAGTGTCATATCATCTAATCGCTTTCTGTTCGCCGATAACAACCTAAAAAAAGCCGATCACCTGCTCAGCCGATCACTTTGGGAACAATGAAGTAGCCGTCTTCGGATTCCGGTGCATTGGCCAGTGCCGCAGCTTCGCCAATGTGCCCTTTTTCCGTGTCTTCCCGAAACGCATTGGTCAGATTCAGGGACCGGGCTGTGGGCGGAACGCCGTCTGTCTTCACTTCTCCCAGCTGGTCCACATATCCCAGAATCGCATCGATCTGTCCGGTCAGGGCATCCATTTCCGTCTCATCAATGGAAATCCGCGCCAGCTGCGCGACCTTAGCCACTTCCGCTTTTGTAATTTTCATCATATCCACCCTTTTCCAGTCATTCGTTCCTACAGTTTTACAAGGTAAGCATTGACATAAGCGTTTTTTATCCGGGTAAGCACCTGGTCTGCCTCGTGTTTTGTGGGATAGGTCCCCACCCGTACCCGGTACCAGGTCGTCCCGTTATCCAGATGTGCCGTGACCCGGTACGCAGGAAGCCCGTTTGTTTTAAGCGTGTTGACCACCCGTGTCGCATCAGCCTTCTGCTTGAAAGCCGCCACCTGGATCACATACTTCCCGGCGACCGGTGAGGAAAGGCCAGGTGCCGATTTTTTGGCCGGTAGCGGCGTCGGTTCTGCAGGTGCAGGCGCGGTGGAAAGTTTGGGTGCATCCGATGTCCCGACGAGTTTCTGGATCAGGGCGTTTTCGCCTGCCGGCACCGGTACGGACGCCAGTCCTTTTCCGCCCGTGTCCTTTGACGGAAGCTTGTCATAGAAACTAAAGTCTGATGCGTCCAGGGGCGCTTCGGCTTCCGGCATATTCATGGCCGGAGAAAAGGCCTCCAGCAACCGTCCCTTGATTTGTCCGGCGGTTGTCTGCAGGGCCGCCATATCAAACCGGACCGGAGAGATGCCTCGGCCCACGGTAACACCAAGAAAAAACATCCATCCGCACAGCAAAAAGATCCCCACCCCCATCACCCACAGGCGGGTGCCGGTGATTGCCACCTGGCGGACTTCTTTCCGGTTTTTATTCGGTGTGTTACGCCATTTCATGCCGGTGTTCCTTTGCGTGCGCCTGCCTGTGCTACATGGATTCCGGAGCCGATACACCCAGCAGTGACAGCCCGTTGCGGATCACCACCCGAATGGCCTGCATGAGATAGAGCCGGCCTTCGGTAAGCACCGGATCATCGGTCAGAACCTTATGCTTGTTATAGTAGGAATGAAACGCACCCGCCAGTTCCATGAGATAATAGGTGATCCGGTGGGGTTCCATGACCGAGGCCGCAAAACTGACCACATCCGGATACCGGAGCAGCAGCTTGACCAGGGCAATGTCATCGGCATGCGTGAGCTGCCTGACGGCTGCCGCACTCGCATGAGAACCGGCATCTGCGTGACCGGCATCGACGGCCCTGGCAAGGATACTCGAAATCCGGGCATGTACATACTGGACATAGTAGACCGGGTTGTCAGCGGTTTTTTGCCTGGCCACTTCGAGGTCAAAGTCCAGATGGCTCTCGTAATGCCGGGTGAGGAAAATAAACCGGGCCGCATCCGTGCCCACTTCATCGAGCACTTCCTTTAAGGTGACAAATTCGCCGGACCGGGTTGACATGGCCACGGGCTCACCGCCGCGCAAAAGGTTCACCAGCTGCACGAGGATCACGTCAAAGGCGTCTGCATCCTGGCCTGTTGCCTGGATGGCCGCTTTCATCCGGGGAATATATCCGTGATGGTCCGCGCCCCAGACATCAATTACCCGCTCAAATCCGCGGTCATATTTATCCTGATGATAGGCGATATCCGAGGCAAAATAGGTGGTCATGCCGTTGCTCCGCACCACCACCCGGTCTTTTTCATCGCCAAAGTTGCTGGTGTTGAACCAGGAAGCGCCACCGTCGTCGTAAATGATGCCCCGCTGTTTCAGCTCATCGATAACCGTCATCACTTTATCGGCGTCATAGAGGGTCTGCTCGCTGAACCAATTATCAAAGGTGACGCCGAACGCAGACAGATCATCCCGGATGCCGTTCAGGATCTCCGTTGCCGCGTACCGCGCACAGGCGGCCACGCCGGCAGGTTCGTCTGCTGAGAGAACAGACGCTTTGTCCGCCTCAGGCAGGGCGGCGGCCAGATCCCGTATATACGCGCCCTGATAACAGTCGTCCGGAAACGCAACCGTCATACCGTTTTGCGCTTTCAGACGCAGGTAGACCGAGCGGCCCAGGGTCTGGATCTGACGGCCTGAGTCATTGATATAGTATTCCCGTTGCACATCATATCCGCAATGGGCCAGCAGGTTGGCCACCGTATCCCCGACCACGGCGCCGCGGCCGTGGCCTACATGCAGCGGACCCGTAGGATTGGCGCTGACAAACTCCACCTGGATTTTTTTACCCTTTCCGATATCGGTTCGGCCGTAGGCGTCTCCCTTGTCATGGATCCGTGCCAGGAGCGGGGCCCAGCGCTCCGGGTTCAGGTAGAAGTTGATGAATCCGGGGCCGGCAATATCCACTTTTTCAAACAGGCCGTCTCCGTCCCCGAGAAACCGTACCAGCACTTCAGCGATGGCACGGGGGGCCATTTTTTGGGCTTTTGCCATGATCATGGCCAAGTTTGTCGACAAATCCCCATGGGCCAGCAACCGGGGGGATTCCAGAATGACCTCGGGAAACGCATCCGATTTCAGATCGCCGGCAGCATGCGCTGCGACCGCCGCTTCAATGATTTTATCCTTAATTAGCTGTTTCATTTCTCTCTAGTTTCCGATAAAGTGATTCCAAATAATTCGGCGCCGCCTGAAATGGATTCGCAAATTGATAGTTTATAAAGACTTTAGGGCGCCAAGTCAAGCCGGCTTCCCCGGCGGTCCATCCCGGAGTCCCCATAGGAAGAAGGAGTTCGCTATGCTGGTAAAAAAATGGATGAGCAGACAGATTATCTCGGTATCCCCGAAAGACGCCATGCAGGATGCGATTCGCACCCTGAAGGAACACAATATCCACCTCCTCCCGGTACTGGAAAACGACACGCTTGTGGGCATCATCAGCGACGGTGACCTGAAAAAAGCCTCGCCCTCGGATGCCACGTCCCTGGATATTCACGAACTGGTCTACCTGACCTCGAAAATCCGAATTCGGGATCTGATGACCCAAACCGTCTTTACCGTGCCCAGTGATGCCACCATCGAAGAAGCAGCCCAGATTCTTCTAAATAAAAAGATTCACGGACTTCCGGTCTTGGACGCAGCCAACCGGGTCGTCGGCGTTATCACGCGAAGCGACATCTTCCGCGTGCTGATTACCATTACGGCCGAAGGAAAACGGGGCATCCAGTTAGCTATCCGTCTACCGGACATTCCCGGTCCCCTCAAGGAAATCCGCCAGATTGTCCGGGACTTTGACGCCCGTATCGCGAGTATCTTAAGTTCCACCGAAGGGGTGGCAGACGATTTTATCAATGTTTATTTACGGATTTACCAGCTCGACAGATCCCGGCTGGAGGAGATGCTGGAGGCCATCAAACCCATCGGTACCCTGCTTTACATGGTCGACCACCGGGACGACAAGCGGACCATCTACGAAACCGGCATCGCCTGATTTGTCCCCGGGTTTTCTACACGGCAGCCCCACCCGGAGCGGGGGGGCTGCCGTCTTTACTTTTCAGCACCATTTCCAGCCGCTGCAGATTCTCCATGGATCCCACGGCAATCACCGTGTCTCCGGCCCTGAGCCGGGTCTCGAACGACGGGTTGAAATGCATGCTCCCGTCCATTTTCTTTAATGCAATGATGATCAGGTTGTACTGCTGACGGATGCCCGAGTCCTTGAGCATCACGTTCACCAGGGAAGAATTTTTTCCCACAGGGAATTCATCCATCTGAATGTCCGTATGGGAACGTGCCAGCGCCAGATCAAGGAAGCTCTTGATGGTGGGCCGCATGAGTCCCATGGACATTTGCAGGGCCCCCACCTCGTACGGAGACTCCACTTTATCGGCACCGGCGGCGATCAGCTTGACCTTGGCGCTCTCCGATCCGGCACGGGCCATGATGAAAATCACCGCACTCAGCTGACGGGCGGTGAGTACAAGAAACACATTGTCCGTATCTGTGGCCAGCGCCGCGATCAGATACCGCGCCCGTTCGATCCCCGCTTTTCTCAGGATCCCTTCATCCGATGCGTCACCGGACAGGTACAACCGTTTATCCTGCTCCATCACCGGTATCAGTTCCGGGTTCTTCTCAACCACCACCATGGCCTGCCCGTGCTCTTCCAGATAGCGGCAGACCACCTGGCCGATCCGGCCATAGCCGCAGACAATGCAGTGTTCCCCCATCCTGGCGATTTTCTTGTCCAAGTTCCGTCTCCCCAGTATTTCCCGAATCCGTCCCTCCACCATGAACTGGACGGCTGTCCCGGCCACATAGACCACTGCCCCCCAGCCCACGATGATCAGAAAAATGGTGAACACCCGGCCGGCGGTGCTGACCTGATGCACTTCACCAAACCCGACGGTGGTCAGGGTGATGATGGTCATGTAAACGGCATCAAGCACGCCCCAGCCTTCAAGGAAAACGTACCCGATCGTGCCCGTAGCCACCACCACCAGTGTAAATATAATGCCGACACTAAGATGTTTAACTGAATCCACGCAAATCAATCCATTCAGGCGCGCATAAGGGTGTTCAGGGACTGTGCATCGCAGGCTGTCTGCGGATACCCCGGCATTTTTTGCCATTATGGATTATTGGCTTGAAAAATCAAGAAGATTCCTCTAACTGTAAAAGACTTCGCATGGTGCGATTGATTTTATCTTAACTACCGGGTGTATAGACGATTGATGATTGACAAGGAAACCGCTAAGTACGAGCGCCTGCGTCTGGCCATGGTCAAAAAACAGTTGGAGGGGCGCGGTATCCGTGATCCGCGGGTGCTCGACGCGATGCGCCAGGTCCCCCGGCATCTGTTTGTGAGTGAAGCGCTTCAGGACCAAACCTACGGGGATTATCCCCTGCCCATCGGTGAAGGCCAAACCATCTCACAGCCACATATTGTTGCTGAAATGACCCAGTCGCTGAAACTTCACAGCGACGACCGGGTGCTTGAACTGGGTACCGGTTCCGGCTATCAGGCGGCCATTCTCTCCCGGATTGTGGCCAAGGTCTATACCATTGAGCGCATCCGTTCCCTGTTTCAGAATGCAAGACGCCTGTTTGACCGGCTCCAGTACCACAATATCGTGACCCGGTATTCGGATGGGACCTCGGGCTGGAAAGAAGAAGCCCCCTTTGACGCCATCATGGTCACGGCCGGTGCCCGGGAAATCCCTGCCCCTATCATCGACCAGCTGGCCATGGGTGGACGGCTGGTGGCACCGGTGGGCGGACGCCACGCCCAGGAGCTCCTTGTGCTGACCAAAACCCCGGATGGCGTTCAGATCGAAAATCTGGGCGGATGCCGGTTTGTCAAACTCATCGGCGAACATGGGGGCTGGCGTGAATAAGGCTGCCACCTGCTGGAGATAAATATTCCATGATCCGATCCCTGTATGACTGGATCCTGAAATGGGCAGAAACCCCGTATGGTGCCTGGGCGCTGTTTATCCTGGCCCTGTGCGAGGCCTCGTTTTTCCCCATTCCGCCGGACCTGCTGCTCATTGCGCTCGCCATTGCCGTACCTGCGCGGGCCTTTCACTATGCTGCCATCTGCACAGCCGGCTCCGTGATTGGCGGGTGTATTGGCTATCTTATCGGCTGGCAGTTCATGGCGCTGATCGGCACCAGGATTGTGGCGTTCTACGGGTTCGAGGCCAGGCTTGATTATGTACGGGATCTGTATGCAGCCTATGACGCCTGGGTGGTCTTTGTGGCCGGTTTTACCCCAATCCCGTACAAGGTGGTCACCGTGGCATCCGGGCTGTTTTCCATCCATTTTGGTGTATTTGTAGCCGCCTCATTCGTGTCCCGGGCTGCGCGATTCTTTCTGGTGGGCGGACTGATCTATCTGTGCGGTTCCCGGATTCACGTTTTTATCGACCGATATTTCAACTCACTGGTTACCGCGTTTACCGTGCTTCTCATTGCCGGATTCGCGGCGGTCAAACTCCTTTTCTAGGGAGTTTGCCTATTCCGATAACATGACAACGCGTCAGGGTCTATTCAAACGGTGTGAGGCATTCATACCCGTCTTCCGTGACCACGATGGTCTGCTCGAACTGGGCAGACAGAGAGCCATCTGCCGTGATGGCGGTCCAGTCATCGTCTAGAATCACCAGTTCCTTGCCCCCCAGGTTGAGCATGGGCTCCACCGTAAAGACCATCCCCGGCACCAGGGGAACCCCGGTTCCCCGTTTCCCGAAATGGAGCACCTGGGGCGGCTCATGAAAATCAAGCCCGACCCCGTGACCCACAAACTCCCGAACCACCGAGCATCCAGCGGCTTCTGCATGCTTCTGGATGGCCCAGCCGATATCGCCCAGCCGGTTTCCGGGTTTGATCATGGCCATGCCGGCATCGAAACTCTCTAAGGTCACGCGTACAAGTTTCTCCGCATCCGGACCGGGTGTACCGGCAAAAAACGTCCGGTTAGAGTCTGCATAAAACCCGTTTAAAATCGAGGTCACATCCACATTCACGATATCCCCGTCCTCGATCACCCGGGGACCGGGGATGCCGTGACAGATCACCTCGTTCACCGACACGCAGGTACTTTTGGGAAATCCCCGGTAATTCAACGGTGCCGGGATCGCGCCGTGTTCCACAGTATAGGTATGAACCAGGGTATTGATCTCATCCGTGGTCATGCCCGGCCGAATATGTTCCGCCACCCTGTTCAGGGTATCGGTCACCAGGCGGCCGGCTTTCCGAATACCGGCGATTTCTTCTTTTGTCTTGAGCCGGATCTGGTATTTTCGGTAGTAAAGGGTCTTCAGGCGGCCCAGCTCATCTCTAGCCGACGCCTCCCTTGCCATGCAGCATCTTTTGTATTTGCGTCCACTTCCGCAGGGACAGGGCGCGTTCCGGCCGATCTGTGTTTTTTCTTTTTTCACGTGTGTTCCCTTTCCCCTTCTCCGCATCGCGTACAGGGGGCCTAGCGTGCGCTCCCGGCATCCCTTCCAACACACCAAAACAGGATTACTATAATCGGCAGGATCGACCCTGTCAATCACCCATGCAGCTCAGGCCGCATCCGCCCGAAAGAGCGGAACCACTTGAAATGCATCCACATCGACCAGGCCATGATCGGTAATCTTGAGCTCGGGAATCACGGCAAGGGCCAGAAATCCCAAGGTCATGAACGGGTCAGGCAGGGGAGATCCCAAGGACGCAGCCACGTCCAGCACCGCATCCAGCGACGCACGTACCGTCTCTACCGGTTCCGTTGACATGAGTCCGGCAATGCGCAGGGGCACAGTCGCGGCCACAGCCGTGCCCTTGACGGCAGCATAGCCGCCGCCCATGTCGATAACCGCCCGGACCGCAGTTTCCATGGCCGCATCTGAATCCCCGACCACAATAATGTTGTGCGCGTCATGTCCCACACTCGAGGCCAGGGCCCCGTTCCGGATGCCCATGCCGTTTACCAGGCCTTTTCCCACCCGGCCAGAGCCGGTATGCCGTTCCAGTACCGCGATTTTCAGAATATCCCGGTCAGGTTCGGCGAGAATCATCCCGTTTTCCGTCCGGGGAACCATCCACAGGGTTTCGGTAAAGACCTGGGATGGTGTCACGCGGATCACCCGGGCTTCGCCTGCCTGAGCTGGCATGGAAAAGTCAATGGAACCCGGTTTCACGTTCATGGTGTTTGCCGGTTCCGGCGGTTTGGGCAGCCGGACATCGGAAAGTAGTTTCCCGTTTTCGGCAACGCATCTGCCGCCCGCATACACCGCCGCCACCTCAACAGTTTCAAGGTCTGAGAGTACCAGAAAATCCGCCCGCCGGCCCGGGGCAATGGCGCCGTGATGATCCAGCCGAAACCAGGTGGCCGGCACCAGGGTGGCCATGCGGACCGCGGTCACCGGATCAATGCCCAGCCGGATGGCTTTCCGCACCACCGCATCCACATGCCCCTCGTCCAGGAGGTCATGGGGATGACGGTCGTCCGTGCACCACATCATCCGGTGCCAGGTATCGGCGGTGATGGCTGGCGCAATGGCTTCCAGATTCCGGGCGCAGGTTCCTTCGCGGACCATGATATGCATGCCGCCAGACAGCTTTTCCAGGGCTTCTGCTGCGGTCAAACATTCATGATCACTGCCGATGCCGGGAAACAGGTACGCATTGAGCGGCAGACCGGACAGGCCGGGTGCATGACCGTCCATGGGTTTTCCCGCTGTCCGGGCTGCGGCCAGTTTGGCGGCCACGCCCGGGTCACCGTACATGACACCGGGAAAATTCATCATCTCTGCCAGTCCCACGATTCGCGGATGCGAAAAATAAGGCGCAAGGTCGTCTGCGGTCAGGGGGCTGCCGACGGTCTCCATATGGGTGGCCGGCACGCAGGAAGGCAGGGTGAAATAAACTTCCATGGGCTGATCGTTGGCTGAAGTCAGCATGTAGTCGATGCCGGCGGTCCCGAGCACATTGGCGATCTCATGGGGATCTGCCACCACTGCGGTGGTGCCCCGGGGCAGGATGGCCCGGACAAATTCAGACACGCTGGTCATGGAACTTTCAATATGCACATGGGCGTCGATGAATCCAGGAACCACGATGGCCCCGCCCACGTCACAGACGGTATTTCCGTCATAATCGCCCAGACCGGCAATCCGGCCATGGGTCACGGCAAGGGACGTATCCATCATTTTTCCCGAAAACACATCCAGAACCCGGGCGTTTTTGATCACCAGATCCGCAGGCGCGTCTCCCCGGGCCACGGCGAGCATGGTTTCGGTAATTGTCATGTGGGTATCTCCTTTATCTCGGTTTTCGCTTGTTCCAAACAGAAATTTATAAATTAGAAAAATGCCAAAAAACTCTCACGAATGTCCAAATAAAACCGGTCGGATTTGCTCCGATCCTAGGCCGACATTTTGGCCGGTCTAAAAACGGATATAATCTTGAGCTCATCTATCTGCATCGGAACAAATTGAGGCCTATCTGTTTCTTTTCAAAATCGCTATTATCAAGTCGTCGTATGATCGAACGAACCTCCCGAAAAAATATCGAAAAACGGGATAAAGGTCTGGATGACTTCATGCCCAAGCAAAAGGACAACCTCACACCCAAAGCCGAATATCTTCTACAAAAGTTCGAGCACATGGCCAGCGGCACTGCCCCCTTTCCCGATGGAAACGCGTTTTCAAAAAGCGAAAACAAAGCTCTATTTAATAAGGGTTGTCTTCGTCATAATATGGGCCGTTTAGGTCCCAGGGGTACGTGTCAAGTAGCGGTAAATACGGGCCGTGCAATTTGGTTAGAATAGGCGCTTTTTGAGTTACAGCAAAGCTAGCCAAATGATCGGATGTATAGATATCCACAAAACGAATGATTGCCGCTCTATCATTCGTGGAGGTGTTTGTATCAAAAGAAAATACTAACGGAACACTATTCGGGCTGTTGTTGTTGCGTGCTGAAATGCTTCCTTGTTCGATACTTGGGTGAATCCAGTTAGGGAGTGTGTTTTGATCAATTTTCCAGTTTATTGTGCTATAGAAGGCATTGTTTAGAGAAACTGTATGTGTACCTGCATTGTGGCCCCATGTATTTGGTTTGCTCGGTATAACAAAAAGCTCTGGGGATTGGGCTTTGATACTAATATTTTTAGTTGCCATTTGAATGTTATATCCTCGACTTGAAGCATATCCTTCAAAAGCTAAAAGTCGGCAGTCGTCCCATTCGACACCTGCAGGCAAATATGCATCAAAATAGCCGTTATTTATCATAATATCAGTAAAATCAATTTGAAATGACCTCCAAGCTGGATCATTCGGATTGTCCGGATCGGTCGATATTGGGAGCTGAGAGAGACCTACCTTATCCGCATGAACTAAAAATTGGTATATAGTGACTCCTGTTCCGGTTGCTTTTATTCCAGACCAAAAGAAATCATTTGACGCATTATTGTCATAGTCAGCAACTCCGCCGTTAAACAATAGAATTTCAAGATCATAAATATCTTCAACAGTTCCGTTTGGCACGCCTACCTGAAAAGCAACGCTGATATAAGCGGTAGTCGCATCAGCGGCACCAATAGCATCAAAATATCTTGCTTTAGCATCAAATGTAATCTTAGTGTTTTTTATTGATGGATGATAAATAAACGAGGCCCATTGATCTTGATAACGAAAAGCCGTTACTTCTCTAAGTGTATTTCCTAATATCTCATTATTATTAAGTGCACTACAAATAGCTTCACTGCCGGTGGTATCGAACCAAAAATCCCAACCTGGAGCGAATCCCCTCTGTTGACATGTCCAATTGCATGTAACAAGGGTCGTGGATGGTAACGATTGATCTATCGGTTTCCAATATGGGTTGCATTGTTGATACCAGGCCAGGCCACTATGTGTGAGGGGGTTTCCATCTAAATGAGAGTCTGACTCATCATCGGAATAACCGTATAGATTATCTCCAAGAATATGTGCGTAAGCCTTCATGGTGGGACCAGGATTGTATATAACCGAGATTTCATTAGCATGTCCAATACCTCCTAACACCAGTAACAGGTAAGTAATAACTACAATCTTTTCCATCATTTAATATTCTTTCAATGTCATTAAGTTAAGAGCATATCTACTTTAACTATTTAAATTTGTTTTTAATTTTTTATAGGCATGAGATGCTCGATTCTAACAACTCAACTTTCGGGATTCGTTGAAAGGAACCGAATATAAAAATAGCTATTTGAATTTATGATATAAAAGTTTGAAGATCCCCTAAGTTTGATATATAATAAATTTCACTAAAAAAAATAAAATCAAACAATAAGGGCTCACGTGATGCATAACGAAATAGATAAAAAAACACAAGCGAATATTGAATTATAGGCAAAATTGATGATTTTTTCAGCAAATTTTCTATTGCATCCGCTCTGCATCAATATGGGGTACGAAAACGTCATGGGTCTAGTGTCATGTCATGCTTGAAATGTTAGTATAATATGGTATGGTTAATAAAAAGGGAGGAGACCATGCCTAAGATCAAGGTAACTGCTCACCCCTTTTGATAAAAAAGACAAGAAAAAAATTGATAAAAAAGTAAGAAAAAGCTTGACAGGTTTTTTGAGGGGAAATAGCGAGAAGTTAAAGTTGGCTTGAATTGGCACATAATGGCCTATAAAAGGCATGCAGGATCCACGAACTCGGTCGACGTAATCATTCTGCA
>PDWJ01000829.1_pt1 | contig 44094 bp, 38 predicted proteins | sample 1430881 | NCBI WGS metagenome assembly PDWJ01 (sample SAMN01162460, study PRJNA174530) | Oral metagenome, whole genome shotgun sequencing project. | biome: Marine environment; feature: Marine mammal; material: Swab sample of the gingival sulcus; isolation source: swab sample of gingival sulcus...
CTACACTGAATTTTCTTCTAGGTTTGCCCATACTTTTGTCCTCTATTATGAAATATCATAAACAACCTTAACATCACTTCGGTTTTTTCGGACAGTATAACTCAACAGCGGTTAAACAGTCTCTGCTCATTTTTTGCTATTCCCCTTTTTTAACTTTAAAGATTACCCCTCTCCCCCTGGGAGAGGGCTGGGGTGAGGGGCAGACACTCTTCTCCCTCTGGGAGAAGAGTGTCTGCCTATTTGATTTTGGCACGCCAACGCCTTGCCTGCCAACGCATGGCATCCACATCAACCTGTTTATCACGATACATTAAGGTCACCGCCCCCAGTATGCTGGCATCGTAGTGCTGCTGTCGCCAAATAAGAGAACTTTTACCGGTTATTGCATTGTTGCCCTGATCGTCACCCCGCCGATCAACCAGCATATCAAATGACTCGCCGTACCAGTTAAGCAATGCCCGGCACCTGCCCTTTTCCTCGCGCATAATAAGCTGCATATGGTCGGTGCGATACGATTGGCAATAGTGCGTTTGATAGGGCAAATCGAGTCGTTTTAGGGAAATGATCTCAGCATCAGGATATTGCTCAGCCAACCAATAGGTTGATGAGATGCGACTGACTTTGTCATTCTCCAAAACAATGGCGGCAAGTGATAAGCGCCGCCGTTGCAGATATTGTCGCCACTTTTTGGCATGGTTAATCCGACGGTAATAACGCCCGGGATTGATCAGGATGGCCTGATGACCGTTATGAACCAACACGCTGGTATAGCGCGAATCAGCAACGATAAGACTCGGTCGTGTCGGTATCTGGATAGGAAGCAATAGAAAAAACACGCCGAGCAACGGCCATTTTTTACGCAACACCAAAGCGGCCAACAATGCTACTGTCGTGATAATAACGGCAATTAACGTCGGCCTGAAGTTTGGCGATAGGACCCAATCGAGTTGTTGAAACCACTCGATAACGTGCCACAAGGCAGCCGTGGAAAAATCCAACCACTGCCATAACAGCGGGACATCAATCACCACGGCCAGTACGGCCCACGGCAACACCCACAATCCCAGCCACGGAATAACTAACAGATTGACGGCAAAAGCCGCCAACGGCAAAGTGCCGAAAGCAAACCAAGTTATCGGCAGTAAAATCGCCGTGATACAAATCTGCATCAGGACAATTTTAATCAGCGGACGATAAGTCAGATTCAGCGTCCATAAGACGATATAAGTGGCGATAAACGAAAAGTAAAAACCCACCGACGTCACGGCATACGGATCAACCAGCATGACGATAATGGCCGCCAGCAACAAACTGTTGGTCGATAGCGATTTTAACCACAACCAGGAGATAATCAACAGGACAAACATGATCCAGGCCCGCTGAATCGGCACGTCGAATCCGGTCAACCAGGCGTACAAGGTAATAACGATTAAGGCAAAGATGGCACCGGCCTGAATGGGCATCAGTCGCTCTGAAGCCCGACGCGACAACGCCCATAACCCCTGAAACAATAACCAGGCTAAGCCACCCAGCAGTCCTAAGTGGAGCCCGGAAATGGCTAACAAATGACTGGTTCCCGTCGCTTGCATTGCCTGTTTTTGTCGCGATGTCAGGGCGCTACGGTTGCCGGTCACCAATGCCAAAACAATCGCTGCCTGCGGCGCTGACAAATGCTTTATGATCTGTCGAGACAGATAATGTCTAAGGCGATAGATAGCGTGGGACTCTGCCTTGGCTTGAATAAAGTGTAAGCGTTTCGCTGTCAACCGGATACCGTTAGTGATTAGGTATCTCTCGTAATCAAAACTATTGGGATTAAGGCGCGAATGAACGGGCTGTAAGCGACTGCTGACGACAACGGCTTGATGTTGATACGGCCTTAGTTGTCTCCGGTTATCCCAATACTGAATTTTTTGATCAGGCAGCTCTGTACCGTCACAAACGATATGACGCCCCATCAATATCACCGGTGACGCGCGTCTTGATGTTGCGTAGCTGGGTTCGAGAAAATGTGCTTTGTAACGGCAGTTATCAAACACTTGCCGATACGGCAAATCGGCATTTAAACCAATGGCGACACAAGCCAATGCAACACCGCAAAGGGCAAAGTGCTGATAACGAAAAGCCAGCAAGGCAAAACCGGCAAAGATAAACAGGAGATAACCCGGTATTTCCCAGGTTGTCAACAACAGCGGCCAAAGGGTGGCAAACAACGCAGCGGCCATCCTAAATGCCGGCGGTACCGGGATTAAAAAGTGACCGTTTGTCTTGTTAGCCAATACCGTCAATACCTCCACGCCGTAGCGATGGTCATTTCTGCAAACTTGTAGGGGTTCTCGTTCTAACGATTATGGCTGCCAAGTTTCCAGCCAGCGCTCACCCAATGCCGTCGATTGCTCCGACAGGACAAAATGATATTGGTTTGCTACTGCCGGGGCAAGTCGAATCGTCTTGTCAAAAACGCGTCCGCGGCGCGATAACGTCAGCATCAAGGTTTCACCGGCACGACCAATATTCAAACGCTGTTGGAAATCGATATTATCCATCTGCTGACGGTCAATGGCAATCAAGCGATCGCCAACGGAGACACCAACAGCGGCGGCATGACTGTCAGCGTGCAAAAAGGCAATGGTGGCGACACCACGTTCAATGTTCAACCGCAAGCCGCTATCGGTTGTATGCGTTTTACCCTTTGTTTGGCTGACTGTTTGTGTAACAGAGACGCCAAACGCTGTTAACAGCTTATCAAAATCCAAATCGTTGGTACCATGCAGTCCTTCGACAAATCGCTGCGCCAATTGTTCTCGCTTATCGGCGGCAATATATCCGGCACAAGCGGTAAAAACGCTATCTTCATCGATGCCGATACCCTTAGCACCGTAGCGCTGCCACAACTCGCGCATCACATCGTCAAGACTGTGATGATTATCACTGTGTCTGCGAATAAATAAATCGAGGTATAAAGCAAACACCGCCCCCTTGGTATAATAGCTGACCATGTTGTTCGACGAGTTAGCATCGGCCTGGTACAGCTTTGTCCAGGCGTCAAAACTGGAGGCGGCCAACGGCTGCAATTTGCGTCCCGGCACATTGAGGACGCGGGTTAAATTCTTGGCCTGACGTTGTAAAAAGGTGTTGGCATCAACGACACCAGCACGCAGTAAAAACAACTCGTCGTAATAAGACGTAAAGCCTTCAAACATCCACAACATTTCCGTGTGTTGTTCCCGATAGAGATTGTAGGGTTGAAAATCTTTGGGTTGCAGGCGTTTAATATTCCACAGGTGAAAATATTCGTGCGAGCATAGTCCCATAAAATCGATCATTTTATCGGTCATCGCCACACCTTTTTTCATCATCATGTCGGGTGAGGCCATCTGTGCAACCGAATTTTTATGCTCCAACCCGCCGTATTGCTTATGCTCTAAGTACGTCATAAACAGATAGCTGTCCAGCGGCGAACCACCAAATAATTTGATTTCGGCCGTGCAAATATTTTTTATGCGCTGGGTCATGCCGTCAACGTCGTCATCATCGGATAGGTAGCCTGTAAAAACCACTTCGTGACAAACATCGGCAATACTGAACTGACGGTGAACGTAGTGTTCGGCAGATTCAACCGGACAGTCGATCTGATGCTCGTAACTGTCGGCCTCGAAGATATTTTTTTCGCCCTGACAGCGTGGCAACGCGGTAAACAAACGCCAGTCTTGCGGCGACTCAATGGCAATCCGACGCCGGCATTGACTGAGCGCGATAATGTCCGTCGCCACACAACAGTGGTTAAAGAACATTCTCGTATCGTCTAAGTAGGCACCACGCACCGACAGGTCATAAGCATAAACATCATACGATAAATTGACCGCCTGACCGTCGCTGTCTATCTCCCACGTATCGCTGTCCAGTTTGCGCCAGGCAAGCGGTTTACCGTCAGCTGCCCTTTTGGCGTGAAAATTTTGAATATGACGCGAATAGTCGCGAATTTTATAGCTGCCGGGAATCCATTTGGGGATTTTTGCCGTCAGCACATCGGCATTGTCGTCAACATCGATGGAGACGCTGAGTAAATGCGCCCCGAGATTTTTGGGTTTGATAGTGTATCGTAGCATGGGTAGTCAATAGGTTATCGTTAAGTTAGACCTATTGTAAAAAATAACCCATTTTTGTCAAACGTATCCGCCTTTATAATCAATCCATGCTTACAGCAGCAAATGATTGTATAGTTTTTTGGCTTCTTTCAACACCGCCTCGGGCGTCACGGTAACTTCTTCTGCATAAACCCCTTTGGGTGGATCCGATATAATGGATTTGATCAACTTGCCCTGATTAAAGTAAAAGCGAATTTCTCTCTGTTCATAACCGCCCTTTTGAAAATAAAAGATCAATTTTCCCGCTTCATCATACACGTATTCGTAGTTATACGTCGCGGCAGCAATTGTCTCCTTTTGATACACCTTTATCAGCTTGTCGACACCCATGCCGTTGCAGTCCACGGAATGATCGTACCACAGGTCGGTGACAACCTGGTGATTACCGGGACCGCAAAACTGACCACCCCTGTCATTGCTAAGCAGCAAATCGTGATAAATCGGACAGACTTCATGAAAGGCCGTCTCTTCGGGAACATTGTTACACTGTTCAATCAGCTGATTGACCGATTGGTAGCGTTTCCTGATAGTCTTAATGATATTCTCATCACCGGCTGACAATAATGTTAAAAAAGACAATAAGCCCAACGACCATAATCCTTTCAATAAATAACGCATTCTTCCCCCTCTTTTTAACGGAACATACTGATAAAAAACTTAAAATTCAACTTTAGGCGTTTCCTGTTCCTTTTCACTGACACTAAACGTTTTACGCAACTCGGCATCGGGATATAAGAATTGAGCAACCCACTTACCCGGAATGGTACGCAACTCTCTGTTATAGCGTTTTACCGCATTGATAAAATCGCGACGGGCGACGGCAATGCGATTTTCCGTTCCTTCCAGCTGCGACTGTAAGGCAAGAAAGTTTTTATCCGCTTTTAAATCGGGATAGGACTCAGCAACGGCCATCAAACGCCCCAAAGACGAAGACAGCGATTTCTGAACTTCGAGGTACTGCTTCATTTTTTCAGGATCATCAAGTACGTCAGCGTCGATATTGATTTTGCCAACTTGCGAACGGGCTTGTGTCACCTGGTTCAACGTTTCATTTTCGTGGGCAGCATACCCCTTGACAATATTGACCAGATTAGGCACCAAATCGGCACGACGCTTGTACTGGTTTTGCACCTGTGACCACTGCGCCTTAGCCTCTTCGTCCAAATTAGGCACGCTATTCATATGAGAAAGAAACATACCGACAACAGAAACAATTGCCAGCAGAAAAACAACGATAACAACCTTTCCTAACGCACCGCCTTGGTTGCGCTTTGCCGTATTCAACGTATTGTATTGACCTTGCATAAATCACCTCTAATTATTTTTTACTATCACCCGGTGAAATCATAACATAATACCCCACGCAATACCATGGAATGGCAACTCAGGAAAACTCTATAGTGCTACGAATTAACTTTTGTTTGATACAAGGTTTGCCCAGCACTTGCTTTATCCGCCTCTCCCTTTGGGAGAGGATTGGGGTGAGGGCAAGGCGGCTAATATTTCAAACGTTATTGAAATGATAAATATTTTTACCCTCATCCCTAACCCTTCTCCCAGGGGGAGAAGGGAATTTTAGGGATTACTCCTCTCCCTCTGGGAGAAGGGAATTTGCCTGTTTGATTTTTGTCTAACACCTTGATAAATCAAGGCATCAGCATTCTATGTCTGTTGCAAAAATTCATCATCATAAAAGCTTAACAGCTCAGCACTATTATCTAATAAGAATTTGTCTCTTACTTTATCACTTTGACTATCGACGTATTGTGAACCATCTATTGGTGCTATGGATTAACTGTTAGGCGAATACAAATATTGTAATACGACGAGACGCAACGCTGTCGAGGACATTAGCGGGTACTGCTGTGCCTGTCAAAAAGTAGTGAATCAACCTTCAGAAAATGCGTCAATTCGAGCAATTGTTGTGGCGGGTTTAGATAGGTCAGCGTCTTTTGCCGCTGAGCCAGTTGGGATTTGGCGGCAATCAGCGCGGCAACGCCGGCACTGTCGCAGTAGTTAAGTCGATGTAAATCAATGTGAACAACCGCATCATCAGCGCCGCTATCGTTGGCAGCTGTCAAAAGCTGCAGCAAAACGGCGTTGGCGTTATCGACCGTAATTTTGTCGGATAACGCCAAGTGTCGAGGATTGACCGTTTCAGTCATTATTTTTTAATTGCTCCTTTGGCGTTTAAATCCTTAATCTCGTCAATGACCGTTTGAATGCCTTTGCGTGACACTTCCTCACCGAGTGAGCTGCGATAGCTGGTGACAATAGACAAGCCGTCCATCGACACGTCATAGCCTTTCCACTTACCGTTGCGATAAGCCATGGATAAAACGAGATTATAACGCTTACCATCGGAATTAATAATTGATGCTCCAATTTTTGTTCGCTTTCTATTCTTCACTTTACTCGGCTTTCCGTATTCAACTCTAGCGTTAGCATAGTCCAGCAACTCAGACGAATACGTCCGCAAAACCAGATCTTTAAACTCATGCAAAAATGTTTTTCTTTGCGTCTCGGTTGCACCGCGCCAGTGCTTACCCAGAACCAAACGCGCCATGGCATCGACATCAAAATACGGCAACACCTTACTATCAATCATGCGATTTAATGCTGCAGGATTACGTTTGTATTCGGCTTTATGCACTTTTAAATCGGACAAGACAACGGAGACCGATTGCTTGACCGTATCGAGGGCTTGCTGTGCGGTGTGGGCAACTGCTTGCCCTGTCATTAGCACGGCAAACAGCGCCGCACACGAGAATGTTATCCATTTATGTTTCATAGTTACTCCTTTGTCTTTCGTTAATTGGCGTTAGCAATCACGGCAATGCCGCGCTAGACAGCGCTTATCAACGACTTCTATTATTTGATTGCACCGGTTGAACTTTTCAAGAAAAATTTATCAACCAAGCGCTCCAGTACGATAGCAGACTTGGTAAAGTCAAACTTATCGCCGTCCTTAAAAAAATCGACCTCGGCACCAACGTCGATACCGAGATATTTCTCGCCCAGAAGCCCCTGAGTTAAGACACTTAGACTGGAATCCAAGGGCAAGTTATTGTAACGATTGTCTATCAACAGTTTAACTGTCGCGTTATAACTTTGCGGATCAACACTAATGCTGTCAACTTGGCCGATTTTAACGCCGGCCAGTGTCACCGATGCCCCTTCCTTCAAGCCGCTGATGCTATTAAAATCAGCGTATAGACTGTAGGTGCCTTGTCTGCCAATACTGTTGACTGCGCTGACCTTATAGGCCAGAAAAGCCAGCCCCAAAATCCCCAAAATGACAAATCCGCCGACCAGTGCTTCCAGTGTTTTTGAATTTTTCATCTATCCCTCGTTGTTCTTCGTTATCCTTGGCAGTTGCGGTAAAAATCATTTAAGCGATAGCAATAAAATCGGCATCGCACCCGATAAAGCCGCTTACTGCAGTCCAAAAAATAATGCTGTTAATAAAAAGTCGACGGCCAACACCCATAAGGACGTGATGACCACCGTGCGGGTTGTCGCCTGTCCTATACCTTCTGAAGTCGGGTAGCAAGACGCACCTTGATAAACGCTGACCAAGGCGGCAACCAAACCGAAAAAGAAGCTTTTGATCAGCACGCCTTGAACGATGTCTTGCCAAATATCGACACTGTCGCGCATGCCGTTCCAGTAAACCCCGGCATCAACGCCCAGTTGCACCACACCAATCAGATAGCCGCCCATAATGGCAACCGAACAAAAAATCAGCGCCAGTAACGGCATGGCGATAATCGCTGCCATAAAGCGCGGGAAGTAAACGTACTCAACGGGATTAACCGCCATCATTTGCATGCTCGATATCTGCTCGGTTGCCTTCATCAAACCGATTTCGGAAGTCATTGCCGAGCCTGCACGTCCGGCAAATAACAGGGCCGTAACAACAGGGCCGAGCTCGCGCAGCAAAGACAGCGACACCATGGTTCCCAAAGCGCTTTCGGCACCAAATTGAGTCAGCGTGGTATAACCCTGAAAGGCCAGCACCATACCGACAAACAACCCCGAGACCACAATAATCGGCAGTGACATCACGCCGGCACTGTACACTTGACGGACAATCAGGGCAAATCGGGAAAATAAGCAGACGATAACCCGCAACATATCGAACAGCAGGATAAAGGCTCGTCCGCAGCCTAGCCATAAATCAATTGTCCAGGCACCCAGTCGTTGTAAGCTGTCCATCACGTTCTACGTCCCTCTCTATGTTCCAATGACAACAATTGCTCTATATAGGGAACAGCCGGATAGTGAAACGGCACCGGTCCATCCGGTTTGGCATGGACAAATTGATCGACCCAAGCCGAGCTTGATTGGTCCAGATCCCGAGCGGAACCGCTGGCGACTACCCTACCCTCTGACAAAATACAAATCTTGTCGGAAATCGAGGCGGTTTCGGCAATATCGTGAGAGACAATAACACTGGTCAATCCCAATACCTTATTGAGTGAACGAATTAAATGCACCAGCATACCCATCGAAATCGGATCTTGTCCGGCAAACGGCTCATCGTAAAAAAGCAGTTGCGGATCAAGGACAATAGAGCGCGCCAAAGCAATGCGGCGACGCATACCGCCGGATAGCTCATCCGGCATCAAGTCGACTGCTCCGCGTAAACCGACCAGCTCCAACTTCATCAAGACAACGTTGCGTATCAGCACTTCGCTTAGGTCGGTATTCTCTCGCAGCGGAAAGGCAACGTTGTCAAAAACGCTCATGTCGGTAAACAGGGCACCGCTCTGAAACAACATCGACATTTTTTTGCGCAAGACCATTAGCTGTCGATGCGACATTGTATCGACCCGTTCACCGAGTACGTAGATGCTGCCTGAATCGGGTTTAAGCTGTCCGGTAATTAAATTGAGCAGCGTCGTTTTCCCGGTGCCGCTGGGGCCCATAATCGCAGTTACCGAACCGGCTTCGACACTCAAATCGATGCCGTCAAAAATAGTGCGCGATCCGCGGCGAAAAACCACTTCTTTTAGCTCAATAATCAATTCTATCACCCTGCAATCGTTGTTCCCTATTTAGAAAGGAGCGCTGCCCGGCGTTCGCGGAAAGGCAATGACATCGCGGACATTGGCGACTCCGGTAACATAACTCACCAAACGCTCCAAACCCAGCCCAAAACCGGCATGCGGTGTCGAACCATAACGCCGCAAATCGAGATACCAGTCATAATCACTTGGATTTAAACCGACTTCTTTCATGCGTGCTTCGAGCACATCAAGGCGTTCCTCACGTTGGGAGCCACCAATGATTTCACCGATACCCGGGGCCAACACATCCATTGCAGCAACCGTTTTACCGTCGTCGTTAAGACGCATGTAAAAGCTTTTGATCGCTTTAGGATAATCGGTGACGACTACCGGTTTTTTGAAGTGCGTTTCGACCAAATAGCGCTCGTGCTCGGATTGCAAATCGACCCCCCAGGCAACGGGATATTCAAATTTTCTACCCGATTGGGTTAAAATATCGATCGCTTGCGTGTAAGTTAGTCGCTCAAAACCGCTATTAGCCAGTGCCTTAACGCGATCTAGCACGCCTTTTGACACGAACTGATTAAAAAAGCGCATATCCTCGCCGTGATTATCCAATAAATCCTTGCAGAGGTATTGCAGCATTTGCTCAGCCAGGTCGGCACAGCCGTGCAAATCGGTAAAGGCAATTTCCGGCTCGACCATCCAGAACTCCGCCAAGTGACGAGAAGTATTGGAATTTTCAGCGCGAAATGTCGGCCCGAAAGTATAGACCTTTGACATCGACTGGGCATAGGCTTCGACATTGAGTTGACCGGATACCGCCAAAAAAGCCTCCTTGCCGAAAAAATCTTTGGAAAAATCGGCCTGTCCCTTGTCTGTTAACGGCGGATTGACAGCATCCAGCGTCGAGACGCGAAATAAATCCCCTGCCCCTTCACAGTCAGAGACGGTAATAATTGGCGTGTGAATCCAGCTAAAGCCATTGTCATCCATAAAGCGGTGAATCGACATCGACACGGCGTGACGAATGCGGGTGACAGCGGCAATCACATTGGTTCGCGGCCGCAAGTGCGCCACCGTACGCAAAAATTCCATGCGATGGCGCTTGGGCTGAATAGGATAACTCTCGGGATGCTCCACACCACCGATAACCTTTACCGTATCGGCTTGTACCTCAAGGCTTTGTCCCTTACCTTGGGAAACAACCAGTTGTCCGCTGATCTCAACGGCAAAACCGCTGCTGATATTTCTCACTTCATCGTAATTGTCGATAGTATTGGCGACAACCGCTTGAATACCGGATAAATCACTGCCGTCGTACAAAGCCAAGAAGGCAACGCCTGCCTTGGACTCACGTACCGTTCTCACCCAGCCTTGCAAAGTAACCCGTTGTCCAATCAGTTCAGTATTGGATTTCAGACGATTAAAACACGCTGTTTTTTTCATTATTTGTCCCTAACGTTCATTTATCCTCGGCATTTTATACTATTTCCGAACATTAATATACCGAGGAAAACCGGTGAAGCCGTACAAAGTGTTTTAAATGAGTTTGATAGCAGTAGATTATTTTAAGGTCATCACCATTGTTTGGGACAGACACTCAATAGTAATGAGGCGAGAGAGAAAAGCCGCATAGTGATTTAAGAAAACTATACGGCTTTTGTTTGGCGGAATGGACGGGATTCGAACCCGCGACCCCCTGCGTGACAGGCAGGTATTCTAACCAGCTGAACTACCACTCCTAAAGTCCATAACGGTCTACCGTTTTATTAATTAACGGCATCCTTTAATTTTTTACCCGCTTTGAAAGCCGGAATATTGGTTGCTTTAATTTTGATCTCTTCACCGGTACGCGGGTTGCGACCAGTGCGTGCCGAGCGCTTGCGAACCTCAAATGAACCAAATCCGATCAAGGTGACTTTATCACCTTTTTTTAACGCTTTGGTGACTGAATCAACGACAGCATCGACAGCTTTATTAGCTGTTACCTTTGAAATGCCTGCTGACTTAGCAACAGCATCGACCAATTCTGTTTTATTCATTGTTGTTTTTCCTTTAGTAATTAATTATACATCGAAAGAGATTCGGTCGAGCCGAAACTCGATTGCTAAATTTACCGACAAATCAAGGCGCTGTCAATGATTTTTCCTAATGTTGCTGGCTCGACGGCTGAAATTCCTGCATATATTTCGTCGCCAAAAAACCACTTTTTAATTTTTTATCCTTTTTATTCAGTTTATTGGAAAAAACCTTAGAAAAAATTTGCTCGATTCGCTTAACGGGAAAAATAACCATATTTTCCTTTATTTCATCGGCAATTTCCGACAAATCTTTCTCATTTGCCTTAGGAATAAAAACGGTTTTTATGCCTTCTCTGGCTGCGGCAAACAATTTTTCCTTTAACCCGCCGATGGGTAATACATTACCTTGCAGGGTAATTTCACCCGTCATGGCAATTTTGTGGCTAATCGCTTCACTCATCACCGCTGACAACAACGCCGTAGCAATTGCCGTTCCCGCACTGGGACCGTCTTTCGGTGTTGCCGCTTCGGGCAGATGAATGTGAAAATCGTGCTCCTGAAAGAAGGTATGCGAAACACCCAGTTCATTGACGTGTGATTTTACCACGGTCATCGCCGCCTGCACCGACTCTTTCATGACATCACCCAATTTTCCCGTCAGCGAAGTCTTGCCCTTTCCGGGAAGGATAACCACTTCAATATTCAGTAATTCCCCACCAACTGATGTCCATGCCAACCCGTTAATTCGACCGATACTGTCTTTTTCAGCCAAATTATCGCGCGTGTATTTGGCAACACCCAAGTACTTGGATAAGTTATTTTTACTGATTGAAACCGCTTTTTTTTCTTTTAGGGTAATACCGGTTACCACTTTTCGGCACAATTTGCCAATTTCGCGGTCTAGCTGACGGACACCCGCTTCACGCGTGTAGTTTTCAACGACCAATTTTAAGGCATTATCCGTTATTTTAATTTCTTTATTACTCAGCCCGTGACGTTTAATATTACGCGGCACCAGATACTGCTTGGCAATGGCTATCTTTTCACTTTCCGTATAGCCGGGGATGCGAATAATCTCCATGCGATCAAGCAACGGACCCGGAATGTCCAAATGATTTGCCGTCGCAACAAACATCACCTGCGACAAATCCATGTCCACTTCCATGTAGTGGTCGTTAAAAGTGTGGTTTTGTTCGGCATCTAAAACTTCCAGCATGGCAGAGGCCGGGTCGCCGCGATGATCCATTCCCATTTTATCGATTTCATCCAGGAGAAACAGGGGATTATTTACTTTTGCCTTGGTGATATTCTGGACAATTTTACCCGGCATGGCACCAATATAAGTCCGTCTGTGGCCGCGAATTTCCGCCTCATCGCGAACGCCGCCCAATGCCATGCGAATATAGCGGCGATTAACGGCATCGGCGATACTTTTACCAATAGAGGTTTTACCTACGCCGGGCGGACCAACCAAACATAAAATACTGCCCGAGGCTTTCTGGGTGCGTTGCTGAACGGCAAGATATTCCAGAATCCGCGTTTTGACATCTTCCAAGCCGTAGTGTGAGGCCTCCAAGGCAGCCTTGGCCTCGGCAAGATCCTCAACGGTCTCAGTTGAAACTGACCACGGATAATCCAGCATAGTTTCGATGTAATTGCGCAACACCGTGGCTTCTGAAGACATTGCCGGCATTTTTTTCAGTTTTTCCAATTCGGATAAACATTTTTTCTCAACGTCAGCCGGCATTTTGGCCTTTTTTATCGATTTCTCCAGCAGACCAAAATCACTGTTGGACTCATCGATTTCTTCCAGCTCCTTTTGAATCGCCTTGGCTTGCTCATTGAGGTAGTACTCGCGCTGATTCTTGTCCATTTGCGCCTTCACTCGCTGCCGTATCGATTGCTCCAAACCAACCAACTCGGATTCCTGCTCCAAATAAACGAGTAAATGAGTGATGCGCTCGCGCACATTAGCTTCCGACAGCAATTGAATTTTTTTCCCCAGATCCAGTTTAGTATGCGAAATGATGGTATCGGTAACCAAAGACAGCGATTCTGTCTCGGAGATAGATCGCAACAGCTCTTTGGGATGTCGATTGTGATTGTCCAAGTACCGACCAAACGCGCTTAGCAGCATCTTTTTGGCAGCTGCCGCCTCATTGGCACGGTAGTCAATTTTATCGTCAATCGGGGTAACGTCACACTGCGTCAGCGTGTTATCGGGAAAAAGGTCAATACTAACGCGTTGGCGGCCTTCGACAATAAGTTTCAAGCTGCCATCGGGCAACTTCATTACCTGAATAATATCGGCCAAGGTCGCAACACCGTGTAAATCGCTTTCTTTGGGCTGTTCAACATCCGCTTGTTTTTGTGTCACCAACACAATTTTCATATCACCGGACAAGGCGCTGTCAACCGCAGCGACCGAGGGTGGACGACCAACAAACAACGGCATAACAACGCCAGGGAAAACAACAACATCACGCAACGGAATCAGATTGTATTTCATTCAATTTCTCTTGTCTTAAATCGATTATCTCTAAACGTTCTTAATTGGGGTGAGGTGGAGAAAAATCAAGTAATGGCAAACCTGCAAAACAATTTATCTTTGTCAAACGCCCTGGCCCACAGCACTTGTGTTAAAAAGCTGCTGAGTCCGCCGCAGCTATCGCGATGTATGCACTTATTTCCCTTGATAGCTTATTTTTCGAAATGGTGAGATGCGTCAGCTTGGCCGGGTGCAACGCTGTTTGTCACAGAATGATTGGCCGGCGCGCATGGTTTACAGCACGGTCTACAGCACGGTCTACAGCACTTTTTACAGGTATTTTCTAACCCATTTTAGATCAACTGTAATATTTTCCGGCATAGTGTCAGGCAAATCATACATCGCATCGAGCAAAATATGTTCGATAATCGAGCGCAGTCCACGCGCCCCGGTTTTTTCCTTAACCGCCTGAGCGGCAATGGCCTTCAGAGCACTTTTGGTAAATTTAAGCTGACAGCCATCGAGATCAAACAAATATTGAAACTGCTTGGTTAGGGCATTTTTCGGCGCAGTTAAAATAGTTACCAGGGTTTCCTCATCCAAGGGATCTAAAATAGCACGCATCGGCAGACGGCCGACAAATTCTGGAATTAAGCCGAAACGCACCAAGTCGTCAGTATCAATTTGCTGCATTAGCTCGACACTTTCCGCTTCGTCATCGATTGATTTAACTTGTGCCGAAAAGCCGATACCCCCCTTTTCGACACGGTTTTGCACGATTCGCTCAATACCGGCAAATGCACCGCCACAGATAAACAACATGTTAGACGTATCAATCTGAATCATTTCTTGGTTAGGGTGTTTGCGGCCGCCCTGCGGTGGAACTGATGCCAGTGTGCCTTCGACAATTTTCAGTAGTGCCTGCTGAACACCTTCACCTGAAACATCTCGGGTAATGGAAACATTTTCTGATTTTCTGGCAATCTTGTCAATCTCATCAACATAAATAATACCGCGCTCGGCTTTTTCCACGTCATAGTCACAGTTTTGCAAGAGGCGACGAATAATATTCTCAACATCTTCACCGACGTAGCCGGCTTCAGTTAGTGTTGTCGCATCGGCAACGGCAAAAGGTACGCTAAGCGATTTTGCCAACGTTTCTGCTAACAAGGTTTTACCCGAACCCGTCGGTCCAATCAGTAAAATATTGGATTTGCCAATCTCAACGTTCGATTTTTGCGCATGCTTTAGTCGCTTATAGTGGTTGTAAACCGCAACAGCCAGAACTTTCTTGACCACTTCCTGGCCTATAACGTAATCATCCAGGCGCATTTTAATTTCGCGTGGCTTGGGTAAGACAAAATCTTCACCTAAAATGTCTTCCCGCTTCTCATCACTATCAATAAATAATTGCGTGCCTTCGTCTAAACAGTGACGACAAATGGCCACCCCCGTTTGATCAGCGGTAATCATACCGTCAGCATCATCTTGATTTCGCCCGCAAAAAGAGCACACTATTTTCTTTGTCATAACGACTGACTAACCCCGATTTTCAAGAATGTTATCGATCAATCCATAGGCTTTAGCTTCTTTGGCACTCATATAATTATCGCGATCCGTATCTCGGGCAATCACTTTAATTGTCCTACCGGAATGCTTGGCCATAATACGATTCATATTATCGCGAATTTTTAAAATTTCTTTGGCGTGAATATCAATGTCACTGGCCTGACCGCGGTAACCACCCAGCGGTTGATGAATCATCACCCGTGAGTTGGGTAGAGCGAAACGCTTCCCGACGGCACCGGCATTAAGCAAGAATGCTCCCATAGAAGCGGCCTGACCAATAACCATGGTCGAAACATCAGGTCGAATAAATTGCATGGTGTCATAAATCGACATGCCGGCAGTAACAGAACCACCCGGTGAATTGATGTAGAGGGCAATGTCTTTTTCCGGATTTTCCGCTTCTAAGAAAAGCAACTGGGCGACGACCAGATTGGCACTTTCGTCGGTAACCGGGCCAATCAAAAAGACAATTCGCTCCTTTAGCAGACGTGAATAAATGTCAAATGCACGCTCGTTGCGACCCGTCTGTTCAACAACCATGGGAATGGGCATAAATGCATTGTGTGGATCTGTCATCATGATGTGTAACCTTTATTTCCAAACAGTTAAAACAATATGTGTTAATTAGAAAGGGCTGCAAAACCACCTGCGCCGTTCAGCTTCTTTGTTTTTCAGCTCTCAATTCGTTGCTTTCACATAAAAAATCCCGACACTGATTAGCTCGTATCGGGAAAATAAACGCATTGACAAAGCAGCCGTCAATTAGTCAACGGCTGCCTGCATAACTTCATCAAACGTTTTTTCTTCCTCGGTAACTTCGGCTTTTTCCAGCAAGAGGTCAATCAGCTGTTCTTCCATCACTTGAGCGTAGATGGGCTCGAGTGCTTGCGGATTGTTTTGATAGTGCTCAATGACTTCTTTTGGATCTTCGTAAGTCAATGCAATTTTTTTAATTTGCGCTTCCACCCGGGCAACATCGGGTTCAATTTTATGCGTGTTAAACAATTTGCTCATAATCAGTCCTAATAAGACGCGACGGCGTGCGGGTTTGTCAAATCGTTCTTCGATAACCGCTTTGCGCTGTGCTTCGTCTTCAATGGATTGTTCCAGATTTTGCTCGTGTGCCATACGTTCTTTTTCTTGAGCAACCATCCCTTCCGGAACAACCACTGGATTCGATTCGACCAAATGCTTCAAAACCTGCTGATTGACATGATTTCTCAAGCCGTTTTGCAACTCACGCTCCATATTGTCGCGAATAGCCTGTTTTAGTGATTCAACCGAACCATCCTGAACGCCAAAACGTTTGACAAATTCACTGTCAACTTCGGGCAATTCAGGCACTTCAACGCTTTTCACGCTGATGGTAAATTCGGCCGTTTTACCGGCTACCTCTTTACCGTGGTAATCTTCAGGGAAGTTTACCGTTGCCGTGACTTCTTGATCAGCCTGCTTGTCAAATAACGCCGTTTCAAACTCGGGCAACATTTGCTTGGCGCCTAAAACAACGGGTACACCTTCGGCGCTTCCGCCTTCGAATGTCTCGCCGTCAATTTTACCGACAAAGTCAATCGTGACGCGATCACCCTCGACAGCGGCACCTTCTCTGACTTTCCAATGGGTAGCCTGTTGGCGCAGCGTATCGATCATTCTGTCAATATCGGCTTCTTTGACCTCACTCAACGGTTTTGTAACGCGCAGTGTGTCGAGTCCTTTCACATCAAATTCGGGCACAACTTCCAGCATTGCTTCATAAACAAAATTCTCATTTTCGGCAAATCCGGATACCGGCTTGATTTCAGGCTGAGCAGCGGGAATCAATTTTTCTTGTTTGATGGCATCGCTGTAACTAGTCTCAATTAGTTCACCCAACACTTCTTGACGAACGGCGGCACCGTAGCGTTGTTGGACAACTTTCATAGGGACTTTACCTTTGCGGAAACCATCTAATTTAGCTGACTTTTGTGCCTTTTTTAGACCTTGTAATACTTTTTTATCAACTAATTTGGCAGGAACTTCAATCGTCAGCTTGCGTTGCAAACCTTCCAGGATATCAACTTTAACTTGCATGTTATTATTACCTAAACAAATAATGGGTTATTTTTATACAGGTGGGGAATACTAGATGGTGCGAAAGGAGAGACTCGAACTCTCACGCCTTGCGGCACTGGAACCTAAATCCAGCGCGTCTACCAATTCCGCCACTCTCGCACGTGTAAAAACACAGGACAAGTATTATAACGATTTCGGTACGCTTTGCTAGCAGTTTATGTATTTTTTTACCATTTTTAAAAAAGCCTTCTTATAGTCAAATCGATTAAATTCGTTATAATGATTCCCACTGTTTGAAATTTAAGCCATTTATAGGACACGAACCATGCAACCATACGAGCAGCTCGGCAGTTTTTACCTGGGTAACGAAGTCAACCCCAACAGCGAGCATCCAGAGCTGATTCTCTACGATGCCAAAGACTTAACAACTCACGCCGTCATTATCGGCATGACCGGTTCAGGAAAAACAGGACTGGGGGTTTGTTTGCTGGAGGAAGCACTGCTTGACGGCATCCCGGCAATTGCCGTTGACCCGAAAGGAGATATGGGCAATTTATTGTTATCGTTTCCCGAACTTGAGTCAAAACAGTTTGAACCTTATGTCGATATCGGTGAAGCCGAACAAGCCGGATTATCACTGGCCGAACTCGCCCAAAAGAAAGCCGAACTATGGCGCCAAGGACTAAACAAAACGCACCAGTCACCCGAACGCATTCAGTCATTGCGCGATGCGGTCAATATGAATTTGTTTACGCCCGGAGCAACCTACGGACGCCCTATTTCCCTGCTCAAATCGCTGACGGCACCCAATGCCGAATTAAAAGCCGACAAAGATTTGTACCGTGAACGCATCGCCTCGGCGACCACGGGTATGCTGGCTTTACTCGGTATTGACAACAACCCGCTATCGCGTGAGCATATCTTGATCAATACGCTGCTGGAATACTATTGGGACAAAGGACAGGACATTGCCCTTGCCGATTTAATCGCCGTTATTCAAAATCCCCCCTTTGAGCGTATCGGCGTTATGGATATTGATACGATTTATCCCGCCAAAGAGCGTTTAAAACTGGCCATGAAACTCAATAATCTATTAGCCAGTCCAGGGTTTGAAGCCTGGACACAGGGTGAGCCACTTGATGCCGAAGGCTTTTTGTTTGACGACAAAGGCAAACCGCAGCTATCGGTTATGAATATCGCCCATTTATCAGAAGAAGAACGCTTGTTTTTCGTCACTATGCTGCTGAATGATCTACTGGCCTGGATGCGCACCCAACCCGGCACCGGTAGTTTGCGTGCCATTCTATATATCGACGAGTTATTTGGCTATATGCCGCCGATTGGCAATCCGGCAACCAAGCCTTTGTTGCTAACCCTGTTAAAACAGGCCCGTGCCTACGGTCTGGGATTGGTGTTGTCAACGCAAAACCCCGTTGATTTGGACTACAAGGGTTTGTCAAATGCCGGTACCTGGTTTATCGGCAAATTACAAACCGAACAGGATCGTCGTCGCGTGATGGACGGTTTGTTATCAGCCAGCGAAGAGGGATTCGATAAAAAAGAGCTTAACGAAGCATTTAACCAGTTGGGTAAGCGAAAATTCCTGCTGCACAACATCCATGAGTCGGCACCGGTAATTATGACGACACGCTGGGCTATGAGTTATCTCGCCGGTCCATTGTCCCGCGGCCAAATTGAACGGCTTTGTCAAACCCAGCATATACCGACAATTGTAGAAAAAACAACGGCGCTCGACATGCCGAAAAATGACGATTTGGGGGTCAAGCATCCCAACTTGCCAGCTGGCATTAAGCAGTACTTCCTCCCGGCAACTCAGGTCATTACCGATATGAGCGCTCTGGTCTATCAACCAACCCTGCTTGGCATGATTAACATTCACTACGAAGATAAGCAGTCAGATACACACCTAACGACCAAGCGTGCCTTCACTACTCCGTTTCGCGAGGGTGCGGTGGCCATTGATTGGCGCAACTGTCGCGAGCCTTTTGCTGAGCATCCGGAACATCTGTCACTTATTGATGACCATCGCCCCCAAGGGGCACGCTTTATCCCGCCGTTAGATATTGCCGGACAAACGACTTTTTACAAAGACTGGGAAAAGGCGTTTAAGTTGTGGGCCAAACAAAATCAGCCGCTCAATTTGTTAAAACACGCCGAACTTCAACTCTATTCTCAGCCCGGTGAAAATGAATCACAATTTAGACAGAGAATTGCGATTCGTTTGCGTGAAGCGCGAGATACACAAATCGAAACCCTGCGCCGACAAATGGGCAAACAATTAACCGGCCTGCAAAACAAATTGAAACGCGCTGAAATCAAATTGCAAAAAGAGAGCGAACAGGCCGGCAGCAAGACCATGGATGCCATATTGGGCGCGGGTACGGCCATTCTTTCGGCCTTTTTTAGTCGAAAAAAGGCCTCAATCAGCAATGCCAGACGGCTGGGCAGCGCCGTTAAAAAGGCTAAAGGGGCCTTTAATGAACGCGACGATATCGGCATTGCCAAGGAAGCCGTTGCATCAATTCAGGCCGATATCGATAAACTTAACCAGCAATTTAAGAATCAACAGGCCGATATTGCCAGACAGTTTGAAGCCCATAATGCCCCTATTGAAACGGTGCATCTCTATCCCAAATCAACGGGTATCCAAGTGGTTGCTTTTGGCATCGGTTGGCAGCCGGGTATTGATGCGAACGGTCAATGGCTAGCCGTCTGATAGAGAAAAATATCTCCCGCCCTTGAAACCCCATTTTCGCCACCCACATAAGGATTATGTTAAATAATATGATGATGCGAGGATGTAATGAGAATTGAAAAAATGACTTCACGTTTGCAAATGGCTCTGGCAGAAGCGCAATCCTTAGCCCTTTCTAAAGACCATCAATATATCGAACCCGTACACTTGTTGTATGCCATGTTGACCAATGATGATGGCTCTATCAAGCCGTTACTCACCAAAGTCGGCGCCCAGGTCGGTCAGTTATCGACAGAGACCAAAAGACAGCTGGACAGCATGCCGCAGGTCAGCGGCAGCAGCGAAGGTGAGGTTCACGTCTCCCAGGAACTGGCGAGATTACTTAACGTTGCCGACAAATTGGCGACACAACGCGGAGACAGCTATATTTCCACCGACTTGATGTTGTTGGCAATGGTTACTTCCGGCAGAGACATGACGGCAAACCTGTTGAAAAACGCAGGTGTCAGTGAAAAAGCCCTGCAACAGGCGATTGACAGCATTCGTGGCGGTGATCAGGTCAACGACCCGGATGCCGAAAGTAAACGCGAAGCTTTGGATAAGTACGCTGTCGATCTGACTCAACTGGCCGAAGAAGGAAAATTGGATCCCGTTATTGGACGCGATGAAGAAGTGCGTCGCAGTATCCAAATTTTGCAACGCCGGCGCAAAAATAACCCCGTCCTGATTGGCGAACCGGGCGTTGGTAAAACGGCCATTGTAGAAGGGCTGGCCCAGCGCATTGTCGCCGGTGAAGTACCCGACAGCTTAAAAAACAAACGTGTCTTATCACTGGACTTGGCGGCCTTGATGGCCGGGGCAAAATTCCGCGGCGATTTTGAAGAGCGCCTCAAAGCGGTACTTAAAGAACTGGAAAAACAAGAAGGCAATATCATCCTGTTTATCGACGAAATCCACAATCTGGTCGGGGCCGGTAAAACCGAAGGTTCGATGGACGCGGGCAATATGCTCAAACCGGCTTTGTCGCGCGGCACCTTGCAGTGTTTCGGGGCAACGACGCTGGACGAGTATCGAGAAAATATCGAAAAGGATGCAGCGTTGGAACGTCGTTTTCAAAAAGTGCTGGTCGATGAACCGACGGTAGAAGCGACGGTTGCCATCTTGCGCGGACTGCAGGAAAAATACGAAGTCCACCACGGCATCAACATTACTGATCCGGCCCTAGTGGCGGCGGCAACCTTGTCACACCGCTATATCACCAACCGCAATTTACCCGACAAAGCCATTGATTTAATTGATGAAGCAGCGGCAAAAATTCGCATGGAGCTGGATTCAAAACCCGAACCGCTAGACCGCATCGATCGCAAGTTGATTCAGCTGAAAATTGAGGAGATGGCGCTGAAAAAAGATGACGATAAGCTGTCAAAGCAACGCCTGGAAAAACTGCGTCAGGAAATTAAGGCACTGGAAAAGGAATACGCTGATCTCGAAGAAATCTGGATGGCGGAGAAAAATTCCGTACAAGGTTCGGCATCCATCCGCGAAGCAATCGACCAAATTAAATTCGAGATTGAAGCAGCCAAACGCCAAGGCAACCTCAATAAAGTGGCCGAACTCCAGTACGGCAAACTGCCCGAGCTGCAAAAGCGTCTGGAGCAAGCGGAATCAATGGGTGAGCAACAGGATTTTCAATTGTTGCGCAACGAAGTCAATGACAATGAAATCGCCGATGTCGTGTCGCGTTGGACGGGCATCCCCGTTGCCAAAATGTTGGAAAGTGAAAAAGAACGTCTCTTGAAACTCGAAGACCACCTGGCCCAGCGCGTTATCGGACAAGATCAAGCTGTCGGTATGATCGCCAACACCATTCGCCGCTCTCGCGCCGGCTTGTCAGACAGCGGCAAACCGATTGGTTCGTTCCTGTTTTTGGGACCAACGGGAGTGGGTAAAACCGAATTGACCAAGGCACTGACCGAATTTATGTTCGACAGTGAAGATTTGATGGTCCGTCTGGATATGTCTGAATACATGGAGTCACATTCGGTCGCCCGCCTGATTGGTGCCCCGCCGGGGTATATCGGCTATGACGAAGGCGGTATGCTCACCGAAGCGGTGCGCCGCAAGCCCTACTCGGTAGTGCTTTTTGACGAAGTGGAAAAAGCGCATCCTGAAGTTTTTAACGTCCTGTTGCAAGTACTGGACGACGGACGCTTAACCGACAGCCAAGGTCGCGTGGTGGACTTTAAAAACACCATTATTATTATGACTTCGAATTTGGGCTCGCACCGCATTCAGGATTTAACCGAGCAGGCGGCCAAAACCGGAGATGAAAACCTCACCACTCGTATCCACGAAGAAGTTATGGAAATTGTCGGACAGCACTTCCGGCCGGAATTTATCAACCGCATTGATGAGACGGTTATTTTCAACCCGTTGACCAAAGCGGTGGTACGCGCCATTGCCGATATTCAGGTGAAAAAACTGGCACAACGGGTAGCAGACAAACAGCTGACTTTGCAAGTCAGCAATGCCGGCCTCGACTTCCTGACTGAAGTTGGTTTTGACCCGGTATACGGTGCCAGACCGTTAAAACGCGCTATTCAACGCGAATTGGAAAATCCGTTAGCCATGGCCTTGTTATCGGGACAATTTAATGTTGGCGATGTGATTAATGCCGATGTTGAAAATGGACAATTTGTTTTTAATAAATCATAAGGAATCAGTGAGTTAACCGGTAGAGACGCATTCAATGCGTCTCTACCGCTGATTTTGCATTTTAATGTGGGGTGCACCGTGTGTACCAATTGTAGTAATTACGATACAGTAAATAACCTAATCAAACAAAAAAAAATACCCAATTTGCCGTTTTTTATTAATGTTTGGAGATGTGATATTTTCGTTGCGGCATTTTCTTGACTTCTTAAGCCAGCCAATCCATGCTATAATGATTCCTTTTAATAGCAATAATGAGGAGATATACATGTCTGATAAGAAAATGAGTTTGACGAATAAAGTTCTTGCCGCCATGGTATTGGGCATAATCGTTGGTTTAGTCATTAATTACAGTGGTATCAACGCCAAAGGTGGCACCGTCAACACCTACGTTGTTGACGGTGCCTTTGCGGTTATCGGAAAACTGTTTGTCAACGCACTAAAAATGCTAGTTGTACCCCTGGTGATGTTTTCGCTTATTTGTGGTGTCTGTGGTATTGGTGATGTGCGTTTGCTGGGGCGCATCGGTTCTAAAGCCTTTTTCCTTTACCTATTAACCACAGCGGTAGCAATTGCGACCGCTATTGGTTTTGCTGCTGCACTAGGTATTGGCTCGGGCCTTAACGCCATTGCGGAGGTGACTTTTTCCGGAAAAGCAGCGCCACCACTCACCGAAGTACTCACCAATATTATCCCCAGCAACCCCATCAATGCCATGGCTCAGGGTGAAATGCTATCGGTCATTTTCTTTAGCATGATGCTGGGCATCAGCATATTACTGGTGGGTCGCCCTGCCAAAAGTTTTATAGAACTGATTGAAGTACTCAACGAAGTGATGATGAAAATGGTCACTATCATTATGAATTTAGCCCCATATGCCGTCTTCTGTCTATTGGCTAAGGCGATGGCGAATTTAGGGTTTGATTTACTGTTACAGTTACTGGGCTATGTGGCTGTCCTAGTCGGTGCATTAATGTTCCATTTGTTTGTTACCCTAATGATTATTCTAAAGGTCTTTTCCGGGCTCAGTATTTCCAAGTTCTTGGCAAAAATTCGCAATGTACAAATTTTTGCTTTTAGTACCTCAAGCTCAAATGCAACTATTCCCGTTACCTTGCGGGCAGTCACCAGACGCATGGGTGTAAACAATTCTGTAGCATCGTTTACCGTGCCTTTTGGCGCGACGATTAATATGGATGGCACGGCAATTATGCAAGGAGTTGCCACCGTCTTTATTGCCAATGTCTATAATGTAGATTTGGGGCTTTCCGGTTATTTAACCGTTATTATGATGTCTGTTTTGGCATCTATCGGTACCGCCGGGGTGCCTGGCGTTGGGCTGATTATGTTGTCCATGGTCTTTTCACAAGTAGGACTACCTATAGAGGGCATCGGTCTGATTTTGGGGGTTGATCGTCTGCTCGATATGATTCGCACTGCTGTCAATGTCTCCGGTGATGCTGCGGTATCGTGTGTGGTTGCCAAAAGTGAAGGTAAACTCAATGTTGACGTGTACAATGATCCAAGTGCTGGTGAGGTAGATGCTGACAGCATCCACATTGATCACGAAATCGAAGAAGAATTGGCACATATCATCAATGATAATAAATTGGGAGATAAATAATATTATCCCCTTATATTTATAGTATCTACATATTTTTTGGGTAATTTATTTATTACTTTACAAAAAGTTAAAACTTTCAAATAATCACCCCTCTCCTCTGTGTGGAGAGGGGTGATTTGTCATACTAATTTTTAAACTTAGTTACATCCCTTTAACTTGTTAAATTAAGGATTCCGTTTTCCCAACTGCCATTTTTAGCATAATAAAAATTAAGAAGCACAAATGAAAATTAAAAACACAACAACACACTACGGCTTGTTTAGTATTGGCGTGCATTGGCTGACGGTGGTTTTAATTGCCGTTTTATTTCCCTTGGGACTGATTATGGTTGACTTGGATTATTACGATAGTGGCTATCAAACCTACCCACATATTCATAAAAGTTTGGGGTTGTTGTTATTTTCCCTAACAATCGGGCGGATGCTGTGGGTATTTTTGCTGTCAAAACCACCTTCAGCCCTACCACAGCCACGTCTATTGCACTTGCTAGCCAAATCGGTGCATCATTTACTGTATCTGTGTTTGTTATTGATACCGGTGTCAGGTTATCTGATTTCCACCGCCGACGGCCGCAGTACTGACGTGTTTAACTGGTTTAGCGTCCCCGCACTGTTTGCCCCGTTCAAAAGCCAGGCCGACATCGCCGGCAATATTCACGCCACTGCCGCTTGGGGGTTGATAACGTTGATTACTTTGCACACAGTCGGGGCATTAAAACACCACTTTATCAATAAAGACAGAACCTTAAAACGTATGTTTGGACGTTGAATAAGCAAATCTTACTAACCTAATGGAGCAATATCATGAAAAAATTACTACTTAGCACATTATTAGCCACCGCTATGACCTCAGCAATGGGCGCAGAATACCTCCTTGATACCAAAGGGGCGCACGCCGCTATCCAGTTCAAGGTTTCACATTTGGGCTACAGTTGGAACGTGGGGCGTTTTAATACCTTTGACGGAACATTGGATTACGATAGCGCCAAGCCGGGAGCCATGAAAGTCAAGGTTGAAGTCCAGACCGACAGCGTCGACAGCAACCACGCCGAGCGCGACAAGCATTTGCGCAGCAGCGACTTTTTAGACGTTAAACAATTTCCAACGGCGACCTTCATTAGCACCGGTTATACTGCAAAAGATACTATGCACGGCACACTGACGGGGAATTTTACCCTCCACGGCGTGACAAAACCTATCAGTATTGACGTAACAAAATTGGGCGAAGGCAAAGATCCGTGGGGTGGTTACCGTGTCGGTTTCACCGGTACAGCAAAGTTTTCTATGAAGGCCTTTGGTATCGAAAAAAGCCTAGGGCCAAAATCGGATACCGTTTATCTGACCTTACAGGCTGAATGGATTAGGAAATAACACGTTTTATTGTGTACACTTAAAAAGTTATCTATAGTCATACGTATAGTCATGCCACTAATTTCCCGGTACAGTGTTTACCTGAACCACTCGCGAGTGGTCATGGTTACGTCATCTTGCCGTAACTATAGTACTGTCTTCGATGACGTGCCTCGTACCAGAAAATTATTGGCACGACTATAGATGACCCTGATAAACAACGCCTTCTAATCATGATAGATTAGCCTAGGGTGAGCTAATCTTGGATGATTATTAGGGGTTGTTTTATCACTGCAACTGTCTTTTCGTCCCCGAACAACTGACAAACCGTAAAGAGGCAAAGAGCATAATGGTATAGCCAACCAGTTCGCTGTATTCCTCTACCGTATTTTTTACGACTCTCACATAATTATCCTGCATAATGGTTGTCCAAATCTCTCCGGCACCAAACAGCCTCGAAACGAGTAACACAACAACCAACCCGGTGACAAAAACAGCGTAATCTCTCGTCTTGATAAAATGGCACAAACCGTCTAGTGACGTATTGATATGTTTTACTGCGTAGAAAATACAAACAACCGCAACGGCTAAAGCAAAGTATTTCCAGCTGCCGTGGAACCATCTGTCGGACAATTGGTCATTCTCTCTAATCAGCATACACAAAACAAAACCGCCAATAAGAACAAAACCACCGCGAAATTTTTCGTGTTTAACAGCATAAGAAAAGAAAATAATAGCCATGATAGCCAGATATAAACGCTGGACATTTTCTATTAACGACCGTTCACTGTTGGCATTTTTTAGATAAAATACCTCGATATAAAGGGCTACCACCGAAGTTAACATAATAAGGATAAAATAGACGAACTCAAAAAAAGCCTGTCGAATGATAACACTGTTTTTGGGATTATTTTTTGAATTGTTTTGCATACTTATTTCCATATAAAAAACCAACTGCTACGACAATATTTATAACAGTTAACCTTGTGAACTATGGTCATTTTGTTTCTTCACACATCGGATTGTACTTAATCCGTGGTAAAGTCTGTGTTTGCTGCTTGACTCCTTTAATCAAATAACGTGCTTCGCCATCAGAAATACGTTTTAAAGACAGCTTATTATCATCTGACAAAGTAAACTTTAAAAACACTGTTTGACTGGGAAAAAATTGATAACTAACGCTTCTTATTTCGTTAAAATGTCCGCTCCGAACCAGTGAGTACGAAATTTTGTTTTTCCCCGAACAAACAACGACTGAACGATAACCACCGTTGAGGAGTGAGGTCAAATAAGTACCGTTAACAGAAACTTTAATAATAGAGTCAGTAGAAGAACTCGGTTCATAAATAAAAAATAGACGCGAGTGATAATACCTTTTCACCATTTTAGGTAGTGTATCTCCCCCAAAAGCCGTCCACCGCTCAGCTGCATTATTTGAGTCACGAGCAATCGCATCCCCGGGGACCGTAACACTCAACGATATAAAAAAGAACGCAACAAATAATAACAAAAAATTTTTCATATCAAAAATAATATCCTTTAAACTTGTACCACCAAAATTAATCATCGCGCCAAGCACCCCAGCCGCTTTGACGATATCTAAAGAAAATATCCAACGCCACGCCCCATGTCGGCGCATTGTCGCACTCTGATTATACCATCTAAGCCCATTGGATGAAGTCAATATCATTAAATCAATTCATTATCAGCACAGTATCATCTAATTGTTCAACCGTTGCGCAAACATTATGACTCTTTATAACTTCTACTATTTTATTGATATAAAAAATATGCTTGAAATACCATCTCTTACTTGTCACTCAATCTATCTGTTTTTTAACAGATTGATACGCAATGAACATCATCGTCTGCCCACCATTAACGAGGGATGTTATCCTTTTTTGTCGGCTAGCCAACCCACACAATAATTGCAATAAAGCAATCGTTATCATATATTATAATAAAAACCATTTAATAAAATGATTATTGCGTATTGCACTATCGTTTTTTTGAACTATCTTCTTAAATATTAATTACAAGGTAAAACAATATGAATTATCACATGACAATCAACGGTCAATCGGTAGCAGGCAAAGAAACATTTGATGTTATTAATCCGGCCGACAAAACCGTACTGGCTGCTGCACCAAAAGCCAGTATTGCCCAACTTAACGAAGCGGTTGATGCTGCAAAGGCAGCTTTTCCCGCCTGGGCGGCACTGAGCTATGCCGAGCGTCGGGATAAATTGATGCAACTTGCCGATGCGGTTGAAGCTGCCGGTGCGGAATTGATGCAGTCACTGACCAAAGAACAAGGCAAACCGATGAAAGGTTTTGCCGATATGGGTTCTGGCTTTGAATTTGGTGGTACACTGGCGTGGATACGGGCAACGGCCGGCTACGATTTGCCACCCAAAGTTATCCAAGACAACGACGCGGCACGTATCGAGGTACATCGCAAGCCATTAGGTGTTGTCGGCTCTATCACGCCGTGGAACTACCCTTTACTAATTACCGTTTGGCACGTCATCCCCGCTCTACTAACCGGTAATACGGTCGTCGTTAAACCGTCGGAAATGACACCGTTAACCGTTTTGCGTTTTGGCGAAATTGCCAAGGATATTTTGCCGCCGGGCGTACTCAATGTCGTTTCCGGTGACGGTGAAATCGGGGCGGCCATTTCTTCACATGCCGATATTCAAAAAGTTGTATTTACCGGCTCGACACCGACAGGTAAGGCCATTATGAATTGTGCAGCCGATAATCTCAAGCGCTTGACGCTGGAGCTGGGCGGAAACGATGCGGCCATCGTCCTTGCCGATGCCGATGTTAACGCCATTGCACCGAAAATATTTGCCACTGCCTTTATCAACAACGGGCAAACTTGTGCGGCATTAAAACGCTTGTACGTTCACGAAGCTGTACACGATCAATTGTGTCAAGCACTAACAGACATTGCCACCAGCACGAAAACCGGCAACGGCATGGATGATGATACCGATTTTGGTCCGCTACAAAACGAAAAACAGTGGAATATCGTTAAATCACTTGCCGAAGATGCCAAAGCACGGGGTGCAAACTTTTTATGCGGTGGTGAAGTCACCGATGACAGCGGTTATTACTTCCCTATCACCCTGGTCAATCACATCAAAGACGGAGCGCGTTTGGTCGATGAAGAACAATTTGGACCTATTTTGCCTATTGTCAAATTCGGGGATGTTGAAGAAGCAGTCAAACTCGCCAATGCCAGCCCCAATGGCCTGGGTGGCTCGGTATGGTCCAGTAACATTGAACAGGCAAAGGCAATTGCCTCTCGTCTCGAATGTGGCAGTGCATGGGTCAACCACCACGCTGTGGTACAACCTGACGCTCCGTTTGGCGGTGTTAAAGCATCGGGCTTTGGCGTCGAATTTGGGGAAGCAGGGTTAAAAGAATTTACCTCTATCCAAACCGTTCATATTTACGCCTAGGTATAGTGAAATAGTTACGCTCAGAAAGCTTTGCAAAGTTTACCCGACCACTTGCGAGTGGTCGGGTAAACTCCGGGCTTTACGGCTCCGGGCGCCCTAGCAGGTGTTAACGGCTGGATAAACTCGCAATAGAACCACTCTACTTTGATAGGCTTGGCTTATCAAGGCCCTCCAATAGCCGCTTGTTGTCAAAGTTTCCCTAGATCTTTTGTGAAAAGCGTGCTTCCAGAATGGCAATGGCGGGCAACTTTTTGCCTTCCATATACTCCAAAAAGGCACCACCACCTGTGGTGATATAAGAGACATCATCGGTGATGCCGAACTGCTGGATAGCGGCAATGGTATCACCACCACCGGCAATGGAGAAGGCCTCACTCTTGGCAATGGCATCGGCCAGTGCCTTGGTACCGCCGATAAAATTCGGAAATTCGAAAACGCCGACCGGGCCGTTCCAGATAATTGTTTTAGCCGCTTTAATCAATCCGGCGTATTGTTCAGCCGTTTCCGGGCCGATATCAAAAATCATATCATCATCGGCGATATCGGCGATACGTTTGATTGTACACGCTTCGCTATCGTCAAACTGTTTCCCTACACCGGCATCGACAGGCATCGGGATGAGGGTACCCCTCGCCTCGGCTTTGGTTTGAATTCTTCGTGCCGTTTCGATAAGCTCGTCTTCGCACAATGATTTGCCAATGGTCAACCCGTTGGCTTTTAAGAAGGTATTGGCAATACCGCCACCGATAATCAGCGTATCGACTTTATCGACTAATTGCTCAAGCAGCGCTAATTTACTGGAAACTTTGGCACCGCCGACAATAGCCAAAAGCGGTTTTTCGGCGTCGGAAACGGCTTTTTCCAGATTGTTAATCTCATTAACCAACAGGGGACCCGCACAAGCGACTTTGGCAAATTTTGCCACGCCGTAAGTCGAAGCCTGAGCTCGGTGCGCCGTACCAAAAGCGTCCATAACGTAGATGTCGCATAACTCGGCCATTTGTTGCGATAACGTATCGCAACACTTTTTCTCCCCCTTGTTAAAACGCACGTTTTCCAGCAACACGACCTCACCCGGATTGACATCAACGCCGTTTTCCAAATAGTTGCGAACCACCTTAACGGGTTGTCCCAGCTTATCCGACAGCCATTCGGCAATCGGCGCAAGCGACAGACTGCCGTCGTACTCACCTTCGGTCGGGCGTCCCAAGTGACTGGTTAACATTAATGCCGCTCCCCTTGCCAAGGCCATTTTTGCCGTCGGCAGGGCAGCTTGTAACCGCGCATCACTTTGGATCACACCGTTTTTAATGGGAACGTTGTAATCTTCGCGAATAAGGACTTTTTTACCTGTCAGGTCCAATTCAGACATTTTGTATAAATTCATCCTATTACCTCACTAAAAATGCGTTAGACTTTCGAACGATAAATCGATGGCAGATGGATATCGACGCACTCGCAAGAAATTTGTGTATCAATCAAGCCCATGGCTTCAACAGCTTCGCCGATTTGCCGCGTCAGCTCGGCTTTATCTCTGTCACTACGACCCTGAAATAATCTGACCGTCACGTGGATAAAACCGGCTTTTTTTGAACCCAAACGATAATGGGTATAGCGCATTGAGCGTGTACTGACATCGTTGACACCAAATAGCGGTGATTTTGATATGGTTTGGTGAACCGTAGCCAAAAGGATTTCGGGGTCAATTTGTTTTTCAACACTGTGAGAGTACTCGACGATAGAATGTGGCATAGCGTTCTCCGTATGACTAATCAGCCTATGGGTTATGGGAAACTTCATTATACGCATTGACAGTCTAAATGTCACTGAAGCCAATGCTGAGTAAGAAGAAGTCGTGCCAAGAAAGACGTAACTTCAGCAGTGTATGCACCGTTAAATCGATTGTATCCATAATTCGGTCGATTTAATGCTATCACGATGGTAAACGGGTTTTTAAGTGGATTTTTAAGCAAAAAGTCATTAGAATACGGACTAAAAATTTTCAAGAGGAAAATATACTATGTCTAAAATTAAAGTCAAAAACCCAATCGTGGAGCTGGATGGCGATGAGATGACGCGTATCATCTGGTCTTTTATCAAAGAGCGTTTAATCCAACCTTATCTGGATATTGATTTAAAATATTACGATTTGAGCATGGAAAATCGTGATGCCACTGATGATCGGGTCACCGTCGATTGTGCCGAAGCGATTAAACAATACGGCGTTGGTGTCAAATGTGCAACGATTACACCGGACGAAGCACGCGTTGAAGAGTTCGGACTGAAAAAAATGTGGAAATCACCCAACGGAACCATCCGCAACATTTTGGGCGGCACCGTTTTCCGTCAACCAATTATCTGTAAAAATATCCCCCGCTATGTCCCCGGTTGGACACAACCCATCGTTATCGGCCGTCACGCTTTTGGCGACCAATACCGCGCTACGGATATGCTAATTCCCGGCGCAGGTAAATTAAAAATGTCTTTCGAACCGGCGGACGGCGGTGAGACCGTTGAATACGAAGTCTTTGAATTCGACAAAGCCGGTGTTGCCATGGGCATGTACAATGTTGACGAGTCAATTCGCGGTTTTGCTCGCTCGTGTTTTAATTATGGTCTAAATCTTGGTTGGCCGGTTTACCTGTCGACAAAAAATACCATCCTAAAAAAATATGATGGTCGTTTTAAGGATTTGTTCCAGGAAGTCTTCGATGCCGAATTTAAGGAACAATTTGCGGAAAAAGGGATCACCTATGAGCATCGTTTAATTGACGACATGGTCGCCTGTGCCATGAAGTGGAACGGCGGCTTTGTCTGGGCATGTAAAAACTATGACGGTGATGTCCAGTCTGATACCGTGGCACAGGGCTTTGGCTCATTGGGTTTGATGACCTCTGTTTTGATGACACCGGACGGCAAAACGGTTGAAGCTGAAGCTGCTCACGGCACGGTGACACGTCACTATCGTCAACACCAGCAAGGTAAAAAAACCTCAACCAATCCAATTGCTTCTATCTTTGCCTGGACCCAGGGACTTAAGTACCGCGGTCAGTTTGATGATACACCAGAAGTAGTCAAATTTGCTGAAACACTGGAAAAAGTGTGTGTTGAGACCGTCGAGTCAGGCAAAATGACCAAAGACTTGGCTATCCTTATCGGTAAAGATCAAGGCTATCTCAATACGGAAGAATTTTTGGCCGTACTGGATGAAAACTTGAAAAAAGCTATGGTGTAACGCTTAATGCGGCCAATACGGCCCGCGTTAGGCTTTGCTGTAACCCGACCTGTTTAGGTTTTAGGGGGTTAATACAAGCTTAAAAACCCGTTATGCACTAATATGCACAACGGGTTTTTTCATATTTTGTTATCTCAAGCCATAGATTGTCTTATTGGCCGCCAACCAGTGCCAGTAAAATCCCGGCAGCAACAGCAGAACCGAGTACGCCGGCAACATTCGGCCCCATGGCGTGCATTAACAAAAAGTTTTGCGGATTGGCTTCCAGCCCAACCTTGTTAGCCACACGCGCCGCCATTGGTACAGCGGAAACACCGGCCGCGCCGATGAGCGGATTAATCGGTGCCTTACTCATCTTGCCGAGTAGTTTTGCCATCAGCACCCCAGAAGCCGTCCCGATGCTAAACGCCAGGGCACCCAGTAGCAAAATACCCAAGGTTTCAATATTTAAAAACTTATCCGACTGCAATTTAGAACCGACACCCAGCCCCAAAAATATCGTCACCGTATTGATAATTTCATTTTGCGCAGCACTGGATAAACGATCAACCACACCACATTCGCGCATTAAATTACCCAAAGCAAACATACCGACCAAAGGCGTTGCCGACGGTAAGAATAGAATGGTCATCGATAAAACGACTAAAGGAAAAAGAATCTTTTCTCCTTTTTTAACATGGCGCAGTTGTTCCATTTTGATAGCGCGCTCTTCCTTGGTCGTCAGAGCCTTCATGATGGGCGGTTGAATAATCGGCACCAAGGCCATATAGCTATAGGCCGCTACCGCCACCGCACCGAGTAAATCCGGCGATAGTCGACTGGATAAGAAAATGGCCGTCGGACCGTCGGCCCCACCGATAATGGCAATCGATGCTGCATCAGCAAGGCTAAAGTTAATGCCCGGAACGAAATTTAAAGCGATGGCACCAAATAAGGTAGCAAAAATGCCGAACTGGGCTGCAGCACCGAGCAACAATGTTTTCGGATTGGCGATTAGGGCGCCAAAATCGGTTAGCGCCCCTACCCCCATAAAAATGAGCAGCGGGAAAATCCCCGTTTCAATACCGGAATGATAGATATAGTACAGCAAACCGCCGTCAGCCGTAAAACCGGCATTGGGGATATTGGCTAAAATGGCGCCGAAACCGATGGGTAACAACAACAATGGCTCAAACTTTCTGACAATTGCCAAATAAATCAGCAAAGCGCCAACCGCTATCATCACCAACTGACCCCATACAAAATTGGCCAGTCCCGTGTCATTCCACAGTGTTATAAATCCGTCCATAAGTGCTTACCCCAGTGTCAGCAACGGTGTTTCAACGGCAACTGCATCACCCTCTTTAACCAAAATTTCTTGTACCGTACCCGATTTGGCGGCACGAACTTCGGTTTCCATTTTCATAGCTTCGAGAATAATTAATATGTCCCCCTCGGCAACTTGTTGACCGACAGCAACTTTTATTTTAAAGATGTTGCCTGCCAGTGGTGCCGGTACGGGCTCACCACTAGCTGCCGGTGCTGGTGCCGCCGCAGAGGTCATCGTTGTTGCCGGTGCCGCTGTAGTTGTCGGCGTGATGCCGGTAATTGATCCTTGCGGCCCAACTTCAACATCATATACCTGACCGTTGACGCGAACACTATAATTCTCAACAGCACCGGAAGCCGCCGGTGCAGGTGCACTGACCTTCGGCTGTTCGGGCTCTGCTGTCGGCACCGGTTCAAAAGCATCCGGGTTGTTGCGATTTTTCAGGAATTTTAAACCGACCTGAGGGAACAAGGCATAAGTCAACACGTCATCAATGACATCTTTTGCAACGTTAACATTTTCGGCCTTAGCCTTTTCAATGAATTCCGTTGTCAAAACATCTAATTCATTCGTCAGCAAATCGGCAGGACGACAAGTAATGGGCTCTGCACCGTCAAGCACTCTGGTTTGCAATGCTTTATTCACCGGCGCAGGTGCCGCACCGTATTCACCTTTTAATACGCCGGCAGTTTCCTTGGTGATACTTTTGTAACGCTCTTTGGTCAGTACGTTGATAACAGCTTGGGTACCGACGATTTGTGATGTCGGCGTTACCAAGGGAATATAACCCAAATCCTCGCGGACACGGGGGATTTCTTCCAATACATCATCAATTTTATCTGCCGCACCCTGCTCTTTTAATTGGCCTTCCATATTGGTCAACATACCGCCGGGCACTTGTACCAACAGGATGCGAGAGTCAACGCCTTTTAACTGACCTTCAAACTTGACATATTTTTTTCGCACCTCACGAAAGTAAGCGGCAATGGCTTCGAGTTTGACTAAATCCAAACCGGTATCGCGCTCCGTCCCTTCGAGCATGGCGACAACCGTTTCTGTCGGTGTGTGACCGTAAGTCTGACTCATTGACGAAATCGAAGTATCAAGCATATCCAAGCCGGCTTCAACGGCCTTAACCGCCGTAGCAGTGGATAGCCCCGTCGTAGCATGACAGTGCATGGCAACCGGAATATCGCACGCCGCTTTAATTTTTTTGACCAGTTCTTCGGCATCGTAGGGTTTGAGCAATCCCGCCATATCTTTAATACAGATAGAATGAGAACCCAGGTCCTCCAGTTGCTTGGCCAAATCAACCCAACCATCAATGGTGTGTACTGGGCTGGTCGTATAAGAGATCGTACCCTGAGCGTGACCACCGACGTTAACAACGGCTTTGATGGCGCGCTCAAAGTTGCGGACATCATTCATGGCATCAAAGACGCGGAAAACGTCCATGCCGTTTTTGTGAGCACGCTCAACAAATTTATCGACAACGTCGTCGGCGTAATGGCGATAACCCAATAAGTTCTGTCCGCGCAACAGCATTTGCATCGGTGTTTTCGGCATGGCCTTTTTCAATTGGCGCAAACGCTCCCACGGATCTTCGCCCAAAAATCGGATACAGGCATCAAACGTCGCACCGCCCCATGTTTCAAGCGACCAATAACCTATGTCATCCAACTGCGCAGCAATCGGCAACATATCGTCGATTCGCATACGCGTAGCAAACAAAGATTGATGAGCATCGCGTAAAACGACATCGGTTATGGCAAGTTTTTTCATGGTTATGTCTCCTGAAAATAATTTATTTTTTTACGTGATAAGTGAATGTGAATTTAATGATGACGGCGATATTGGTGTATAGCTGCCGAAATAACAGCTACCAACGCTGCCTGCTGCGGTTGAACTCCGTTAACGGCAACCGACTTGGATTCCGGCAACGGTTGTTCTTCGGGAACGATTTTATTGAGCAATGGAGTTAGAAAAACCAATATGCTTAAAAAAATACCGACAAACAACATGCCAATAAGCATTAGGTTGAGTGCTTCCAATAATAACTGACTGAGTTCCATAATAAAGTGCTTTCCCGGTTAATCACATCTAAGGCCGCTAATTATAATGGAAATATAATATTTTTTATACGGTTTTGTGCAGGTAATTAGAGCTTTTGTCAAACTTAGGTTATGATTATGCCCTAACCACTTAATCAGGTGATCAATGTGAATACCAAAAAATTAGGCTTTGACAGCAAACTGATTCATGCCGGTGATTTTGAAGATGCTTATGGCAGTGCGGTTACGCCAATTTATCAGACTTCTACGTTTATTTTTAAAAATGCTGACCACGGCGCGAAACTATTTGCCGGCAAAGAAAAGGGGTTTATTTACACGCGCATCGGCAATCCGACCATTGATGCACTGGAAAACAAATTGGCAGCGTTGGAAAACGGCTACCGCGGTCTGGCTTTTGCCTCGGGCATGGCAGCGGTAAACGCGGTTTATGCGGCGCTGTTAAAAGCCGGTGACCACATGATTAGTACCGACGCGGTATACGGGCCAAGCCGTGCCCTGATGGAAGGCGTTTACGCCAACTACAATATCGCCTCTTCCTTTGTCGATACGTCCGTTATAGAAAATATTGAGCAAGCCATCCGCCCGAACACGAAATTGCTCTATATAGAAACACCGGCCAACCCGACCATTCAGTTGACCGACTTAAAAAAAGCCTGTGAAATTGCTCATCAGCACGACATTCTGGTCTGTGTCGATAATACTTTTTGCAGCCCCGTACTGCAAAAACCCATTGATTTCGGCGTCGATATTGTTCTCCATTCGCTAACCAAATTTATCAATGGACATGCCGATATTGTCGGCGGTGCGGTGATTGCCAAAGATGAAACCATCTACAATCAATTACGCTATGTTATGGTTATGGCGGGCGGCAATATGGATCCGCATCAGGCCTATATGGTCATTCGCGGTGTCAAAACGTTGACCCTACGCGTCGAAAAAGCACAAGACAATGCTCAGCAAGTTGCCGAATTTTTGGAAAATCATCCAAAAGTTGCCTGGGTGAAATACCCGGGACTTAAATCGTTTAAACAACACGAATTGGCCAAGGCACAGATGAACGGCTTTGGCAGCATGATTTCTTTTGGCGTCAAAGGCGGCCTGTCTGCTGGAAAAACGGTGATGAACAACGTCAAATTAGCTCTTCTGGCCGTTTCTCTGGGTGGTGTTGAAACCCTTATCCAGCATCCGGCTTCAATGACACACGCGGGATTGTCTGAAACAGATCGCCTCGCCGCCGGTATCAGCGATGATTTAATCCGCTATTCAATCGGCATAGAGAATGTTGAAGATATTATTGCCGATATTGACCAGGCTTTGCACTGTATTTCGTGACCTTTTGACCAATTAACACCCTTTCTAAACGATGACCAACCTTTGTCAAAGTCACTCGGAATACATTTTGTGCGGCTTCGCTTGTTTTCCTCGGCACACTCATTTCTAGAAAAGGTGTTACTTTCTTAAAATAGCTTTATCGTTAGTTAGCAAGTTAAGATGACAGATAAAATAACACTACCCAAAACGCCTTCCTTTGCTTTTTCTTTGGCGACTTTTTTGGCCATTGTCACCGTTATCGGCTTTGGCTTGTTTGTCCTAAAAGTCAGCTTACACGCCTTAATGCTGATTTGTTTACTGATTGCCGGTATCGCGGCGTGGTCACTGTACAAAGGCGGTTTTACCCCCGTCCGCGATGCCATGAATGCCGGCATCACACGGGCATTTTCAGCCATTTACATCTTTATTTTGATCGGCGTATTGATTGCCGCCCTGATTCAAAGTGGTTCAGTGGCGGCACTGGTCTACTACGGACTGAAATTTATTTCACCCGGTCTGTTTTTGCCGGCAGGACTGATTCTCTGCAGCCTGATGTCGGTAGCCACCGGAACCAGCTGGGGTACGGTTGGCACTGCCGGCATTGTCCTTATCGGTGTCGGCGCAGCGATGGATATCCCGCTGCCGTTAGTTGCCGGCATGGTCGTTTCCGGTGCCGTGTTTGGCGATAAAATGTCACCCATTTCCGATACCACCAACTTAGCGGCGATGTCGGCCAATACCGACTTGTACGCTCATATCAAAAGCATGCTATTTACCACCGGCCCTGCTTATCTGATCGCTTTGGGTATTTATGCTTATCTCGGTGCATCGTATGCTGATAACGTCATGCCAGCTGAACAAATTAACGCTATGCTGGGGGCAATCGAGCAAACATTTAGCATCAATATCCTGTGCTTGTTGCCACTGTTGGTTTTGTTGGCATTGAGTGTAAAAAAAATAGCTGCCGAACCAGCCATGATGGCGGCGGCGGCCGTTGCCGTTATACTGGCCGTCTTTATGCAGGACAGGGAATTTGCCGGTGTGCTGACGGCCCTATGGTCGGGTGAGAAACCGCAAACCGGGGTGGAACATCTCGACAGCTTGCTCAGCCGGGGCGGTATCAGTTCGATGGGTTGGACGCTGTTTTTGTCGCTGCAAGCCTTGGCATTGGGCGGCATTTTGGCCGAGTTCGGCTTTTTGCGCGCCCTGATTAGCGGCATTGTTTCGCGCGTCAAACGCCGGGGCTCACTGGTTGCCTCAACCATCGTCGCCTGTATTGTCGGCAACATGAGCATGGGAGAAGCGTATATGTCGATTATTTTGGGCGGACAGCTTTACGGAGATGCCTACGATGACAACGGTATTGACCGCTGTGTTTTGTCGCGTTCATTGGAAGAAGGCGCAACCCTATCAACACCACTGATCCCATGGACAACGGGCGGCGCATTTTTCGCCTCAACACTCGGCGTATCAACGATTGATTATTTGCCGTACGCCTTTTTAAATTTACTGAACCCGATTATTGCCATTGTCTTTGCCTATTTGGGCATTGCACTATTTCGGACAACCAAGCAGTCAAACCAATCTTAATAACAATGCTAAAACCCGAACGCATTGCCTTTGTTAAGGCAACACTGGATAACCTGTATCCCCATCCACCGATTCCGCTTGATCACAAAGATCCCTACACGCTGTTGATTGCCGTATTGCTGTCGGCACAGTGTACGGACGTGCGGGTTAACCAGATTACTCCGGCCTTGTTTGCTCTGGCCGATAATCCGTTTGATATGGCAAAGCAATCAGTCGGTGATATTCGAGCCATTATCAAACCATGCGGCTTATCACCGCGCAAATCCAAAGCAATCTACGAACTGTCACACATTTTACTCAACGAACACGGCGGAGAGGTGCCTAAAAGCTTTGCCGCACTGGAAGCACTGCCCGGTGTCGGGCATAAAACCGCATCGGTTGTTATGTCTCAGGCCTTTGGCTATCCTGCTTTTCCCGTCGATACGCATATTCACCGCTTGGCAAAACGCTGGCGACTAAGCCGGGCAAAAAATGTTGCCATGACCGAACGCGATCTAAAAAAATGCTTCCACCGATCAGACTGGAATCGCAAACACTTACAAATTATTTTTTATGGCCGCGAGCACTGTACTGCCCGAGGTTGTGATGGGACCATTTGTGGTATTTGTTCTGTCGTCAATGCAAAATAACATATCGGAAGGCTTTGTAAAATGCCTATTTCGGTAAATAACTCGGCTAAGCTCAAGCTGGTGCCCTGGTTGCTGATAAAACGCATTTGGTGTTTAAACCTTTTGAATCACGACATCCGACAGAAGTGACACTAGATTTTCGCTCAAGCTATATTTTTCATTTTTCAGACCTGTCGAGCCACTATGTTAATCTCCCAGTTTTTGGTCAATCACCCAATGGAGCAAAGTGACTATATTATCCGTTTTGGGACTGACGTTACTGTTATCACAAAATCATTAAAAACAGATGGTTACGCGAGGCCTAACGGTAGTATTTATCAGTAATCAGTGGAGAAAATGATTGACAGCATTATCATATATAAATTAGACTAAACCTAGGTATAATTCCTGGTTAGCAAGGTATTCTGCGGGGACTTCCGTGGAGAGTGCGTTTTGTGGAATTTCATACAGTTAATATCAATAATAAAAAGAGGTTAGTTATGCCGAATAATACGTCTGTCTTTGAGGCAGACCGAGAGTATGTTTTTCATTCGTGGTCAGTACAGGGAGACTTAAAGCCCCTCGTCATTCAGTCAGGCAGCGGCTGTAAATTATGGGACTTTGACGGCAAAGAATATTTAGATTTTAGCAGTCAGTTGGTCAATACCAATATCGGTCATCAGCACCCCAAAATGGTCGCAGCCATTAAGGCACAAGCAGAAGAATTACTCACTATTGCCCCGTCAATAGCCAATCGCGCCCGCAATGAAGCGGCAAAGCGTATTCTTGCCGTTGCTCCTAAGGGTTTTAACAAGGTGTTTTTTACCAACGGCGGTGCCGATGCCAATGAAAATGCCATACGTATGGCCCGTCTTTACACCGGACGTGATAAAGTTTTATCCTCCTATCGCTCTTACCATGGCAACACCGGAGCGGCCATAGTGGCAACCGGTGACCCCCGCCGTGTAGCGAATGAATATTCGCGCGGACACGTTCACTTTTTCACACCTTATCTTTACCGCAGTGAGTTCTTTGCCCAAAACGAAACGCAAGAATGTGCAAGAGCGCTGGCCCATTTACGCAGTGTAATTGAATTTGAGGGGCCGCAGAGTATTGCTGCGATTTTACTGGAAAGCATTCCCGGTACCGCCGGCATTATGATACCCCCCGAAGGCTATATGCAAGGCGTTCGCCAACTGTGTGATGAATTCGGTATTATGCTGATTATGGACGAGGTCATGGCCGGTTTTGGACGCACAGGCAAATGGTTCGCACTGGAGCATTATCAAGGCGTTATTCCCGACTTAATTACCTTTGCCAAGGGCGTAAATTCCGGTTATGTGCCGGTTGGTGGCGTGATTATTGCTAACGCCATTGCTAACTATTTTAACGATAAGATGTTCCCGGGCGGACTGACTTATTCAGGTCATCCACTGGCTATGGCCAGTATTGTCGCCTGTATTAATGCGATGAAAGAAGAAGGCATCGTTGAAAATGCAGCAAAAATGGGACAACTTATCGGCAAAAAACTTAATCAACTGAAGGAAAAACACCATATGATTGGTGAAGTGCGCGGCGTCGGCGTATTTTGGGCGATGGAGCTGGTTAGCGATAGAACAACCCACGAAAAACTGCCAATGGAAAACATGAATGCCATTAAAGCGGCATTACTGGGCAAGGGTTTACTGCCCTTTATTGTGGATAATCGCATTCATATCGTGCCGCCGTGTATTATTAATGCAGCGGAAGTGGAGCAAGGCTTTGCCATTATCGACGAGGTACTGAGTGCCTTTTAAGGAGAAGATACCGTCACATTAAACATCTATTAACAACTACACAGAGGAAAAAATATGACAATAACCGTTGGCCATTTAATTAACGGCCGCCCCGTTACCGATACGGTGCGTACACAGGATGTCTACAACCCGTCAACAGGCGAAGTAAGCAAGCAAGTGGCGTTGGCAAGCAAGGCCACGGTAGAAGAGGCAATCGCCGCTGCCGAAAATGCCTTTGAAGGCTGGCGGACTACACCACCTATGCGGCGTGCCAGAATTATGTTCAACTTTAAACAATTACTGGAAACCCACGCCGATGAAATTGCCGACCTTATCGGCCAAGAACACGGTAAAATTTTACACGATGCCAAGGGTGAATTACAACGGGGAATTGAAGTCGTCGAATATGCCTGTGGCGCACCGGAGTTACTCAAAGGTGAGTTTAGTAAAAATGTCGGTGGCGGTATCGATTCTTGGAGCGACTTCCAGCCTTTGGGGGTTGTTGCCGGTATTACCCCGTTTAACTTCCCTGCGATGGTGCCGCTGTGGATGTTTCCGATGGCATTGGTTTGCGGTAACACCTTTGTCTTAAAACCTTCGGAACGCGACCCCAGTTCGACGATGCGGATTGGTGAGTTGTTGTATGAAGCGGGATTGCCTGAAGGGGTGTTTAATATCGTTAACGGTGATAAAGAAGCAGTCAATACCCTGTTGCATGACCCGCGTGTTGAAGCCGTCAGCTTTGTCGGTTCGACCCCAATCGCCGAATACATTTACAGCACTGCTGCTGCTAACGGCAAACGCTGCCAGGCGTTGGGGGGTGCTAAAAATCACGCCATTATTATGCCGGATGCCGATTTAGATAATGTGGTTAATTCTCTACTCGGTGCGGCATTCGGTTCATCGGGTGAACGTTGTATGGCCTTATCGGTGGCGGTTGCCGTTGGTCAAGAAGTGGGGGATCAGCTGATTAAAGCCATGCAAACGGCTTTGCCGAAGCTTACTTACGGCGATTATAGCAACAATGACAATGACTTTGGCCCGGTGATTACCCGCGAACATCAGCAAAAGGTGAATGCCCATATTGACAGTGCTGAGGCACAAGGGGCAACGATTGTGGTTGATGGCCGTAACCCGGTTGTCAAAGGCTTTGCCAACGGCTTTTATGTTGGCCCTACCTTGATTGATAACGTGACAGCCGATATGGATAGCTACAAAGCCGAAATTTTTGGCCCAGTATTGCAAGTTATGCGGGTTGATACAATGCAGGCAGCCATGCAATTAATCAATGACCACGAATACGGTAATGGCACCTGTATTTACACGCGCGACGGGGAGGCGGCACGCTATTTTTGTGACCATATCAAGGTGGGTATGGTGGGTGTTAATATCCCGTTACCGGTACCCGTGGCTTACCACAGTTTTGGCGGCTGGAAGCGTTCATTATTCGGTGATTTATCCATTTACGCCGTCATCCAGTGTACGCGAAGGCAGCCTGTTTTCTATGCCAACCCTGTAAATCACAACCCTGTAAATCACGGTGACAATGACGATGAAAACTTACCATCAACTTTATATTAACGGTCAATGGGTTAATCCGCAAAACCAGGCAACGTTTGCCAGCATTAATCCTTTTGATGAAAGTCATCTTGCCGATATTGCCTCAGCCAGTCCGGCCGATGCCGAAAAAGCCGTCCAGGCGGCGCGGCAAGCCTTCGGCAGTTGGTCGGGGCTAACGGGTAAATTGAAGACACGGCGTATTGTTTTGATTTTTATGCTGATCTGGCGGAAAAATTTGACCATGAACAAGAAGTTGCCGTTGAGTTGGGGGACGAAGCCTTTGCCAGTGTCGCCAGAAAAGAGCCCGTTGGCGTTGCCGCAGCTATTATTCCGTGGAATTTTCCGCTGCTGATGGCAGCGTGGAAAGTGGCCCCGGCCCTTGCCGCCGGCTGCACAATGGTGTTAAAACCGGCGGAAGCGACGTCGATGACAGCCATTGAACTGGGGCATATTGTTGAGAAAGTCGGCCTGCCTGAAGGGGTGCTCAATATTATCCCGGGTATTGGTACGGAGATTGGTCCGGTGTTGACGGCGCACCCGGAAGTTGATAAGGTCGCCTTTACCGGCAGCGTACCCGTGGGTAAACAAATTATGCGTTCAGCCGCCGGCAGCGTAAAAAATTTAAGTTTGGAACTGGGGGGCAAATCGGCCTTTATTATCTTTGCTGACAGTGATATCGATAAAGCCGTTGAATGGATTTTGTTCGGTATTTTCTGGAATCAGGGTGAGGTTTGTTCAGCCACCTCGCGGGTACTCATACAGGCAGATATTTATGACAAACTGATGGCAAGACTGGTGGAAGAAACCCAAAAAATCACTATCGGCAACGGTTTGGAGGCCGGCGTTAAACTGGGCCCCCTGGTTAACGAAAAACAATATAACAACGTTATGGCCTGCATTGAGCAGGGTAAAGCGGACGGCGTTACCTTGTTGACGGGAGGCAGGCGGCCGCCGGCTTTTGACAAGGGTTATTTCGTGGAACCAACCATTTTTGCCGACGTGCCGGAAAACCACCCGCTGTGGACGGAAGAAATTTTTGGCCCCGTGGTTGCCATTCGCCGCTTTGCAACGGAAGCAGAAGCCGTTGCCAGTGCCAACCGTTCAATCTTTGGTTTGGCGGCAGCCGTGATGTCAAACGACAACGACCGCTGTCAGCGCGTTGCCAGAAACCTGCGGGCCGGCATTGTCTGGATTAACTGCTCCCAGCCCACCTTTACCGAGGCCCCGTGGGGAGGCTATAAACAAAGCGGTATCGGCCGCGAGTTAGGCATTTGGGGTTTTGAGAACTATTTGGAGACCAAGCAAATCACCACTTATCACAGCGATAAACCGTGGGGATGGTATTTATAAACAAGCAAAACGCTCGCAATAGCGTCGCCTTAAGCCGATGGCGGCGTAATCGTCGCTGTTGCTGCCATTACCGCCGTCAGTTAACGGCTTGAAAGATTCGTATTGAGAATTTTAATAATAA